>Ga0114970_10003453_pt1 | contig 11605 bp, 12 predicted proteins | sample M_140205_XF_Meta_FD_87030 | JGI IMG/M metagenome (GOLD analysis project Ga0114970, IMG submission 87030) | Freshwater microbial communities from Lake Montjoie, Canada to study carbon cycling - M_140205_XF_MetaG | ecosystem: Environmental > Aquatic > Freshwater > Lake | place: Lake Montjoie... | reverse complement strand
CTGAGGGACAATTTACGGGAGATTCTTGATGGCAATAGGTCGCATTTTGGGTGGGGTGTTGAATTGGCGGCGACTGGGGTGGACTCGATTTTTAGACTGTTTGGAGGTTAAAAATCAGCGATCTTTGGCAGGGTGATATCCGCGTCTAGGCCTTGGCAGTAAGTGATGCGCGGTGAGGCACTTCCATGGAGATGCTTGGCAGGGTCATCTGCGCTTCCAGACTGATGTAAGTGACGCCGTGCAGTTCGAAGATCTCTGCGCTTCCTAGTTCGTCAATGCCCATGGAAACGGAGTCCCAGGTCGAGGTGAAGGTGGGGGTGGGATGTTCTCGGCTGGGTTCTTTTCCATTCTGCAACCTGTTGAGGATGAATGCCAATTTCCATCTTTAGGCGTTTTCATCGTCAAGGTTCTGCGGGTCTTGAGAGGGGGGTCTACTTTTGGGGCAGATGTTGAAGGATTTTCGGGGGTGCGGCGGAGGGGGGTGGTTGACTTTTGTTTTTTGGAGGGGATGATGTGGGGGTGGCGAAACTTCAGCAGATTGAGTTTTCTTTTTCACCGATGCCGGATCGGTCGGCGCCGCACAGTGGGTACGAAACCGAGTGGCAGGTGGCCGCTGAGGCTCTTTGTCGGGAAATCGGGCTTCCTTTGAAGCAGTTGGTCGAGGTCCGTCTACTCCAGGGCCCGATTTTGCGAGGTAAACTTCGATTAGATAGTGATCAACTCTGGCCGAAGGGGGATCAAGCGCCGCTGGTTTTTCGGATCGGAGAAACCACTTTTGGGCGGGCGGAAATCGAATCGGTGGTGCGGCTTGAGGGCTTGACGGAGACGGTGGTCGATGAGGGGAATCCGGTGCGGGAGACTCTGTGAGGGGAGGTGGCGGGCGGTTGAGGAAACTGGGTTGGATTGAGGATGGTCGGCGGCGGGGAGGCGGTAATTTTTCTGGAAAAGCCAGGCCGAAGCAAGGAAAGCAAGGGGCGCACAAGGCGCTGGGGACAGGGTCATTTGGGGGTTTTTGGCGGTGGATGCCAGTCGGTGTGGTTGGGTTGTTCTCGGGTTCGGCGGGCAACTGCTTGCCCGTTCGGGGGTAAGTGTCGGCTTTATCAGTCGGCGTGGTTGGGGTTGTTGTCGGGGTCCGCGGGCGTTGGTGCGGTTATGGAATGGGCGGAGTGTTCGGAATCGTCACTTTACGCTTGCGATAAACCAGCGAGGCTCGGAAAGTGATGGGGTGTGCGAGATTTGGGAGTTGCTGACGAGGGTTCCTCGTTTCCTTGTGGAAAAGTAGCTGCCAAGTGGAGTATAGAACCAAGTGACAGCTGGGTTTAGAGAGACGCCGGGGTGGTGAAATTGGCAGACACGCCAGACTTAGGATCTGGTTCCGCAAGGATTAGGGGTTCGAGTCCCCTCTCCGGCATTTTTAGGGTGATCGGTTGGGAATCAGCTTCAAGGGAAGCTTTCCAGTCGAGGGGTTTGAAGAGGGTTCGGCTCGGTGGTTCCTCAGGCGAGCAGGGGAAAATATGTCAAGTTTCGCGAGTGGTTGGTCGGATCCATTCGTTGATTGATTGGTGATGAGGCAGTTGGGTTGGCGAAGGGGCGAAGTTGGAGGTTGTCGAAAGTTGTAGTTCTGGCTCGCGCTTGATCCGTTTCCGTGGGAATATTCATCTCTATGGGCGATAAATCACCGAAAGCGACGAATAAAAAGGCTTCACAAAAGCAGGCGAATACCAAGGCGAATACGCAGAAAAAGAGCACCGCAGCGGCCTCAAAGCAGGCGGCCAGCGGGAAGAAGTAGAATCCTTGATCAAGGTCGTTGAATCGACCGAGGATTAGAGGGGTGGCTGAGGATTTGCAGATCGCTCGTTTTTGTGACGGGTTTCTTGGACTGGCTCCACGGTTGCCAGCGCCAACCTTCGTTTTAACGAATCGCTGGAGCCGATAGGGATGAAGGGCCCGCTGGGAGAGGATGCCGAAGGATCGACTTTGATTTTCTCTGCGCTCGTTTTGATGGGCGAGGGGCGGGAGGGAAGGGGGGGAGGTGCTTTGGCGGGAAAGTTAGTAGGTGCAGTCGAGTTCGATTTGGCGGCAGCAAATGCAGGTGATGACGATCTTTTGGACCTTGTCGTCTTCGTGGATGAGATCGATTTGTGCCCGGTCGGCGAGGGCTTTGACTTCGGGTTCGGATTGGGTGTGTCGGGTGGTAAAAGGCTTAGTGACGAGGGTGGAGGAAAAGAGGGGTTGGAAAGCAGACGGCTCGGAGGCTCGTTGAGAAAATTCGGAAGTGGCGGGAATAAACTCGGCTGGCTTAGTGGCAGGAATTTCAAACATAATATGGATGGTTAACGGCTGACAGAGAGAGAGATGGTGAGTCTTTCATTGGCCGAATCATTGGGTGGACGATTCGGCAAAGGATCCGCGGCGGCAAAGCCGGTGACGCGGATGATCTTGTTTGGGCTCACGGCATATTTAACTAGCAAACGCCGTGCCGTATTGGCGCGATCGGTGGTTAAATCCCAAGGATCCGGGGCATTGGGGGCGGGGGATGTGACTTCGGCGGTGTGGCCGTCGATGTAAACCTTGAGATTATTGTGATCAATGATCCACGCGAGATTTTGGAGAGTGAGCTGACCCCACTCGGTGGTTTCGGAGGTGCCTGGTTTAAACATCGGGTGATTATTCCGATCGTAGAGGGTAATTTTCAGGCCATCGGAGGTGAGTTGCATCTCGGCGTTTTTTTCATCGGAGATATCGCTGGTGTTGATCATCCGACTGAGATCACCGGCGAGGGCATTGAGAAAGGCGAGGTTAACGGCCGTGGGGGTATTGGTGTTCTGATCTTTTCCCGTGGCACCCGTTTCCTTTTTTTCGAGGACCCCGACGGAAGATTTGGTTAGGGAATTGAAGGGCTGTTTAAAGTATTTTGAAGTGGCGATGAGGATTTTTTTATCCTGCGCGCAGATCCATAAGACCATAAAGAGGGCCATCATGGCGGTGACGAAGTCGGCGTAGGCGACCTTCCAAGCTCCTCCGTGATGGGCGCCTTTTTTTGCCATGGTTAAGAGCGGTTGGAGGCGTTGAGGGCCCGGATCATTTCGTCGAGTTCTTCGGCGCCGGGTTGAACGCAGGGGTCGAGGCTTCGGCGGGCGAGTTCGATGGCCATGATCGGGGCCATCCCGTTACTGAATCCCGTGACGGCCTTAGCGATGCCGACGTAATACTGGAGTTCGACGGCGTTGTTATGGGAGATGCGGCTGGTGAGGGGATTGACGAAGCCGTAGGCGCCGAGAATGCCGAGAAAAGTTCCGGTGAGGGCGGCGGCGACTTTTTCTCCGACGGCTTCTGGACCTTCGGCGATGGCGGCCATGGTATTGATGATCCCGAGGACGGCGGCGATGATGCCGACGCCTGGGAGGGAGTCGCCGATCAATTGGAGAACGTGAACGGGGCCTTCTCCTTCCGATTCTTTGGCGGAGACTTCTTGGTTGAGGAGGTCGCCGATTTGTTCGGGTTTGATGCGTCCGTCGATCAGTGGTTTGAGACCATTGCAGAGGAATTCGCAGCGTTCGTGGTGAGTAAGGAAAGAGGGATATTTTTGGAAGAGGGCACTTTTGGAGGGGTCTCCGACATGGTCTTCTAGGGAGATGAGGCCGTTGCGACGGGCGAGCATAAAGACCTCGTAGAGGAGTTTTAGGAGGTCCGAATAGTCTTCTTTTTTGACGGCGGCGCCTTTGACTGCGCCCATGGTTTTTGCGAAGACGGCTTTGAGGGTTCGGGCGGGACTGGCGACGAAGAGGATCCCGATGGCCACGCCGCCGATGGTCACAAACTCGGAGACATGCATGAGGACGAGCGGGTTACCGCCAGCGAGCATGAAGCCACCGAGGGTGGCGCCGATGACAATAATGAATCCGATGATTAGAAGCATGGAAGTGAGAGAAAGGAGAGGTGAGGCGAGGGTTTCGAGGGGGCGTGAGGGTTAAGTTCTTACGGCGGAGCGATCTTGGCGCTGAATAAAAGCGCGGATACTGAGGACGGCTTGGGTATGGATTTGGGAGATGCGGCCTTCGGTGAGTTGAAAAGCGGCGGCGATTTCTGAGAGGCGGAGACCTTCGAAGTAATACATCGCCATCACCTTGCGAGGAATTTCTGGGAGGAGTTTGAGTTGGGCGAGGACCGTGGCGATGAGTTCCTTTTTTTCCAAAGTCTGGAGTCCGGACATTTGGTTGTCGTCGGCGATGAGTTCGTGGAGGGAGACATCGTCGTGATTTTCGGAGAAAGACTCCCCATCGAGGGGAATGAAACTGGTTGGTTTAATTTCGTCGAGGAGGGCGGCGTATTGGTCTGGGGAGATATCCATTTCGATACAAACCTCATCGGGGGTGGCAGGGCGACCGAGATCCTGTTCGATTTGGTTGAGGATTTCGGTGAATTTTTTCCCTTTTTCGCGGATGGTTCTTGGGGTCCAGTCCATGCGGCGGATTTCGTCGTGGACGGCACCGCGGATATGGAGAGTGGCGTAAGTGGTGAAGGACTTTCCGAGGGAGGGATTAAACTTGCGGACGGCGGAGAGGAGGCCTTGGAAGCCGACGCTGTAGAGGTCATCGATGCTGAGGACGGGAGGGAGGAAGATGCGCATCCGATCGACAGTGGTTTTAATCAGCGAGAGGTTGGCGGTGACGAGAGCATCTTGGTTGTTGCCGGAGTGATAGGCTCGCAGAGCTTGGATAGCGGAAGCTGGAACCGCAGGGGATGGGAGAGATGGAGCGAGATGAAGCATGTCGGTTAGGGATTCGGGTTAGATCTGGCTTGGCGATCTTCTTCTCGGCGAGCGAGTTGAGCAGCATTGTGACCTTTTAAAGATTGAGAGACTACGGAGCGAAGAATGCGAAAGAGGATGGCGCCGATGAAGCAACCGAAGGCGGCATCGCGGAGGGCATAGCCTGGTGAATTGGCGGCGTGGAGGCTGGCGGCGAAAGTGATGAAGAAGCCCAAGGCGCCACCTAATAAGAGGAAGAATTTCATTAGCGAAAGAAGCTCAAGCAGTTTCCAAGCCAATCTCTGGGAAGGTTCTGGCAAGGATGGTTTCGAAGATATTTTCTTCGAGATCGCCGGCGATATTGGGTCCGGTGCTGAGGAAGAGGGGGGTGAGTTTTCGATCGAGGATAAACTCCCAGAGTTTGCCACAGTGGGTTAGTTCGTCGAGGTGAGTAAAGACGACGTGGGTGCAGGAGGCGTGATCGGCGAAGTCGTAGGCGCGCTTGATGAGTTCGGGATCATAAGCGGCGTTGATGACGATCACGCGACTGGTGGTGAAGAGGGGATCGAGGGCTTCGACGAAGGCGGTGCTATCGGCATCGCGGGTGGGGTTGACTCCGGGGATATCGATGTAGAGCGACTGGTCGGGAGCGAGGGTGGGAAGATCGGGAATGGAGCGGGCGCAAGGGACGCCGAGGGCCTCGCAAAAGACGGCGAGGGCGTCGCCGGGGTTTGCTCGGTCGAGGTCGAGTTTGAGGACGACGCTTTGGCGTTGGCGAACGAAGACATCGCTGGCGAGCCATTTACAAAGAGCGGTGGTTTTACCGACGCCGGGACTTCCGATGAACGCGACGCGGGAGCCGAGTGGGCGTCGGGGAATGGATTGGAATTCGCGGCGGAGTTGGATGCCGATTTTGGTGAGGGCGCGGAGTGGGGAAATTTTTTCGAGTTCTGGCCAATCGGGTTGCGATTGAATGCGGGCGGTGATTTGGGGGGAGAGTCCGCCCGCGCGGAGGAGTCGAGTGAGGCCAGTGGGCGAGACCTCTGGGGGAGCAGGTTGGGGAGTGGAAGCGGGTGAGATGGGTGAGGCGGGTGAGGCGGGTGAGGCGGGTGAGATGGGTGAGACGGGTGAGGTGGGTGAGGTGGGTGAGGTGGGTGAGGTTAGGGGCGGATCGAGGGAAATGGGGGTAGGCTGAGGAGGATTGGCAGTGGGTTCGGTGGGATCGACGACTTCGGCAATGACTTCGAGTTTAGGGGCTTGAAGGAATTTGGCGAGGCCAGTGCCTTCGACTTGGCGGACGGAAATGACCCGGGCATTTTCACCGATGCGGTCACGGAGGACTTTGACGGCTTCTTCGGCGGAGCTGACGATAAAGCGGAAGCGTTTTGCACTCATAATTAGGCGGCTTTATCGGGTGCTCGGAGGGCGGGTACGGGGAGCATGATGATGCCGAAGTTTTGGATTTCGGTTTGGGCGGGGAGTTCTTGGTAGGAGAGGACGACGAGTTTGGTGAGGGAGGGTTCGAAGAACCGTTTGAAAGCGAGGCGGAGTTCGGCGGTGGTGAGGATGATGGGGATGAGGCCTTGGTTGCTCATTTCGGTCATTCTTTGGGTGAGTTCGCTGAGGAGGTGTTGGGCGGTTTGGGGATCGATGACGAGGCCGATATCGAAGGCGGTTCGTTGGACTTTGGTCATGAGGAGCTGTTCGAGGCGTGGGTCGAGGGTGATGGCTTGGAGGAGGCCTGGTTGGCTTTCGAATTCGCTGATGAAGTAGAGGCTGAGGCGTTTACGGACTTGTTCGGAGAGGTCATCGGGATTTTTGGAGATGGGGGCAAAGTCGGCGATGCATTCCATGATCACGGCGAGGTTTTTGATGGAGATGCCTTCGCGGAGGAGGTTTTGGAGGACCCGCTGAATGATTCCGATATTGATGAGGTCGGGGATGAGTTCGTTGACCAGGGTGGGGTTTAATTCCTTGAGATGATCGACGAGAGTTTGGACATCTTGCCGGCCGAGAATAAGATGGGAGGAGCGCTTAATGGATTCGGAGAGGTGGGTGATGAGGACGGAGCCTGGGTCGACGATCGTGTACCCGTGGATTTCGGCGGAGCGACGTTCGTCATCGGCGATCCAAGTGGCATTGATTCCGAAGACGGGTTCGACGGTGGCCTCGCCTTTGAGGGCCACTGGGCTATTGGTGACATTCATGGCGAGCCAGCGGCCGGGAATAATTTTTCCTCTGGCTAACTCTTTGCCTCGGAGGAGGAAGCGATATTCATTGGATTCGAGGTCGAGGTTATCGCGGATGGCGATTTGGGGAACGATCACTCCCATTTCGCGGGCGAAAGTTTTCCGGACACCGGTGACGCGATCGAGGAGATCGCCGCCATTTTTCTTTTCGGCGAGGTGGAGGAGGCCGGCACCGAGGTCGATGGAGAAGACATCGACTTCGATGAGTTTTTTAAATTCGTCGGCGGGTTTTTTGTCGGCTTCGGCTTGAGTCAATGCTTTGGGGGCGGAAGATTCTGGGAGGGCTTCACTGGCAATTTTGCGAGATTTGGCGAGGGACCAAGCGGTGAACCCTGCGAGGGCGGCGAGGATGAGGAACGGCAAAGTGGGCATTCCTGGGGCGATGCCGAAGAGGGCGAGCATCACGGCGGCGATGGCGAGGGCGCGTGGGTAAAGGGTGAGCTGTTTACTGATGTGGGCGCCGAGGTTGGCGTCTTCGCTGGCTCGGGTGACGAGAATACCGGCGGCGACACTGACCACGAGAGCGGGGATTTGGGCGACGAGACCATCGCCGATGGAGAGGACGGTATATTTTTGCAAGGCCTCGACCATGGGGAGGCCTTTTTGGACGATCCCGATGGCGAAGCCGCCGAGGACATTGATGAGGGTGATGAGAATTCCCGCGATGGCATCGCCTCGGACGAACTTACTGGCCCCGTCCATGGCGCCGTAGAAGTCGGCTTCTTTTTGGACCTTGGAACGGCGGAGCGTGGCGGTGGCTTCGTCGATGAGGCCGGCGTTCATTTCGGCATCGATGCCCATTTGTTTCCCGGGCATGGCATCGAGGGTGAAGCGAGCGGCGACTTCGGCGATGCGGCCGGCGCCTTTGGTGATGACCATAAAATTGATGACCACGAGGATTAAGAAGACGACCGCCCCGACCACATAATTTCCGCGGATGACGATATGGCCGAAGGCATCGATCACGCTTCCGGCGTGGCCATCGACGAGGATGAGTCGAGTGGAAGCGACATTGAGGGCGAGTCGGTAGAGGGTGATGGCGAGGAGCAGGGTGGGGAAGCCGGAGAATTCGGCGGGATCTTTGACATAAATGATGATGAGGAGCATGAGGAGGGAGATGCCGATGCTGGCGGCGAGGAGGAGATCGAGGAGGAGAGCGGGGATGGGGAGGACGAGGAGGAGGATCGTTCCGAAGAGAGCGATGACGAAGAAGAGATCGCCCTTTTTGAGGGAGGCGACGATTTGGTTGAGAGAAGGGATACTGTTCATTGAGAGGCCCGTCTTTCTTTGAGGCGGTGGAAGTAATAGCGGTTGGTTTTATAGACAAAGGCGAGGATATCGGCCACGGCTTGGTAGAGTTCGAGGGGGATGGGTTTGCCGACTTTGCCGACTTTGAAGAGGAGACGAGCGACGGGGCGATTTTCGATCATCGGGACTTCGTTTTCGGCGGCGAGGGCTTTGATTCTGCGGGCGAAAGCGTTTTCGCCTTTGGCCAAGATCATGGGGGCTTTATCGCGACCGCGTTCGTATTTGAGGGCGACGGCGTAGTGGGTGGGGTTGGTGATGACGACATCGGCGGTGGCGACGGCGCTGAGCATTTGTTTTTGCATCAAGCGGCGAGCCATTTGGCGCATGGCCATTTTGGTTTTGGGGTCACCTTCGGCTTGGCGTTGTTCTTCGGTGACCTCGTGGCGGGTCATCATGAGGTCGTTTTGAGTTTTGCGGAGTTGGTAGGTGTAGTTGATGGCGGCGATGGCACCGAGGGTGAGGATGACGCGGCCGAGGAGGGTGGTGGTGGTGGAGAGGATAAAAATGCCGAGGTGGTGGGCTTGGATGGGGGCGTAGAAGATGGGGTCGTTGGTGATGCTCTTGATGCCGCTCCAGGCGGCGTAGCCGACGACGAGGAGTTTGAAGAGATCGGTGGCGAGTTTGACTGAGCCTTGGGTGGAGAAGATGCGTTGGAGGCCTTCGGCGGGATTGAGGCGGGAGAATTTGAAGCCGAGGGCTTTGGTGGTGAGTTGGAAGCGGCTTTGGAGGCCTCCCGCGAGGAGGCCGGCCCCGGCGCAGGCGAGGGCCATGGGGAGGATGAGGGAGAGCATCGTGGTGGCGGCGATTTGGGTCCAATCGCTGATGGCCTCGGGTTTGATGGTGTAATCGTGGAGGTGACCGAAGATGCCGATGCTGATGCGGGCAATTTTTTCCGTGTACTCGCGGGAACCGAATTGGAAGACGCAGAAAGCGGCGAGGAGGATGAAGACGACTTGGAGATCTGGGGTCCGAGCGAACTGGCCTTCTGCGGCGGCTTCGCGAAGGCGTTTCTCGGTAGGTTGTTCGGTTTTTACTCCTTGATCGGACACAATTTGGCAATTACGGGATGAGGCGGAGCATGAGCTCCGGCGATTCCCGTAAGTGACTTAGCACGATCTGTGCCGTGAGTCCTAAAGTGAGGCCAAAAACAGTTAAGCCAGCGAAAATTCTGGCGGCGAAGCTTTCGGAGAAGGCGTTGATGCCTGGGGCGGCTTTTCCGAGGATGGCGAAGGTGAGAGTGACGATGAAGTTGATGGCCATGAGCGGGGCAGCCATTTGGAGGGCGATGAGGAAAATACTTCCGGTATTATGGACAAAAATCTCTCCGATATTGCGGGTGGTGGTGAGCGCTCCCGGGGGGGTGAGTTCGAAGCTTCTGGCGAAAGCGGCGAACATGGCGTGGTGGACACCTGAAAGGAGGAAGAGGAGGGAGCTGAGGTAGAAGAGTGCCGAGCCGATGGGGGTGGAATTGGATTGGGAGATGGGGTCGATTTGGGCGCTCATCACGAGCCCGATTTCGGTGGAGATGACTTGTCCGGCGAATTCGACGGCGAAGAAGATCAGGCGCATGCCGAGGCCCATCATGAGTCCGATAAAGAGTTCGTGGGTGGCGGTGAAGATCAGCGTGATCATGTCGCCGGGGAGAAAAGCTGGGGGGTGAGGGTGAGCGCTGACCGTATAAGCGAGGAAGGCAGCGATGGCGATACGGATGGGGACGGGGATGAGTTTTCCGGAGAAAACGGGGACGAGAATGAGGAGGGCGCTGGCGCGGACAAAGGCCATCATCCAATAGTAAAGATGCTCGTAGGTCATCCTCTGGAGATTCGAGGGGAGGGGTTGCTTTACTGAACCATGTCAGGAATGCGGGAGAAGTAAGTGATGGTGAACTGCATTAACTGGCGAAGCATCCATGGGGCGGCGGTGATGAGGACGATGGAGATGGCGAGGAGTTTGGGGACAAAGGAGAGCGTTTGTTCCTGAATGCTGGTCACGGCTTGGAGGAGACTGACGGCGAGGCCGACGACGAGGGAGGCGAGGAGAATCGGGCTCACCACGAGGAGGGAAGTGGTGACGAGTTGGCGGAGGACTTCGACGGATTGCTCGATATTCATCGGCCGAAACTTTCTACCAAGGAGCGGACGACGAGGTGCCAGCCATCGACGAGGACGAAGAGGAGGAGTTTAAAGGGGAGAGAAATCATTACGGGGGGCATCATCATCATGCCCATGGACATGAGGGTTGAGGCGACGAGGAAGTCGATGATGAGAAAGGGGATAAAGACGAGGAACCCCATTTGGAAGGCGGTGCGGAGTTCGCTGATGACAAAGGCTGGGGCGATGACATTGATGGGGATTTCGTCGATTTTTGTGGGGCCGCGGCCGGAGAGGCCGAGGAAGAACTCGATTTCGCTGGGGCGGGTTTGTTTGAGCATGAAGCCGCGGAGAGGAGCGGAGGCACGATCCCAGGCTTGTTCGGTGGTGATGGTCTTGGCCATGTAGGGCTGGAGGGCGTCTTCGCTGATGCGCTTGCCGACGGGGGCCATGATGAAAAAGGTGAGGAAGAGGGACATGCCGACGAGGATTTGGTTGGAGGGGGCACCTTGGACGCCGATGGCACTGCGGACGAACCCGAGGACGATGACGATGCGGGTGAAGCTCGTCATGAGCATGAGGATGGAGGGTGCCAAAGTGAGGAGGGTCATGATGGCGACGATTTGGATCGCCGTGGCCACATTGCCTTGCTCGGAGGCTCCGAGATTGATGCTGAGTGCTGGGGGGGCGGTGGGAGGGGTTTGCTGGGCTAGGGCTTGGCTGGTGAGAAACAGGCCAGAGAGGAAAATGAGGAGGATGAGCCAAGGGCTGGTCCTGAGTGGGGGATTACACATCGGATTTTTCCGTGGAGATGGAGGAAAACTCGGAATCTGATTCGGTGAGGGTGCAGAGGTAATTGATTTGGCCTGGGCAGACGCCGAGGAGGACTTTGCGATTTTCGTATTCGGCGACGATGAGGAACTGGCGATTGCCGAGCATGCGATTTTCGATGATTTGGAGTTTTCGTTCGCCCTTAGGTTTGGGTTGAAAGATTCCCCAGCCGTTGCGCATGACGTAAAAGCCCCCGCTGAGGAGGGCGAGGAGGAGGATGAGATAAATGGAGAGCTGGAGGAGGCCACCGCTTTCGGTGTTGAGGGGGGAGGCGAGTGGGGCGCTGCGGGGGGTGATGAGGGGATTGGAGGAGAGGGTGGTAGGCTGGGTGGCGGTCGCGGGTGGGGTGGCGGCGGCTGGTGGGGTGGCGGTGGCGG
>Ga0114970_10003452_pt1 | contig 11606 bp, 15 predicted proteins | sample M_140205_XF_Meta_FD_87030 | JGI IMG/M metagenome (GOLD analysis project Ga0114970, IMG submission 87030) | Freshwater microbial communities from Lake Montjoie, Canada to study carbon cycling - M_140205_XF_MetaG | ecosystem: Environmental > Aquatic > Freshwater > Lake | place: Lake Montjoie... | reverse complement strand
TTATATTTTTTTAATGAACTCGTTTTATCCTTCCAAAAAGTTAACTTATCTTCGTGGGTTTTGATATAATTTATTTTATTAGGAACAATGGTGGTCAAATTTAATATTTTGGGCAAGGACATGATATATAACTTATAATCATAATCAAATGTATTATTCGATACAAGTATGTTATGTATTATTTCAATATTATTATACGTCTTGAAAATGTGGGATAATTCTTTTTTGCAAAAATAGGTTATTTTCATGGTTGGATATTTTTCCGACAACTCAATAATAAATCTATAATATTGAATATTGTCACCTAATCCTTGTTCCGCCAAGAGCAATAATTTACTACATTTAGTTGTACCATTCCAGTATGCTAACGGAACATCCAACCTTTCATTTACATTTGTCTGCTTATTTATATTATTGTGAGCTAACCTATTTTCGTATAACTCGAACCCGGTTTTAAAATTTTTTTTTGACAAATAATTAAATGATAATGTATATAATTTATTTGGATCGTCCTCCTTTTTTATCGCATTTCTATAATATTTTATGGATTTATCATATTTTTTTGTATAATAATATAATTGTCCCAACAAACTATTCGTTTGGATATTCGTATTGTCCATCTCGTATGATTTTAATAAATTTATTTCTGCTGCTTTATAATCTTTTAAATTTATACTGCACACTCCTATGCTAGAATACACTTGAGAGACTTCTCTTATTTTTAAGACTTTGTTGAAATAATGTATGGCTAATTTAAATTGATTTATATTACTATAACATACTCCTATTTGGTTTGTTATTACACCAATGGTGGATATATTTGTTTTTTCTGTTTTTAATATTTTAACATAGCATGCAACTGCATCATAATACTTTTTTTGGGATTCATATATTGCAGCCAATTCTTGCAAATATTTATTCACATTTGCCGGATTTGTTTCTATGATTTTTGTATACCTCTCTATGTCATCCATAATCTAATATTGTGCGTAACTTTTTATATCCATTAATTCGGATTTTAATATTGAATTAATTTTATTTTTTGTTTCGCTTCTTTTGTCATTTGTTATATAAACACGTCTAGCTAACCCTATAAATTCTTCATCAAATTCACTGCGTCTTTCTTTCTCTCTTATATTGTCTTCAATTACCCAAAGCTCTTCATTTATTTCCTTTAATTCATTCACTAACTCTGGTTCCAGAGGATACTTGTCTATATATGTTTTTAAATATACCAATTCTTTTTCTACCATGATCAATTTGTGTTCCTGTGTAATTCTCTCTTTCTTAATTTGCAAAATAGTATATTTATCAAATAATTCACCGATAGACACAGGAACATGACATAAGTTTTCCGCCATAATACTATGATTACATAAAAAATAATGGAGGATATAACTCATTTATTCGTTTTGGGTAATATTGGTTTAAAGGATTACCTATAGTTATAGTGTCTCCTAACAGCAAACTTTTTCTATACTTACAAAAATTTACTTCAAAACACCTATATCATTTACAGGAGATCGCAAAATATCATAATTGTTAAAATGCATTGGAGCATGTATAATAAGATTATGGAGGAAAACGAGTCGAAGTTTTCCAATAATATTCATCCATTTACCTTCGGCAACTAGTGGAAGGAAACGTAGGCTTGCTTGCTTGCAAGCCGATGTTTCCTTACTATAATCCATAGACATAGTCGAAGGATTATGCTGCTCGCGCAGCCAAAGGCGAAGGTGATCGGAATGAATATATGTGTAATGTATCATGAGTTTTATCCACTTTAGTGTGGGTATTAGCTTTGTGTTACACATTACAAAAAAAATAATCACTTATATGTGATATTCCTTCGGAATATAATCGAAAAACTTCGGATTGCAAGCAAGCCTCTGTTTTTCTCCATTTTGTTTTTTTTATTTTATACCTCTCGAGTATAATATAAAATTTATAGTTTATGAGTTTTTCTGGTGTTGCATCCTCTAAATGTCGTCGATATCCACATCAGCTTCCTCTTTGTCTTCCTCTTTTTCTGCTACAAATGAGGTTGATTTTATAGCACTCGCAGAACTTAATTTTAATGAATTTGATGGAGCTTTTGAAATACTATCCATCAACGTATTATAATCATCCTCGCGTTCATCTGTAAATCGTACGCCGTCTTCTGCTGGTGTAAATGAGTTCGCACTATCATTTTCCAGGAATTTCGTCCAATTTATATGAGTTGCTCGTGATCTTAATTTATCTTTATCTTGGTCTAAATACACCTCTAATAGATCGCAATTATCTAATTTATCCTTTTTCTCTGATTCGTAATCACGTAATCCTATTAATACCCACTTTCCATTGGAGATCATATTATCACGTTTACTACGTCCACGAAATTTACCTCTAATGAAACAGAGTCTTGTTTTATCATCTTGACATAAAACATGGCACATTCCATTGCCCATATTTTTTGTCACTTGGGCATATAATTCACCCTCTTCTACTGCTAGACGCGTCTTTATTAAAGCACTTGATCCGGTGCTAGTATGTTTTCTTGCTTGGCCTTTCGCACCGCTTCCACCTTTAAGATTTCTAACCATTTTGGTTTGTTTGTATAAGTTGATATTATTTTATTAGTATATTTTCATTTCAATTTTATTTGTAATACTCATCCGTTTTCCTCCACAATAAAATTGAAATGAAAATACGCTGATTATTACATGCAACTAAAAAATGAAAACTCATATGATATATATTGATGCATTGAAGGAGGAGGTTGAATTTAATGTAGGTGAAAATGCAGCGGATAATGATGCAATTATAGATAATGGTTCTGCTGACAATTTGCTGCGAGCCACTACGAAGTGTGGTGAGCGATTGAACTCCGTAGTTACCGAAGGTAAACGAAGGAGTTTATGGTTTCATGTTGGAGGCGGACGATCTTCTTGTCATGTGATAGCAGTAATACCCGATGGTACAAATAAAAAAAATGTAAAATATATCGTTACACAGGGTGCTGTTTTATGTAAAAAATTTTCTAGATATGCGTCTGAAAAAGACCTTGAAATAATTTATACTTTACTTGAAAATGTTACAAAAACCGATGTTGCTGGTAAAGTGGATGTTTCCATGTATAAAACGAAAGTTATTTAGACACATTCACAACACTTCGTACTGATTCCGGCTTGCAACAAACTATTATGTTTGAACTCCTCGTAAAAACTTGACCACGTCCTTATATTTTTTATAGGCTGGATGTTTTTTTCTTGTGTTTCTCTCTTTTGTTCATCTGGTTCATATCCAAATTGATCATAAAATTCTTCCATATGGTCATCATCTATGAATTCTACCTTTTTGTCTATATGATTCAATACACCCTTATGTTTTGTGATTCTATCTAGCCAAATAGGAGAGAAGGATGCATAATACACCCAATGATACCAATACATTTCTAGGAATGAACTATTTCTATTTGTATTGAATAAACTCAAGCACTGATGTTCATCTATGTTATACATACACGCAAGTGGTAAAATGTCACGAGCAGCTAACTTATCATTGGTAGTTATAGTTTCATACATTACGATATCACTAGGATCAACTATTATATACAATTTTTTACCCATAGTTAACCCTGCTTCAAGTGAGTAATAGTGCATTATATTCGACAATAGTAGTACTCGTATATCTAGTAATGATAATCTTGTTACAGATATGTAATTCTTCATGATCTTGGTTTTATCCAAGGACATATTTTTGCTTATAAAATATTCAACAACACTATTTAAAGTATCTACTAATTTATCCACAGGACATTGATGTAGTATATATTCAGCAACATCGACATATTTATTTTTTTGTAACATTTGAAGGAAAACGGAGGCGGATGTTTTGTTTGATTTCTCCGTTTTTGTTGTTTGTCTTAGCATAAACACATCTAAGTTGAATGGACGAATCAATAAATTGTTGACTATGATAGATATAATTTTATCGCGTTCTATGGATGCATTCATCTTTAGCCAATGTTTGTGTTTTTTTATGAAATATTGTTGAAATGCAGGGTTTAATGTGTAGTAAAAGGCATAATATATTTTCCATAAAAGCCCAAATAGTTCCTTTTCAAATCCCGAATAGTATAATTCATATGCCCAAAATATACTTGCATTGCTTTTATTAAGTAATGATACCATCAATGCTATCTTAACCTCGTCTTGTAAATATAAATATCGTGTAAATATCATTTTCTAGTTGATTTGTATAGTGTTATACATTTTTATAACCTTTTATTTTTACTTCAATTTTTTTACTTTTCTTATGCGTTGTTTAGAAATATAATCTAGTATTCATATATTTTCTCATTTAACTATATAAGATGACCGCTTGGACTGATCTAGTTAGTGATACTTATAAAAAGGGTATTGCTGCAGGAAAGCCTAATTACAAATTTAAGGATGCCATGAAGGATGCTGCCAAATTATATAAGAAAACAGCAACAAAGGTTGTTGCTGCGGAAACGGCTGTGGAAGAAGCTGTTGCACCTTCCCCTTCAAAAAAATCTAGAAAATCGAAGAAGTCTAGAAAATCGAAGAAGTCCAAGAAGTGCAAAATGGTGTGCACTCGTGGAGGGAAAAAGGGCTCTAGAAAAAGGGGTCGAAAATAAATCATAATTATATAATATAGCGTTGCTGAAATACTATATTATGTTGTATTCCTTCGGCTGGCGCCTTCGGAATATAATCGGAAAACATCGGCTTGCAAGCAAGCCTACGTTTTCCTCCATACTAAGCTGTGCCATATAACACCTCTTCGAATAACTCCAAGGTTTGACTAGCAGAACATCTATAAGCTACTTTTGCATGAATATTATTCATCAATAGTTGAGAGAAACTAGTAATAAACTGGTTGTTCAATTTGCTTGCACATTCCCTCGTATCTACAAAATGAAAGTTCAGAAGGTGTAAATATAACATACTCAAACTATAGTTATTCCAAGTACTACTATTGTTCAGAAGATCGTTTATGACATACTCTTTTGGTTTATTAATATAACATCGAAGAGAGAAAACTGCATGTTCTTTATACTCCTTTATATAAGTTTCTGAAAATATACTTAGAGATGAAAATGAAAGGGTCGTAAAATTGGAACACAACAATTCAATGTTCGACAATGATAAACTGCTGTTATTTTCTTGATTTTCCAAAAAACTTATTACATACACTTCTAGTGGCTGAGTATAGAATATGTTGGTTGGGTTTGGGTTTTGGGTTTGGGTTTTAGGAATATATGATTTAAATAGATTACTTTTTCTCTCTTCATTCAAAGTTGGAAAGTGAAAAGAGTTAGTAAAGTTTGATAATATTGGGTTGTTATCCGAATTAAATAGGATGTTGGTTGGAATGATATTTAGATGAACTATCTGATAAGTATTCAAAATTTCTATGATGTGTAATAAATATTTATAACTATCTATTATACGCATAATGCCCTTTTTACTATTACTACTACTTTTACCTATATTGTTAAACATTTGATAGAAATTATTGTGACTATCTAGGTGACGTGTGTATACAAGCAATTTTTGCTCTTGTTCTTGTTGCGCTAGTGATGGTTTTTGAGCAGTAGTAATAGTTGTACTCTTCAATACGGGCATGAAATATAAAAAATAGTTGGGTATATTTGTGATATATTTCGACACATATATTTCATTGATGGAAAAAAAAGATAGAGGTTTTATAACGTTTTTATACGCATAAACATCCTTTATGGGTTCTGTAGCCTCTCTATCATCCGGTTTGATGAACTTATAAAACGTTGATTTATAGGATGGAATTTTGGACTTCATCTATTGGTATATTGATATACTGATATATTTGTTTATCTATTTATCTACTTGTTTGTGATAAATATGAAATATCTATTTTTGTACGTCTTTTTAATCTTATCCTGGATTTCGTGTGAATCTTTCATTCCTTGTTCCATCAAATGAGCAATTCCTTTCTTCAATGCATCTACGTTATTATTACAAAACTCTGAAAATCCCTCAGATGGTTTGTAATTTTCATTAACAATATTAGCCGCAATATGTCCGTCCATTTCATCTAATAATTCCTTCTGCACACTCACATAATTGCGCCTAATACATGGTTCCGTTTTTTTAGTGCTCTTTTTTCTGAAATAATATCGCGCACTTTTGAACATTTTATCTACTATATCTCCGTCATATTGTAGGTCGGTTAATCTGACAATTTCGGTATTAATCATATCTAAATTGGTTTCTACCCATAATAACCAGGCTTCTTTGAAACTCTTTCTATCGTCGTATTGATGGATTTTTGAAAATTGATATAGTTCATCCATAAATGATTGTGTAAATTTGTATCGATAAATGTTTGCACATATTTTTTTTGAAGCTTCAGAATACTCCACTAGCGTTCCGTATTCTGGGTCTGCAACTACACCTTCGGTTCCGTTGCATCCCCTATCCTCTCTCCCGATTCTTTCCTCTATTTCTAATTCATGTGTCATTTTATTTTGATTGTTTGGTTGTTTGGTTGTTTGTTTGTTTGTTTAGCTGGCGCTATAATATATTGATGTTGATGTAATACTTTTATTTTGATCATTTTATTTCAATTTTTTTAGTATTACAAAAATATATTGTAAATGTAAATATATCATGGAACTCCTACGGCTACCGCCTTCGGAGTTCAATCACTCGTCTACGACTCGCAGCACAAAATATCCCTCTACTTATGTACTTTCATCACAAGTATATAGGGATACTTCGAATCAAAATGATCAATCTTATCGAAATATTATTACTATCAATTTATTACCGAGAGGACCTCTTGGACCATTTGTTCAACGCATAAATATGCCTTATTTGTCTCCATTTCAATTTGGTAACAATAGTTCTAGTAGAAGATTGACACATAATTGTGTGCTTGCTATAGGTGCAATGTATACGTATGGAGGGGTTGGTTTTGGTACTGGTACTGGAGGGTTGATGGGGGATGATGACATTCCGAATTTGTTTTCTTTTTTACTCTCCAATGGATATTCTATTGATACTGGTTTAACAAAAATGATGAATACGAGTGAGGTTCGGCTTGACAACAAAAAGATTATCGCATTTATCACATATATTGGTTGATAGGTCGTGGTCGTGATTGATTGTATTATACATATTCCGTCGGCTTGCGCCTTCGGAATATAATCGGAAAACTTCGACTCGCAACGCTTCGTCTAAGTTTCCTCAAAAAAAATTGAATTAATAATATCTAATTTGATATTATTAACAATACATTAGCATGATAGCAGAAGTATCTATAGATTGTAAAGGTCTCAGTTTTCCTCCCGAATCTAACCAACATTATTCAGAAGATGTGCAGGGAAAAATTATTCGATATTTAGGTCAGTTGAATGACACGGAGAGAAAGGCATATATGATTGCAAAAGGGCATTTAGGTACATCATTTAACATAACTAGGAGTACGGGTTATCGTGCATGGCTAAAAAAAGAATGAGCCTAAATAATTGAACTCCGTCATTAACGTTTTATCGTTATTTCTTGGATCTACTAGATCTTCTGGATTTTCTGGATCTTTTAGATTTTCTGGATCTTTTAGATTTTCTGGATCTTTTATATCTTTTAGATCTTTTAGTTCTCTTAGAACCACCTTCAGGAAATATGTCTTTTTCTGTGATTTTCTTTTTAGCCTCCTCTAAAAAATCTCGTACACCTTGCTTAATTTGCAGGATCTTTTGGTTATCACCAGGTTCATTTGTCGAATTACGTTTTAAGAATTCCATAGCTTCAATTAAGTCATCTCTTAACTTGGTGGGGTCAGGTTGGGTCGGGGTATCCTTCAAAACCGCATGATCGTCCAAATGAGATAAAGTAGAGATGCGATCTTTTACTATTCTTATAGCCTCAGAATATCTACTTTCGTTTCCATAATCATCTTGAAAAAAAGATTTATAATATGCACTATTCATTATATATATAATATATATTATAAATATATAATTATAAACTTCGATTTGTATCGCAAGCTCCTTCACTAACGTTATGGAGCTTAATCCAGAAAACTTCGGCTTGCAAGCAAGCCTACGTTTTCCTACAAATGCATAGTATTTCCGTTTCCCACCACCCACCCCCATACTTCATAGTGGCTATGGCGAGCATTACATGGAAAAACGCACACGTTTATTTCTCTTTGTTTTTGAAGACATTTTTGATTTTCTAGTTTTGGATATACGTAAAAACTTCTTATTTTTATATTTTCTACTTCCACCAGCAGCAGCCATTTTAGTCACTACTGGGTTATTCATTGCTTGATTTTTTAATATGCGATCTTTCATGTTGTTTAGTTTTTGAAATTGTGCATTTTTTAAAGCATCTGTATTTATTAATGCATTTGTACTTGATTCTATCCGTTTTTGCGCGTCTAAACCTTGTTTTTGAAGCGCATTTAAATTCGATTCACCCATTTTTTTCATGTTGTCAGTAGCATTTGACAATGATGACAAATTTGTCTCGCCCATTTTTTTCATCTCCTCTATTTTATTCTCTGTATTTGTGATAGTATCTGACATAATTTCCGATGTTTTTACAGCGGCATCTATACCTGCTTCAGCAGCTTTTACTACATCATTTAATACATAAAATGTATTAACACCAGGAATTCCTTCTGTTACATCCTTTATGGCGCTAATTCCAGCATTTCCTTCTTTTTTTGCTAGAGTGATCACATTTTCTCCCATTTCATCTAATGATGGTTTCAATTCTTCTACAAAAATAGATGCATCAGTAGCCAATGTTTTAGCAGCCTTTTTTATCTCATCTTGTGTTTCTGGATTGTTTATTACTTCAGTAACTTGGTGTAATGCTCCGGGTAAATCATTTTTGGTTGTATCTACGCCTATGGTATCTGCTGCCATTTTTGTTAGGGTTGTTGTTCCTTTTATTGCTGCATTTGTGACTAAATTGGTGATAGGTGTAATTATATCCCATATGCCTCCGTGTACAGGTGCTGATGCTAGCATTGGCGCTGCTAGTACTGGTGCTGGTAAAGGTGGAGGCGTTGCACCTCCTTTTTTATTTTTTCGTGAGTATTTTCTCTTTCTAGCCATACTCCTCCGCTGGCGCTCCGGAGTATAATCGGAAAACTTCGATTCGCATCGCTCATCTACGTTTTCCTCCAATAACATACTTATATTATCACGAGCTTTTATTTTCCATACTCCTTCGCTAAAGCTACGGAATATAATCGGAAAACTTCTATTCGCTTCGCTTTGTCTGCGCCTTCTTAAACTCGGCAAAACTCATACCATAATTTTTATCTACAACCTTTCTGTCCACCTTTTTTAAAAAATTAAAATTAATCAACTTACCTTCATACGAATACCTATTTGCCTTTTCTTTTACAACCTTATTCGCTTGATTTTTTGTATTCGTATTTGTATTTGCATTCATAGATGCACTTGCATTCGTATTTTTCGCAGCAGCGGATTCCGCTTTGGGATCAATTTTAATATTATTTGTATTATATGTCTTTAATTTTGCAAATACGTTCGCCTTACTTCTTGTGGTAACAGATGGGGTCATTTCTGATTCTGCTGTTGCAGATTCTTTTGCTGCTGTTGCAGCTTCTATAGCAGCTTCTTTTGCTGCAATAGCCGCCTCTATTTTTCGATCTATACTCTCTTTCGCATCCTTTATCTCCTCCTCCATATCAACGTATAATCTCTTGCAATTATTCATCACCACATATTTTCGTCCAATCGTTTCTAAATACCGATAAGGAATAGTGCTATCTGAATAAAATGTAAATGTTTCTCTGGAATTGTCATAGAACATGACTACATTTCCAAGGGGAGTATTTTCCATCAAAATGGAATTCTTAAGACTATCTAGTTTATCCTTTGATAATTCAACGTCTTCTAATTTTTTATATTGGTCTACATATTTGTCTTCATATTTGGGTAGAGGTTTCCTTTCTTCGGCTTCCTTAAATTTATAATTGTCCTCATCGTCGCTAGTGTCCTCATCGCTATTATCCTCATTATACTCACCCTCATCTTTATCACTATCTTCAAACAGATTTCTAGGAGCCATTTTAATGCCAATTTTAAATAAAACCTGTAGTACATTTGCTAAGCATTGTGCCGAATCCACTATGCTTGATACTATACCTTGAAACATAAAACGCATAAATGCTCTTGCACGACCTCCCTCCTCCGCATTATAGTGCATGTAAGCAAAAAATAATGTATATATCGTCATATTGAAAAGAATTCCGTTATTGATTGGTTGTTCTGTTCGTGGTACTATTTTATTCATTCCTTCCAGTTCCATACTCATCCACTGACATTCCTGATTATCATCCGGGAACATCGTCTCTTTTACGTTTTCTATCATACTCCATTTACGTTCCGGAGTATAATCAGAAAACTGCTGGTCACTTCGCGACCATCCGTTTTCTACCAAAATAAACTGAGAGATATCACATACTTCATTGGGATAGTTCATAGAATAGGTCATATGGCTCATTTGAATATAATTATCATAAAGGTATATTTTTAAATCCATTTTTATAACATTATAATTTTTGTAAAATTTTATATATTATGATAACATATATGAGCTGCTTGTTCAATAGTCTTCATCATTTTATTCCAAATGAATCCAGCCATTCCATTCGTCAAAAAATTTGTGATTACTTACAAAATAACTCTCCTATTATGGATGGATTAGAAACAGCTGATATTTTACAGCTTGATAGTGGTCCTGGTGGAGCTGGTAAATATATTGAGAGCATGCGACGCGAAAGCACATGGGGTGGTGCTATTGAAATTCAAGCTGCATGTAATGTATGGAGTTTCAGAATTATTGTGCGAAATAATCGTGGACGAGAAAAAAGTAATATTGAATTTCTACCTATTTCTAAGGGATATAACAAGACGATTGAATTGGAATGGACTGGAGGGCACTATGAGCCTGTTAGGTCTTAGGTCTTAAGCGTACCCTAGAGATTTAGCCACAATGCGTTCTAGCGCGTGTATTTCCACCTCTTTTCGTCTTTCTTCAAATAACTCGGCAATTTCTGTGGATAAGTCCGCGCACTTAATCAGATCAAATGATTTTCTCGGGTTGTTTGGATGAAGTCTGACCAAATATAAGTCAGTAATTTTCTTGTCATACTTGGCTTCTAAAATCGCCTTGTATGTGTTCAGTTGAAGGCTATAATGCCAGAAATTTGTATTCGGTAAATGATCTACACACGGGGTTAATGCATATTGATTAAAACTGGTTGTTTTTGATATTTCTTTTGCTCGTTTCCAGTCATAAATCATTAATACGCCATCGGGTAATTCATACACCATATCTATGGAACCAGCTAATTTTAAATCTTCGTGATAAATCATCCACTCTGTTCTATATGGTTTCAACTCGGGATATTGTTTGGCATATTGGAGAAAATATTGCCATTCTTCGGAGTCATTGGGTAACTGAATTTTCCCGCTTTGTAAATTTTCTTTATAATTTGCTAATAAATCAATGTGCTTATTTAAATGTACGTTGGGTGATAAATCTTGATTCATGAAACATTCAATGTCA
>Ga0114970_10003450_pt1 | contig 11612 bp, 10 predicted proteins | sample M_140205_XF_Meta_FD_87030 | JGI IMG/M metagenome (GOLD analysis project Ga0114970, IMG submission 87030) | Freshwater microbial communities from Lake Montjoie, Canada to study carbon cycling - M_140205_XF_MetaG | ecosystem: Environmental > Aquatic > Freshwater > Lake | place: Lake Montjoie... | reverse complement strand
GAGGCTTTCTTTCATCAGTCGTGGCTCCATCGGCCACGGTGTCCTCTTTTATGAGGCATCGACTCTACCCTGCTACCCCGGTCTCTCCCCTCTCGGTGTCCTTTTCTATGAGGCACTGCGCTATGTTGGAATCAGGCAACAAAAATGTGGATTTGCTCCAACATAGGAGGGTAAAATTCATGTGTGAATATTCCAAATCCTGAACCAAGTCTGGAGGAGAGGCTGCGCGGCGTGATCCGCCTGAAGCAGTACTCGGGGCAGACGGAGGAGACTTATGTTCAGTGGTATAAGCGCTATGTGCGCTTCCATGCCCAGGTGTGCGGGAAGATGCGGCACCCACAGGAAATGGGCGCGGAGGAGATCACGGCCTTTTTGACCAACCTCGCCGTGAACAAAAACTTGTCGGCCTCTTCACAGAATCAGGCGCTCAACGCTCTCGTTTTCCTCTACAAGGAAGTGCTGAAGCTGCCGCTGGAAGGGATCGAGGCGACGAGAGCCAAAAAGGCCAAGCACCTGCCGGTGGTTTTGACGCAAGACGAAGTCAAGACCCTGCTGGCGGCTGTAAAAGGCGATGCCGGGCTGGCGGTGAAGTTACTCTATGGCTGCGGTTTGCGCGTGGCGGAGGTTTTGGCACTGCGGGTGAAGGACGTGGATGTGAGCGGCGGCAAGATCGAGGTCAGGGGCGGCAAAGGAGATAAAGACCGGGTGATCACGCTGCCTAAAAGCCTGCTGCACCCAATCGAATACCATTTGAAGCAAGTGCGGGCCGTCTTTGATGCCGACCGCCGTGAAGGTGTGCCCGGCGTGGCGATGCCAAAGGCGTATGACGTGAAGAGCCCGAAAGCCGCAGAGAGTTGGCCGTGGTTTTGGTTCTTGCCCTCCGCCAAAGTGTGGGAGGATCAAGCGCGGGATGGTAGCCCGCGTTCTGGCGCACGTGCCTACGGGCGCGGACGGCATCACATGCATGAGATCGCCATCACACGTGAATTGGAACGGGCGGCGAAGCTGGCCGGTCTTTCCAAAAGGGTGACGGCGCACGTGCTGCGGCATTCGTTTGCGACACACCTCGTGCTGCGGGGAATCGACATCCGCTCCGTGCAGCAGCTCCTCGGCCATTCCGACGTGCGCACGACGGAGATTTATACCGCGCTCGCCAAGGCGATGCGCGGAGAAATCACCAGCCCACTGGATGATTTGTGAAACCCAAGCCTGTGTGCCTACGGAGGACGCAGAATGACACGGAAAGCTGAGCGCTGATTGCTTGAATCTTATTCCGTGTTTTCGGTGTGTTCCGTAGGCCCTCCTAGTTGGCCCCATGCAACGCAGCCAAACTTTATCCGCCTCATTCTCAAGGCGTCCGGTGCGGTACCGTTTTTTCGGCTCGACGACTGGCGGGGTGGCATGATTGAATTTCATTAATTCACGCGTCCAACCCCGCGTGAAGGGTGCGCAGATGATTCTCCAAGATCGCTCGTCCCCACAGGCAGGCTCGCGCGCCACCTGGATGGAGAAGGCGTGTCGGGTGCAGACCGCCAACGCCACGGCATCCGCCGTTGCAGCAGAGGCAATGCCTCAAACCGAGTGCGTGGAACCCCATGGCACGGCGTGCGCTGCCCCAAACCGGTATCGACGACACCCATCGCAGATCGTGCAGTGCCCCAAAGCGATAGCGCCGAACCCCATTGCAGCACGTGCCGTGGTCCAAACCGGTAGCGACGCCCCTCGTTGTACCACGTGCGATGCCCCAAACCGGTATCGACGACCCCCATCGCAGCACGTGCGGTGCCCCAAAGCGATAGCGCCGAACCCCGTGGCAGCACGTGCAGTGCCCCGCGCAGCCGTTTTTGACCCTCTCGCAGATGCCACAGTGCCCCGCGTGGCGGTTTTTTGGGGCCTTGCAGAGAAGACAACCGATTCACGATGAAAACCTTAACCTGGGACTCCGGCTACACTTGGGATGACCCCAATCTGCGCTGGGGCGACCCCTCCTACATTCTCGAACCGGGCGACCCCGGCTACACACCACCCACACCCACCACCACCCCACCGAAGAAAGGCAAGCACACCATGAGCAATAATCCCATCTCACGTAACAACAAGGTTGTCCTGGCTCTGGCCGAGGATGCCGCCGACGGCGCCACCGCCATCCAAGACAGCGTGAACCTGAAACAGACGCGGGACACCGATCTGCGCACCCTCATCGCCACGCTGAAGGGCAATCCCACGGCCCCGTCTGGCAGTCCGGCCTTTCTGGGCCTGAACTTTCTCTACGATCAGGCCAAACTGGCCGCCGCTGCCGCCGCCACGGCGCTGAGCGCCAAGAACGCGGAGGTGAAGGATTACCTGACCGATGCGCGCGACGTGCTCAAAAAGATCCTCGGCACGGACTGGTCTCCCGCGTGGGTGACGGCGGGCTTCACCAAGCCCGGCTCCACCGCTGTGCCTACCACGCAGGATGAGCGCTTCGACAGCATCTCGATCATTGCCAACTACTTCACGGTGAATCCCACCCACGAGTCCTCCGGCCCTGCCCCGCACCCCATCATCACTGCCGCCCGGGCGCAGACCTTGCACACGGCGCTGAGCGATGCGCGTGCGCTGGACAATGCACGCGGTGACGCCCAAGAAGCCGCCAAACTCGCACGCGACGCGGCCTTTGACACGCTACGCAGACGCCTCATCGCGCTGGTGGATGAGTTGTCCCTGCTGCTGAGCGATGAAGACCCGCGCTGGGAGACCTTTGGCCTCAATGTGCCCGCCAATCCGCGTGCGCCCGATCCGGCAGAGAATCTGGTGCTCAGCCTGGCCGGGCCGCATCAAGTGCTGGCTGAGTGGGATCGTGGCACACGTAGCAATGACAACCGCGTGCTGATCCAAGTGGTGGGCGTGGACGCGCAATACCGCGAATACAGCAAGAGCGGCGACGCTACCGATGAGCTGATCAAAGCCCTGCCAAGTAACGCGGCGCTGAAGGTCAAAATCATCGCCCTCAACAGCGGTCTGGAAGCCAGCAACGGACCCGAGGCGCAAATTTCCGTGCCGTGAGACATGACGGCACGGGAAACCAGGGGTGGTGCCCTGGGGGTTCGTGCGGGCAAAACAGCGGGGCGGTCTTGCGTTTGAGGCCGCCCCGCTCGTGGGAGCAGATGGCGTTCGAGCCTGCGCTTGACAAAGTTTTACCCGCCGGTGCTGCGGAGGATGAGATTGACGATGGGGGGCGGGACGAACCAGCGGGAGCGTTCGAGGATCTTGCCGGTCTTGGGCTTGGAGTAGCTGGATTTGCTGGAGCTTTTCTTGCTGGTCTTGGGCTTCGGCGTTTCGGGATCGGTGGGATCGACGAGGAGGGTGTCCACGACCACGGCGGCGGTGGGGGTGCTGGGCGGGGTGACCTGGTGCCGGATGGCGTAGTAGGAGACGGCTTTGCTACCGCCGGTGATGAAGTTGTAGGTGTGGTAGCCGGTGCCATCGACTTCGTTCGTCACGCGGGCACGTGAGCTGGAGTCCACCAGCAGAACGCTGACGACCTGCTCGTTTTTGTCCGTGATGAGGTGCAGATGGTCGTAGCCGCCGGGGAAGACGCCGGAGAAGTCATGATCGGTGAGGGAATCAAAGGGTAACCCGGCAGTCGTGATTCTGGATTTGGCGCACTGCAGGGTTTCGAGCTTGAGGAGCTTTTTCACGGTTTCCACCTGGGTGAGGAAGGGAATGCCGGGGTAAACTTCGAGCGATGCCGAGGCGGTGGTGGTGTCGCTGGGGGTGCCGATGGTGCCAAAGATGCGGGCAAGATCCTTGCGCGTCATGTCGCCGCCGCTGCGCGGCGTGCTCCAACTGCTGGCGAGCTGGATTTGAACGGTGGCGGCGGAGATGGGGATTTCTTTGGGCACCGGCGGGGTCAAAGCAGGCATCGACGTGGCTGGGGCGGAAGTGGGGGCCGTGGCGGGTGCCGAGGTCGCTGCCACGGGCGCCGGAGGCATCGCGGCGGGGGCACCTGCTGGGACGGCGAGTTTGATTTGATCCGCCTTGCTGATGAGGATTTGCGGCTTCTTGCTCGCGTCGCGGGAGACGGTGATGCGGCCGGTGAGGGAGACGTCTTTGCCCTCATACTGCTTCACATCGCCCACGTCGGCCTGTTTGCTGGCGAAGATGACCCCCGCGAAGGTGTGCTGCGGGAAAATGCCGCCGAGATTCACATACGTCGTGCCTGAGCTTGAGGTGGAGACGCCGAAGACCTTGCCGGTGATGGTGGCCTCTTCACCGACATGGTTCGCGGCCTCGGTGTCGGAATAGACCGCTGGCTGCTGGCCGGAGGCGGCCATGGCTCCAAGAGCGAAAACGAGGGCGATGAGTTTGAAGTTCATAAATCTGGGCCCGCATGCTGAACGGGCGGCAGAGAAGCGTCAATGCATTTGCCGTGCCTGTTTTGACGGGTGTTTCATGGTTTTTCTGCGCAGAAACAAAAACGCCCTCTCCCGAAGGAAGAGGGCGCTGAGTAAGAACGATTCGATCTCGAAACCGATTACGCGACGATAGGATGCAGATTGTCTTTGCACCACTGGCCGTTTTGCTTGGTGACGCCATCAGGGTCATCGACGGCGACGTGGGCCTCGTCTTCGCAGATGATCCAGCCGGAGTAGTCGCGGGCGACGAGCCATTCGGTGATCTTGTGGAAGTCGAGCTTGCCGGTGCCCATCTGCGCCCAAGGCTCGGCGCCGTTGCCAGAGAAGTCCTTGTAGTGAATGTGGTTCACGAGGTGCTGCCACTTGTTGAGTGTGGCGATGACGTCCATGCCGCCGCGGATGATGTGGCCGACATCGGGGGTCCAGCCGGTGACTTTGGGGTCGAGGCTGCTGAGGACGACATCGTAGTCTTCCTGCGTGCGGACGAGCGAGGCGGGCGGGCTGTTCGGATGGTAGGAGGCCTTGATGCCGAGGTCGGCGGCGCGCTTGGAGACGGCGTTGACGTTTTTGGCGATGTTCAGGCGGCGGCTCTGAAGGTTGTCTTTGCGACCGCTAGGCAGTGTGACGGTGCCGAGCATGGAGCCGGGGAAGTGCTTGAGGAAGCCGAGGGTGAAGTCAGCGGCTTCCTTTTCATTCGGGGCTTCGGTTTCACCATCCCAGGCGCAGACGAGGGCGAGGCCGGCGAGCTGCATGTTGTGCTTTTGCAGCACGTCCTTGAGCTTGATGGGATCGCAGAAGTCGCCGAGCCAGTATTTGCAGCAGCCGAGGGCGCTCTGGGAGATTTCGAGGACCATCGGCTCGATGCCGGTGAAGCCTGCTTCTGAGGCGACCTTGATCATGTGGTCGAGTTTGTTGTCGTAGCCTTTGCCGGTGCCCTGCATGAACCAGGTATAGACTTCGGAGCCGAATTGGATTTTGCCCATGGTGTGTTGTTGGTGGAGAGGTTGCGTTGGAATGAACAGCGGGCGCGATGGCCAGCAGGCGCGCATTTGAGACGAGTGGTGGCGGATTGTCGAGAGGCAAAAACGCGTGAGAGACAGTCAATTCGCCGTCTCCGGCGGCGGTGGCAGCGCGGCTGGGATGTCCATGGTGTCGCGGTGGCGGATGTCGTGCACGATCTCAGAAAGTATGAAGATACTCTCGCGCCTTTTGGTCTTGGTGAGGGTGAGTGGAATGCGCAGGGTGCCGCGAGAAAGTCCAGTGCGGCGCATGACCACGACCTCGGCATCGAGGACGATGTCGTGCTGCTTTTTGGCATCGAGGCTGATATTTGGCCCAAGCAGCAGACTGGCGCGGGTGTGGCCGGCGGTTTGAGTGGGCTTGAACTCGGCACGGCCTGCAAAGCCGCGAGCTTCCATGGGAGCAGCGAATTGATCTTTGCTGCTCAGGCGCAGGCGCTTGATTTCAAACCAGCGCTGATCGCCGTCCTGCCCGAAGGCATGCAATCGGAGCTGGTAAGGGCCGATTTCGGAAACCAGCGCTCCGCCAACGACCATGGCACTCAGGGCAACGCCGGATTCCTTGCCCTGCGGGATGAACTCTGCCCGGAAGGCGCTGCCGCCGAGGCTCGGAGCCGGGCTGCTGGCCTGATACTCTTGTCGGGTGGTGAACACATGGACACAGGAAGGCAGTAGCATAAGGCAGAGGAGGGGTAGCAGGGGGCGCATGAAGGCCAAAATGGGGGTGGGAAAGGCTGTGGGCGAGCCTGAATTCATGTGGGCCGAAAGTTTGGAGAAGGAAATCAATAAGTCTTATTGACAGTATTGAGTATGTTTTATATAATTACTGTAATATGACATTTCGGAGAGTTGCCACCCTGTTTGCCGCTTTAACCCTGCCTTTTGGCACGGCGAAGGCTTTGAATTGGAATGAACTGACTCCTGGTAATGGCGACCTGTCGGGCAATGGCATTAGTCCGACTTCAATGGGCATATTTTCGAATGGTTCTAACTTAATCGAAGGAACGATTTCAGGTTCTAACGGTGTGGCCACTGACGTGGATATTTGGTCCTTCACGATTGCCGCTGGCTATTATCTGACGGGTATCAACTTAGTGTCCTACTCGGACAACGGCTTCGGAGCCCCCTTGGGAAGTATCAGTTCATTCATGGCCATAGATGATGCTACCACGATCAACACCAGTGACCCGTCTCTGCATTTGAGCAACGGGCTATGGAACGAGCAGTCACCGGACGGCGGTGCGACGACCTTTACCGATATGCTTGCCATCCTCAGAGCGGGGCCAGCATTCGGCGGAACGGGGTTCAGTGGATCGCCGGGTGCCGGCGACTACACTTTTTGGGTCCAAGAGACCGCATCTCCAGGAAACTCGCTGAACATCAGCTACTGCATCGACTTCGTAGTCACCCCTGTCCCTGAGCCGGGCAGCGCCGTTCTCTTGGCCGCTGCGGGCATACTGTTGATGATCCGGCGCCGGAGCAGGCTTTGAAGAGTCGAAGGCAGTTTGCAAAGCGCTGGCTCCGAAGTTAGAGCGCGTGCACATGATTCGGAATTTCCTGTTCGATTGGTCTGGCACGCTGGCAGACGACCTGCCCAGCGTGTTGCGTGCCGTGAACGGCATGCTGCGTTCCGCCGGACAAACCGAACTATCGCGCGAGGAGTTTAAGAGGCGGTTTCGCCTGCCTTACACCGAGTTTTTCGAGGAAATGCTGCCCGGAATCCCGCTGGCTCGCCTTCAGCAGCTTTACCTCGATCATTTTCCGCATGCTCACGAAGGTGTGAAACTGCTGCCGCATGCGGCGGAGTTCATTCAGTACGGAGCCGCCACGGGGCGACGCATGGTGGTGCTGAGCAGTGCGCCGATGCAGCATGTGGAGGCCCAGGCTGAGGCGCTTGGGGTGCGGGATGCGTTTGAAGTCATGCGCTGCGGCGTCATCGACAAACGCACCGAAATCCACTCCCTTCTGGCTGAACTCGACATGTTGGCCGCAGAAACGGCGTTTATCGGTGACATGCGCCATGACATTGATGCCGGCAAGGCCGCTGGCGTGGTCACGATTGGCACCTGCACTGGTTATGAGAGTCCTGAATTGCTGCTGACAGCAGCGCCAGACATGTTGGTGCAGGATTTGTCGCGGTTGCCTGCATTGCTCGGTGGTTTGGAGGTGAAGGGGGATTTTGCCCCAGTCTCCACCGTGGGGGCACTGATCCTGAATCGGGCAGGGGAGATGCTGCTTATTCGCACGCACAAGTGGAGCCACCGTTGGGGTATTCCCGGTGGCAAAATCAAACGCGGCGAAAGCTGCGAGCAGGCGCTGATCCGCGAAATCACCGAGGAAACGGCTCTTACGATCAGTGGCATCGAATTTGTCATGGTGCAGGACTGCATCGAGCCGCCTGAGTTCCAGCGCTCCGCGCATTTTCTGCTGCTCAACTACGTGGCACATTGCCTGTACGACGACCCGCAGGTGGTGCTAAACGAGGAGGCTCAGGCATTTCAATGGCTGCCGCTGGCCGCAGCCTTGCGGATGGATTTAAACATCCCAACCCGCATCCTCATCGAAGAATGCGTGCAGCGTGGACTTGTGTCATGATCCCCCCATGAATCCGCCTGATGAAATTCACCTGTCCGCGCTGCGACTGACCACACACGTAGGGGTTCCCGAGGCTGAGCGTGCTACCAGCCAGGTGCTCGAAGCAGATATCGTCATTCGCGTCGCTGAACGGTTTGAGGCCATGGGTGATGAAATCGCCGCCACCATCGATTACGCCGTCGTTGCCTCCCGCTTGCAAGCGCTCGCTGCCGAACGTCCGCGCAAGCTGATCGAAACCCTTGCAGCTGAGATGGCGGCCTGCCTGCTGGCTGAATTTAAAGCCATCGGCGTCACCATCGAACTGCGTAAACGCATCCTGCCTGACACGGAGCACGTGGCGGTGCGTCTGGTGCGTGGGATTTGAACCATAGTGCTGCCAAGCGGGTCAGACTTCCATCTTGCCAGTCACAACCACACCGCCTAGTATCGCCGCCACTTTAAAAATCAATTTTGCCAAACAATGACATCTCTGCGCCTTCTCTTTGCCGCTCTGCTTGCCTCGACCACGCTGGTATCCTGTGGTTCCTTTGCGCACGCCGATTCCCGCAACCCCACGGTTTCCCAGCAGGACGCCTATGACGTCAGTTGGGGGATGCCACCGCGCAAATCACACGGTAGTCCAAAGCTGAAGTATCAATACAACGCCAACGCCAGGAACGACATACCTCAGCCGATGACAATGCCGCCTTCGGCTCCAGCTGCCCCGGCTGCTGCACCCGCCCGTTCCGCAGCTCCAAGTCCTGCTCCGATTAGCCCGACAATTCCTTCCACCCTGCGCTAGCAGTTTATTTCATCCTCCTTCAACGCGAACGTCACGTGAAGAATCTGTCCCTAACCTGCCTCCTTGCCATTGGCTGCCATGCAGCTTTGAACGCTCAGCAACTGAAGGCGCCTGATAAACTCCAGCCTACAGCAGCGGAGACTCCAGTTTCGCCGGCATCACCTGCGTCCGCAGTCGAGAAACTGGCCGAAGAAGCGCAGAAGTCGCTCTATCAGTCAGTGGACAAAGCCGGTGGCGCAGCCAGCACCAAAAGCACTCCAGGTTCAAGTTCCTCGATGCGTCTTCCGTCTCAGCGGCCTGACGATCCCTCTCAGTGGGCGAAGGATTCGGTGCGTAAGATCGCGGTCATGGATGTCGCCTTTGGTGGCACGCGTGAAACCGTGATGATCGAATTGTTTCCGAATGATGCACCACAGACGGTGAGCAATTTCATCGATCATTGTGACAGCGGCTTCTACAACGGCCTAGCCTTTCATCGCGCCATCGAAGGCTTCCTCGTACAAGGCGGCGATCCACTCACTTCGGATGAATCTTCCCGTGAAAAATGGGGCACCGGAGGCGAAGACAAAACCATTCCTGCTGAGATCAAGCGACCCCACCGCATCGGTGCGGTGGCAATGGCCCGACGTGCTGACAAGGTCAATCCTGATAGACGTTCCAATGGTTCCCAGTTCTACGTATCCTTGGGCAATTATGGTGCGATCGACGGCAAGTACACCGTGTTTGGTCAGGTGGTTTCCGGCTTGGAAGCCATGAAACGCATCTCAATCATGCCTGTCGATGCAAACGATTGCCCCATCGCTCGCATTGAGATCAAGTCCATCAAAGTGATCGAACAAAAGGGTCCGATGCAGGTGCAGCCGGAGCTTGCGGGTGAAGGCCAGCGTTACAGCAAGCCAGACTCAGCTAGAGGATTCGTTAGCCGTTTCCTGCATCGCGTCTGGTAAGTGCGTGATTCACTTTGCCAAAATCTCGTAGCAGACTGCTTCGAGATCATTGCGAAGGATTAGCCAGCGTCCTGCCAGAGTGGGTGGATTCCATGTCTTGGTGCTCAGCGCTTCAAGGCGGGATACTTCCTCCAGTCGTTCGGGATTGGCTTTGATCAAAGCGACGTAGCCTTTTTCGGCCTGAATCAGCAGCCATTGCCCGCCCACTCGTATCTGCTGACCAAAACCATAGCGTCCTTCACGCCAGCCACGTTCGCCCGTGCTCAAATCCACGCAGCACAGCGTGCCTTCGTCAATCGCATAGGCATGTGTACCAAACACACTCGCGCTACTGAACTTGGTGCGCGGGGCACTGGCACTCCACACCGAGGTGCCGCTTAGCTTGCCTGTCGCATCCGCCTTGATTTCCAGTAGATGGCTCTTCAAGCCGTAACTCGATGTCACCAGCAACCGATCCGGTGCAGTCTGCACCGGTTGCGCGACCTTCGGAAAACCTCCCGACCATTCAAAGTGCCACAGCACCGTCCCAGTCGCCGGATCATGGCCGGTCACAGACCCGCTGTTCACATTCACGATCTGCTCACGTCCTGCCAGCTTCAGGAATACGGGAGAGCTGTAATTGCCTCCATCGTTGCCCGCTTGCCACGCGATCTGTCCATCCTCACGGCGGTAGGCGATGAGCGAGGTGCCATTCTTACCCCCGCTACAAACGACCGCATCACCCACGATCAGCGGAGATGAGCTCTTGCCCCATTGTAGATTTTCAGACGCTGTGTCTTTCAGCGTGTCATTGCTCCAGCGCACCGCACCTGTCACCAGATCCAGGCAGTTCAGCAGACCTTTGGCACCGATGGTAAAAACCAAGCCCTTGGGCACATCCACTGTCGGTGTCGCTCGTGGACCAATGCCACCCATGGCTTCATCAAATCGGACCTTGTCTGTATGCGACCACAGTAGTTTGCCTGTGGCGATGTTATAGCACGTCACGCACTCTTCCTCACCGCGTTGTTCTTGCGTGATCGCACGGTTGTCGGCCACTGCGAAGCCCGACCAGCCATCTCCGACCGCGATACGCCAGACTTCGCGTGGTGGGAATGCCTTCCAATCTGTTTGCCAGTCCGGTTCAGCAAGCACGCCATCTCCCTGAGAACCAAGAAAGCGCGGCATGTTTGCCACGTCGGCAGGCACCGCATCCAGCGCAGCTTTGCCTGCAATGTTATGCAACGCCGGCAAATTCACCTTTTGATGCCAGCGCCAGGCCAGACTCGGAAACGCCGATCCATCCGCTGATCCATCGTAACGAAATGAAGCGAAGAAGATTGCCAGGCATGCAATCACCACCGCCAACCGCTTCATGCGCTGACCTTTAAGCCGTAGCGACCACCAAAGCCCCATTATGAGCAACCAGAGCGGCAGCAGCACCATCACTGACAGAGAGCGCATTACATGATCATTGATCCAGAGCCACGCCGTGACACTGGCGAGGATCAGAGTGAGAAAGAGCGGGAATTTGGGAACCATGGTAGGTCAGTCTTTACGTTGGATTGAGTTCAAAGGAAACTGCTGGCGCAAATGAACGTATGACTCATCCTTCAACCGCTCCAGCCAACCATCATGAAACAAATCATTCTTTCTCTCCTCGCAGCCTCCAGTTTGATCGCCGCTGACCACGTGGTCTATGAACCCGCCGGTGCGGCTAAAGGTAAGCACATCGTCCTGCTCTCTGGGGATGAAGAATATCGCAGTGAAGAGGCCATGCCCATGCTCGGTAAACTTCTCAGCCAGCGCCACGGCTTCAAATGCACCCTGCTCTTCAGCATTGGAGCAGATGGCATCATTGATCCCGCTGCGGGTGCTAGTTTGAGCCATCCTG
>Ga0114970_10003449_pt1 | contig 11621 bp, 13 predicted proteins | sample M_140205_XF_Meta_FD_87030 | JGI IMG/M metagenome (GOLD analysis project Ga0114970, IMG submission 87030) | Freshwater microbial communities from Lake Montjoie, Canada to study carbon cycling - M_140205_XF_MetaG | ecosystem: Environmental > Aquatic > Freshwater > Lake | place: Lake Montjoie... | reverse complement strand
CGATTCATGAAGTTTTTGGCACTCATGCGATCCGGTTCAGCAGTGAGCCGCATGATTTGCTGGCGGATTTCGGCGGTTTGATCGGGGCAGTTGTGATTCTCAATGGCACCGGTCTCAAACGCAGCCTGAATTGCACGAATGGTCAACTCTTTTTCATATTCTGCGGCATTGGGGTCATTGGGGTCGTCATTGTGCTCTTCTTCTTCAGCGCGAACAATGATCGGCACATTGTGGAACCATCCGTTGTCGGATTGATTGGATCCAGCAACCAAATTCTTTCCACGACGAGGCATGGTCTGCAGCGGCACATCATCTGGATTTTCCATCATGCGCAAATAGCTATCAATCTCGGCCAACTCAATGTTGCGGCTGATGTAAACCTTGATGTGCATGTTGTCGTGATAGCCGAACATGCGGCCCAATAGCGCCTGCAACACCGTGTCCGTGTCTGAATACTTGGAGGTTTCAATCACGAACGAGATATGATCTTTGGGCACGCGCTTGCCCATACGGCACATACCGCGGATCAAGATGAGGGTGTTGCGCTCGGGAACGACGGCCAGTTCGTCCATGGACTGCATGCTATTGGCCTGGTGGTATTTCGTTTCGGAATCATACACGCGATACGCCCATCCGTGTTCAGCAGCTACACGAATGCACGCTGCCATGTTGTCCTTGCCGTTGTAGTCACGCACGCGCACAATGGCGTATTTTGGTGCTTCCGTGATGGGCGCTTCAGCGATGGCCTGAGCCACAACCTCTTCGCACGACAGTCTCGGATCAAACTGAACAATGGCGCCAGCTGCCAAGAAGTGGCGGGGGCCCTTGTAACCCTGGGCGGGCTCAAGGCGGATGACGCGCTTCTTCTGGCCGTTGTGCCAATAGTTGCTCAGCTCAGAGAAGGGGGTGGCGGACACGGTCAGCACATAGTTGTTGCGCTCGCCTTCCAGATTGGAACTCTCGCCATCAGCTGTGATGCAGAGATTCTTGAAGAATTTATGGGGGCGGTTTGTTTTGTCCTGGGCGTAGTGCGCTTCTTCCCAGATGAAGAACGTGTTGCGCGCCGAGGTGGGATGAGTTGTGTTGTTCTTGAGGTCAGCGCCGCACCACACCTGAATCCGGTCTTCCAATGTGCGAATCACTGATTCGGAATGGTCGGCGGACAAGTAAGCGTGTTCGGTTTGCACGTAGAGACGAATGAACTCGGTTTTGGAAGCGCGGAGTTGATCTGAAAGCTCGTTTTCCGCATTACCGCAAACCACGACCACACGGTCCATGTCGGGGCGTTTGCAGAGCATATCGCAGGCAACATAGTAGAACGTCTGGGTCTTGCCGGATTGGGGGAATGCAAGGAGGACGGCCCAGTGGCAACCATCGTTGTAAGCTTCAATGATTTTCTTGGCGGCGGTGATCTGGTTCGGGTAAGCCATAGGAGCTTGGACTTGGACTGGGACGGGAACAGCGACGGGAACTTCTTGGACTTCTTGGACTTCTTGGACTTCTTGGACTTGAACTTCGGGAACAACGGCAGCAGCAGCAGCAGCTTGCTGTCTGAGAACGGCATTCTGGTGCTGTTTGGTGGATTCATGACGAGAACGGTTGCCCTTGTCAGTTCCGCCATTGCTGGTCCATCTTCCACCACAAACGGGGCACTCAGTGACCGCGCGATAAGGAAGTTGACGAGGTTGACGAGATTTGCGAACTTGTTGAGACATTGTTGAACGAATTGATTGGTAACGACTTGTAGTTGTAGAAAGCTAATTCTCCAATCCCAAATTGTTCAAATGCTTTCAATTTTTTTTCCAACGTATGGATTTCCGGGTTGACATCGGATTGAATTTGGCAGGATTGAATCAATTTTTGCATTGTATGAAATGCATAGAATGCATACAATGTGTAAAAATTATATTTTTAGTAATGCATGCATCCGCCAACGGTGATTTCACCACTGGTAACATCCATGTTTGCTAGATCGTCCGACCCACCATGCATATCGTGCAACTTACGATAAGTGGCAATGTGCTTTTTCATGAACTTCTTGCTTTTACCGCGCGTTTTTTCCCACAGACGATGGCGCAAATAACACACGATGGACAGCCGCACCGCGTCCTTGTTTTCCAAATGAATGGGCAGATTCCCGTGCCACTCATGCACGTCCATAAACAGCACGTCACCCGTGCGCACATTGACTCCGACACCGTACTGCGGAAAACACGTCTCGCCGCCAGTGTATTTCCCGCGCTCAATGACCACCAGGTTGCCAAACCCCTCGGCATCATCGCCGCGATCCGTGTGAATGGTTGTCTTGTAGTTCACATTCGTGGTGACGGTGGTGAACGCAGTGTCGGCGATTTTGAAATAGGTCTGCTTGGCCTTGCGGTGCTGTCGTTTGTAATGGTCCGGCACGATTTTCTCGTAATACGTGTCAATCTCTCGGATGAGAGGAATCAACTTCTTAAATTTGTCGGGGTAAAGCATGTTGAAGCGCGTTTCGCGCACGGCGGGGTTCAACTTTACGCCGTGCTTTTTCAACAGCATCTTCTGGCTGGGGCCGAGCGAGTCAAAGTAGCCGACAATGTTGGTCATTGCGGCGATGTCCTTGTCCGAATTCCCTTTTTTTTTGGTCCGGACCCCAGACGTGAGCCGCCGATTGGTGGACGTGGTGCGCGCAAAATCAATCATGTTTTCGTAAAATGTGTCAATTTTGTCCTTGGACAGCTTGCCCTTCCTAAATTTCATGAGGAGCCGGTTGTCGTCGGTGTAAACGTCGGCGTCGTCATTGATGATGATGTCAATGAGAGATGGCGTCACGAACTGGTGCTTGTGCTTCTCCATGCCGGCGTCACTAATATTCTTTTTAACGTAATACACGTCAATTCCACCCTTCTTTTCGTGTTTTACAATCATTGTTGAAATATTGAAGTTGACACATAGTTTATAGAGAGATATTAAAAAATATCATCATAATATATTGAACGAACAATGAGCCCCATTTTTTACAAGGCATTCACGACTGCCGTCATCATCACTGTTGTGGTTTTTGTCATAAATCATTTGGACGTGTATTTAGAGGAAAATTACGACATTACCGGATACCAGAAAAACTTCTTGAAAGCCCCCGTGCAGTTCTTGTTGCTATTTGGGGTCAGCATAACGGTGATGCACCTTTTCTCTCGCTGGTTTCATGTGAAACAGTAAACTCACAAACAGTAAACTCACAAACAGTAAACTCACAAACAGTAAACTCACAAACAGTAAACTCACAAACAGTAAACTCACAAACAGTAAACTCACAAACAGTAAACTTCTGTTAAACCTCGGTGCCTTTGTGAAACGCGTTGTTGATGTACCCAATCATTCGGACGCGTGACTGTGGGTTTGCGACGCGTTGAGTTCCTTGGAGACCTTTCGTGTGCCATCCGAACTTGACCCATTCGCTCCAAGGGATGACGCACAGCGGGCATGACAGCATGAGCACGTTGCGATTGTGTTGTCCAACATTGTTGCTCCATGACGGGAGACGATGCGACAGGTCGTGGACGGATTCTACGCGATGAATGTCAACATCATTTTTATTTTTGCAAAATCCAAATATGTCTCCAGCCTTGGTTTTGTTTTGTGCATCATCGTCCCAGCACATGGGCTGTCCTTTAGAGAACCGCACACATTGCTCACGGTAATCGCGGAGGGAGTCCGGTTTTCCAGAATTTTCTGGCTTGACACTCCGCGCAATGGGCGTAATGATGATTCCAGTGGTGTCTGCTGCGAACATGGTTTCGGTTGATGACATGGGATTTAGGTTCAGTTTTCAGGCGAATGATTGCTTTCAATTTTCAATTTTAAATTTTCAATCAATTTTTAAGGTTAGGAATGAATTATAATGTGATGTCATTTATATAAATAATAATGAATAGAAAAGTTGAGCGAATGGCAATTTCATTGTCATCTGAGAATGATCCAGAAGCGGAAGCAATGTACCAGAAACCGTGCGTCGGTTTGAAGTGGACTGCTTGTTCAGATAACCGTAAATGTTATTGGGACCCCAAAACACGCAGCTGCAAACGTGATGCAACATCAGTTGGACCCGAAGAGTTACAATCCATGATGGATGCAACCGTGTTGAGATTGGGAATAAAGCCAGCGACTGATGATGATGCTGCTAATGCTGGTGGAAGGCGACGTCGCAAATGCAAATCACGTAAACTTAAATGCAAGCGTTCACGCAGAAACAGCAGGAGAAAATAAAATATTAATTTAATTCCCGTCAATGGTTTAGGGTTGATCAATTTTTGCAAAAAATGATCAACAAATAACAAAGGGTCCAACGGGGGTCCAATGAGGGTTTACGGGACACAAGGCTACTGCGCTGACCTTGGTTCCCGTCTAAAACAGGCTGGAATTGCCCCAGCCCGCTTCATTGGCTGCCATGGGTTCGAATTCCTGCTGTTGTTGTTGCTGCTGCGGCTGCTGCTGCTGCTGCGGGCCTCCGCCCGAATACATGGCATTGAAATCCTTCACCATGCTGCTCATGCCGCCCATTTGAGCCCGGTTGTTTGTGAGTTGCGGGGGAGGAGGCGGCGCCGTCATGGGCACGCCGGACGCCATGGAGCCCGTGATTGGCTGCGTCACACGTACCTGACCTTTGCCCTGACCTTGAACGGCCCCCCCCTTGTTGCCCGACCACATGTCGACCGCACGCTCCACCAGGATCTGCGCCTTCTCGCCCAGCTTCGTCTTAATGGAGAACAGGATCATGAGGAACACCATGAGTATGTTGATGATGTGGAAGCGCTCGTACTTGATGCCGCTGTAAGTGGGGAAGTAAATGACCATGCGGTGAATGAAGTAGATGGCGAGCAACATGGCGAACGTCTGCGCAAAAATCTCGGTCAAAATGGTGAGGCTGCCCTTGTCATCGTCGGGGTCAGGCACATAGTAGCGAATAATGTAGATAACCACAATGACGGGAATAAAGCCGATGGCAACATATTGCATCATGTTTAAAACCTCGCCTTGGGCGTCCTCGTTCAGCTTGAACACTTGCTTAAAGAAGCCGCCGCCTGCATTGGCGGTGTCCTTGGCGGTTATTTCAATGGCATCCATGGAATTATATGCTTTATTATTTACATTAACGAAAGAAAAATAAATGTGAATAATTGTATAAATCCCAATGTTAATCAATCTTAAATGGCAAAATGACATAAATGCAAATGATTGAACTTGTATAATAACACAACCCACCCTACTATCCAATGTTGAAAACCATTACAGAATTCAATAAATACCGCCGGATCACAGGGGATCCGACCCCGAATCAATTCCCCATGCGGCATGATGAGAATCAGTATCTGCATTTAATTGAGGATATTCTCTCGGAAGGGACGAAGGAAGAGGGTCGCAACGGCACAACATTCGCCGTGTTTGGCGCGGCGATGCACTTCTCGCTAAATGATCGCTGCGTGCCGTTTTTGACGACGAAGCGGGTGGCGTGGAAGACGTGCCTAAAGGAGCTGCTGTGGTTCATTCGCGGCCAAACCGACAACGCGCTGCTGCAGGCGCAAAACGTGCACATCTGGGACGGCAATGCGTCGCGCGAGTTCCTGGACAGCCGCGGGTTGACCGATCGCACCGAGGGCGACCTGGGGCCAATTTACGGGTTTCAGTGGCGGAATTTCGGGGGCGAGTATCCAGCCAATGATGATTGTAATTCTAAAAAGGGCGTGGACCAGCTGCAGTCGGTCATAGATGCGCTAAAGGATCCCGCGCAGCGCACATCTCGCCGATTAATTGTTTCGGCGTGGAACCCGTGCCAGCTGGATGAAATGGCACTGCCACCGTGCCACGTGCTCATGCAATTCCATGTGACACATGGCACCATGTTGTCGTGCTCTTTGTATCAGCGCAGCGGGGATGTGGGGCTGGGTGTGCCGTTCAACATTGCGTCATATAGCATGCTGACCCACCTTTTGGCGCATCACTGCGGCCTTGAGGCGCACGAGTTCGTGTATTATTTGGGGAATGCACACATTTATGATGACCACGTGGAGGCATTACAAGAGCAGGTGAAACGGGAGCCGCACGACTTCCCGAAAATTGCAATACGGGCATTACACGAGTGCATTGACGACTACGAATTGGGTGATTTTGAAGTGCAGGGGTACCAGAGCCATGATGCCATTCAGATGAAGATGCGACAATGAGGAACACCATTTATTTTTTGGACTTCTTGGACTTCCGAGACGATTTGGATCGGCGATTCTTGCGCCGCGTGTGTCTGCGGGATTTGATGCCCCCCACCAATGAAGGCACGGCCGGAACATTGACCGGAGCAGGTGTAAGATCTTGATTGTTGGAAGGTGCAGTAGAAAACAGGTTTCCAATATTGATGTCACTTGTCAATGCAGATTTTATGGTATTGACTCCTTGTTCTATATTGTTGTCTATTGCGGCAGCTGTGGTTTTTATGGCGTCAGTTGCATTGGACAATGTGGATGCTTGGGGCAGTGGTGCTTCCGGAAACGCTGCTGCTGCTGCTGTTGCCGCTGCCGCCGTTGTGTCCTGGACAACAGGGGGGTCATCTGTGACTGGTGCTGCTGTTGCTTCTGGTGCTGCTGCCGGCGCTTGGTCAAATGGATTTGTTTCAGTTAATGCTGATGCGGGTTCTGATGCGGGTTCTGATGCCAACAACACTGGATCTGCAGGTGCTTGGTCCAAATCCAAGTCTGCCGCCGATGGTGTTGAAAATGCATTTGGGTCTGAATTCGTGGGTTCTGACGCTTGCATGTCCGATTCAATTGTCATTTTAAGGCGTTTGTCGGTCATCACCTTTACGAACCAATCCATTATTTCTTTGGACGTGAGTTCGCCCTGGTATTCTTTTGGCTTCGCAATCTTAATCTTGTGAATGTAGACAATGGTTGGAATTCCGTTCACTCCATAATTGTGTTTGCTGTAATGGTGCTCGTTCATGTAGTCGGTGGCATCCCTGTCCAGATTGGCAATCGTGAATGCGGAGTTGGGTTTCAAACTGCTCATGACATTTTGCCATTCCGGTTCTAAATTTTTGCAATGAATGCATGAGTCGCTGTAATGTTTTGCAAGCACGTGATGATTGGGTTGGTTCAGCAATGCATCCAATTCAGCCAGATTGTTCTGGTTGCCATTAAAGACGAAATCTCTTCCGCCCGTTAGGCGCTGTGTTTTGTTGGCACGTCGTCGTTGTTTGCGTTTATGATGCTTAAGTGTTTTTGACATAATACTTGTTGCGCTTAATATACATTGCATATAATTTAAATTTGTAAAATTAAATTATGCGCATATAATATTACAATTTTGCAAAATACAAACACAATCAGGAATCAATAATGGCACACACCATGACCATGACCGTGACCACGTGGACCATTTTAGCCATGTTCATCATTGGCTTATTGTTTACAATGACGCATACCGCCGACAGCGTGCAGGAGGCGTTTCAGGGAAGAACCGGCACAAATGATAAATCCAATAAGAATCGGTGCCCAAACATTCTCATCCAAAAAGGCAGTCAGCTGTATTTGCACAACAGCCGACTGGCAAGCGTGCCCGGTGTAAACCCGATCAAGTTCAACAATTTAGAAGATTATGTGGAGTTCATGGACTGGCAGCGCGGCCAGGGCATTCGCTGCCCCATTTTATACCTGCAGCACTCGTTTGATGCACAGGGCAACCCAGTTTACAAGATCAGACCGAGTCCACTAGATTTGCAGGGCGGTCTGCCCCCGGTGGCTTCTGGCGGTGCAACAGCAGCGAATGCGAATGCTAATTTTATTGAAGATTCCGACAAACCACCCATGAATGCCAACTCGTATCCCGCGTTTGACCCCATGGAACCGAATGCGGGAAATCCCAATGACTACCTTAAGAAACCAAAGGGATTGAGCGCGAACGCAATGAAACCGAACTGGGGCGGCGACGCTTACACCCAGTCTCTCATTGATGCCGGAAAGTACTCCGGAGATGAAGTAGACCTTTACGTACCTTAGATGCGATTGATGCTCACTTAGTTGGCCGCATCCAAATATTTGAATGCGGCTGGCACAACCGTGGTCTGAAAATTCGTCATGGTGATGAGCGAATTCATGAGTGCAATCGTTTTGTCACTGGGTGGCGAAACCATGGTGTTTTGATCCTTTGAATCGGCAATCATTTGCGCTGATAGCGCATTGAGAGATGCCACAATTTTGCCCTGTGTCCATGCATCCATGACCTCAATTGAAGTTTCATAATTTGTTCTGTCATCATTGATTTGCAAATATCCAATCATTGATTGTGTCTTGTCAGTGAGAACATCCGATGATTTTTTTGCTGCGACGCCAGGCGTTTCCGACGACGATGACGATGACGACGAATCCGATGATGACCCACCCAAGGAAAAGCCTTCGCGCCGTGGCCGCGTCAATGCAGAGGTCCTTGAAACCACGTAGTATCCTGCCAGTATCAACGCAGCGATGAGAATGTATTTGATCATGATTCCAATTTCCATGATATGATTGATTGTGTTGTGGGTTACGGTGTGTTGTCCAGGGTGCGTATACATTACACCATTAAAAAATTATAAATATTTTGAATGCATTGTTTGCTTAATTTGCGCTGCGTTTCCAGCCGAATGTCGCTCAAGCAGTCGCCACTTCCGCATATGGCAAGTGATTCCATCAGGGCACGCATGGTGGGATATTTTTTCACGATGGCTACTGCCGTCTTGCTACTGACGCCCGGAATATTGCACAGCATGATCTCTCCAATGTTTTGCGGCGTGATATTTTCGCACTTGACCTGCTTCACCTTGAGCACGCTGCAGTAAGACACTGCCTCGGTTTGATCGGGTTGCTCGTGTTGATCGGGTTGCGGCGCATCAATGCTGTAATAGTGTCCGTATGGCGCCGGGGATGCTGCCAATTTGTCCGCGTAACGATGTATGAGCTCGTGTGTTTCCATGATGGACATGGTGCGAACCACGCTAAACCCCTTGTAATAATTCAGCGAACACATGGCTGAATAAAGCGATTTTTTGCTGATTTTGCTAAAGCGTTCATTGTATCGCGCAAAGTCGCCCTCCACGATGTAAACCACGTTGTGATTGTGCACGTGGGGGAGGGCCTGCAACCGGTGGGACTGCTCCTTGTATCGGCCGTCGCGGATGGAGGCCGCTAAATCCTGAAGGCTCTTGCGCTCAAAGATGATGTAGTCTGTTTCGCCATCCGACGAAGAGAGAATGACGTCTCCCACTGGGAGAGATTCGGAACGCAACTGGTGTGCTGCACCAGTGATGTTTATTTGAAACAGGCCATGCAGCGCATCTTCGCGCGAGTCTACCCGTATCAACATGATTTCAAAATGATGTTACAATGGTCAATGGTATAATTTCATAATTACTATTTAAGTAATTATATAATAACAAATAAGTAAGGGACGTGCAAGGGACGTGCCGTCCCTTTAACCCTGGCATTGGACCTGGAATGGAAAGGAGGGGTTCGGGGAACGTAGTTCCCCGATTTAAAACTGACCAGGTCTGTACATACGAGTGGGGACACCACCGCTGCCGGTGGGGTTCTTAGTGATCAAGTTGTTGGCCTTCAAATAAGCAAGACCGGGGATGCAACCAAGAGGGATGCCGCATCCGCAATAAGGAGCACGAGACGTGATGGCGCTGCCGAGATTTGGGTTTCTTCCCTGCATGGTGATGAGACCACCCTTCTTGGGACCACCCAGAATGCACGTGTTATTTGTGATGGATGGAATATTTTTGGCACGTTTGGCACCCGACATATATCCGAAAGTCATTTTATCGTTCAGTTATACTATGTCTAAATATTTTATTTTTATTTTTATTTTATTATTTTATGAATGAATCAAATTGAATTGCATTTGCTTAAGACATTCCAAAATGGGTTTAAAGCAATCGTGCGACATAAATGTACACGCACTTCAAACTAACTTGGAAATGCAAACACCGCAACAATCACAAGGCCAATCTCCGCAACGCCAGTCTCTCACATCTAAATTGTTGCACGCTGAGGAATTCATGCCGTCCGAGGATGGCGGCTTAATATTCAACCCATACAATCCCGAAAACTGCGAGATTACATTGAGTCAGATTCAATCTATTCTCACTGCCTATGGGGTTCCCGACCCCAAGGTGCACAACATTGAGCTTTACAAGCGCGCATTCGTTCACCAGTCTTATACTCGTCGCCCCGAGTTTGAGAATGCGGTAGAAAATATCAGCGTGGTGAGTAAACCGGAGGGCTGCATGCCGCTGCGCACCAAGTCCAACGAACGCCTAGAGTTCCTCGGCGACGGAGTGCTGGAGTGCGTCACCAAGTACTGCCTGTACCGCCGCTTCCCCAAAGAGAACGAGGGCTTCATGACGGAGAAGAAAATCGCCATCGTGAAGAACGAGACCATCGGGCGCATGGCGTACGAGATGGGCCTGCACAAGTGGTTCATCATTTCGCGACACTCGGAGGAGAAGAAGCTGCGGACGAATCTGAAGAAGCTGGGCTGCCTGTTTGAGGCCTTCGTGGGCGCGCTGTTCCTGGACTACAATAAAATTGCGATCAAAGATGAGGAGCACTGGTTTGAGCACATCTTTGCCACGGGCCCCGGGTTCCAGATGGCGCAGATCTTCATTGAAAACGTGTTTGAGAAGCACATTGACTGGATTGCGCTCATTCGCAACGACGACAACTACAAGAACATCCTGCAGGTGAAGATTCAGAAGGAGTTCAAAACCACGCCGGACTACGTTGAACTCGGGCGTGACATGGATGTGGGATACACAATGGGCGTGTATTTGTGTCTGGGGCAACAAATATACGAGACATCGCCTGCAGCCGCAGTCAGCTTCGCGGATCTGAAGACGTTTGAGGCGGTGCACTCGGCGTGCGAGGCAGCAGGTGGCCGAATTCTGGTCTTCTTGGCGCAGGCCTCGCACAAAATTAAGAAGAAAGCGGAACAGCTGGCGTGCGACAGCGCCATTCAGTTCCTGCCTTAATGACGGCGTCGGTGGCGGCGGCGTGTTTTGCCACCAACAACCACGTAATCTGGACGAACGTTGCTTTGGCGCCTTTGTTCTCGTGCCATTCGCGAAACCCTTCGTCGTTGACGACTGGACGCCGGATTGGGCGGTTGTTGGTGCACGGGCGACAGAGGTCGTTCAACCCGGCGGTTGGCACGACGAGATATGCGCGCATTGCGGCGCGCCCTGCTTCGGTCTGAAAGGCGTGCCTCATCAAATTGCAAACCCATTTGCTGAGGATCCGGACCAATGGGAATGATCATGGGGGTGCGGTCATTTTCCAGATACACGGAATAAACGGCACCATGTTCATCGCGAACATAACCAAACAAACGAACTGGAATACGCACACCTAGATTATCAACTACGTGCTGCACGGGATAGTTCTCAAATTGTTCATCTGACATATTGTTAATTTCATGCATAATTTGGTCCATTTTTCAAACTTTGCAATTTAAAAATCAAATGCTAAAATGAATGATATATCATTTGATTATATATTATTTTCAATGACGGCGGGTTTGCATTTTCTTGGATCTGGATTTGTTGGATCTGGATTTGT
>Ga0114970_10003446_pt1 | contig 11625 bp, 11 predicted proteins | sample M_140205_XF_Meta_FD_87030 | JGI IMG/M metagenome (GOLD analysis project Ga0114970, IMG submission 87030) | Freshwater microbial communities from Lake Montjoie, Canada to study carbon cycling - M_140205_XF_MetaG | ecosystem: Environmental > Aquatic > Freshwater > Lake | place: Lake Montjoie... | reverse complement strand
TCTGTAATATTGTCTTTTTCTGTAATATTGTCTTTTTCTGTAATATTGTCTTTTTCTGTAATATTGTCTTTCTCTGTAATATTGTCTTTCTCTGTAATATTGTCTTTCTCTGTAATATTGTCTTTTTCTGTAATATTGTCTAAGCATAATTCGTTATTTAAATCAACATTACCTTGATTTTCGCAAATATCATCATTTTCATTATTTAAATGGATTAATTCCATCCTGGCAGATACCGCACTGTCTTTAAGTAACTCTGGAATTAATAATCCTTCTTTGTATTGCTGTTTTTTATTAAGCATAGCTTCCTGTTGCATTTTTAAATTTGTCTTAACAATAGGTTTTTGAAGTTTAGCTGTCCTTTTGTATTCATCCATTTGAACTAGAGACATAATAACATTTCTCATTAATTGAACATCTCCAGAATAATATTCTAAACCCAGGTCTCTCCTTTTGACAAATATATTATCAAATACATCTATAATATCTCGTTCCATTTGTGTGCAATCCTTAACTAGTATTGTCAAAATTACTTCGGTATCTAAAGTGTATTCTTTTATTCTTTTATGAACATTTCGTATAGTCTTTCCTATTTTATATGTGGGTTCATTTTGATTCGCAAATTCCCTTGTACGTATGAGATACACGTATTCTTCAGACATTTTATTGGGAAATACTATCCATGATTGCTATAATTTCAAATTTTTATTTAAACCATGCTCCGGATTAATAATAAGTCTCTAAACTATAAAATACTTACATATAATTGAATTCTAAAAAAGTCAATTTTTTGTGTTATAAAAATTGAATCACATTTATTGTAATTACTATTTGACTTTTAAAATGGACCTCGTTAGAAACATCGAAAAACTCGTAAAAGACAACAAGGAATTAAAAGCCCGAAATGCCGAACTTGAGCAGCAAGCCAGCAATAGAAGTGATAAATCTAACCATGTAATCATGCGATCGCGATTACGAAAAATGGGTGTTAATTACGATGATATTAGTCCGATATTTGATGTTGAAACGACAATTATTGCAGGTGGGCTAATTCTACAGATCATGCTTGAAGAGTTTTGGCAATCAGATATTAATATATTTACCACAAGTGCCCAAGTCGTGATCAACATTCTTTATAGTCATCACCCATACTGGATAAAGGATATTGATAGAGTATACGACGACGAGTGTAATCACAGCATCCCTTTCAAAAAGTATGTAGGAGAATACGTTGGAGGAGTTAATATTACAGTTACTGAGGTTCAAGACGTGACCGACGAAATTCATGTATTTGATCTTGATTTCTGTCAATGCTATTTTAATGGCTGCAGTTTTTATACAATGAATCCAGATTCTCTCATCAACAGAACTCACAGAGGTTTCGTGGAAATTAATTCAGCCAGAGCAAAAAAATATGAAATGCGAGGATTCACTATATTACCTCCTTTACAGCCATATGCTGATAATTTTGATGAAGATTGTGCCGCTGAACCACTTGAAGATGATATGCCTGATATGCCTAACTTGGTTGACTTCCATACACCACCAGTTATCATTGTTTCCCCATATGGCGGCCAGAACCAAGAAGACTCAGTATATGTAACAAAATCTAATATTGAACAAGGTATATACGCACTTAAGAAGGAGGGCTCATCATATACTCTAGAGGACGGTGAAGACTCAGTTGATGTCTTCGGATAGCCGTGCAAAAAAACAAATTCACCATTTATCTTTTTTATACGATTATGCAACATTTGTTTAGTCTAACTTTTGGGCAAATCTCCTCATCGGTTATTTCTGATGCGCCAGGCTCATTTACATCTAAATCTTCTAATAAATTTTGCATAAGCTCAGCATTCATGATAGTTAATTTTAATTTTATTAAATCTATTAGAATAATGCATGTTTCCAAATATTCGAGTGGCCATTTTACTTCGGCACTCGTCCGACACGCCCTGTTTTTTTTAAAAGGTCGTGGTAGCTATCCGACATTGCATTCAACTCAAGCAACATTTGCGCCAAATTAACGGCATCTTCACTAGAAACTGCAGCTTGGTATGCAGCATCAGCTGCTTCGAGATCCATGTTGCTAGCAACCTTTGTTGACAAACTATCAACGCCAGCCTTCATGCGGGAATGCTGATCGGCAACAGCATCCTTGTTATCTGAAATAAACTTCAAAACAGCTGCGGTTTTAGCAGCTGAATCCTGAGCCAATGTTGCCGCAACTCCGACTTCATCAGCAATTTCAGCATCAAGATTTTCGAGATCATCTTCGACGTCAAGAGGATCATACCTTTCCATAAGTGCACTTAGGTTTGCCATTTGTAGAATTTATGTAGACTATATATCAGGATAAACAAAACACTAAGATTAAAAATAATTGAATTTATTCTAAAAAATAACAGACAACGACGAGAATGGATCAGCCAAACTTGTTTAAAGTTGTGTGGGATCGAGATTTTCAAACGCGGGTGCCTGACTGGAGGCTCTAGAAAGCCGATCTCCCCAATGGTATGCTTTCGTCGACTGTGGGAGACACAAAGTGTCTCGCTATCACAAAAAAAGTTTGGAACACAACACGAGAACAAGACGTTGTCCGTATTTTAGCACATTCTGTTGCACACATTATTCTTGACGAACCTTGTGGCGATGTGGCACATACTGCAGCGTGGAAAGAAAAGTGTTTGGAACTCGGAGGCACGCTGCGACATCCAGACTATTTTGTAATTCCGGATCAACATGAAATGTTTAATCGCGCTGCTATCAAAATTCAGGACGAGCTCCTCAAAACTGATCTAGTGACCGACGAGATATGTGGGGAAATTATGACATCCATCGTGATACAACTTTTAGCCGAAGGTCATGACCGCGAGGAGCTGCTTGAAGCATATGTGGCAGGAGTTGTCTGGAAATCTGGCGATGAATTGAAAGCTGCGGAAATTTTTGCTGCACGAGATGCTCGAGTTCGTGCTTCCGAAGATGCAAAAGGGTAGTATTGACGTTTTAATTTTTTAAAGGGATTTCGAAAACTTGTCATAATTTGATTTTTAAAACCTCACAGTAACGCTGCCTACTTAGTGCTGATAATGGCCTCGTCTTTCAACAGGTTTGCTTTTGTTGTCGGGGACGGTATGCTTGTATCACTACCGCTCATCGGCCCTGACAGAACTCCAGTCAGAGAAGTCAAAGTGCTGTACTGTGTGAAAAAATACATTCACAACGGACGTGTCCAAAAGTGGCACCAGAGGCCTTGCCGATTTGGAGACTTCTGCAATAGTGTTGTTGCCGCCCACCTTGTTGAGTCCCACATGATTTTTCGCCCACCGCCACCATCTCCATGGGAGACACAAGACGAAGATACAGAGGATGACTGTGAAATTCCCCAATGTGTCATCAACCAATGTCTCAGCTTCTGAATTATTTGCGCTTTTTTGTAAAAAGTTGATTTTATAAAACGTATTAACATGGCAGGTTTCCTTCCATAACAAGGATGCATCATCCATCTGATGACGACGAAGCACTGGCCATCGAGGCCTTGGCCGAAATCATGTCCACCAGAAAACGTCCTGCTGGCACCGACACCCTGCACGAAGATCCATTGTATGAGGACAATGAATCTTCTCAAGAGTACGACCCATACCAGGATGCCACATATGTACACATCACTCGTCCGGCAGTCTTGCCAACATGGCAAAGAGACATTCTTACAGAATGGGTTTCTGCGCATGCCACCGCCCCATACCCAGACGTACAGCAACATAACATGCTTGTGACTCGAACAGGCCTGACAGGTGTTCAAGTGAATAACTGGATGTCCAACTACAGACGTCGCAAGCTCAAGGGCCAGCGCTACTATCGCCCCCCGAAGTCGATGAAGGTGCATAAACCCAGCGTTGCAAAACGGACTACCCGAAATATTTGATTTTCTTTTTTTCAGTTCACTTGAACAAAAAATGTTTGAGACTATTATTTTTTCAAAGTTTTCTAAGCATTTGCAAAAACGATCTAAGCTCTGGAATAACGACATACATGCCGCGCACATATTGCTCGTACGTGTAGTCAACTAATTTTACATTGCTCATTTTCACCCATAGATTGTCATTTCTAATAACAATCATATGTATTAGCTTCTGAGAAAGCATAGCTTGTTGTAAAAAATAATAACGTTTCAAAATTTGAACTTAATATCTGTTTTAACAACATAACCACCATGAGTCACAAAAACAGAGGTGAAGATGTGCACAATGGGCATTCAAAGAATTCCAGACGCGGTGTTCACAGGCGCCGAGGTAGTTCTGGAGAACCTTTCAAAGTGAATTTCGGCAATTCAGCAAGTGCTGGTAAGTCATGCAGCTTTTGTTATCACAAATATTGTTCGCGAGTTCAAGCAAAAGTTCTGCTCCAGGCCGAATGTAAATTGCTCTTCTTTTTTGCGTAAGTTTTTTATTGAAAAATTGATTCTTTTTTGATAGTTTACCAGTCATTTTCTTTAATTTAAGCATGACAGAATCTGTTAGCATTAATGTTCCCCAAGGAAACAATCTGCTCATCAAAAGTGAGCCAAAAAAAGTGCAAGTAGATGTTCCAAAGTTTAGATCATTTGCAGTAACAACTACGCCGGGATACATCAATGTCAAAACCAAAAACATTGAGATCATTCATCTGTACAATTTGCTGAAGGACCACGGATTTTCGAAAACATCGCCAATTTATGTAACCATGGGGCCAACAAAATTTGTTACGTTTGATTGGCATGCATTCGGATATGTTGGAAACACATCTTTTGATTTTGACTGGAATGGAACACGATGCAGCCTTACCGCAAACGGAAATAATGTAGGAATGTGTGTTCTCTACTTTCGAGTACATGATATGACGCCAGGAGTAGGTGAACAAGTTATGAATGAGATCGCCGACGAATTGTACAAGCATTGGAAAGATCCCGTACCTTCAAACTCGTTTATTGTTTACACCACAGTATGTGCTCACGGCATTTATCAATGGCAACAACATTCAATGAGGTTACAACGTGATATCGGAACTATTTATTTGGATGATACAATCAAAAGCCAACTAGTCAATGAGCTTGACAAGTTTTACAATTCAAGCGAGCTCTATGACAAGTATGGAGTCACATGGAAGCGCGTTCATTTGTTTCATGGAAAGCCTGGTACCGGCAAAACGTCAACTGTTACGGCACTAGCTAGTATCTTTAAGAAGCATATTGCCAAAATGACTTTGACACCGAATGTCACTAGTCAAGATATTGAGCGGTTGTTTCAAACAGTGCCGGCGGAAACATTTCTTCTGCTCGAGGATGTTGATGCGTTGTTTACTGATCGCACAGCAAATTCTGGAATTGATTTCTCTACGCTCCTCAATTGTATGGACGGTCTTACTACTCGACGTGGACTGGTAGTTTTCATGACAACAAATCATGTACAAAAACTTGACGCAGCTTTTCTTCGTCCAGGACGCGTTGATAAGTGTGTTGAGTCCCAACTTCCAAAGAGAGCGGAGTTGCAAAAGGCTCTTGATGTGCTTGCTAGTGATTTCAAACATGAGCATGAAGCTTATTTGAACAGCGTTCCAGAAGAGGGTATGAGCATCGCTACATTGCAAAAGCATCTCTTCGATTGTGTCATGAGTGAGAAAACGACAATTCTATGAACATATTTATATTTATTTTTTGCATGTTTTTAAATTTGAAAATAAAGATATGTTTATATAGCATATTAAGCGTATTTGTTTATAAAAAATGGATGTAGATAATCTGGCCGACACCAAAAAAATGCTGAGATACCTATTAGAAACCGTCGATATAAAAGGTGTTCCAAACAAGATAGCTGAGACTATTAAAATAGCAGCTGAACAGATGGAAAATTATGCAGCCATTGATCAAGAGATGGTACAAATATTGCAAAGTTATCTGGGTAATGATTTAGTTCAAAAAGATAATTATGGTGATATTGTCAAAGCTGTGGGAGAAGGTTCTGTTATTGTGTATTTTAAGTCAGCTCAACTTTTCAAAATATACAAAAAGGAGGAACTTGACACATTGCTTGGAGGACAGCTGCGCACTATATACCGACGTATTAATCAGTCGTTTGAGGTAGTACCCGACCTAGCTAAACAAAAAATTATTATATTAGGAGATGCTTCACTGTTAAACAGCATTGACAAAATTAAATTGCATATTATGTTGTTTATGAGAGAAAAAGGAATAATTAATTTTAAAGAAGATGATATTGTCTGTTTCACAAACGGAAATACTATTGAAATCATAATAAATAATTACTATGTAACTAGTTCTCAAGAGAGGCACAGTGTTGTTGCAGATTTGCTTAGTTACATTTTTAAAAAAGAAAAAAATAACAACATTACTAGACAATTAACAAGCAGAATAGAATCTGAATTTGATGGAGCTTCCATGATTACAATGCCAAATGAGAAACAACTAATTACTCACAATTTTGTAGAATACATTGACAGTTTAGTAGGGAATGTTGAAAAATGCACCAGAATTGGGAGGGATGGAAATACGTATATAACATTTAATGTTAATGTTCAAAATCAAAATGCTGAAGTCATTAACAATGCTGATGTTGTTCAAAATGTCGGAACTATTAATAATGTTGATGCTGCAGCAGACGATATGCAAAACATAGGTGATTTTGGGAAATATATTATAGAAAACAAGCCTTTATGGTATAAACCTGGAAAATCTATTGAAAAAAATGTATTGCATGATAAATATATGGAAGTTTTTGGCGACATATCCAAAATAAATTTTCATAAGGCATTTTCTGAGAAAATTTTCAAAAATTCAGTAAGAGTAACCGTAAAAAAAGTAAAAATTACAAAAGTAACGATGTTGAAATATAATGAAATTCAAACATTAGATGATTTTTAACTTTATAAAAGTGGACATCATTATTATGTCCTGTCTCTGTCCTGTCTCTGTCCTGTCCAATTGTGTCCTGATACCCATTAAATTAATGCCGCATAGTTCAGCTAAGCTTACTATTGTTCCTGGACACATAAAAATGATGTCCAGTCATAAAAATGGTGTCCATGTAAACAATATATTTGTCTATTTCTTATAATATAACCATTGTCCGTATACTATTATTGTGTCTCTATTTTTTTCATAAAAATGATGTCCATGTAAACAATATATTTGTCTATTTCTTAATATAAGTCTAATATATTATTACAAAAAGCTGTAATTCTGAAATTAGCTCCCAAAGTTGTTAATATACCCAATTTTATATATATAAAAATAAAACCCGCCAGAGCCTACTTAATCAAAAATCCAGACATATTTCCATATTTCTGAAATTTTCTAAAACAATGAGAATATGATGTTATTTTAGGAAATTGAAGTTGATTATAATTAATATATAACTACAATGGACCGACATTTCGTTTATTTACTACAAACAGGCTCATCAGTTAAATATAATGAAGGCACATATAAAATAGGCAGAACTACAAGAAAATTCGGCATACGTGCTAGCGAATACGAAAAGGGCACCGAAGTTATATTATCTGTGATGGTGGACGATGGTGTAATTGTGGAAAAAAAGATAATTAAACTTTTTGATAAAATTTTTGTTAAACGGCTAGATCTTGGAGTAGAGTACTATTCAGGTGATGTAAATAAGATGCTCGGACATATTATGCTAATAATTCAGAAACGTATGAATATAGAGGCTGCTTTGCAGCAGAAGCCTTTAATAGAAAATAATTTGAAAATTTTGCAAAATAAGCAACTAGCTAGTATTGCTAACAGAGATATTCCGATATTGCTTAAAGAAGCTGAGATTTCTGATATGATTTCTCTAACTGACGATTTACCTGACATAGATAATGATAATGAACTAAATAATATTGATCAGTTTTGTGAGTTTATAAACAGAAGCAGACCAACCTGGTATGTCCCTCAAGAATGGGTGGAGAAAAATATATTACTAACGGAATATCAAGAAAAGTTCGGCAAGGCTCCACAAAATTTTTATAAAATGTTGAAATATAGAATATATTCAGATGATAAGAGGGGAGTCGTTAATGGCGTTAGGGTTTACATGATAAAACTTTTTAAATACCAAGACATAATACTGAATAATGATTCGATTTCAATAGCTAGTGATATAGATGATAACATCGTTGACACAATTTTGAACACCGACCAATTAACAGATGTTACGGAACTTGGCAAGAGCGTAAGCGATATTGATGTTTTTGTTGATCATATAAAGTCTTCCAAACCAAAATGGTATGTGGGAGGATCGTGGATTCTAAGTAGAGATTTGTATGATAATTTTGTTCAAGCAACAAATTCTCAAATGCCTATTACGGTTTTTGCTAGATCTGTGAATGACATTTTAGCATCAGAATATAAAGTTAAAAAAGTAAAAGACAAAACCAAAAGATATGTTTTATTAAAACATCTTTATAAGTAAAATTTGATTTTTTTGCTGGGTTAAAATCTGTTCCAAGTTTAAAGGGAGAAATGGCGAGAGCCAGGTGCCCAACTTCCATACAGATCTTTCTTCTGTTCGTGGCGATTTGCTACTCGGCGTACCATTTCTACAGAGTCAACTGGAGTCCGTACTATTCTGTGGACAATCTCAGGAATCGTTGTTGCGGCTCTTTGATCCGACCTTGCAGGGTGTCTGATTCTTGTTATGATTATTTCAAGTATTGGAATCCGAAGTTTGATGAGGTGTTGAAGAGGGAAAAGCCTTGGGGTGTGTCAAATGGAGGTACTTGGAAGTATTATCTTCACTGGAACTTGGTCAAGCCCAGTCGTTGAAAACTGATTTTTTTATTTTCATTTAAACATTTTCTTGTAGAAGAAAAGTCGGCAATAAAAATGAGCAAGGCATTTTTGTACATCTTGCACTGGTTCCTTCAGAGGGTTCACATTCTCAGGAGTTTAGCTATCCATAGTATGTTGTGGTGGACTAGTACTCGTTTTGAGCCTTTGCAATTGGAAACAATAGCAGAATTGGAAGAGGAACTTTTTGGAGAGTTTCGAAGAACGTGGCCAAAACTCCCACCGCATACAGATATACGTAAAGCTCCACCACCAAGACCACCTCCTAGACAAGGTTGGATGTTGATGCGTGGCGATGAGTTGATAGGCTATGTATCATACATAGATCACATTTCTCATATGTATGCGGATTCGTTTGGGATTAAGCCGGGCTATCGGGGTCAAGGATATGGGACGATGTTAGGTTTGAAATTTTTGGAGGATGCTGATCAATGTTATAGAATGGTCGTGGCAATGGTTAGGAAAGATCATTACCGAACAGAGGAGTTGTATTCAAGAGCTGGATTTGACATAGCAGAGCGTAATGTGAATGTTATGAGTTTAACGAAGATGGTTCGTGTGGGTGCTCCTTTTTAAGATATGTGTGAACTAACATATTTCTTTTTTGGAAAATAGGTGTATGAATGTAGTATAGAAAGAATAGAAAGAATAGAAAGATGGGTAACTGTTTTGGGAAGTCGGTTGCTCAACAGCAGATGGAGGATATGCAACAGATGGTCCGCGACCAGGATGCCAAAATAAGGCAGCTTACTCAAGAATTGTCTCATTATAAGAGGCTTCAGGCGATTAGATCACCTAGGTTGGTTCCAGCATCAAAGTCTCCGATAAGTAGGGAGAAGATTTTGGAGTGGGTGGACAAGCAGTTAGATGATCCGGCGAACAATATTGGGTTTATTCCGGACAAGATTGAGCGTCAGTTGAAGTCTCAGATATTTTTGACGGTGTTGAATATGTTGGATTACATATTGGAGACAACAAAGATAGAGATGATGGGTCATCAGATAAGTTTTGATATGAGTGCTCACGATTGACTTCGTCGCCTGCGGCTCCCCGGCCCGGAATGAATAGCAAGGGTTGTCGGGCAGAAATAGTCTTATGTAAAAAAATTGAATATTTGCTGGGCATCAACAGCCTGGGTGGCGCCGCGCATCATGGCGACGAGGACCTGTCGATGTGGTGTCCGAACTGGGTTTCACTGCAGTGACTGCGGTGTCGATGTTTGCCAGCATACCAGCTGCGTGGGCAATTTGTGCAAACCGTGCCTCAACAAGCCCGAACATGCGAAGCAACTCGAGGAACAAAAGGCGCGTGACGAAGAGTTTGAACTCATGTGGGGCGGTCAAGTGCCGAATTGATTGTTTTTTGTGAATTTTATCTATTAGAACTGTTTAGAAATTGATTATTTGGTGATTATCTAACCTGCTGGAGGACGATGAATGACCAGAAGCGTTTTCGTGACGAGCTTGCGTATGTTATCAAGTTCAAAGATTTGACAGTATACAGAGTCACAGCGGTGGAGATGTTTGCGGAATATTGCAACTCGGCTTCGCTTTCCAAGGGAAAGCGTATTTCCAGAGTGTTTTGGAATGTCAAAGACGCGGAGTCGGTCCCGGCGGATTGGACATGGATTTTGCAGGAAAGCAAGATTTATCTGGACCTTGCTACGTCTGAAGAGGACTCTACCTATATATGGGACAGCATGTTGAACAAGTTTAAGGGACGTCAGATCGAGATGGAAATGGTTGATAAGTTGTGTTTCTTAAATTGTCCTGTTGAAGATTACCAAGAGCTCAAGGTCGAGTCTGTTAGATTGGGGTCTTTGACACTTGATGAGTTGGCTGGCATTTGTTAAAAATGTTGAATTTTTTGAATTTTTTGCTAAAAACTGAATATTTGCAGACCAGATAGCTTCTTCGTCAGATTTAGCACATTTTCGTACGATGAATTCTACTTCTTCGTCCGTGTCCACACCATCGGCTTTGACCTACAAGGGCCAGCAGTTCGCAAGAACTGCTGTGCTCGCCGTGGCCTGTCGCCAAGACGTTCACAGGTTGGAGGGTTGGCGTTGCTGCGCGTGCGATTGTCGGTACCCGGAGCTTCAGGACCTTCTGAACCACGCTCCGGACTGCTACAATTCGTACACATGCAAGCGCAACCACGACTTCGAGAGCTTGTTGGACCAGGGGGTCGGCAAGTGATGGGGTATCAGAAAGACGGTCCTTCGGGACCATCTTTTTTGTAAAAAATTGATGAATTTAAATTCAACTAGCGGGTCTCATCAGGGATCTAACATTGGCACGATGGACGTCAGCGTCGAAGTCTTGGCAGGGCCTCTCATTTTCACATTGTGGGTAACTTTGGGAAACGGAACCGCATCCATGGGCATTTTCGAGATCATTTTCAGGCACGTGTACGAATTGGGTCCTGACTACACGCGTGTCAAGAACAAGCGCAAGCGTGCTCTCCGAAATCGCAAACAATATTATGGGCCGCACCATGATACCGTTCGCGACGTTTGGCTGATGAACTTGGCACAAACCTGCCGATTTTTCCGTAAATGTGTCAGGTTATTTCGTCTGAGTGCGTCACTAGATGCGATTGAGGTGGAGAGCATTCGAACAACAAGAGTATCCAAGAAGAAGGCTTACCGAAAGTCTTTGACTCGCCGACATACTAAAATGCGTGAGTCATACAAAGCACTAGGTGAAGAGCTTATGATGCAGTTCGCGGCTGAACCTCCTGGCATAATCGAACTGCTCAATTTTCCTGCGGTTCATTCC
>Ga0114970_10003445_pt1 | contig 11630 bp, 5 predicted proteins | sample M_140205_XF_Meta_FD_87030 | JGI IMG/M metagenome (GOLD analysis project Ga0114970, IMG submission 87030) | Freshwater microbial communities from Lake Montjoie, Canada to study carbon cycling - M_140205_XF_MetaG | ecosystem: Environmental > Aquatic > Freshwater > Lake | place: Lake Montjoie... | reverse complement strand
TATCGCCCACTGCTACCGCCGTCATCGGCCAGACCGATTTCACCAGCATCAAGGCGAATCAGGGGCAGGGCGACGCTTCTTCCGGCGCCTTCAATTTCCCTTCGCAGATCGCATTCTCGGGTTCCGAACTCTTTGTGGCCGATTCCCAGAACAACCGCGTCCTCGTTTTTAACGCCGGACCGTCGGGCATCTCCGCCACCGCCTCTCGCGTCATCGGCCAACTTGACTTCCCGTACTCGGCCCCGAACCTCGTCGAAGGTCATGAATTTCAGCTTGCCGCCGGTGTCAGCACGACCACCGCTTTCGGCAGCGCCATTCTCGATCAATCAGTGAGTCCCCCTCGCCTCTGGGTTGCCGACTCCCTGAACAACCGCATCCTTGGGTTCAAAGACTTCTCGAAAGCGAAGAATGGCGATAAGGCTGATATCGTCATTGGCCAGCCCGACCTGCTGCGCACCCTCATCAACTATCCGTCGAACGAGGCCTCGCAGCCCAATGCACAGGGGCTCCGTTTTCCCACCGGCCTCACCCTGGATTCAGCCGGCAATCTCTTTGTAGCCGACACCGGCAACTCCCGCATCCTGCGCTTCCCGGCACCCTTTGATTCCGGCAAAAAGGCCCTGCAGAGCGCCGACCTGGTTCTCGGGCAACGCAACTTTACCTCCACTGTCACCGATCCCTCTGACCGCACTATGAGCGCGCCCTTTTCGCTGGTCCTTACAGCCGACGCTGCCAATGCGACGGTGCCGGGCAGCGGCTTTCTGATCGCTACCGATAGTGTTCACAACCGGGTTCTTTTCTTTCCCAAACCCTTCACCAGCGGGATGGCGGCCACCAAACTCCTGGGTTCCCTGAACTTCTTCAATACGACCCCAGGTAGTGCGGACGCGCCCCGCTTCAACTCGCCCCATGGGGTGGCGGTGGATCCTCAGGATCGCGTTATTCTTGTCGATTCCGGCAATCGCCGTGTTCAGATTTTCAACAAAGCTTCCACCATCAACACCTACGATACGCCGCCCATCAGCATCTCGATTCCCGGCGGTCTGCCTCTTGGCGTCACCGCCTCATCCAGTGGCTTTTGGGTCTCCGACAACCAGACCAACCAAATCCTCCACTACCCGACCGTAGACCAGTTGCCGCTGAAGAGTAATGCAACGGACGGGTTCCTCCAGGTCAACTCGCCCCTCACAGTGTTTCAGGATTCGTTCAGTAATCTGCTGGTGGCCGATGCCATCCAGCGGGTGGTTTACTACGCACCCCAACTGACCGTGGTGAGCGGCGCCAATTACGCGAATCGCCCGCTCACCGCCGGTTCCATTGCCGCAGCTTTCCCCACCGTTACCACCAACATGCTGGCTGGCGCCACGGCGGCGGCCACGGCGGTCCCCCTCCCTTCCACGCTGGCCGATACCCAGGTTCTGGTGAATGGCATCCCCGCTCCGCTCTTCTTCGTCTCGCCTGCCCAGGTGAATCTGGTTTTGTCCAACCTGCTGCCCTCTGGCGGCACGGCTGACGTTCAGGTCTTTCACCCCTCTACGGGGCAGGTCGCCGGAAGCACCGAACTACAGTTGGCATCGGCCGCTCCCGCGCTGTTCACCGCCAATTCGTCCGGCGGGGGCCAGGTGGTGGCCTACAACGCCGCCGATGGCTCCCTCAACTCCAACACGAATGCCGTTGCGCGAGAGCAGTACATCGTCCTCTACGGCACTGGGTTGGGGCCGGTTCCGAATGCGCCGCCAGACGGTGAGGCCCCCAAAGGGATTACTCAGGCCCCCACCCGCCCCCTGGTTGTTCTCGGGGCTGCAATCACCGCCCTCCCCGATGAGAATATTCAATACTCGGGACTCGCGCCGGGGCTGGTTGGCGTGTGGCAACTCAACCTCCTCATCCCCTCCAATGCCCAGACCGGAGCCTCTGTGCCGATCCGCATCTTCCAGAACAGCATTACCAGCGTCGATCCGGCTTCCACCGCCGGGGCCACCACTATCGCTATCAAGTAATTCCTGGCACCAGACTTCGGGTAATTTGGTATCCTGACTCTCAACGAACGAGGGATACGTGATGAGCTTCACCGGACTTTACCGCTTACTGGCCGGCCTCTGCCTCGCCACAGCTGCGCTGGCCCAATCGAGCGCCGGGGGCGGGACGCTGCAGGGCAATGTAAAGGACTCCACCGGGGCCGCCATCCCCCAGGCTGCCATTCGCATAAGCCAGCAGGACACAGGGGAGATTTCCCGGTCCGTCACCAATTCTTCCGGGTTCTTCTCCTCGCCCCCTCTCCGCATTGGCCGCTATAAGGTTCGAGTCGAAGCGCCCGGAATGAAAGCCTGGGAGAGCGACCTCACCCTGGAAACGGGCCAGATCCAAAGTCTGGACGCCATGCTTTCTCCCGGTCAGGTTTCAGAAACGGTTGAAGTTACCGATACCCTGCCTCTTGTTGTCACCACCGAAGCGACCAACGCCCACACTCTGGATGCCAAACGCATTGAGCAGTTGCCCATTAATGGCCGCAGCCTAAATTCCCTGATTGAGCAAACCACCCCCGGCGTGGAACAAGTGATTGACGTCAATGGCGGCGTTCGTGCGGGCGGCCTCATGGTCTACGGCACCAGCTTTATTCAGGATGGTGCGCCCTCCAACAACCGCGAATTCGGCGGTTCCATGAACCAGCAGGGCCTCGACTCCATCGGCGAAGTCCGCGTGGAAACCAGCACCTCCTCGGCCCGCTACAACACCCCGACCTCGGTTATCGTCTCCACCAAAAGCGGCACTAACAAACTCCACGGCACTCTCTATGAAACCAACCGCAACAATGCTTTCGGCGTCGCGCGTGCCCGGCAGGACGTCAATCTCAACGGCGACCCGTACAAAGTCCCCAAGCTGATTCGTAACGAGTTCGGCGGCACGCTCGGGGGCCCTGTCTATCTGCCCAGCTTCGGAGCCAACGGTCGAAAGTTCTATGACGGTCACAACCGCACCTTCTTCTTCGTGTCCCGCGAAGGCACCCAACTTCGCCAGGGGATTACGAAGACCTTCACCGTGCCCACCGTTGCTATGCGTGCAGGCGATTTCAGCGGCATCACCGACACGTCTTTCCGGCCCATCACCATCTACGATGCCCGCAGTACCCGCCGTGTTCAGGTCGGCGCCCGCCAGATTGCCCAGCGCGACCCCTTTCCGGGTAACCGCATTCCTGCCAGTCTCCAGAGTCCTCTTTCCAAAACTATTTGGGGCTTCACCCCGTTGCCGTCAGACATCACGGACCCGGTTTTCACTTCCAACCTCAAAGTGGCGGTGCCCACCAACGGTTTACCCAACCTCAGCGACAACCCCACCACCATCAAGTTCGACCACCGAGTCGGTACCAACGACAACTTTTTCCTGAAGGTCAACGGGGGCAACCGCCACACCAGCTTCCAGGGAACCGGCGCCACTACGGGCGCTCCGACGAATGGTCAGGAAGCCAACATTACGTACCTGCCCATGGACTCGGTCACGGCAGCTTTTAGCTGGACCCACGTCTTCTCGCCCTCCTTTTTTGTGGAAACCAACATTAGTCGAACATGGCAGGCAACCCAGACCATTACCGGCTCTGAGCAAAAGGACTGGTCAAAGGACCTTGGCCTGCCAAATCCTCTGGGCGACATCGGTTTCCCGAACATCACCAGCGTCCAGTTCATGAACTATGTGGAGGGTGACAACCGTCGCGGCCTGCACAGCAAGATCCTCAATTTGCAGCAGAACTACTCGTGGATCAGGAAGACCCACAACATCCAGTTCGGCGGAGGTGCCTATCGGGAGAATCAGGAACTGCTGCCCGATGCAGGCGCAATCTCGGGGTCAGCCGCCTTTAACAGCCTCGGCACCGCGCTGGAAAGTGCCACCGCCGGAACCGCCACCAGTCCGGCCGCCGTCCCGCAGACAGGCTTTGATGCAGCTAACTTCTACCTCGGTTACGCTGCATCCTACACCGTGACCCTGAAGCGCGGCATCATGCGCCTCCACAACCGCAACTATTTCGGCTACGCGCAGGACAGCTTCCAGGTCACCAAACGCCTCTCGTTCTTCCCGGGCGTCCGCTGGGATATCAACCCTGCCTTTACCGAGCAAAACTACCAGCTCAACTCTTTCGATGTTAAGAACCACGCCATCGTCCTGCCGCAGCCCCTCGACTACTACTACAAGCTCGGCATCACCAATCCGAAAATCGTCGATACTTACAAGACCGTCGGCGTCACTTTCAAAACGGCAAAGGAAGTCGGAATCTCGCCCAACATCTTCCCCAATAACTACTTCGATATCAGCCCCCGTGTCGGCTTCGCCTACAGGATGTTCAGCGGCAACAAGCAGATGGTGATCCGCGGCGGCTACGGTATCTACATCTCCCCCCTGCCCATGCGGACCCTTCTCGCTCAGTTCTCCAGCATGGCCCCCTTCCGCGCTACCTTCCAGTACAATCCCAACAATGCGACCTTCAGCCCGGATGGCATCCCCAACTACCTCTTGCGGAACACCCCAAGCCTCGTCGCCGGCGTCAACACTTCCAACATCATTGACCTGAACAACCCCACCCAGGTCGGTCGTGGCCAAACCGTCGTCGGCTTGTCCCCCAAAATGCCCAGCGCCAAAGTTCACGAGTGGAACATTGTCATCGAGAAACAGCTCCGCCCTACGCTTGTGGTGCGCCTGACCTACGACGGCAAGCATGGCATCAATATGGACCAGTTGGCTGAGATCAATCCGGCTCCCACAACATATTCCTGGGTATCGCAGACCCGGACCGTAGTTCCAACCGGAGCCTTTGCCAGTGTCGCCACGCGACCCTACGATCAAAACGCCTACGCTTCCGTTCGGATTCTCCAGAAGACCGGCTACATCAACACCCACCAGTTCACCGCCCAAATCGAACGCCGCTTCAGTAAGGGGCTCGCCTTCCAGGGTTTCTACACCCTCACCAACACCCTCCGCGCCGCCGGGAATTCTTTTCGTGACGGCATCTACCAACCCCCCTCCGCCTATCTGCCGGGTGCCCTGCCGTCGACTGACTTCAAAACCATCAACCGCTTCGAAAACTATGCACGGGATACCGGCAGCCCCCAACACCGTTTCCGCTGGAACTGGCTCTACGACATCCCGTTCGGTCGCAACCTGAAGTTCGGCGGCAAAATGTCCCGTGGCCTCGACGCCCTCATCGGCAACTGGCATTTTTCCGGCTCCGGGACCGTCGTCAGCTCCTGGTTTGCGCTTCCAACGGACAACTGGGGCTACCTTGGTGACGTCGAAGTCTACGGCAAAAGCCGCAAAATTCTCGATTGCCGGGGGACGCCGGCCAACGGCACGAAGATCGCCGACGAGCGCTGTATCGAAGGCTATCACTATTTCAATGGCTACATTTCAAATCGCGTCATCAATAGCCGGAACGCCGCTGGTCTCAGAAACGGAGTGTTTGGCCTGCCCGCCGATTACAAACCAGCCATTCGCCCCATTACCCCCTACCCTGTGGGCGGAGCACCCAGCGATCCGAATGCGACCAATTACGACACCAACGTTGTCTATATCCCGCTGCTGGACGGGACTACCTCCCGCGTCGCCTACGACAACGGAGGTCTTCACCCCTGGCGGAATCAGTACATGTTGGGCCCGTTTAACTCCAATCTGGATGCCTCTCTCCAGAAACACATCGTCCTGACAGAGAAGTTTCGCCTCCAGCTCTCGGTGGACCTGTTCAACGTCCTGAACTTCCAGGGTACACTCACCCCCAACAGTGAAGGTATCTCAACCCTGGGTAGTTCTTATGCCGGTTTCGGCATGCGACCCCGCCAGCTTCAGCTCACCGCCCGGCTCAAGTGGTAGTTTGTCCCAACCCGACAATCTGAGCAAGGTACTTGCTTTCCCGTATTGTCATTTCAGATAATAGTGGGTGAGAGGCGTGCCTCGTTTATGGCACCCCGATGGAGCTACCTTTGGCCGTTGCAGCTGCTACACGCTCTTCCCTGGTGGGTTCACTCCTTCGCACCGCGTTTTCCTCGCATCGGCAAACTGCCGTGACTTTCCTTCGGGGCCTGTCTTGCAGCGAACTGGAGTGCCTGGCCGAATTCGAGGGTTCCTGCGCCATTGAATCTCAGGAAGTAGTGGCACTAAATGCATATCGGCTGCTGGAGGACTTTTTTGAGCCCTCAGTCTCAGAAAGATGGTGTAATTCTGAGGATCGTGCCCACAAGACCGTCCTTGTCCTTACCTGGCTGGAGTACTCCCGCAGCGCCGTAGACTACCCCTCCCCCGTTTCCGCTCGGGCTTCTGTCTAAAAAAGACAACTAAACTGAGAAAATTCTCCCCGCCACCAACTATGTAGGTGTGCGCCTGAGCGAACCCTTACTTCTGCCCCTTGCTGCCGTCTGCAGTGGCATACTCGCAGCGCACTTTACCCCTTTCACCTGGCAGGAGATACTCCCGTTCGCTCTCGGCGCCGCTCTCCTGGCAGCCGCTTCCTGTCGAGCCGCTCCATTCTCTTCCCCCCTGGCCGCCCTCTGTTCCCTGGCACTTGTCGCCGCAGCTTTTGGCACCCCTCATCCGCCAAAGCCCCCCCGGCTGACCGTCGATGATGGCCAACTCGCCATCTTTGAAGGCTGTGTGGTGAATCCCGCCCTCCCCTCCGGCGGCCGCGAACGCTTTGACCTGGAGTTGGCTCCTGCCATTCGTGCTCAGGTAGTCCTTTTTACCCGGAAAAACCTGCAGATTCCAGCCCTCCCCTATGGGACCCGCATCGAATTCACCGGTCGCATCCGCCCCATCCACAACTTCAACAATCCAGGCTCCTTCGACGCCCTCCGCTACTTCGCTCGCCGTCAGGTCTACTGGACTGCCTCCGGAGATGTCGCGACGCTGAAGACTCTCCCCGGTTTCTGTGGCGTTTCCTGGGAGCGGCCCATCTTTGCTCTTCGGGCTGCCGCCCTCCAGCGTCTGGAGTCGCTCTACCCCGACGACCCCTACACTGCCGGCATGCTGGCGGCTGTGCTTCTCGGCGAAACCTCCCGGATGGAGCGTCTCTGGACCGAAGACTACCGTTCTACCGGCACCTACCATGCCCTGGTCATCTCCGGCAGCCATGTCGCGGTTCTCGCGGCTGTGCTGTTGCTCTTCCTGCGTTTGCTGTGGGTCCCCCAATGGGCCGCCCTGAGCGCGACAATCAGCGTGGCCTGGCTCTACGCAGGCGTTACGGGCTGGCAGGCTCCTGTGGTCCGTTCCGCAGTCGGTATGAGCCTCTACGGCGTCGCGCGGATCTTTTATAGGGAGGGGCGCCTTCTCAACCTGCTGGCCGGAATCGCCCTCCTCTTTCTCGTTGTTGACCCCTCGCAACTCTTCGAAGCCAGTTTTCAACTCACCTTCCTGGCCGTCGCCGCTATCGGAGCCTTTGCCATCCCTGCCCTCGAAGCTACCTCGGCACCTCTGGCTGCCGGCTGCCGCGCTCTGGCCGAAGTCCGGCGTGATATCCGCCTCCCGCCCAGAACGGCCCAGTTTCGTATCGAACTCCGGCTTCTGGCTCTCACCCTGCAGCTCCTTGTCCGACTCCCCCTCCGCGTCGGAAACGCCCTGGTTGTGGTCTCCGCCCGGCTGGTCCTTTATCTCTGGGAGATAGTCGTCACCTCCTTCATCATTCAGGTGGCGCTCGCCCTGCCCATGATCTGGTATTTCCACCGACTCTCTTTTTCCGGCCTCACCGCCAACGTCATGGTGCTGCCCGCACTCACGGCTGTTGTGCCCCTCGGCTTTCTCGCCATCACCCTCAACTCCCACCCTCTCGCCGTCACCTGTCGCCTCCTGCTCGGGCTTTCCAAATGGGCTGCCGCCGTTAATGCCCGTTGGGAACCAGAGTGGCGAATTCCCCCACCCCCGCTCTGGCTGGCCCTGCTTTTCGCTGCCCTTCTGCTCTTTGCTGCGTGGCGGCGAGTACCCCGGTTGGGCAAGCTCTCGGCGTGGGTCGCGATTCTGGGCGTCCTTGCTGCCATCGCGCTGCACACCTTCCCCCCAAAGGTCCAGCCCGGACGTTTTGAACTCGACGCCCTTGATGTCGGCCAGGGAGACAGCCTGCTGGCCACTTTCCCGTCCGGCCAGCTCATGCTCATCGACGCCGGTGGCATTCCCGCCTTCGGGCTCGGACGAAAGTCCGCCCTTGATGTGGGGGAAGATGTCGTCGCGCCTTACCTGTGGTCCCGCGCGATCCGCCACCTCGATGTTGTCGTCATGAGTCACGCGCACGAGGATCACATGGGCGGCATGCCTGCCATCCTGCGGAACTTCCACCCCGCCGAACTCTGGACCGGGGCTGTCGCCGAAAGTCCGGAATGGCAGAACGTCCGCACTGCTGCCCTCCGTTATGGTGTGCGGATCCGCCAGATGCGACGGCACCAGGCTTTCGCGTTTGGGGGCACCTCCATCACCATCCTCGCCCCCGGGCCCGACTATGTCGCCGATATCAAACCCAAAAATGACGACTCCCTGGTGCTGCGAATCGACTATCAGGCCACCTCCTTCCTGCTGGCGGGTGACATGGAGAAACGCACGGAGCGCGAGCTGATATCTGCTGACCTCCTCCAGCCCGCCACGCTCCTGAAAGTCGGCCACCACGGCAGTAAAACCTCATCCACCCCCGAGTTTCTCGACCTCGTCCAGCCCTCTTTCGCCCTGATTTCCGCCGGGTTTGAGAATAGCTACGGCCATCCTCACCCCACCACACTGGAATCTCTGAATGCGCACCACACCCGCACCCTCCGTACCGACCAGCTCGGGCTTCTGCGCGTCTCGAGCGACGGTCGGCGCATCCGCCTCGACTAACCCACGGCAACCGGCGCGATTCGCGATATCCTTGGCTCCAGTGCCCCCCCGCACCCCCACAACCAGCCAGCGGACCCGAGCCGCCTGGGCTATCTGCCTCGCGGCCATCATCGCGATGGGCCTGCTCTCCAGGTTTGTACACACAGGGTTTATCGTCTTTGACAAGTACCTGGGCGATGCGTTGTACGCCGCGATGGTCTATGCAATGTTCAGGCAGTTCGTCGGAACTGCCATGTCCGCCACCGTCGCCATGGTCGCCATGACTGCGATTGAGCTGTTCCAGCTAACCCTCATCCCGGCCCACATGCTGGCGAGCGACCACCTGATCGTCAGGATCACAGCCCGGCTGCTCGGGACATCGTTCAGTTTCCCCGACCTGCTCGCCTATGCCATCGGCATCGCTGCCATCGGGCTCGCTGACCGAGGGTCTCGGCCACGAAGCCCGCGCTCGCTACAATGTCCCCCATGAACGCAATTGTTACCGGTGCCAGCCGCGGCATCGGGCGGGGCATCGCCAAAGACCTCTCAAAGACCCACAAAGTCATCGCTACCTACCTGGGAAGCCTGGAACAGGCGGAGAGCCTGAAAGCCGAAACCGGCTGTGAGATCTTCCGCTGCGACATCGGCAGCCCGACCGACCGCGCCGCGCTCATCAACTTTGCCCGCGGTGTCTTCCCGGAGGGCCTCGACCTCCTCGTGAACAACGCCGGCATCGCGCCCCGTGAGCGTCTCGACATTCTTCAGGCCACCGAGCAGAGCTTCGACGAACTCATCAATACCAACCTGAAAGGGCCGCACTTCCTCACCCAGCTCGCCGCCAACTGGATGCTCGAAAAAGGCTCCGGGAGGATCGTCTTCGTCTCCTCTATTTCAGCCTTCACGGCTTCCATTAACCGCGCGGAATATTGTGTCTCCAAAGCAGGCGTCAGCATGTCGCGCCTGGTTTACGCCCAGCGCCTGGCCCCGGAAGGCATTCAGGTTTTCGAAATCCAGCCCGGCATCATCCGTACCGACATGATTTCCAAAGTGGAAAAGGTTTACGACGAAAAAATCGCCGGCGGACTCCTCCCGCAACGCCGCATGGGAGAGCCCTCCGACATCGCCAACGTCGTCCGGTCCATTGCCGATGGCCACCTCGACTACTGCGCCGGACAGGTCATCCACGCCGATGGCGGCTTCCACATCCGTAGTCTGTAGTGTCAGTGTCTGCGAACCAGCTACGAGGTAAATGGCCCGTCTTTTGGTAATAAGTGACCTCCGGCAGGCCATCCCCCCGATGCGCAGACCACGCTCCCTCGCGGACCCAGGCGGGCACCGCGGCTCGGAGAACGCTGCTTTGTGCGTCTCGTTAAGGTATCGATTTTACGGGGCCGCGACCGCGAGAGAGTCCGTACCGCGAAGCCCGGTTTCCCTGAGCGGACTGTTACCATGGGTTGCTCCAAACCGCTTTTGTTATCCTGATAGTTTCCATCCTGGATTAGTTTTACTCTGAAGATTCCCGAGGACCTCGATTTTGGCGTTAGTAGAAGGTTGCAAGCACGAGCTTGAATTACTCATCCCTGCTCAGGCGGTTGAGGAAGAAACAACGAAAGTTACCGAGCAGTATCAGAAAAAGGCACAGCTGAAGGGCTTCCGCGCAGGTAAAGCTCCCCTGTCGCTGATCCGCAGCAGCTACCGTGGCGATATCCGCCAAAAGGTGCTGGAAACTCTCCTGCCGCGTTTCTTTGACGCCAAAGTGCAGGAAGATGGCCTCCGCGTGGTCGGTCAGCCCAACATTAAAGACGTCCATTTTCACGATGGCGCCGACGTCCACTTCAAAGCGGAATTCGAAGTCTTCCCGGAATTTGAACTCGCGGAGTACAAAGGTGTCGAAGTTGCCTATGTAGATCCCGAAGTTCCCGAAGAAGACCTGGACAAGCGCATCGAAGAGATTCGCGACACCAAGGCAACCTACGCCAATGTGGATGCACGTCCCCTCGAAGACGGTGACTACGCCGTTGTTTCGCTGGAGAGCATCGCCGGTACCGACGAACCCATCAAGTCTGACGAAGTTCAGGTCCTGATTGGTGGCGCCGAAACCATGCCTGGTTTCACCGAAAACCTCACCGGTGCTTCTCCCGGCGACGTGAAGGAAATCGCGGTTACCTACCCGGAAGATTACGGCGCACCCAAGCTGGCCGGTAAGTCGGTCACCTTCAGCGTCACGGTCAACGGCCTCCGCCGCAAGGAACTCCCCGAGCTCAACGACGAATTCGCTCAGGATCTGGGCGACTTCCGGACTGTGGATGAACTCAAAGACGCGGTGAAGAAGTCCATTTTCGCGCAGCGTCAGGGAGAAGCCGTCCGCATCGCCCGCGATAAAATTGTCGACAAGCTGGTCGACCTGCACGATTTCCCGGTCCCCGGTGTGTTCGTTGACCGCCAGATCGAAAATCGCGTTGAACAGCGCCTCCGCGCCCTCTCTCAGGAAGGTGTCGATCCCCGCTCCTTCAATCTGGATTGGGACAAGATCCGCGAAGCCCAGCGCGATCAGGCAATCCGCGAGGTTCGCGCCTCCCTGATCCTCGGCCGGGTTTCGGAACGTGAAGCCATCGTTGCCCTCAACGAAGAAGTCGACAAGGAAGTGGATCGCATCGCTCGCCAGGAGCGGGAAATGGTGGCAGTTGTCCGCAAGAAGATGCAGGAAGACGGTAGCCTCGATCGTATTGCTTCGCACATCCAGACCGAGAAAACCCTCAACTTCCTGTTTGAAAACGCAACCAAAACTGCTGAATAGCCGCTGCTACCATAAGAGAACT
>Ga0114970_10003444_pt1 | contig 11632 bp, 11 predicted proteins | sample M_140205_XF_Meta_FD_87030 | JGI IMG/M metagenome (GOLD analysis project Ga0114970, IMG submission 87030) | Freshwater microbial communities from Lake Montjoie, Canada to study carbon cycling - M_140205_XF_MetaG | ecosystem: Environmental > Aquatic > Freshwater > Lake | place: Lake Montjoie... | reverse complement strand
CGGCGGATTTTAACCCATAAGGATTTTGTGGGTCATCCCCTCCGAAAGGACTACGATCCCGAGAAGCGCCAGTCCCTCACCACCCCGCTCGAGCATATTTACGCATCGGAGTATGAGCAGATGCAGGTGGGAATCCACGAGAAGGATTATCTCTCCGATCGGGTGTGGCTCAACATTGGACCTGCCCATCCGGCTACCCACGGAACCCTTCGTTTTATGGCGATCCTCCAAGGGGAAACCATCGAGAAGGTGGATGTGGAAATTGGGTATCTGCATCGCTGTTTTGAGAAAATGTGTGAGACCCATACCTATAATCAAGTGATTCCTTATACGGATCGTTTGAACTACTGTTCTTCTCCATTGAACAACAATGCGTGGTGTCGAGCCATTGAAAAGCATATGGGCCTTTTGGTTCCTGATCGTGCCCTCGTTATTCGCATTATTTTGGATGAGTTCTCTCGATGCATCGATCATTTTGTTTGCATCATTACCCAGATTTTGGATTTGGGTGGGATGACCAACTTTTGGTTGGGGATGCGGGCCCGGGAGGCAGTCTATGATTTATTTGAAAAGCTTTGTGGGGCGCGCCTCACAGTGTCCTTGTCTCGCATCGGGGGATTAGGATTTGATCTGCCTGCAGGATGGATCGAGCAGGCGAAGGATACCTGCAAAATTATTTTGGATGCGCGAAAAGAGATCGATACCCTTTGTACGAAGAATCGGATTTTTGTAAATCGTATGGTGGGGGTCACCGCCATTTCTGAGCAAGATGCGGTGAATTGGGGCTTTACGGGGCCTTGTTTGCGTGCCACAGGGATGGGGATGGATCTCCGAAAGGATCAGCCCTATGGAGGGTATGAGAATTTCACCTTTGATATTCCGGTGGGGACCACGGGGGATTGCTACGATCGGTACATGGTGCGTATGGAGGAGATCATCCAATCCGTTCGTATCATTGAGCAAGCCTTGAATCAAATTCCTGCGGGAAAAATTCAGGTGGAGGATCGCTCCGTTTCTTTGCCTCGAAAGCAGGATGTGTACGGGAATATCGAGGGATTGATGAACCAATTTATGCATGTGATTCACGATGTGCAACCAGCGCCAGGGGAGGTATATCATGCCTCAGAAGGGGCCAATGGAGAGCTGGGTTTTTATGTGGTGAGCGATGGCACGAGTCATCCGTATCGGGTAAAGTGTCGACCTCCCTGCTTTGCTATTTTCCAAGCCTTGCCCTCTTTGCTAAAGGGGCACATGGTATCGGATGTGATTGCTGCGTTGGGGACGGTGAATATTGTGGCTGGGGAATTGGATCGGTGATTGTGATTGGATGATCGGATTTGCGGAGACAAATGGTGGAAATCTTCACATCGGACATACGAGAAAAAATTCAAAGAGAACTCAAACGCTATGAAACCCCGCGTTCGGCTATTTTGCCAGTGCTTCACTTGATCCAAGACCAGTATGGGTGGATTCAGCCGGTGCATGTCGAAGGGTTGGAAAAAGAGTTTGGGTTGCCTCGGGTGCAGGTGCAGGAGGTAGCTACCTTCTATTCCATGTATCGGCTGGAGCCTGCAAAACCCCTTCGCATTTTGTTCTGCGACAATTTGGTGTGTTGCATGATGGGGGCGAAGGAGGTCATGGACAAAATTCATGCCCGCATTGAAGCGTTGCCTCATAATGAGAATCCGTTCAGTCTGCAAGGGGTCCCTTGTTTGGGTGTGTGTGATGGGGCACCTGCCATGTTGGTGAACAAAGATCGTCACCTCCGGGTGACACCGGATACGGTGGATGCCATATTGGACACCTATGTCAAGGGAACGAAATCCAAATGACGAAAATTTTGACCCGCTTTGAGAATGTACCCAACAGCCGCTCTTTGGCTACGTATCTGCAGCATGGGGGCTATGAGGCAGCCAGAAAAGCGTTGCAGCAAAAGCCCGAGGATATCATCACCGTTGTGAAAGATTCAGGGTTGCGAGGGCGTGGGGGGGCTGGATTTCCCACGGGGTTGAAGTGGAGCTTTGTTCCGAAATCTGCGGATACCGTATACCTGCTGTGCAACAACGATGAGGGGGAGCCGGGGACGTTCAAAGATCGGTATATCTTGGAGCTCTCTCCCCATATGTTGATCGAGGGGATGATCATTGCGGCCCACGCCATTCGGGCCAAAAAAGCCTATATCTATACGAGATGCGAGTTTTACGAAGAAATTGCGTGGATGAATCTTGCGATCAAAGAAGCCTATGAGGCAGGACTCTTGGGAGTCAACCTTTGTGGGTCTTCTGTGCAGTTTGATCTCGATCATTATATCGGGGCAGGGGCTTATATTTGTGGGGAAGAAACGGGGCTCATTTCTTCTCTCGAAGGGAAAAAGGGACAACCCAAGTTGAAACCTCCCTTCCCTGCGGTGTCAGGATATTTGGGGAAACCCACTATTGTGAACAATACAGAGACTCTCGCGGCTGTGCCATGGATTCTCACCCATGGGGCCGCTGCCTATTGAGCCATGGGAACGGAAAAGAGTCCAGGTACGAAGTTATTCTGTGTTTCGGGGCCTGTGAAGAACCCCGGTGTTTTCGAAGTGCCTCTCGGGTATCCCTTGAAGAAGCTCATTTTTGAAGATGCAGGTGGGCTACTGGAGGGGATGAAACTGAAAGCTGTGATTCCCGGGGGTGCGTCGGCGCCGGTGTTGTTGCCAGCGGAAATCGAGAATTTGACTTTGGACTACGAAGCCATTGCAGGGGCGGGTTCCATGTTGGGTTCGGGTGCGGTGATGGTAATTCCCGAGGGTCAGTGCATGATGGAGCTCTTGCGCATTCTCGTGAATTTTTTTCATCATGAAAGTTGTGGGCAGTGTACCCCTTGTCGAGAGGGGACGGGGTGGTTAGCCAATATTGTACAAGGGTTTGATGAGCCAGGGGCCGATCCCAATGATGTGGAGAAACTCTACCAGGTGGCCCTCCATATGGAAGGTCGTACCATCTGTGCCTTATCTGATGCGGCGGCTATGCCCACCAAGGCCATTACGAAAAAGTTTGCCCAAGAGCTGAAAGACTATTGCAAGAGGTTGAATCGTGTCTGATACCGTTACCTTTACGTTAAACGATCGAGAAGTCACCGTACCCAAGGGCTGGACGGTGATGCAGGCGGCCAAGCGGGAGAACGTGCATATCCCCCATTTCTGCTGGCACGAGGGACTTTCCGTGGCTGGGGTGTGTCGTTTCTGCATGGTCCATGTGAAGGGCGCGCGTAAGTTGGAAATTGCCTGCAACTTGCAAGCCATCGATGGGATGGTGGTAAATACGCAAAATGACGAAGTGAAGGAGGCCCATAAGTGGGGGTTGGAGTTTCACTTGGTGAACCATCCTTTGGATTGTCCCGTTTGTGACCAAGCAGGCGAGTGTGGGCTTCAAGATTTCTATATGGAAGTGGGCAAGTACGAAAGCCAGATGACGCGACCTAAGGTGTTAAAACCTAAGGCGTTGAACTTGGGCGAGCGGTTGATCCTCGATACAGAGCGATGCATTCTGTGTTCTCGTTGTGTGCGGTTTGAGGAGGAGGTAACGAAGACCGGGGCGTTGGGAATCTTCGATCGAGGGGATCGGGCCATCATTGGGACCTATGGAGTAGAGAAGATTGAGCACAACTACCAAGAAAATTTGGTAGACATTTGTCCTGTAGGCGCTTTTACTTCGAAAAAATTCCGATTTAAGCAACGGGTTTGGTTTCTTCAAGAGAAGAAGACCATCTGTCCGGGATGTTCTACGGGATGTAAAATTCAGGTTCACGGCAAGGAGGCGACTCGTACCTACTATCGGGTGAAGCCAGACATCGATGAAGCCGTGAATGGATTTTGGATGTGTGACAAGGGTCGTGACACGATTGGACATTTAAATCGCGAGCATCGTTTGTCCCACGCCTATACTCAGGTACAGGGGAAATGGGAAGAGACTTCGACCCTGAAGGCCCTTGGGGCGCTTCAGGAGAAGATTCGAGAGGCGGGACCGGCTCACGTAGCTCTCTTGGTTTCTGCTCAGTATACGATGGAAGAGTATGAGGCTTTTTTCTCGTACTTTTGTGGGGAACTTGGGGTAAAATCCGTATACCAATGGCGGACCAAGAAAGAAAATCTGGATGCATTCGATGGCATCTTGCTTCGAGGAGATGCCAATGCCAACACCCAAGGGTTGCAGCAGGAGATGAAAAAATGGGGTATTGGCAGTGGGGCGGTGGTGAATGAGTTTGAAACCTGTTTGGAAAAGAAGCCTCAGGTGGTGGTAGCGTTATGTCCCGAGATTCCTTTCACCTTTCCTTATTTGAAAGAAGATCTGCAGCGTATGGGAGGGATTCCGTTTCTCTCCCTCTGGACGTGTCATCATGAGGTGATGTCCCAAGCGGCAGGTGCCCAGCAGGTAATTCCCATGGTGGGGTTTGCGGAAAAAACGGGTCACTTCCTCAATCATGAGGGAGTCTCTCGGGAGTTGGTAGAGTCTTTTCCTCGTGCGGTGTCCGATGCGGTCTCCGTGGAAGAAGCCCTTCAACAGATTCACAGGTAGAGGAGTCATAGTATGGCCATCGTACGGGTACCCCGTCCTCCCCGAGATACCAACGGATTTGCTGCGGCATGGGGGTATCTTACTACCATTTTGAAGGGGCTTTCCCTGACGGGGAAGATTTTTGTCAAACAATTGTTGAAGCTCGAGAAAACCGAGACCCTCGAGTGGCCGGAGCAGCCTTCTACTTATGGGGATCGTTTTAAGGGGAAGCATTTTCTGACGAAGCGAGAAGATGGGCAGGTGCGATGTACGGCTTGTTTTCTTTGTGCTACCGCCTGTCCAGCTCAGTGTATTCATATCGAGGCGGGTCAGCATCCGGACAATGAGATTGAGAAATTTCCCGTGCGCTTCGAGATTGATATTCTCCGTTGTGTGTTTTGTGGATTCTGCGAGGAGGCGTGTCCGGTGGATGCCATTCGACTGGGACCTGAATATGCCATGGTGGATACAAGCGAGAAGAAATGGGTGTATACGAAGGACTACCTGGTGGATCGACCGGCTTTACATGGAGGGATTCACTCGGTGAAGCCAGAGAATCCCAAGCATTTCTCCATTGACCACGAGCCTTCGGCGCCGGAGCGGCATGCTTCTGTTCATCATGGATCTCACTGATAGCAGTGAGCCTACCGGAGGCGTTCCCCCTCCGGACCTCCCCCTTACTCTCGTATGTTACCATTCTGAGGTGAGGGCAGTTTTTCCCCACAAAAGCTTACGGACGTACCGAACTTCGGACAGAAATCCGAGCCATATGTCGAGAAATCCATCCTTGAAAAAGGGCGTCATAGGATCCACTGCGATTCGTTTCGTCGAATGGTCGATTCATGAAGTAAAAAGCCAAGAGCATATCAGCACGCTCTTCCGGTGTGGGAAGATCAAAGAGGCGTAGCATTTTAGCTAAGTGGTCTTCTGAGAAAGATGCACGTGCGGCAACTACATTGGCTACAGTTTGAAGTACTTGCTGCGTGTGGGTTTCTGAATAAAAAGAGTCGGGAGCAGGTGTGATATCCAATGCAGCCAATCTCACCATAGGCGCTAAGGTTTCTAGCTTCAATCGATGCAGGAGCTCTTGATTGGCGAAGACTGTCGCAGCTTGTTGCACCGCTGGTTCATCCGAGATGCCTAGGATGAGCTGGGTAAGTTCAGCGCGAAAGGGAGCGCGATATTTGGCAATGGCTTGGGCCAGTTGCGTCAGGATGGTTCGCATGGTGTTGTCATAGCTTGCGTCTGTGCGGTTGTGGTATCGACGATATTTATCGTGCAACCCTAGGACAATTCCTTTTCCAATTCCGCCTAATAAGAAGAATGGAGTAGCAAGTATGCCGGCACCAATACAAGAATATATGGCGCCAGCTGCAAGATATCGGCCAACGGTAGAGATGTCTCCATTTTTTCTTAGATGATTTCCTACCCAAGTAGCGGCTTGAAGACCCCGAAAAAATCCGAATTCAAGAGGAAAAAAGGCACTCGATCCTGCCTCTTTTCCTACGCGTTGAGAAAAACTTTGCTGTAGTAATTCTAACTGAGCTTCTAGCAACTCTTTTTCTGGATCTGGAATCTGGTTTTCATCTAAAAAGCGTTGAATGGAACCATCGATCCATTGGGTGATCTCCTTTTTCTGTGCTTCGGAAAGAGGAGCGGGATCCAAAGCATCGAACATACTGACTTCCATCGTTTCTGTAGCAGCCAGAGGGACACTAAGGGGAGAGAGGGCCAATATCCATGCAAAGGCATGCGCGCGCATACAAACTCCTAACTCATATAAAAAATGGGTAAAAAAAGTATAGAGTTAGACTCTCAGAATGTAAAAAAAATTGCAATGTGTTTTCTTACAGAAAAAAATAGTGTGTATATTTGGTCAGTTTCCCCAATTTTTGTTCTTTGGTATGAATGCGTTTCTGATTAACTAAGGGAGATTTACATGAGAATCAAAAGTAGCCTTTTTTTTGTTATTGTTTCATTTTCTATGTCGGCAAGTCAAGCTACCTTTGCGAGCAATCAGGGCGATGTGCCACAAGGCTGTGGACTTACGATTACTACGAGTGCTCCTTTTTTGACGATGAGTTCAACTAGTGCTTGTATTGCAGCTAAGTCTGAGGAGCGGCAAAAACTCCATGTCCTGCGCGTAAAGACATTGGAGAAACTTGGAATGACAATGGAGGAGGATTGGGATGGGATTTGCAAGGGAGAGGTAACTCCCAATTTGCAAAAATATTTGGATAATAACAAAGAAACAGTGAAGAAAACGGGCCCGGAAGTAGTTGGTATTCTTCAAAAGGCACTTCTTGCTGATAGAAAATAATGGAAATTTACATAAGAAATCTGGTTTTTCGTGTTTGCTTTATGCTCACGATTCCTGCCTTTGGGGTGCCAATTAGTAATTGGAATTTCGATTGGGAAGAAGAGATACTTCGATTTCAAGAATCGGGTGCTGAAGTACAAGAGAAGATTTTTCGTTCCATGCAGGTCAAGGCGCGTAGCTATGATCGAGCCAATATTCGAACATCATCTGAACAAGAAGCGTACAAGGAGCAAAAAATTCTTGGTAAAAAAGGTCTCAGAAAATGGGTAAGGCGAACCCATTCTCTTTCAGATCATCCTGTTTTTAAAAAAATTATTCATAAGGGATCTCTTAACATAGAGGGCCCTTTTTTCGAAGTGCCTGATAGAGAAAAAAACGAAGCTTGCTTTAGTTACTATTTTTCCCTATTTGTGCTAGAGCCTTCTCGATTGTATTCTCATTATCCTCGCTTGTATGGATTTTTTTCTGAGTATTTCGAATTTGATCCAGTAAAAAAAGAGAAGGGGTGCTCTTCCATTGTGATGACCCGTGTGCCTCTATTTGATTCCAAGGTTCATCGGGATGTGAACTTTTCTCCAGAGACTGTGCAGAGCATAGAGTTTTTACTCATCGGAGCTGGAGAGGGTCTTGAAAGTCGTTTTGGTCATGTGGCGTTGCGTTTTTGCATGGATTCGGAGGAGGATTCTCCTGACCTTGTGGTTACCTATACTGCAGATCTACTTCAGGAGAGTCGCATTAACCCAATAAAGGGCTTAGGTTTATTGGGTTCTTACCCCTCTATGGCCGAGTTGTCCCGGTTTCAGGATGTAAGGGATTATTATTCCTACATAGAAAACCGGGGGATTGAATCCTATCCGCTAGAGTTAAACGAGGAGCAGAAGAAAAATTTGGTATGGCAAGTGCTTTCCGATATTTGGATTTTTCGGGGAAAATATTCTTTTTTGAAACGAAATTGCTGTACGGAAGTGCGGGATGTTGTGAAGTCAGCGGTAGGGATGCATCCATTTTTTAACTCTTACCCCATTCGACCTGTTGGGGTAAAAAACGCTTTATTGAAGACGGGATTGTGTCTTCTCGAAAAGAGACAAAAATATGAATCCGCTCGGGCTTCTTTACGGCAGAGTCTTTCCTATGTCATAAAATCGAGAGTGAAAGAGGTCTCTAAACAGATAGAAGACTTGTCTGCTGCAGAAAGAATTTTGTGGTATAGGAATGTCATCAAGGGGCCTTTCTCACCTATTGAGCAGATCGCCTGGGAGAATGTGGAGGTAGAGGTGGCTCGCATTCGACTCTTTATGAAGCGACTTCGATTTTCTATGGCGCATCGGGAACGGTTTCAGCAGTTTCTATTAGAGCGAGAGATTATATTGGAGGAAGGGGATGGGATTCCACGTTCCTATGAGGTTCGATTGCCTAGTGAAAAGGATATGCCGGATGATACCGAAATTAAAGATTTCATGAATGAGGAAGCCGCAGTAAAGGAATTTATTCAAACTCTTTACTGCGGCTGTTTGTAAAATTTGGTTAAAGACCATGTTGGCTCAGAGAAACATCCAGATCCCCATTTCCTAAGCGAGTATGGAGATCTGCCCACCATAACATGGCATTGCGGGAGTTTTCTTTGGCATCTATGGAAACAAGGCTATAAAAATTTGTTCCATCAAAAAACCCACGACCTTCTTCGGTCCATCTAATGATTTGATAAAATGAAAATAAACGAATTCCAGTAGAGTATATGCTGCTGTTTGCATGCAATTCTATTTTTGGATTACAAAACTTATTCCAAGTTAGATAATCCATCATACATGAGTGAAGGCCTTCAAAAGTTTTTTGATACTCTTTCCACCATGCAGCTACTGAGGTTCCGTTTTTTTCATCGTATTTTGAAATATCATCCTTAATAAAATTGATAACTTGCTCCGTTTTGTCGGAAAAAATGGGTATATAAAGTCGTTGGAGCCGCAAAAAAGATTCTTTGTGGGCAGCTTGCACTTGCTTTGCTTTAGCTTCCTCTCTTGCGGCTTGTGCTTGTACTTGTTCTGCCTTAGTTTCTTCTCTTGCGGCTTGCGCTTGTTCTGCGGCTTGCGCTTGTTCTGTGGCTTGCGCTTGTTCTGCGGCTTGCGCTTGCTCTGTGGCTTGCGCTTGCTCTGCCGCTTTTTTCTCCGCTTTCTTTCTAGCTTTATATCTTTGTTTACTGGTGCTGGTTTGTTGAACCTTGTCTGCAGCCATGGCGAGTGGTGCTGTGAAAAAATGGCTTCCAATCAAGGTTACAGACAATAGGGCGATTCGAATTACATTCATAAAAACTCCAGTTTTTGAAAGTAGGTGGTTTGGATATAAACTTAGCTCTTGTATATTTTCCTTCTATATTTTTAGCAAGTAAAAGTCATGTGAATCTGGAAATCATTGATAATACTTGTAAAATCTAGTATCTACCGTACTATTATATTTGTTCTAGTAGGGAGGTTTTTTTGCAAACCCATTCTTTTGTTATTTCAAAGTCCCATCATGACAAGCCCTTAGATGTGGTTTTGGTGATGTTATTGCCAGGGTTTTCCCGCCGAAAGGTCCGCCGCATCGTGGATCGAGCGGGGGTAAAGGTCAATGAAAAGCCTGTGCATATCGCCTCTTGGAAGCTTCAAGCGGGGGATCGGGTGTCGGTATGCTTTGAGGAAGAGGCCTTGTCCTTGCGGCTCTTTACCTACAGCCGAGACTGGCTTTTGTACCAAGCTCATGGAATTTTGGTGATCAATAAGCCCCCTCATATGCCCTCTCAGCAAACGAAGAATCCCAAGGTAGCTCATGTGATTCCCTTTTTACGAGCCGAGGATCCCTTGCTCGCAAAAACCGAGTGGGTGCTGTGTCATCGACTGGACCAGGAAACCTCAGGGGCCTTGATTTTGGCGGCGTCCAATGAGAAGGCCACTTGGATCACAGAGCAATTTAAAGCGAGGACCATTCACAAAAAATATTGGGCTTTGTGCTATGGCATTCCTGAGAAAAAAGAGTGGGAAGTCAAAGGCTACTTGTCGTTGATTTCTCCTCAGTCGGGACGGGTGTCTTCGGTGAAGAGCGGGGGACGCAGTGCTCACACGCGCTTTCGATGCATCGGAGAAAATCCCAAGTTGGGGGTGTCTCTCATCGAGTGTGAACCGTTCACCGGTCGCAGTCACCAAATTCGGGTTCACCTGCAGGAGTCGAAGTTGGGCATTGTGGGGGACAAGAAATATGGGTTAACTTATCGAACAAAACTCCCTTACCAGTGGGGACCCATGATGTTGGATCATCAGCTACTTCATGCGAAATGGGTGTCGTTTTCCCCTGGAGAGGGGATGGCTCCTGTGGAGGTCGTGGCACCTTTGCCATTGAATTTTGATACCTGTTGTCGCTTCGCTGGTTTTTCTATCTTTTAGGGAACCAGCTGCGCAGTTTCCCTAAAACCCTCCTTGCCAAAAGCTGGGAGTCATAGCAAGGAAGAGAGTTTGAGAGAAAACTGCGCAGCTGGTTTCTCTCAAGAAGAAATGGTACCCCAAAAAATGAGACCACAATCCTACGAAGAAGTCATCGGACAAGCCATCTGGCATCCCAACTCCCCCCTCCATCGGTTGGTCACTTCCAATCGGTTCTCTTCCTTGATTTTTTGGGGCCCTCCCGGATGTGGAAAAACGAGTCTCGCTCGTGTGATTGGAAAAGCCGGCTCTCGAGGGTTCGTGGAGTTATCTGCGGTATCTGCGGGGGTGAAGGACATTCGACAGGTCATCGATGCCTCGCTTTTACAACCTGTAGGGGCTCGTACGCTTTTGTTTGTGGATGAGTTTCATCGATTGAGTCGCAACCAACAGGATGTATTGCTGCCTGCCTTGGAACAGGGTGCCATCCAAATGATTGGGGCTACGACGGAGAACCCTTCCTTTTGTCTCAATCATGCGGTGTTGTCTCGTAGTTTGGTGTTTCGATTTGACAAGCTCTCCTTGGAAACCTTGGTTCTTCTCCTGCAGAAAGCCTTTCTTCAAGAGAAAGCCACTCGGTATCCTGAGGCAACCTTGGAGGAATCCGTATACCTACGGATTGCCCAATGGAGTGATGGAGATGCAAGGAAATCCCTCCAGCTATTAGACACCTTGCTCGCCACCCATTCGGAAGGATTGATCGGAGAAGAGGCGGCTCGGTCCCTCGAATCTTTTGTGGTATTGCCCTTCGATCGAAAGGGAGATTTTCACTATGATTTGATTTCTGCCTTGATCAAGTCCATTCGAGGCAGTGAGCCCCAAGCGGCCTTGTATTATTTGGCTCGCATCTTGGAGGGAGGGGAAGATCCCACCTTCGTGGCCCGTCGGTTGATTATTGCTTCTGCGGAGGATATCGGCATGGCAAGTCCTCAAGCCTTGGGGGTAGCCGTATCAGGGGCTACTGCCTGTGCCATGTTAGGCATGCCCGAGGCTCGCATTATTTTGGGAGAGGTGGTGGTATTCCTTGCTACCTGTCCCAAGTCCAATCGCAGTTACGTGGGCTATGAGAAAGCATTAGCTGACGTGAAAAAATGGGGAGATTTATCTGTGCCCCTATCGTTGCGAAACGGGGTTACAGACTTTATGAAGACCCAAGGGTATGGCAAAGGCTATGTGTATGCCCACGATGATCCTGCGGGTGCCAAAGCGATGAAGTACTTGCCAAAAGAAGTGGAAAACGCTCGGTATTATGAGCCTTCTGCGAATGGGTATGAGGGGAAACTCCCCGTTTAATCTGGAGGGCGTTCCCCCCTCCAGACCACCCCCCT
>Ga0114970_10003442_pt1 | contig 11632 bp, 10 predicted proteins | sample M_140205_XF_Meta_FD_87030 | JGI IMG/M metagenome (GOLD analysis project Ga0114970, IMG submission 87030) | Freshwater microbial communities from Lake Montjoie, Canada to study carbon cycling - M_140205_XF_MetaG | ecosystem: Environmental > Aquatic > Freshwater > Lake | place: Lake Montjoie... | reverse complement strand
CCGACTGCGCCGCCGGCCCCGCAGGTGTGGCTGTACCGCGGCGCGTGGCAGGAGTGGCCGGTCACAGAGGCCACCGTACTCGTGCCGTTGTCGCAGGAAGAACTGACGCTCAAGATCCAGGCAATCTTCAAGCATCAGTCGCAGAAGGACTCGGCGCCTTTTCCGGGGCAGGATGCCCGCGAATTCTGGCAACGCGTCGAGCAGCGCAACAAGGCCACGTCGGCCCAGTTGGACCAGCTCGGCCTCGCCGAGTATTTCGCCATGGAGGCGTATGTCATCGCGTAATGCCGGTGTGCCCTCGTGACGGGCCGCTTCAATCTTCTGGATCTGCTCGTGTTGTTGCTGTATCTCGGCGGCACTACGGCCTTAGGGATGTGGATCGGTCGGTCGCAGCGATCGACCAGTGACTATTTCGTCGCGGATCGGGCTATTCCGTGGTGGGCGGTGCTCTTCTCGATTGTGGCGAGTGAGACATCCGCCCTCACGTTCATCAGCATCCCGGGACTGGCGTACACGGGAAACCTCGGCTTTTTGGAAGTCGTGGCTGGGTACATCGTGGGTCGTATCGTGGTGGCCTACACGCTCCTGCCGCGCTACTTCGCCGGCAATCTGGTCACGGCGTACGCCTTGCTGGAGACGCGGTTCGGCCTAGGAACGCGGCGCTTCACGTCGATCGTGTTCATGATCACGAGAGCCATGGCTGATGCCGTGCGAGTCTTCGCCACGGCGATTCCGGTGGCGCTGATCATCGGCCCCGTGATGCCCAAGGAATACACGATGCCGGCCGCGATCATCGTGCTCGGCGTGCTGACCGTGATTTATACCTACCGCGGCGGTATGAAGGCGGTGGTATGGACCGAGCTCTTGCAGGCGAGCATCTACCTGATGGGCGGCATCTCGGCGATCGTGCTGATCGGACAGGCCGTCGACGGTGGATGGACGACGATCCTCGCGCAAGCGGGAGCGGCGGGCAAGCTGCAGGGGCTCGACTGGTACACCGGCTTCGACCGTCCTCACACGATGTTCGCCGGCATCATCGGCGGCGCGTTCCTCGCGATGGCGTCGCACGGCACCGATCAGATCATCGTGCAGCGATTGCTGTCGAGCCGATCACTGAAGCAGGCGCAGGTGGCGATCATCGGCAGTGGATTCGCGGTATTTGCGCAGATGACGCTGTTCCTGATGGTGGGCCTCGGGCTGTGGGTCGTGTACGGCGGACAACCCTTCGCGACGGCGGATCAAATCTTCCCGACGTTCATCATCGAGCGGATGCCGCATGGCCTGATCGGCCTGATCGTCGCGGCAATCATCGCGGCGACGATGAGCACGCATTCTGGCGCCATCAACGCATTGGCGGCGTCGTCCACGTACGACATCTATCTGCCGTTCACCGGCCGGTCGGCGGACGATCCACGGACACTTCGCGTGAGTAAACTGTTCGCCTTGGCGTGGGGCATCGCCCTGACCGCGGGTGCCCTCATGTTCAAGGAGCAGGGCACCCCAGTGGTGGTGATCGCCCTGTCAATCGCCTCGTTTACGCAGGGAGGTCTGCTCGGCGGATTCTTCCTCGGTCTCTTCTGGTCGCGCGCCATTCAACGGGATGCGATCCTCGGCATGAGCGTCGGCATCAGCTGTATGGCCTTTATTGTATTCGCGAAACAGATCGTAGCCGCCTACCCGTCGATGGAGCCCACGTTGCACGGTGTGGCGTCGATTGCGTGGCCGTGGTACGTGCTGATCGGTCTGTCCATCACCGTCGTGACGGGCGCCTTGTCTTCTTTCACACACCCGGCGCCCGCAGCGCCGCGCGCTATTCAGGGGAATCGTTGATGAGTGCCGGACCTCTCGACCCGACGCCACTGGTTGTCGGTGTAGACGGCGGCGGTAGCCGCACCCGTGTTATCCTGGCCGATGCGGCCGGTCATGTGCTCGCGCGCGTGGAAGGCGCCGCCACGGCGCTGACGCCGGGCCATGAAGGCGTCGCCGCCGATATCATTAAAGCGCTGATCGCCGATGCGTTGACATCGGTCGATCGCGCGGAGACGCGACCGGCGGTGTGTGTGGTCGGTGTCGCGGGCGCCGGACAGGAACGTGCCGCGCAGGCGCTCTGGTCGGCGCTGGCGTCACGGCGTGTCGCCGACGACGTGTCGGTCCAAGCCGACGCCACGATCGCGATGGATGATGCGTTCGGCGATTCCGCCGGCGTGCTGCTGATCTCGGGAACGGGATCGGTGGCCTACTCCCTCGCGCCCGACGGGCGTCTGGAGCGTTGTGGTGGATGGGGGCCGAACATCGGCGACGAAGGCAGTGGCGCGTGGCTGGGTCGCCGGGCGCTGAGCGTGATCACGGCGGCGAACGATGGCCGTGAGCCCGACACGGCCCTTACCGGGGCGATTCTGACGGCACTCGAACTCGAGTCGCTCGACGATCTGATCCCGTGGGCTGCGGACGCTACGCCGGGGCAGTACGCCACCCTGGCGCCGGTGGTCGCGAAGGTGGCATCCACGGGCGATCTTCGTGCGAACGCGCTGATCAGCTTCTGTGTCGAAGAGCTCTCGCTGCACATTCGCACGTTGGCCCGTCGTTGCTTCATGGACGAGCGTGCGGCGATTCCCGTGGCATTCGCGGGCGGTCTGCTGTCGAAGGGATCGCTGGTGCGGAAGCGCCTTGAGCAGCGCTTGAAGAGCGCGGTACCGGGTGCCACCGTGCGCGCGGAGGAAGTCGACGCCGCGCGCGGGGCGGTTCGTCGCGCGCGTCGCCTGCTCGGCGTCGAGGTCTAACGCCCCGCCAGTTCCCGGTGCACGGTATCCATGCGCTCGTCGCTGGACAGCGTAAAGGCAGTGCGATGGCTCCACAACACGAGGAGACTCACCACGCAGCAGCAGCACGATGCGCCGCCGATCCAGAGCGGCGCCTCGTTGCGTAGGAGCCACGCGATCGACGCCGTGCCGAGCGCTCCGAGCCGGGCCTGCTCCGCCGCGAAAGCCCACCGCCGTCCTTCGAGCACGCCGCCCACGTTCGTGAGTGAGAGCGCGACATAGAACGCCGCTGCCCCAAGTGGCACGGCGGGCAACCGATCCGCCGCCGAGAGGAGCCACAGCGCCGGCGGAATCGTGAGCACAAAATGCACGAGCGCATACCGAGAGAGGAGTCGCGGCACGACCGTGTCGAACTTGATCACCGTGTGTGGTGTGACCGGAGGAATCACGACGGCGCCACCATCAGCCACCGAGCGCCAACCGGGCGAGCCGAATACGCTGCGCCAGCGATCATGCCAAGTGGAGGCGCGACGCACGTTGCGGGCAATCACGGCGTATTGGTGCAACTGCGCCCAGAGCGGATTCCAACTCCGTAATGGGGTCGTGAGTCCGTACACCGGCTCGGCCTGCTCCTCGGTGAACGTCCCGAACCACCGATCCCACACGATGAAGACGCCCGCGTAGTTGCGGTCCTGATACTCCGGATTCACACCGTGATGTACACGGTGGTGCGAGGGGGTGTTGAGCACGGCTTCGACCCAAGTCGGCAATCGCGTAATGGCGCGTGTATGGATCCAGAACTGGTACACGAGATTGAGAGCATAACAGACGGCGAACTGCTCCCACGACATCCCGAGCAGGGCGAGCGGCGCGTAGAAGACCCACGAGATGAGTCCACCGACGGCACTCTGGCGTAGCGCCACTGCGAGGTTGTATTCCTCGCTCGAGTGGTGCACGACGTGGCCCGCCCAGAACAGGTTCACTTCGTGTGAGACACGGTGAAACCCGTAGTACGCCAAATCGATGAAGATGAACGCGCTCGTCCAACCGGCCACCGCCGTCCAGTCGACCGTCGCGCCGGCAGGGTACGCATGCAGCATTGCCCCATCGGGCCACGCCGGGACAGCGATCCAACGCTGAATGCGCGCGTGTTCGTACAACCACGCAAAAATTCCAATGAGCAGCAACTTCGTGAAAATGCCAGCGATCTGGCTGAGCGTGCCAGCCGAGAGATCGCTGATGGAATCATTCAGACGATAGAACGACCGACGGCCGAGTCGCGTGAAGAGCAACTCGGCCGCGATGAGGATGAAGAACAGCGGAATGCTGCCTTGGATGATCCCCATGACGATCTACACTCAGGCCGGTACGGCTTCCTCGGCGGGGATATTCAGCTCGCCTTCCCAACGCGCCATGACGGCCGTGGCGAGACAGTTGCCAAGCAGATTCACCGACGTGCGGGCCATGTCCATGATGGCGTCGACGCCAAGAATGAGGGCGATTCCTTCGAGCGGCAGGTTGAACTGGGCGAGGGCTCCCGACAGGATCACCAATGACGCGCGCGGCACGGCGGCCACGCCCTTGGAGGTGAGCATGAGCGTGAGCATCATCAGTAGCTGCGTGCCGATCGGCATGTCGATGCCCGCCGCCTGCGCCACGAATACCGAGGCGATGGCGAGATAGAGCGTGCTGCCATCGAGATTGAACGAATAGCCGGTGGGCAGCACGAACGAGACGATCCGACGCGGCACGCCGAACTTCTCCATCGCCTGCATCGCCTGCGGGAACGCGGCCTCGCTGGAGGCCGTGGAGAAGGCGATGAGCCACGGTTCCTTCACCGTGCGCCAGAAGCGCATGATCGGGATACGCGCGATCATCGCGACGGGCACCAGCACGAACAGCACGAACACGATGAGCGAGACGTAAAGCGTTCCGACCAGCTTGCCGAGACTGAGCAACACACCAAGTCCGCTCTTACCGACGGTGACGCCGATGGCGGCGCCGATGCCGATCGGGGCGTACGCCATCACGATCCCGACGAACTTGAACATGACGTCGGCGAGGGACTGCAATCCATCGATCATGAGCTTCTTCGACGGTCCCTCCACCCGCGCAAGTGCGACGGCAAAGATGATCGCAAAGAAGACGATCTGCAGTACTTCATTCTGCGCGGCGGCTTCGAAGAAGCTCTGCGGCACCGTGTGCTCGAGCACCGATGCGAACGTCGGCGTCTTCGCCGCGAGCTGCTGGAACTCCTCCGTGGTACCGGCCGCCGGCGCGATCGAGAGACCGAGGCCGGGCTTCACGAAGTTCACGGCAATCAGACCGATCGCCAAGGCGGCGGTGGTCACCACTTCGAAGTAGATGATCGAGCGCAGCGCAAGCTTACCGACCTTCTTCATGTCATCGCCGTGTCCCGCGATCCCGACGACGAGCGTACTGAACAGCAGCGGCACGATCAACGACTTGATCATGCGCAGGAAGATGTTCGCGAAGGGCTTGAGGTTCGGCGCGAAATCGGGAGCGAGCCAGCCGATCAAGATACCGACGATCATCGAGATGACGATCCACTGCGAGAATCCGATCCCGAGGAATCCCTTGCTCGGCGCCGACGACGACGCGCTGGATGACTGATGAGCCATAATGCTGGTTTGAGGAGATGTGGTGAGGCTGGTGACTTACTCTGGAGAAACCGGTGCGTTCCCGCGACGCAGCACCGAGTGCTTGTACCCATAGACGAAATAGAGCGCGAGGCCGATGACCATCCAGATGGCGAAGGCCTTCCACGCACTCGACGGCAATCCGCGCATGACGAAGACGCAGGCGCCTGCCCCACCCAGTGTCACGAACCAGACAAAGGGGACGCGGAACGGACGATGGCGCTCAGGTTCTCGGATGCGCAGGACCAGCACCCCGATACACACCACGGAAAAGGCGGCGAGCGTTCCGATGTTGGTGAGGTCGTAGGTGGCGGCATCGTCAGCGAGGAGCGAACCCAGTGCCACGGCGACGCCGGTGATGATCGTCGTGACGTGAGGTGTGCGCGTTTTCGGATGCAGCTTCGCCGCAAACTTGGGAAGGAGGCCGTCGCGCGCCATGGCGTAGAAGATGCGCGGCTGCCCGTACTGGAACACCAGCAACACCGCAGACATCGACACCACGGCACCGGCGGCGACGATCCAGCTGGCGGTGTTGAGCCCGGCGACCGAGAGCGCCTTGGCCAACGGATCACTGCTGCGCAGCTGTTCATACGGGACCAGCCCCGTCGCGACGAACCCGACAATCACGTAGATCAGCGTGCAGACGGCCAATCCTCCGAGAATGCCGATGGGCAGATTGCGCTGCGGATTCTTGGTTTCTTCGGCGGCTGTGGAGATCGCATCGAAGCCGATATAGGCGAAGAAGACGATGGCGGCGCCTTGATGAATGCCGCGGAATCCGTTCGGGGCGAACGGCTTGTAATTCGCGGGATCGATGTGCATCCCACCAACGATGACAAACAGCGCCAGCACGAGCAGCTTGATCACCACCATGATGTTGTTGGCGCGCGTGCTTTCCTTCACCCCCTTGAGCAGCAACAGGGTGATCGCCACCACAATGCCGAAGGCCGGAAGGTTCACGAGCACAGGGATACCGGCGATGTGCGGCGCCGAGTCCATCAGCCCACGAATGGCGGGGTCCCCGCTGGCCTTCACGTTCCAGTAGCCGTGCGTGAGCCATCCAGGAAGATCGACCCCGAATCCCGACAAGAGCGATGTGAAGTACCCGGACCATCCGATGGCGACGGCGACATTCCCGACCGCGTATTCAAGGATGAGGGCCCAGCCGACAATCCAGGCCACGATCTCACCGAGGGTGGCATACGAATAGGCGTACGCGCTGCCCGCCTGCGGAATCATGGCTGCGAGTTCGGCGTAGCACAGCGCGGCGAGACCACACACGGCACCGAGCAACACGAACGAGAGCACGAGCGCGGGACCGGCGCCGTAGCGGATGACGGTGCCGTCGGCGAGCGTTTCCCCTGCGGCCGCCGTTCCGAGCGACGAGAAGATGCCAGCACCGATGACGGCGCCGATAGCCAACATGACGAGGTCGCCAGCGCCGAGGGTACGGCGCATACCAGTGCCGCTTTCATCGGCGGTGGCGATCGGCTTTCGATCAAACAGCCCCATGGGCCCTCGGATCGGGGGGGGGAGGAGCGCGCCGGGTAGGAAGGGCGGACGCAGGCGCGCGGGTACATCGTGGGCGCAAGCTACTGCTGGGTCACGCGAACGGCGAGCCTACAGCGAGTACGTGATTTCGGCTTTGCCGCGGACCGGGACGCCCTGCGCATTGACCGCTGGGCGAAAGCGAATGGCGACGAGGGCCTCACGCAACTTTCGGTTATAGGCGCCGTCTCTGGTCGGCGTAAACTGCAAGTCCATCACCTTCCCGGTCGAGTCGACTTCGAAGACGACCACGACGGTGCCTTTGGCCTTATTCGGAACAGGCAGCGGAGGCAGAAAGAGCTCGGTGGGAGCGGGCGGATACACGGTCCCTGGCCCGCCACCGGTGCCCGGGCCCACGCTGGTGCCCTTGCCGGCGCCTACACCGGATCCAACCCCTCCACCGCTGCCCTGACCCGCCCCAGCACTTCCGTCGCTTCCTGCGCCCCCGCCCGAGCCCGTGACCGCCGACTTGGCGTCAGCGGCGTCGGAGGCTGACGGCTGCGCAGGGGCAGCTGGCTGCTGCGGCGGCTTCACCACCGGCGGCGGGGGCGGCGGGGGCGGCAGAATGGGCTTGATGGTGGGAGGCTTGATCAGCGGTGGCGGGGGCGTGGGGGCCGGAGCCACGCGAACGAACTGGAGTCGTTCGTCCTTGGCGATGCCGCCGGTGCCACGATTACCGCCACCACCGCCTCCCGCCGGGCCCAAGCCGCCCGCCCCGAGTACCTCGCGGATCATCTCCGGCGACGTGAACGGAACGATGAGCAGGATGATGATCAGCAGGTGAATCCCGATGCTGATCAGCAGACTGCGAAGCCGACGCTGGTTGCCCACCGGCACGCCGATAGGCGGTCGGTACCGCGGGCGTTCCGGCGGTGGGAGGTCAGCGGTATCTGGGAGGGGTGGAGGCGCAGGCGTCATTGAGAGTCGAGGGGTGAACTCCATACAACGTACAACGGCGGACGATCCCTGTGGGTTCGCCCGCCGTCTTCACGACGTGGATCTCGTGGCTGGGCGCGTTCCCGAAACCGGGACCGCGCCACACCTCACTTCGGCGGAACGCCGATGACCTTTACCCCGGCGCCGCGAGCCTGATCCATTGCCCAGATGACCGCGGAGTACTTCACCGTGGTGTCACCCTTCACGAAGATGATCTTTTCGGGACGGGGCGCGTAGATCGAGGTCAGCTTCTCAAGGAGCTTGGCCTTTTCGATCGGCTCCTTGTTGACCGCGTATTTGTCGTCCGGGAGGACTTCAAGCACGATCTGGTCTGGATTGACCTGGGCCGACGGCGGCTGCGGCGTCGGATCAGGCAACTGCGTATCGATGGCCTTGCGGCTCATCGGGATGATCATCATGAAGATGATCAGCAACACGAGCAGCACGTCGATCATCGGCGTGACGTTCATGTCGTTGTTCAGATTCGAGCCACCGCTCGGTGCGGACATGCCCATGGTTATTTGCTCCCTGGCATGATGCGGTCGCTCTGGACGAGCGATTCCGTATTCGGTGTCTGATCCGTGATGAGCGCGGCGACGCGCACACCAGACCGCGAGATGCGATCAAGGGCATCGACGACCTTCACGTACTCGAGGTCCTTATGGGCCTTGACGTACATGATGTAGTCTTCGCGCTCTTTGAGATAAATGTCGCCGACGAGGGCTTCGAGGTCCTCGTTGCGAATCCGACTCTTGTTGAGATAGTACCGACCCTGATCGTCGATGCCGAGCACCTGATCACCATCTTCTTCCGGATGAGGCTTGAGGTTCTGCCCTTCCGGTGGGACCGCCGTGAAGCCCGCGTTGATCTGCGGGATCGTGATCATGAAGATGATGAGGAGTACGAGCATCACGTCGATCATGGGGGTCACGTTGGGTTCGGCCTTTACGCCGCCCCCGCTGCTGACACTCATTCCCATCGCGCAACTCCTGGCGTTGAGCCTCCCGGTGCGGCGCCCCGTACGGAGCGCCGACCGAAGGACCGATCGTGATTACTGCGAGATCGACTGCTGACCGGCGGTGTTGAACTCACGCGTGAAGCGCGACCGACCGAACTCACCCGAGACACCCTTGATGAGGTAGTCGATCATTTCCTTCGAGGTGTAGGTCATTTCGGCCGTGAGGTTGTCAATCTTCGTCTGGAAGAAGTTGAACGCCCACACGGCGGGAATGGCGACGCCGATACCGATGGCGGTGGTGATCAGGGCTTCGGCAACACCGGCGGCGATGGCCGAGATACCACCGGCACCTGACGTGGCCATACCGGTGAAGGAGTTGACGATACCCATCGTGGTGCCGAGCAGACCGACGAACGGCGCGGTGGCGCCGACGGTCGCGAGCACGCCAAGACCACGCTTGAGGTCGACAATCGTCATGAGCATTTCACGCTCGACGGCGCGCTCCGACGTGTTGATGTCCGACACCGTCACCGAGCCGTCCTGGATGAGCGGGCGGATTTCGGAGAGGGCACCACCAAGCACGCGAGCGACATGCGACTTCTTGTAGCCTTCGGCCAGCTTGATCGCCTCGATGAGATTGTCTTCTTCGAGGAACTGCGAGAACTCAGGGGCGAACTTCCGCGTTTCGGCCTGCGCCTTCCGCATGCTCCACCACTTCTGGATGAGCACGGTGAACGAGAAGGCGGACATACCAAGGAGCGTGAAGACGATGCCCTTGGCAAACCAGCCCATCGACGAGTACAGCTCCATCAACGACATGTTCATGACGAAAATCTCCGCAGAGCGAGGGGGGAAACCTTAGCGGTTCAACGAGAACTGGAACGGCTGCTGCACGAGCTGCTTTACCTTGCGTCCACCCACTTCGGCGGGGAGGAAGCGCATGCGCTGCAGCGCATTCTTCACGGCGTTGGAGAACAGATCGTTGTCGGACTTGAGCACCTTGAAGGTGCTCATTTCCGCACGTCCGGTGGTGTCAACGACGAACTGTGCCAACACGGTGCCTTCGATGCCCGCGGTGCGGAGCATGTCGGGATACGCGGGACCTTGCGCGCCCGGCGCCATGACGACGGGCTTTTCGACCTGGAAGTCGAAGTAGGGCTGGTCACCCTGAGGGACCGGACCCTTTCCGCCTTCGACACCCTTGGCGATACCACCAGCGACACCCTTACCCGAGAAGTCGGCTTCGTCCGTGACCTTCTTGGACAAATCGATGTCGGGAATGACGTTGGGGATTTCGATCGGGGCCGAAAGCACCTGGAAACCCTTGGGCGGAGGCGGCGCGACCACGGCGTCGGGCGGCGGTGGGGCCTTTTCCGGCTCGGGGGGCTTGGGCTCGTCCTTTTTCACCTCGACAAAGTCGACCTTCTCATCCTTCGGCTTCTCATTGACGATGCCCGCGTTCTTCGTGACAACTACGAGGGCAACGACAATCGCCGTATGGACGATGATCGAGGTGACGGACCCACCCAAGCGCTTCTGCTTCTGAGCCTGAGATTCAAGCAGGTTGTTGAACATCTCGCTTGTCCGGGGTGCGGGCTACGGATCGCAGCGCCCGGACAAGAGGCCCGGGAACTGACTACGGCGATTCTACGTCCCGGAGATGATCGAGCAATGTAAAGAACATTAGGATCGGATTAATCCGCCGTTAGCATTCCGTTTCCCGCATCGTCGTCGACGTGGCTATTGACAATCGACTCGTACTCACCAGTCATGCCAGAGCCGGGTGAACCGGCCAACGGCAACACCACCGTGAACGTGCTGCCCCGGCCCAAGCGCGACTGGACGGTCAGCGTACCGCCATGCGCCTGCGCGATCCACTGGCAGATCGCGAGTCCCAATCCGAATCCGCCCCGCTCCGATGCGCGCGAGCGCACGAGGTCGGCGCGCCAGAAGCGCTCGAAGATGTATGGCACGTCGGCCGCCGCGATCCCGATCCCCGTATCCTTCACCGCGAAGGTGACGTCGGCCTCTCCTCGTGTGAGCGTCATTTCCACCCGGCCGCCGCGCGGCGTGTACTTGATCGCATTCGTCACGAGATTGAGATACAGCTGACGCAGGCGCGTGAGATCGGCGAGCACTTCGGCATTCTCCATCACCGGCGCGTCGATGCACAGCCCGGCGTCCTCACCGAGCAGCCGTGCCGTCTCCACGACCTCGCGCATCAGCGGCGCGAGCTCCACCGGTTCCCGATACAGATCGAAACGTCCTTCGTCCGCGCGCGCCAGCGTGAGGAGTGAGTCCACGAGGTCGGCCATGCGGGTGACCTGCTGCAGCGCTTCCTCAATCGCGATCGCCTGCTCGGTGGGCGTGGAGGTGGGCGACAGCGAGCGCTCGATATCGGCGCGCATCACGGCGAGCGGCGTCTTGAGCTCGTGGCTCGCGTCCGCAGTAAAGCGGCGCAACGCCCCGAAGGACGTTTCCAGTCGCTCGATCATCGCGTTGAGCGTGGACGACAGCCGGGCGAGTTCATCGCCGGCGGCGCCGATCGCCAACCGGCGGTGGAGCGAGCGACCGTCAGTGATCGCCTCCACTTGATCGATGATGCGATCGATGGGTCGGAAGGCCCGTCCCGCGATCAGATAGGCGAACGTCATCGACATCGCGAGCAGGAACGGCGCGATCACGAGCATCGTGCCCACGAGTTCCCGCGGCGTGTAGCTGATGTCCGACGTGCTGAGGGCGGCGTAGACGCGATAGCGCGCATTCTCACT
>Ga0114970_10003441_pt1 | contig 11634 bp, 6 predicted proteins | sample M_140205_XF_Meta_FD_87030 | JGI IMG/M metagenome (GOLD analysis project Ga0114970, IMG submission 87030) | Freshwater microbial communities from Lake Montjoie, Canada to study carbon cycling - M_140205_XF_MetaG | ecosystem: Environmental > Aquatic > Freshwater > Lake | place: Lake Montjoie... | reverse complement strand
GTTAAGTAAGCACAGTTCCGCGAAAGTTCCAACTCGCGGCGCAATGATTTCGCGTACCAGTAGCCGCCCGCACACAACAATCACGCCGTGCTTATGCGTAGGGCTGCGCCGGCCGCGATTCTGCGCTCCCGTCAACCGGCTTTTTCTTCGGCCGCGGTTCCACCCAAAGTCGCAACACCAATTCAGCCAGGTTTTTCATACTCGTACGCTTGAGCCCTTCGTGCCGCACGGCCTCTTGGAATAGGGGCACCACGCCGCTCCGCTCCTCGTAGTAGCGCCAAAAATCATGATCCAACCGTGTCGCCGCCGCATGGTCGTCCACGCTCGCTTTCGCCAAGGCGCGAACTTTTTCCTGCCAGAACTGTCTCTCGTCACGATGACTCTGCCAGTAATTAAACACTCTCTGCTCCCAGCGATTGAGGCTCATGGCGCCAACGTGCGAACCACCTCGCCAATAACAACTGCAAAAAACGCCTTCCGGTCCCCCCTCAGCTCGGCGTTGCCTTCCCCTTCTTTTCACCGCTCATTCCAACCGTCCGACTAATCATTCCATTCCCACCATGTGGCAAAAATTCAAAGAACAACTTCCCGCCGTCGTCCTGACAGCGTTACTCGTCATTGCCGGTGCCTTCTGGGTCCACCAACAAACCGTCACCGAGCTGAGCGATAAACAGCGCTCCCAACTCATCCCGCTCCGCGAGCAAAATGACGCACTCAAGGCTGCCTCCGAAGAAAATCGCCGCCAGATCGACGCCACCAATAAGCTCCTCCGCGACGCGATTTCAAAGCGCGAAGCCGATCTCTTCCGCACCGACGACGAAATTCAGAAGCTCAACGTCGAACGCATGGACGCCCTCGCCGACGCCATCGCCAAGAAAGTTCAACCCTACAACCCCCTCCCGAAATCACCCGAGGACGCCGAGAAGATGCAGAACGAACAGTCGGATAAGGTTTCCTCCCGCATGGCCGAGAAGATTCAGCCCATCTTAGCCGAAATGTCGAAGGACCAAAACCTCACGCGCGAATCCATCGAGAAATATAGCAACCGGATCTCCAATCAGGTGGGCAACGTCCTCACGGCCGAGCTCGCGAAAAACCAAGTCCTTCAGAATAACATCGTGACGACCCAGACCGTCGCCCAGGACTCGCTGAAGCTCTCGCACGAACTCACCGCGCTCTATCTAAGCTCGTTCAAGGATCAGGGCCTCATCACCCGCCTCCTCACCTTGCCGGCCAACGTCATTAAGGACGCCGCCAGCCTCAGCATCGTCAACAGCACCGAGCGCAAGAAACGCGAGGGGGAGCTCGTCGCCAAGATGGCGGAGTTGGACAAACGCCTCGCTGAAATCGAAGCCCAATCGCCCAAAAAATAACCCGCGCCCACGCCGCCGCACTCATTTCCAGCCACGCGACGTCCTCGCGTGGCTTTTTCTTTTCCGTAATCTCCCCCCCCTCTCGCTCGTATGCCCCTTCAGTCCTCCTTCCGCCTCGCAGCCACGTCCACCTTCGCGCTCGGCATTCTTGCCACCCTCCTCACCACGGGCTGCGGCCAACGCGGCACCGCCGTCGCCGCCGGCAATCGCGATCAGGTCATTCATATCGGTAATCTCACCGAGCCGACCGACCTCGATCCCCACGTCATCAGCTCGCAACAAGACGCCCAAATCACCATGGCGCTCTTCGAAGGTCTCGCCCAATACGACCCCAAGGACTCCACGCCCGTACCCGCCGTGGCCGAGCGGTGGGAGCACTCGACGGACGGGCTGACGTGGACGTTTCACCTCCGGCGTAACGCCAAATGGTCCAACGGTGATCCGGTCACCGCACACGATTTCGTCTTCGCTTACCAGCGCATGCTCACTCCGAGCCTCGCAGCCGAGTACGCCTCGATGCTCTATGTTCTAAAAAACGCGCAACCGCTGAACGGCGGTAAACTCGCCGACGTCACTCAACTCGGCGCGCGCGCCGCAGACGACCACACCCTCGTGCTCACCACGGAGTATCCCGTGCCCTATCTCCCCTCGATGGTCTGCCATGCCGCGTGGTATCCCCTCCATCGCCCCACTCTCGAAAAATACGCTGGCCTCACCCAACGAGGCTCGGCCTGGACGCGGCCAGGAAATCATGTCGGCAACGGCTACTTCGTCCTCACCGAGTGGAAGCCCCACCAATTCATCCGGGTCACCAAAAACCCACACTACTGGGACCGTGACGCCGTGAAGCTCACCGCCGCCGTCTTCTACCCCATCGAGAGCGAGGACGCTGAGGAGCGCACTTTCCGCGCCGGACAGCTGCATACCACGTCCACGCTGCCGATCTCCAAGATCGCGGTCTACCGGCAGGAAAAATCTCCGTTCTTCGAGCCGCACGTCTTCCTCGCGACCTTCTTCCTCCGCTTCAACGTCGAGAAACCACCGCTGAACGACGCCCGCGTGCGCCGCGCCCTGTCACTCGCCATCGACCGCGAGCGCTTTGTCCGCGATGTGCTCCGCGGGGGCCAGCTGCCAGCCGGCCATCTCACTCCACCCAACACCGCCGGCTTCAACGCGCGCACGACGCTCGCCCATGACCTGCCCACCGCCCAAAAACTCCTCGCCGAGGCCGGCTTCCCCGGCGGCAAGGGTTTCCCCAAACTCGAGTTCCTCTACAACTCCACCGAAGCCAACCGCCTGATCGCCGAAGCGCTCCAGCAAATGTGGAACAAGGGCCTCGGGATCGACATTACCATGCAGAATCAGGAAGCCCGCGTCCAAACCGTGTCCATGCGTTCGGGCGACTACCAGATCGGCCGTTTCGCTTGGATCGGCGACTACCTTGATCCGAGCACGTTTCTCGAGCTCATGACGGGCGACAGCGGCAACAACCTGACGCGGTGGCGCCACGCCGACTACGACCGCATCTATGCCGAAGCCAATCGCACCGCCGACAACGCCAAACGCTACGAGCTCTACCAACGCTGCGAGGAGATCATCGCCGCCGAGAGCCCCATCGCGCCGATCTATTTCTACACGCGCAACAATCTCCGCCGACCCGAAGTGAAAGGGTGGTATGGCAATCTCTTGGACAACCATCCCCTCAAAGGCGTCTACCTCGATCCCGCAGCCGCAGCGAAGTAGCCCGGAGAACGCCACCGTTTTTCGTAGCCGCGAGCGCCAGCGAGTGGTCCACGCCGACTTAGTCCGCACCGTTTTTCGTAGCCGCGAGCGCCAGCGAGTGGTCCGCGCCCACACGCTGGCGCTCGCGACGACCTTCCCCAGTCCAAATCGGACAGCGCCCCCCCGGCCCTACATCTTCAGCGTCAGTTGAAAATTGTAGCTGATCGGCTGCTTCAACGCGAAGGTCAGGGGCACCGTCTCGCGCGCGGGACTCGTGTAGTCTCCTCCCTTGGGCCGCAACGCCGACGCCGTCTGCGCAATCGACGAATACTGCGGACCGCGGTCGTTGAGCAAATTATTGATCACGAGATTGGCCTGAAGCTCACGGCGGTTCTTGAAGCGCCACGTATAATTCATCGTCGCGGTCACGATGTAATAATCCTCCGGGGTGTAGACGGCCGTGTAGGCGTCAACGGTCGGGTCGTCGATCGACAACAGTGGGTTTGCAGGATTGGCGATGGTATCGGAGGCGCGTGAACCAATAATTTGCTTACCGCGATACCGCACACCCGTGCCGAGGCGCAGACCCTTGAGCGCCGTGCGCTGCAACGTATAATCTGCAAAGATGTTCACGATGGGTTGGTCTTGCGCAAGACGCTTGCCGTCGACGATGTTTTGGCGGAACGCCACGATATTATTGTAAGCATTCGCAGCGTTGGTCGCGTCGGGGGAGCGGGTGTTGATTGGGATCGTAAGGTCCACACTCGCGCGGTTGCTCGCGTCGATCAACACGCCCGCGTCCTTGGCGATCTGCTTGAAGAGCTCTACATTCTTGTCGATGTAAGCCTTAACGTCGGGATAAAGGTTCGACTCATAAACCTTAGGAAAGCTCACGCTGCCGGTGAGCCGAAAGGCCCGCGACGGATTATAGACCACCTCGAACTCGAAACCGTTGCCCGAACGCGTGCGAATGTCGCGATACTGCACCGGCAGCGTGCCAGCTCCGCGGATATTCCGCCCGACAGCACTCTGGTCACCCACAACGTTGGAATCATAGAGCGAGTTGAAGAAGCTCGGCCCGTCCTGCGAGATCGCCCCGTTGATCTCCTTGGTCTGGTAGTAGGTGAAGTTCAGATTCAGGCGGTTTTGCAACAGCTCCATGCGGAGGCCGTAGTCGACACCGGTCGCTATGGTCGGCTCAAGTTGGCGCGCATCGATGCGCACAATGCCGCCGGGCGGATTGAACGTTTCGGCAAAATTAATGGACGGATTAAACCAGCTCGCGAGATGCAGCACCGAGCCCACCGACCGCGTGATCTGGCTGCCTTGGACGGGATTCGGGTTGTAGTCATCCTTGAAACGGTCGTTGGCGTACAGCGGATCGCGGTCGCCATTAGGGGCAATGCGCGGACGAATGGCCGCTTCCAGCGGCGGGCCGACTTGGTTACCCGCCGCGTCACGCTGCCGGTAGGTCAGATTCGCGAAGTCCTGGGGCGGGCCCGCGCGCATAATCCGGGTAAGTCCGTCCCAATTGAGCGGGTAGTCACCCTTGTCGAGCTGCTGCACCGTTTGGAAAAAATAGTCATCCTTGCGCACGGCACCGAGCACGACGAAGCGGCCTTGGAAGAACTTCGCATTGATCGATCCGAGCGCATATTTGAACTTCGAAGTGTCGATCCGCTCCGTGTCGCGGCGCGCAATGTTGACCGCCCACATGGGCTGAATGTCCTTCGCCACCCGAGTATTCGGATCGACATATTTAATCGTGCCGAGGGAGAGGTCGGGGATCGGTCGGCTGAGATCGTTCCAGTAACGCCGGATGCGGACGGTCTGCAAAACGGTCGATTCGAGGAAGCCCCACTGGCGGTGGTCGTCGCCCTGCGCGACACTCAGGTAACGGTAATCCTGATCTTCCTCGCCGCGGTTAATGCCGCCGAGCGTATTGAACGCGAACTTCGCCCAGCGCGTGTCGAACACGTAGGCGGCAGCGCCGCGCACATTGTTGTAGTCAAACTTTCGGTCAGCCCGCATCAGCGAGCCATCACCATAGGCCTGCTTGAAATGCGGATTGGGCGCCCCATTTGGGAGCACTTGGTTAATGTCGATGTAGGTGTCGTTGCTACTGCGGTTCTGCTCTCCGTTGATCTTCACGCGCGACCGGTTCAGGTCGGCGGCCACCTCGAAGTAGAAATTACCGAGCCGCTGATTGACCGTGAACTGCAGATCCTTGAAGCGCTGTGATAGGATCGGTGCGTCCGGCGAAATGGTGAATTCCTCCGAGGGCGGACGAAAAAAAGAATTGGCGATGGCGGTGCCAAAGCGGTTGCCCGGAATATTTACCGCATGCAGAAACGTCGCGCCCGCGCTCGCAAACGAGGGCAGGCTGCCCTGCACAAAACCGGCGAGCGGCGTCGTCGTGCTGTTGCCGCCAGGCAGCGTGACCGGATCATTCTGGTAGTTCATGATCGCGTTGGCCCCGGAGAACGGATCGTAGACGTAGTAGTTGGCACCGCGACGGCCGACGCCGAGCGCGTTGGCGTTCGCGGGCAGCGTCGTCGCCCCGGCTGGCGCGTTGAAGACCGTCTTGCCGTCCCAGCCCGACAGGCGGTCGTCGAGCGTCGTGAAACCAGACTGGCGTGAATTGTTGCCGTATTCGCCTTCGACGCGAATCTCCGTGTTGCGGTAAGGCTTGAACGTCGTGGTGAGAAACGCGGCTTTGCGTTTATCGAAATCCTTGAGCCGCCAACCGCTGCTATCGCCCCATACCGCCGAGGCGCGCACGGCGATCGTCTCATTCAACGGCTGGTTCAGGTCGACCGTTGCGCGATAATTGCGCCACGAGCCGACGCTGAGCTGCACACTCTCGCTCTGCCGATTGGTCTGCGCCCGCTTAGTCGTCGAGGAACTCACGCCGCTGAGCGAGCCGTTGCCGAATAAAATCGAATTCGGTCCACGGCCAAAGTCGTAGCGCTCGAGATTAAAACTGTCACCGTTGTTATACTGCGGGAAAAAATTTCGCTGCGGCCGCGTATTACCCGTGCCGCGCGTCGTGTAATTAATCGGTGCGGCGAAAAAATTCTGCATGCCGTTGTCCACATTGAGGGTGCTGCTGGTCGTCCACTCCGCCGCGCTCTGCAGATCCGTGATGCCCAGAGCGTCGATGAAATCGCGGGTAATGACGGAATAGGCCACCGGCGTGTCCCGGAGCTCTCCCGCGAGACGGCCACCGGCGAGCGAACTGGCGGCGGCGAATCCGTTGTCGCGGTCCGAACTCACCTCGAAGGGGGAGAGCACGACAGCCCCAGAAGGTACCGGCTGAGCGGGGACTGTCGTGGCCGGAGGCGAGGCCGCTTGCTGGGCAAAAGGGGTAGCCACCGCGAGCGAGGCGAACGCCAGCGCGAGACGGAACCGAGGAAATATCGAGGTCAACATAGTGGAGGTGGGGACGAGCCAAGCCGGGATGGCTTGAGCTCAAGGGGAAAACTGCTGAAAAATCATTCCGACCTCGCTGCCAGAAGCAAAAACTTTTTCCCATCGGCCAAGCAGGACGGGCGCATCGCCCGATGGTCGGTCTCCGCTGAGACCAGGCGTCCGCCAGGCCGGCGACACTCCTCTCGTCGTACGTTTGACGGAACGTCGGTCTCCATCCCGCGCTTGGCTCCGTGAACTGAGTCGCAAGGCTCTAGCGAGGTGATCAGTTCGGGCGCGGCGACCTCTCAGCTCGGGAGGTCAGCCATTCCCGAACCCGCCACCCGCGCAGCCCGAGTAGGCTTTGGCTGTCTCGCTGGCGCGAGGTGGCGTGGGCGCCGCCGCTCGCTCACCGGCTGCTAAGGCGGCCCGGGCGGCGAAACCTTCGTGTCGAAGGTCCACACGTTTTTCAAAGACGCCACTGAACGCAGTGACGCGACGCCCGCATCGTCCACCGCGGTTGACGTGAGGTTGATCGCTTCCAGTTTTTGCAGCACCACGAGCTTGCCCACACCCGCCGACGTCACCGCCGTGCGCGTCAAGTCGAGCGCGCGAAGGTTGGCGAAGGCGGCGATCGAGGTCAGGCCGGCATCGGTAATCTGGGTGCGCGCGAGTTCTGCCTCGACGATGAGATCGGCCACCGACGCGAGCTGGGCGAGGGCGGCGTCATCACAACGTCCGGGCGAACTCGCCGTGCGGAGCACGAGTCCATCGGTCGGTACGTGAGAACGCGGCACGAGCCGCAGCCCGAGCGTCTTTTCAAGCTGGGCGATCTGCAACGCACGCGGATGCCAATCGGGTGCGAGCGCCAAGGTCGGCCCCTGCGGAGCGGCGAGCGCCGGAGCGCCCTTGATGGAAGAAAGCGGTGCCGTCTCCGACGCACCCGCAGCAATCCACACTTCCAGCACCTTCACTTCATCAGGCGTCAAGGGCGGCTTGCTGTCCGCCGGCATGAACTCTTCGTCCGTGGGGTCCATCGTCACGCGAATGAAGAGCTCACTTGCCTTCGGCGCGCCGGCTTTCACCACGCCGCCGCCTTCGCCGCCGCGCATGAGCTGGGCGAAACTATCGAGACGCAACTTCCCCTTTTGTTTGTTCTCTCCGTGGCAGGCGACACACTTCCGCTCGAAAATCGGCGCGACCCGCTGCGCGAAAAATGTGTCTTCAGCTCGCACCGAAGACATCGCGATACCCAAAGACGCGACGCCTAGTAGCCCTGCTCGTGAGAGCAGGGACGGACGACGAGCCGAGGGCGCTGCCTCCCCCCTTCTCACGAAGCAGGCCACAGAAAACAGCGCTGCCCTCCCGCTTCTCACGAAGCGGGCGACAGAAAATGCACGACTAAGCCAGGAGGTCATTGATGACTTTCGAGGGCAGGACGCCCGTGAGTTTTTGATCGAGGCCCTGAAACTTGAACGAGAGCTTATTATGATCGAGGCCGAAGAGATGGAGAATCGTGGCGTGCAGGTCGCGGATGTGCATCGGATTTTTCACGATGTTGTAGGAAAACTCGTCCGTCTCGCCATAGGAAATACCGGGCTTCACGCCGCCACCCGCCATCCACATGCTGAAACAGCGGGGATGGTGATCGCGGCCGTAATTATCCGGCGTCAGCGCGCCTTGCGAGTAAACCGTGCGGCCAAACTCGCCGCCCCAAATCACCACGGTGTCGTCCAACAGGCCGCGCCGCTTGAGATCGGTGACGAGTGCGTAGGTCGGCTGGTCCGAGTCCTCGGCCATCAGTTTAATATTGGTCGGCAGGCGGCTGTGCTGGTCCCAACTGCGCAGGAAAATTTGCGTAAAGCGCACGCCGCGTTCCGCGAGACGTCGCGCCATAAGACAGTTGTAGGCAAACGTGCCGGGCTCCTTCGCCTTCGGACCGTAAAGATCCCAAGTGGATTGCGGTTCGTTGGAAAAATCAGTGAGCTCCGGCACCGACGTCTGCATGCGAAACGCCATCTCGTACTGGGAAATCCGGGCGTTGATCTCCGGATCGCCGACCCGCTCAAACAGCTGGCGGTTCAGGTCGTTGACCCCGTCGATCATCGCGCGCCGCACATCGCTGGCGACGCCCTGCGGGTTGTTGAGGTACAGCACAGGATCGCTGCCCGAACGCAACGCCACCGCCGCATGCTCGGGCGAAAGAAACCCCGAGGACCACAACCGGTTCGAGAGCGCCTGCACGTTGGTCCGGTGCGGCATCTTCGAAGTCATAACGACAAACGTCGGCAGCTCTGCATTCATCGCACCGAGCCCATAGGAGAGCCACGAACCGATCGACGGCTTGCCGGGAAACATATTGCCGGTCGTCAGCTGCAGGATCGCCGGCTCGTGATTGATCGCGTCGGTATGGAGCGACTTGATCACGCACAGTTCGTCGGAAACTTTTGCGGTGTAAGGGAAGAGCTCCGACACGAAGCGGCCCGCTTTCCCCTGCCGGGCAAATTTATAGATACTCGGTGCAATCGGAAAACGCGTCTGGCTCGCCGTCATGCCCGTGAGCGTCTGGCCGCCGCGCACAGACTCCGGCAGATCCTTGTCGAACAAATCGGCGAGGGTCGGCTTGTAGTCCCACGTCTCAATCTGCGAGGGGGAGCCCGCCATGAAGAGGTAGATCGCGCGTTTCGCTTTCGGCGCATAGTGCGGCAGCATCGCGGGTGCTCCGGGGATCGGTGCATGCGCCAACAGATTGGGCGCCGAGCGACCGAGGAGCGTCGCAAGCCCCGCCCAACCGAGCGCCTTGACGCCTTGCCCAAGGAAGTGCCGGCGCGTCTCCAGATCGAGCCATTCGCGTTTCAAGCCGAGCGGCACGTGCGGCAAATCCCACACGGTCGGATTCTCGCCGCAGTGATCGGAGCAGAGGTGATGATCGGGAGAGGAGGGATTCATGGAGTGAGGTCGGCGGATTTCAGTCCGCCATCGGGCGTAGATAATCGCGGACTGAAATCCGTGCTACTTGGTCAGAAATTCGTCGAGGTTAAGGAACTGGCTCGCGACGAGGGTCCACTGCGCGAGTTCATTAACCGCTAGGGCCGGATCGGCGGGAGACTCGCCCACTGCGAGAATGGCTTTCGCATCGTCCCCACTCGTCGCAAATTTCGCGCGAAACGTCTCGGCGGTTTTCGTGAGCACCGCTGTCTCACGCGCATCCAACGGGCGGGCGAGGGTCAGGCGGGCGATAAAATCGAGACGTTGGGGCGTGGTCGGTGCCGCCTGCATCGCGCGCTCGGCCACCTTGCGAGCCGCTTCGACCCACTGCGGATCGTTCATGGTTATAAACGCCTGCAGCGGCGTATTGGTGCGGGCACGACGCGAGCAGACGACTTCACGCGAGGTCGCATCAAAGGTCTCCAGCGACGCCGGCGCCGACGCGCGTTTCCAAAACGTATACACGCTGCGCCGGTAGAGGCCTTCGCCCTTGTCGGGCACGTAGGTCCGCGTGGTCGATCCGGGCATCGCGACTTCCTCCCAAATCCCCTCGGGTTGGTAAGGCTTCACCGACGGTCCGCCGACCTTCTCCACGAGCAGCCCGGCCGCGGCGAGGGCGCTGTCGCGCAACATTTCGCCATCCATCCGGAACCGCGGCCCGCGCGCGAGCAGTTTGTTACTCGTATCCTTGGCGAGGTGCTCCGGCGTCGCCACCGCCGTCTGGCGATACGTCGCGGAGGTGACGAGCAGCCGGTAAAACGTCTTCACGTCCCAGCCGCCGTCGCGAAATTCCACCGCCAGCCAGTCGAGCAATTCTGGATGCGACGGACGATCACCCATAATTCCAAAATCCCCAGCGCTCTCGACGAGCCCGCGCCCAAATACTTCCTGCCACATGCGATTCACCGTCACCCGCGCCATCAACGGCTGCGTCGGCGCGAGCAGCCACTCAGCGAGCCCGCGGCGGTTCCGTGGCGAGCCGGCCGGCAGGTCGCTCATAAAATGGGGCACCGTCGGCTCCACCCGCTCGAGGCGGGCGAAGTAGTCGCCGCGCTTCAGGACATCCGCAAAGGCCGGCGTCGGCTTCTCGATCGCGATCAGGGTCGCCGCGCCATCCTTGGTGAGGGCGTCAAACGCTTGGTCGTGCGTCGCGACCGCTGCGGCCAAGGCGATCGTCTGCGCGTCCTTTTCCCCGAGGAAAAAACGATCGGCGACGACAAACTTCTCCTCCGTCGTCCACTTCGCCGCATCCGGCTGGCGCGCCACGATCTCACTCGCCACATCCTCATAGGAGAGGCGCGCCACTTCCGCGGGCGCCAGCGCGCGTTTGTAGAAACGCACGTCCTGAAAGCGAGTTTCGCGCATGGGATTGTAGTCATCGCGGCGGCCGAGGTGCATGGCGGCATCCGTGCGAATGGAATCCTTCGCTCCCATCGCATCGAGTTTAACCTCAGTCTCCGCCAGTTTTCCGTTGAGATAAATTTTCACCCCCGTGCCTTTGCGCGAGCCGTCGTAGGTGACAAAGAGGTGCACCCATTCGTCGCGCGTAAACTGGCCGAGCTTGGTCGCGATTTGAATGCCGCGCTGGGCGGGAGCGGCCGCGATGGCCCGGGGATTGGAGCCCGCTTTGCCCTTTTTCGCCGCCCGCGGGGCTGCCACCGGCGCGACCACTTCGGTAATCATCTCCGTCGGCGTCGACGGCGTGGGCGCGGGAGTGAGGCTGACGATGATCTGCAAGGCCTCTTGCGCGATGTCCCAACCCGCACCACCGCGGCGTTTTTCATCGCCCATTTTGGCCAGCAGCGAGCCATTGCCCGTGCCGGTGCGCGCACCGCCGCCGGGTTTCGCGCGGAGGAACAGCCAGCCCCCGGCGGAAAACTTATCACCCGCATCGACATCGCCGTGATCGCCCAGATTGATCCGAGACAGAATATCCATTCGCATCGTGGGCCAGAACCAGGTGCTCTCACCCCAAACTAAGGGATTCGTGTCCGCCTTAAACTCGCCTACTTCCCCTCTGGGACCTGAACTCTTTAGCACCTCGCCCCACCCCAAACCACAGCACACCCGCACCTCCCGCCCCGCGCCATCCACCGCCTTTGCACTCTTGCCGCCCGCGATCCCGGCCTCGGTGACTCCCCGC
>Ga0114970_10003439_pt1 | contig 11638 bp, 24 predicted proteins | sample M_140205_XF_Meta_FD_87030 | JGI IMG/M metagenome (GOLD analysis project Ga0114970, IMG submission 87030) | Freshwater microbial communities from Lake Montjoie, Canada to study carbon cycling - M_140205_XF_MetaG | ecosystem: Environmental > Aquatic > Freshwater > Lake | place: Lake Montjoie... | reverse complement strand
TAATAAACTCATCTAAGTTAAAAGATGAATTTTGTTTTATAATTTGCAAGATTTGATAATTTCAAAATGTTCTTTTTTGGTTAAATTATTTGATATAAAGCCATTTCGCAAAGTTTCATTTTTAAAAAAATCACTTCTAAACCAATCTACAAATTGCGTTTGATATATTGGTATAATGTTATCAATTTTATTTAATATTTTTATTTGCTTGCCAAAACTAGCGCGATAATAACCTAATAATCCCCTATGGTCTCTTGGTATTTTTGAACCAAGCCAACCTTCGGTTTTTGCTTGATCTTGTAAATAATGTTTACTTGGGTCAGCCAAAAAAGCGTTTATTTGCTCTTCAACGATAGCATTTAATTCCTCTTGTTCTATAAGATTTTTCATATTTTTTTGCTTTTACGGTTGGATTCGCTTGAAAATGAAAGCAAGATTCCATTTTCTTTTAATCTATCAAATATCCTTTCCTCAAAGTTTTTAATTTCTGCGGGAGATAAATTGCTAATTAAAATTGTTGGTTTTAAATTTTCGTAGCGTTTATTAATAATTCTGAATAATAACATTTTTTCGTGTTCACTTCCAATCTGAATACCAAACTCATCGAGTATTAAAAGGTCAACCATTGAAAATTGATTTATAACATCGATTTCGGTTATTTCGCTTTTTTTGGTATAAGTAGCTTTAATTTTAGAAAAGGCATCGACTACGCTTAAAAAAAGTGCCGTTTTGCCGAAATTAGCGATAATATAATTTGCTGTTGCACAAGCAAGGTGAGTTTTTCCATTTCCAACTTTTCCAGAAAGTATAACCGAAATTCCATCTTCCAAATTTTGTAAAAAGTTTTTTGCAAAATCTTCCATCGCCTGTTTATTCTTTTTTTGCTCAGAAGTAATAGCAATAAAAGTTTCAAATGTATGTCTTTGAAAGCGTGGTGGAATCATCGATTGCGAAAATATTTGCTCAATTTGTCTTTTTTTTCTTTCAATTGCTCTTTCCTCTTCGATTTCTTTTAGTCTTTTTTGTTCTTGTAGCTCTATATCTTTTAAGCATTCATCGCAAATAGCTTTAGCGTCTTTATGTGTAAAAATATTTCTAATACCGTGTTTTTCGCAATGCACTTCTTTTTTTGTAAATAATTCTTTAATGTTAATCATTCCAACCTCCATCGTTTTTGTAATAGTCAGGGTTGTCATATTGAGGTTTTGGCATTCCTATTGGTTTTTGTGTGTTGTTATTTGTAAATTTATTTTTATTTTTTTCCCAAGTAATAACGCAAGCTTTCCAGTTTTTAATATCTTTCCATGCTCTAGCTTCGTAAAAATTAAAAAAGTGTTCTGCGTCAATGTTATTTTTTCTTTCTGAGCAATAATCTTTAATTTCTTGGATATTTGGTTTTATGAATTTTTTAGTTTTAACCGTGTCGATTTCGACACCTTTAGAATTATTATTTAAATTATCATGTTCATTCTTATTATCATCTTTATTTACATTATCATTACCATTATCATTATCATTAAGGGTTTCTTTGGGTTTCTTTGGGTTGCCAAATAACCCACTGGGTTCTTTGGGTTTCTCTGGGTTCTTTGGTCTTCCACCACTTGCACCATTGATTTTATTGCGTTCGATGATGTTTTGATATTTTGCCTTGTTTCTATCTAAATCGGATTTTATAAAAGAAAATGCCATTTTTACAATTGGGTCAAGTTCAATTTCTATTCCCTCGTTATAAGAAAAAATAGCATCTAGTAAATCGCCTTTTTGATTTTGTGTTAATATAGAAATATTTTTTTGATACTCTTGGTAAAGTATAAAAGATTTATTTTGTGATATTTGAGTTGTCATTTGAACCTACCTTGTTTATTAAAATTGAGAAATCAAAAAGACTCCACATAGCTTTGCGAATAACATCAATGTGTTTTTTATCATAACCAGCCATCTCTAATAATTCGAGAGTGTCAGCTATTTTTTTGCTTGCTTTGTCTTGTATTTCTTGATTAATCATTGTTGAACCTACCTTTTTTTGCATAAAATGCCCTTTCATAATATTTATTAATTTTTGTTAGTCAAAAGATAAATGTAAAATTTACCTATTTTTAAGAAATTAACTTTTGAACTTGACCTAAGAAAATATAAGGGGTTTGCAAGATAACTGATGCAGATACCATAACCAAATATTCTAAACCAGAATCCTGTTGTGTGTAAATTTAAAGATAAGATGTTTTTCATATGCTCCACGGTTAATTGTTGTTAGTTAAATTGTTTATTTCTTCCTTTAATTCTTGATTTTCTTTTTCGAGTTCTTTGATTTTATGAGCAATATCTCTTACTCCCGACACAAAATATTGTCCATAACGACCCTCAAAATTAACTCCTAAATAATCTTCAACTATTTTAAGCTTATCTTTGTAATCTCCCTCAGACGATTCCTTCCTAAGCTCGCTATTAATTGCCCTAACATTTTCTAGCTCAATTTTAATAGCATTAGCATTTTCAATTTGAGTATCTAAAAATTGGATTATCTTGTCGATAAAATGGCATGAATTATAAATATTTCCTTTTGAGTCTCTTATTTTAGTATCTGTCATGACCGCACGCTTTGATTTTGGCGAGGCTAATCGTGCGGGATTAGCCCCATAAAAATATAAATCCGCTCGCACCAGATTTAAGAAGGAAAGCTACTAACTTTATTACCGCTGTATCTCATCAAGCAGTGTAGCGTGCTTCGCTTTCCAGCGATGAAGCTATAAACAGCAACCGCATTCTTGAGGAAATACGAATTTATAGCCTCATCACAAGTAAGCGAAGAGGGGATATGAAACCCCTCTTGCCAAAATATTAACCCTTTTTACTAAAAACAATATGAAAAATTATTTTTTACCAATTTACAAAGCTAAATTAATAAATCAAGTTATTTTTCTCGTTTAATTTTATCGCAAATTGCATCAACATTTTCGTGTATTATTTTTGCCAACAAACAAAAATTGACAAATAAATAGATTGCAAACAAATGTGAGTCAGTTAGTAGAAGCGCTAGCCCTAGCGCTAAATTTAATAAAAATGAGATATATTTCATATGTTTTATTTATTGTTAAATTATTCCGCACATAAACTAATTGCATTAATAGCGTTGTCGGGATTATCTTCTTTTTCTTCAAAGTAAGAATATTTTCCTTGATACCAAGGATTATTTTGCTCTTCAATTAAAATTTCTTCTTTAATTATATTGATGTCATCCCGCCCCCCTTCATATCCATTCACCACGACTAACATTTCAGGGTCATATTTTTTAAGTTGTTCTATCAGTTCCTTTATTTTCATACTTTTTTTATTTATCGTTAATATTTTTAATAATTTGTATTGCGTCGTAAAGATTTCTTTGGAATTCTTCCGACTGTCCGAAAATGTTAAGTGCTTGGTTTTGGTCGTTGAGTAAGATAAAATCTTGATCAAAATATTTTCCGCAATAATTAAAATTAATGTAAAGACAACCACAATAATTTAGCACAACAATAGATCCAATTTCTTCTTCTAAATAATTAAGTAAATGATTCAAACTTGCCCCGCCCAGCTCTTTCTTAATCTCGATTTGTATTTCTTTTAAGTTTTGCATATTAATTCTCTCAATTTGTTGATAAATGATAAGTGCAATTTTTACACTTAACTCTAAATTCGTTGATTTGATTTTGCGCATGCTTAATTGCTACAGCATCATTTTCAATTTGCTTTGTTAATTGCTCATTTTTATCAATTAACTCATGCAAGCGTGTTTCTAATTCGATTTTATCGATATTTTCGAGCGCTTTACAATTGGTTTTGTATTTATGCAAATCCAAAATGTAAATTATTAAAATTGCGGTGGCTATGACCGCGCAAAGCATTATAAACTTTTTGTTGTTGTTTGAGATTTTCATATTTTAATTAATTTTTTTTAAAAAATATTGACCAACATAAACTATTAATCGCACAAGAATTTCACCAAGAAAAATTCCAAGAATTACAGCCACGACATCAAGCCAATTATTAATTATTAAAATATTTAACGAGAAAAATCCAGCAAATATCAATAATGTTAAAATAATTTGTATTATTATTTTTTTCATATTTTTTATTTTAAGTTAATATTATCGCAAGAAACATCAAAATGCTTCGGGCAAGCGTAGTTATAATAAGCTTCAGTTGTTAGTTTATTATTTTTGTGTGAGAATAAACTAACCGTGATTATTGAGAGTAAAAGAAAGATTTTAACCATTTTGCTCCTTAATTTCAGTTAATTCCAAATATTCCTCGCAAAGTTCACGCATTTTTAAAGCATAATCTTTTTCAAGTTTTGGTAAGTCGTTGATACCGACTTCGTGTAAAGATTCGACGCAGTCTTTTAGATCTGGAAAAGTGTTTCGGAAGCGACAATAAGACATGTTAGACATTTTCCTCCATAGTTTCAATTATTTCTAAATATTGTTCAAAAAGATTTGGAAGTCTTTTTGAAAATATTGCTTCCGAAGCAGTTAAATTTATGTTAAGCGGTATAAATGAAGTCCCAGTTTTTTTCGTTTCTTTTAGAAGCTTCAAATGGTCTATGCAATTGCTTAGAGTATAGAAAGCATCTTGAAATTTATATTTATTAATGGACATTTTGCCCCCTTTTTAAAGTTTCAATACCGTTCTCGTCGGCAATTCGTTTAATTTCCCTTTTAGTAATTGTAAAAGAATAAACATTGCTTTCATCAATTAAAGATTTTGTTCCACCTACGCTACCCTTTCTAAGTGCGAGGGCTTCCTTTACTTGTGTTTCAACTGTAAGTTTTAGAATTGAATTTTGTTTAAGTTTTATAATCATATTATTTTAAAATTGTATTAGTATTAAGTGGGCGAAAATTATCGCTAAAAGGAAAAAGAAGCCATATTTATAAAGTTTTTGCTCTAATTGCTTTCGGTCGCGGTTTAATTTGCTTCTTTGATTAATTTTGAGTCTATTTTTACGATAATGAGCTTTTGCATAATCATTTTTTTGTTGTCTTGTTTGTGTTTTCATATTTTTAAAGTTAATTGTTTAAAGAAAGTTTTTGCAAAATAGCATCAAAAAAATCATCGCGAGTTTTTTTGTCTCTAGTTCTGTAAGAAAAATAATTTTCTTGAGAAATATGAAAATGAACGCAATAAATTTCTATTCTGCTTTTGGTCGTGGTCGGATCTAAATAATCACATGAATCACTTTTTTCAATAAATTTTACACTTTGCAAGTTTACAATTGTTTCTTGTCCTGCGACGCTTTTGTATGCGTCGTTTGGGTATTTTATAAAAAGATTTGACATATATTTTAAGTTAATTGTTAATATTCCAAACATCAGCAATGACGGCATGAAGTTCTTTTGCGTTGAATTGCATTTGATTCGCAGGCTCAATTTTATATTTCTTTGATTCGTGCGATTGCTTGAAACAAAATAATGCGATTATTGCGATTGTTAAATAAATTTTATACATTATTAACCCGTTTTTTAAATTTAAGATATTTTTCAAATTCAAGTTCAATAAGTTTTTCGTTAAGATTAAACAATCTTTTTGCGGTTGTTGATTTGAATTTGTTTGTGTTTAAGCGATTTTCAAGTTTTTCTTTTATTTTTCGCGCTTTTTGTAGTTTTGTCATATTTTATTTAGTTAAAGTTTTAGGTTTAAAATATTGCCAGTGCTTGCCCTTTTGTTTTGAAAGGATGCAAAGTTTTTTTTGTGAATCACTTAAAGAATCATATTCTTTTTTGGTGATTCGAATAAAATCGGATTGCAAATATTGTTTCATATTTTTTTATTTGAGTTAATATTAATTTTTAAGATGATTAATAAAATTTATTAAAAAAATCATTCATTACTTCAACTCTTAAATCTTGCATCAAATCTAAATCTTGATTATTTTTAAACTCTTCTAAATCTGTCAAATCTTCATCGCCGACAAATAAATTATTAATTCGTTCAATTTTTTCTTCATCAGTATAAAATTTATTATCAGTTATACTTTGAGCTTTGTTTTTTTGAATTTCTAAAAGTTTTTTAAAGTTTTTCATATTTTGTTTAATTGAGTTAATATTCGAAATAAATTAAATTCATTTCACAAAACATATTATGAATCATAAAATTATCAATGTCAAGCACTAAATTAAATTATTTTAAAGATTGTTCAAAATGAGGCCAACCTAGAGTTTCTAAGTTGGCCTAAAAAAATAATAAAAAAAAAGATTAAAAATAAATTAAAATAATTTGTGAATAAAATGATTTAGAATGTGATTAAATTAGTGGATTATTAGAAGTTAATAAGAATTAATTTGCGTAAAATGATGTCAAGAAAAAAATGAGGGTTGTATCAAAATAAATAAAAAAAGTATTTGACAAGTATTTTTTAATAAATATTATATTGGTAGCGGACTAATTACCCGTCATATCCAGCATTGGTTATTTTGTTTTTATAGAAGCGGAGCCTAAAAACTCCTCTTCAAAAACAATTAAACAACTCGATATTTATAAAAATAAAATAAGTTAGCTCAAAATAGCTAATTAACAATGCCCTACAATCAATAAAATAAAAAGGGTGTCGAGTTCTAGTGGTTTTAAAAAGCGAGAAACTTACTCAAATTGACTTTGAATGTTAAATTAATTATTTAGCCTCTGATTGGTAAAAGTGATAAAACCCTTGGTGTTTTTATATTAGCTACAAGGGCTAAGTGCAAGCAATTGCGACCGTTAGAAGATTGAGAAATGAAAAAGGAGAACGCTAACCCGCCTCTTAAATGTTGTAATGATGTTTAGGTTTCTAATATGATCTGTTAAAAAACTGCGAGCGAGAACTCAGGAATAAGTTTTTACAGGAATTTCTAGTGATAGGGATTTCTGTATCTTCAGCTCGCTCGAATCTTGGAATAAGACTTAACTAACCTTCATTTATTAAATTTAACTTGACAATTAAAACTAATTTAATAACTTTTTAGCACTTGGTTAAAAATAAAAAAAATTATGTCCGAAATTACTATTTGCGAATTTATTGCAAAAGAAAAAGAAATTGCTAGTTTAGAAGAGCAATTAAAAAATAGTGTTTGGAAACCAAAGATTGAATGCAGAATTTCTAGGAAAGATAAGCAACCGAAAAGATTGTTGATGATTAATTTAGAAGTGAATGATTTTAATAAAATGCTAAAGTTTAAAAAGAAATGACAATTAAGGAGCAAATCAGAAAAAAAAATGGTCGGCCAACAAAGCATCAACAAAGATATAAAGACTCTGGAAGACCAACGGTAGTAACAGAAAGCGTCGTAGCAAAACTTGAACAAGCTCTTAAAGAGGGTTTTAATATTACTCATGCTTGTAATATTGCTGAAATCTCAAGAGACACTTATTATGAATTTCTAAAAAAGAACCCTAAATTTGCCGACAAAGTTGATTATTATCGCTCAACGCCACTTATTGCGTCGATAAAATTAATTAATAAAGCTATTATTGATGGCGATGTTTCGACTGCTAAATGGTATGCTGAAAGAAAAGCTAAAGATGAGTTTAGTTTAAAGAATGAGATTGAACATCTAACGGTCCCAAAATTTCAACTAATTGTTTCCGATGATTAAAGTTTTATCTTTATTTGACGGAATTTCAGGAGCTAGACAAGCTTTAAAAGAATTAAGTATTGAATGCGAATATTATGCTTCAGAAATTGATAAATTTGCGATTCAAGTTTCTAAAAGTAATCACTCGGATATTATTCAGATTGGAGATGTTAATGATATTGATTTTAAGCAATTCAAAGATGTTGATTTATTAATTGCAGGCTTTCCCTGCCAAGATTTATCAATTGCTAAAAGAGATGGAAAAGGATTGGAGGGGGCAAGAAGCGGTTTATTCTCAAAATGTTTAGAAGCATTAGAAATTTGCAAACCAAAATATTTTCTTTTTGAAAATGTTAATTCAATGAAAAAAGAATGGAAGGATAAAATTAGCGAACTTTTAGGAGTTGAACCAATTATGATCAACTCCGCTTTGTTGACAGCTCAAATGAGAAAAAGACTATATTGGACAAATATTCCAAATATTCAACAACCGCAAGACAAGGGAATTGTTTTAAAAGACATCATCGAAAGTGGAGATACTGAAAGGCTTAAATCTTATTGCATAACTGCAACTTATTCAAGAGCCTGCCCAGAAAACTATTTTAATCATGGGCAAAGACAATTAATTTTAAAAAAACCAATTAGAGTTGGACATTTTAATAAAGGTGGACAAGCAGATAGAATTTATTCAGTAGATAGTAAAAGTGTTTGTCTATCTGCGAACGGCGGTGGGCGTGGAGCAAAAACAGGATTATATGAAATTAAAGAGTTAGTAAGAAAATTAACATTAATTGAATGCGAAAGATTGCAAGGTTTTCCAGATAATTATAGTGAGGGCATAAGTAATACACAGCGATACAAAGCTCTTGGCAACAGTTTTACTGTGCCAATAATTAAACATATTTTGCAAAATATAAATGGCAAATAAACTACACAAACGCCAACAAGATCTATTTTTTAGTAAAGCTACTGAGATACTCTATGGTGGTGCGGCCGGAGGTGGTAAATCACACGCAATGCGATTAATTGCGATATCATATGCGCTTCAAGTTTCTAATTGTCAAATTTATTTATTTCGTCGTTTATTTTCAGATATCGCAAAAAATCACATTGAAGGAGCAAGTGGTTTTAATGCTTTGCTTGCTGATTTTATTAAGTCTAAACATTGCAGTATTACAAATGAAGCGATAAGCTTCTGGAATGGTTCTAATATTTATCTATGCCATTGCCAGCACGAGAAAGATTTAACAAAATATCAGGGTGCAGAAATTAACATACTGCTAATTGATGAACTCACGCATTTTAGCGAGAAAATCTACAAATTTTTAAGAGGCAGGTGCCGTTTAGGTTCGCTTGTAGTCCCAGCACAATTTAAAGGAAAATTGCCATTAATTATTTGCGGTTCGAATCCCGGGGGCGTTGGACATGATTTTGTAAAACAAACTTTTATTGATGGCTGTGAGCCAATGAAAATAAGAAAGATGCCAGATAGTGAGGGTGGAATGCTGAGGCAATTTATTCCCGCTAAACTTGCTGATAATCCAACAATGACTTTGAACGATCCACTTTATGCTGCTAAACTCGAAGGCTTGGGCGGTGCATTAGCGCGCGCAATGTTAGATGGAGATTGGGATTGCATCGACGGGGCTTATTTTGATAACTTTGACAAAAATAAGCATATTGTCGAGCCTTTTTTTATTCCGCCCGAATGGTTTAAGATTCGCGCTTTTGATTGGGGCTATTCTAAACCTTTTTGTGTTCTTTGGGGTGCGGTGTCGGACGGCTCGCTTGTTGATTGTGGTGGTATAAAACGAAGCTTTCCAAGGGGTGCGATTATTATATATCGCGAGTTCTACGGATGCACAGGTAAAGCAAACGAAGGGTTAAAAATGCACGCTGGCGATATCGCTAAAAATACAAAGGAAATGCAACAGGGTGAAAAAATGGACAACATGGTTGCGGATCCTGCAATATTTGATGTTTCAAGTGGCGAATCAATTGCGGAACAAATGAGTAAAGAAAAAATTTACTGGCAATCAGCGGACAATAAAAGGGTAGCAGGCTGGCAACAAATAAGGGCAAGATTTAGCGGACAAGATAACAAACCGCTTTTATATTTTGTCAACACTTGCAAGAATTTAATTAGAACGCTTCCGATCATGCAATATGATAATTCTAAGCCCGAAGATTTAAATAGTGATTTAGAAGATCATGCCGTCGATACTTTGCGCTATCTCTGTATGTCTCGCCCTATTGTTGTTGAAGTTCCTAAAACTCAAATGGCTCTTGAAGAACAATGGTACAGAGATTTTACTCCTAAAAATTATGCTCACAGTAAAAAATAATTGTTGACAAACAAAGCTATTGAGTAAAAATAAAAATATGAAACAACAAATTGAAAATTTAGAATTAGAGCTAATTCGCGCAAACGAAAGACAGCTTGATCATCAATTCATTATTAATCGAATGATGGAAGCTGAACGCAAATGCGAAGCTTTAATCACAGAAAACAAAGATTTAAAAAGAAAATTAAGAAAAAAAACAGAAAATCACTTGACTAATATAATTATTTAGTAAAAATAAAAATCAGAGGCTTGCACGCGTCACCGAAATGACAAATATTAGATTTCACATAAATGCAAGGTGTACAAGTTGAAAATAAAGAAGATTTAACGCACTCTAAGGGTGATGCTGGGCTTGTTGACATATGGACGAAAGAAATTGAAAATGCCGACAAATACGAGAAAAAATGGCAAACAGAAGCGGGCGAAAATTTTACAGTTTACAACAATGAGGGACAATCAGAAGAACGCTACAATGTTTTCTGGTCTAATACACAAACACTTCGCCCGCTTTTATTTTCTAGGCTTCCAAAAACAAATATTACACAAAGATTTTTAGACTCTAACGAAACTAATCGCGTTGCTTCTGAGATGATGGAACGTTCAATTGATTTATATTTGAAAGATTCCGATGCCGAAACTGTAATTAGTAAATGCCGTGATGATTATTTAATAGGTGGGCGTGGCGTGGCTCGTGTTTGCTATGATCCAGAAAAAGAAATTACATTAGAAAATGGCGAAAAAGAAATAGATGCTTCTGAAAAGAAATGCAGGATTGAATATGTTGATTGGAAAGATTTTAGAATGTCAACTGACAAAGAATGGTCAAAAGTCCGATGGATAGCCTTTAGACACTATAAAACCCGCGATGAATTAGTTGAAGATTTTGGTGAAAAAAAAGGAAATGCAGTTGCTTTAAATGCGACAAGATTGGGTGAAGATAAAAATAAAAAAAACAACAATGAATTATTTTCCATGGCTGAAGTGTGGGAAGTTTGGGACAAAGAAACAAAATCTTGTTTATTCTTAACGCTCAACGGTGGAGGCACTCTTCTTTCAAACGATGAAGACCCTTATAATTTAAAAGATTTTTTTCCAATAGCCGCGCCACTTGGCTCAAATTCTAATCCTATTGATTTAAGACCAATTCCGCTTTACAGACAATACAAAACGCAAGCGGAAGAATTAAACAAAATTGACACCCGCATACGCTCTTTAGTTGAACAGTGCAAGGCGACTGGTCTTTATTCGTCAATTGCGGAAAAATCTGATATGGTTGGTTTATTTAATGGTGACGATGGCACTATGACGCCAATGCTTTCAACTGGAAATCAAAAGATTCAAGATTTAGTAATGTTTAAGCCTCTCGGCGAAATCATCGCGACAATTGCACAACTAAATGACAGAAAAGACCGCGTAATTTTTTCGATTAGAGATATTACGGGCATTAGTGACATTGTACGGGGCGTAACCACCGCCTCAGAAACGGCAACGGCTCAACAATTAAAAGGTAACTTTGCAATTAGTCGAATTCAGCCGTTACAAAAAGAGTTAGAGTTTTGGGTTAGAGATTTAATCAGATTGCTTTGCGAGTTGACTGTTGAAAACTACTCTATTGAAGAATTAGCACAAATGACTCAACTTAAAATCGTTGACATTTTAGCAATTGAAAAAGCGCAAACAGCCAAATTAGATGCTTTATTAAAAGAG
>Ga0114970_10003437_pt1 | contig 11642 bp, 10 predicted proteins | sample M_140205_XF_Meta_FD_87030 | JGI IMG/M metagenome (GOLD analysis project Ga0114970, IMG submission 87030) | Freshwater microbial communities from Lake Montjoie, Canada to study carbon cycling - M_140205_XF_MetaG | ecosystem: Environmental > Aquatic > Freshwater > Lake | place: Lake Montjoie... | reverse complement strand
GAATCCAACGTTTTTAGGTCCAAATCCCCGATCTCCCCTTGGCCAAACAAAGCCTTAGCTGCCTCTTCAACAGATTTAGCCATTGCACCGCCATGAATCAAGGTGGTCATCTCTTTGGCTAATTCACGATGTGCCTCTCTAGCTCCAGGATTAGTTTTAACTTTTTCAATTAAATCTTCAATTTCAGCTTTGCTTTTCATTGAAAATACCTTTAATAGTTTTGGCATATCAGCATCATCACTATTAAGCCAAAATTGGAAGAATTCATAAGCACTGGTCATGCTTTCATCTAACCAAATAGCACCACTTGCAGTTTTACCAAATTTTGAACCATCTGATTTTGCAAGCAAAGGTACGGTTAATGCATGTGCGCTACCACCTTCAATCTTTCGAATTAGATCTAAACCAGAAACAATATTTCCCCATTGATCAGAACCGCCTATTTGCAATTTACATTGATCTCGTCGGTATAGCTCCAGGTAATCGTATGCTTGCAACACTTGATAGGAAAACTCTGTGTATGAAATCCCACTGCTTGAAAGCCTAGTTGCAACTGAATCTTTTGCCAGCATTTGATTAACAGAAAAATGTTTACCGATATCTCTTAACAACTCAAGAGCGGAAATTGATTTGGTCCAATCTAAGTTGTTTACTAATTTCGCACTTACTTCCTTATCTTTAAAATCTAGTATTTTTTCAACCTGCTTGCGCATCTTCGAAACCCATTCTGCAACTATCTTCTCTTCATTTAGAGTGCGCTCATCGTTTTTTCCACTGGGATCTCCAACTAGGCCTGTGGCTCCACCAACTAATGCGATAGGACGATGTCCGGCTAACTGAAATCTCTTGAGCACCAAGAAAACTACGAGGTTTCCAAGATGCATACTTGGTGCGGTTGGATCCACTCCGAGGTAAAGTGAGATTGGCTTAGTTAGCGCGCTTTCTAATTCTTTACGGTCGGTGGTTTGCGCGATTAAACCGCGCCACTCTAAATCCTCTAAAAGTGCATTACTCATGGGTTGATCATGCCCGAAAACTGCTTTCGCAGGGAGGTGATTGCCTTATCTACACCAGAGATGTCTTGATTTAACTTATTAATGGCTGCCAAAACTGAATCTTTGGATGTACCCATAGCCGAAGTGCGACTTGAGACTGCGCCAGTGACAGTTAAAAACTTCTTTACCGCAGGGGTTAAATTTGGATGCATTTCAACTAATTGTTGATCACTCATTTGAGCAAGGTCAATTTTATTTTCTTCGCAGAATTTAACGCACTTTCCTGCCACCTCATGAGCCACAGAAAATGGCACACCAGTTTTACTTAAAAAATCTGCAATCTCAGTTGCTAATGAATAGCCAGCGGCTGCACCTTTTGAAATATTTGCTTGCTTGAATTTTGCTGTTGCCACCATGCCAGTTATTGCAGGTAGCAAAACCAGTAGTTGATCCACTGAATCAAATATTGGTTCTTTATCCTCTTGTAGATCGCGGTTGTAAGCAAAAGGCATTGCCTTTAAGACCACTAGCAATGCGGTTAAATTGCCAATGAAACGACCTGATTTTCCTCTGGCCAATTCTGCAACATCAGCATTCTTCTTCTGTGGCATTATGGAAGATCCGGTTGCATAAGCATCATCAATTTCAACCCAATCAAATTCAGTTGAACTCCATAACACAAACTCCTCGCCTATCTTTGAAAGGTGGATACCAATCATGGCCATAATAAATAACGCTTCGGCAACAAAATCTCGGTCGCTAACTGCATCAATACTGTTTTCCATCACACCGTTAAAACCCAACTTTGAAGCTAAAGTTTCAGGTTCAGGTTGGATAGAAGATCCAGCTAATGCACCAGCGCCAAACGGCGAATAGTTATTTCGATCAATCCAATCAAAAATTCGATCAATATCTCGAACCAGAGCGTGGGAGTGCTTACTTAATTCCTGTCCAAAAGTAATTGGTTGAGCGTGCTGGGTATGAGTAAATCCTGGTGCGATCACTTCAATTTGATTCAGAGCTTGTGCATTAAAACTCTTTGCCAAAGATGCTATTTCGCCAGCAATCTCAAGAAGATGATCAACTAAATAAAGCTTAAAATCTGTAATCACTAGATCATTTCGGGATCTACCAGCTCGGATAGATCCACCAAGTACTCCACATTTTTCAACTAAACCACGTTCAATTGCGCTATGCACATCCTCATCATCATTGTTATATGTGAATTTACCGCTGCCGATCTCACCAGCTAGATCCAATAATCCTTTTTGAAGAATTACACCATCAGATTTTGAGATGATCTTCTGCTTTATCAGATTGTTTAAATGAACCAGATTAACCTCAATCTCATATGGGGCTAATCTCCAATCAAAATTCACGCTTCGAGATAGATCACGCATCGATTGTGAAGGTGATTTGTTAAATCTACCGCCCCAAAGCGTCATTTACTTGCCTCCAAAATATTTGGTAATTTCTTTAGCGAGAGCAGAACCACCTGATGCAGATTTAGCCACGACCAAGACAGTGTCATCCCCGGCAATGGTAGCGATTGCTGAATTTAGTTTCCCACTTTTCATGGCGCGATCTAAATTACCAGCTAGAAGTTGAGCTGCTCCGGGAGGCGTTTTTACTACGGCTAAATTTCCACTTGCGTCCACCGATGCAATTAGATCAGAGACACCTCTGCTTTTAGAACTTTGCGGAGCTGAAACAAATTGATATCGGAAAATTCCAGAGTTGTCTTTGCCCCGAACTGCACCTAGCTCCTCTAAATCTCTACTAGCTGTTGCCTGAGTTACAACATATCCAATCTTTCCAAGCTCTCTTACTAAATCACTTTGGGAATGAATTAACGCGTCATCAACTAATTTAATTACCGAAGAACGTCTAGCAGTTGCACTTTGCATATTTAACTTAGCCATTAGGCGCTCACCAATGTTCCACCTTGATTATCCAGGGCATCTAATACCGATGCCAAATCTGTTCCATTTGCAATTCGGACCGAAAAGGCTCCTGAATCAATTGCGCTGATCGCAGCTTTAACTTTTGGAATCATTCCATCTGCAAAACTGGGCGCAATCTGTTTGAGTTCATCGATTGAGATTTCAGAAATCAATGATGATTTATCTGGCCATGCTCGATAGATACCATCAACATCTGTAAGAAAAAGAACTGAGTCAGCTCTTAAGGCGCCACCAACGGCGGCTGCTACTAAGTCAGCATTGATATTAAATCCAACACCATCGTTATCTGTTGCTACCGGTGATATCACTGGCAAAAATCCTTCTGTCATCAGGGTTTCTAAAATCATCGGATTTATTTCATCGACCTCGCCAACATATCCAATATCTACTGATTTTCCATCAACAATTGGTTCAAATTTTCGAGCCCTAATCAATCCCCCATCTGAAGCTGATAAACCAACAGCATTTACTTCACTTCCAATTAGGTAATTAACAATAGATCTTAAAACTTGGCCACTGAGCACAGATTGCACAACATTAAATACCTCCTCATTGGTTACTCGATAGCCAGCAACTTTATTCTTGCCAATACCTTTTTCAGCTAAGGCTGCATCAATTTGAGGTCCCCCGCCGTGAACTAAAACTATCTGTTCACCATCTAAGAAAGCATCAGCGATTGCTTCTAATACTGGATCAGATGTATTTTGATCTGGCAATGCATTACCACCGTATTTAATTACGATCATCTAACACCTGTTAATTTCAAGCCAGCATCTTCTGGCAAACTACACATCAGATTGGCATTTTGAATGGCTTGACCAGCCGCACCTTTACCGAGATTATCTATCGCAGTTGAAACTACTATCCGATTTACATGAGAATCTAGCGCAATCTGCATAAATACATTATTTGTACCTAGCACCGAATTAGTCATTGGCATTACACCTTCGGCTAACAAGGTTACAAATTTACTCTCGCGATAGAACTCTTCATAAACAGCTCTAAGCTTTAATGTAGAAGATGAAGTATTAAGCCTTGCAGTAACTGTGGCCAAAATACCTCTTGGCATGGGAGCAAGTATCGGAGTAAATGAGATCTTTACCGTCTTATCGGAGATTGAACTAAGTATTTGCTCAATCTCTGGCGTATGTTGATGAATTCCACCAAACTTATATGAGGTTAGATTGTTCATTACTTCACTACCAATTAAATTCACTTTGGCAGTTCGCCCTGCCCCGGTAGTACCGGAGGCAGCAACCACCACAATATCTTCACTATCGATCTGATTTATTGCAGGTGCGATTGAAAGCGCAATTGCTGTGGCATAGCAACCAGGATTAGAGACTTGTCCTGATTTGGCGATTGAATTATGGTCTGTTAATTCCGGCAAACCGTAGGTCCAACTTCCGGCGTATGGTCCCCCGTAATACTTATCCCATTGATTCTTATCTGTTAACCGATAGTCAGCACCTAAATCTACAATTTTTACTTTCTCATTTAATTGTGAAATCAGCTTTGCCGATTCGCCATGGGGCAGAGCTGTGAATACTAAATCGCATTTATTCAAATCTTCAACACTTACTGCTGAAAAATTTTGACCTTCAAACTCGGGTAAATGAGGGTGCAGTGCAGTAATTGATTCTCCTGCATTAGAGTGCGCCCCAATAAATGCAATCCTAAAATTTGGATGAGCAGAAAGTAATCGCAGCAGCTCCCCGCCTGCATATCCGCTCGCGCCAACTACTCCTATTTTCATGGGTTAAGCCTAGCGTTATTTAGTATATTTATGCAAATATTTGCATATTTATGCAATACCTCGTAGAACTGCGCCCACTGATTTAGCAGCTTGGGCAATTGCTTGATCACGATATAGGGCAACCTCATCTGATGTAAGCGTACGATCTGAAGCTCTGAAAGTTAGAGTGAAAGCTAGTGAAACTTTGTTACCTGCCATTTGATCATAACGATCAAACAAAACAATTGATTCTAGTAATGGGCCTGCCCCTTGTTTAATCGCAGTAGTTAGATCAGCGGCCGAGATTTTGGATTCAACAACAAGTGCCACATCTTGGACTACCGCTGGAAAACTCCAAATAGCAGGTGCCTTAGTTACCCCTGCTGAAGGTAATTCACTTAATATCACAGCAAAAGCGCAACTACGCTCTGGCAAATTTAACGCAGTTATAACTCGTGGATGCAATTCTCCAGCATGGGCAACTGGCTTGCCATTGACGCGCAATTCAGCGCATCGGCCAGGATGCCATGGTGCTAGATCGCTACTGAATATCTCATAATCATTTCCAGTTGATTCGATAATTTCTTGTGCCTTGGCGATTGCATCACTCCAGTTGAATTTACTGCCTGAACCTTGCCAATCACTTAAAACCGTTTCCCCAGTTACTACAGCACCAACGAATAGCATTTGTTTTGGGACACCATCATAAATATCTTCAATAACTTTTTTACTCGGCCGTTTGCTAATCCCAGGGTTGACCGCTTTACCAAGTGAAGTGGTATTTCTAAAAATAGTACCAATTTCAAATATCGCAAGATTCTTTGATCCCCTTCCAATATTGCGAACTGCAGTGGTAAGCAAACCAGGCAACAGGTGTGTTCGTAATAACGGGAATTCCTCCGACATTGGATTAGCGATTTTAAATGATTTTGCTCTATCGCCTGTAAAGCCGAGAAGGTCCACCATCTCTTGGCTTACAAATGGATAGTTAATAACCTCAGTAAATCCTTGATTGGCCAATGAGATAGCAACAGCACGCTTTCGATATTGCATATCATTTAATCTGGCGCCACCTTTTCCGGTTGGAAGTGTGGCAGGTATTAAGTCATAACTATTTAAACGAGCAATTTCCTCAGCGAAATCTGCAAAATTGATCAAATCTGGTCGCCAAGTGGGAACTTCAACAGTCAATAAATCTCCGCTTCCAGCAACTTTACAACCGATTAACAGCAATGCACTTTTAACCTGCTTGGCCGTATAAGGAAAACCTAGGTGTTTAGAGATCTGTGTCTGCGAGATTTTCAACTTACGATTCTTAATTGGCGAACCTGCTTGAGAGGTGCCCACATATTTTGCATCAGCTAAATCGATTAGTAATTGCGTTGCCCTAGCGGATGCGATCTCAGCCAGCGCTGGATCGGTATTACGTTCCATCCTACGAGAGGCTTCACTGGACAAGTTATGTGATCTTGAGTTGCGAGAAATGCTTAATGGATCAAAATGCGCAGCTTCTAAAGCGATTTTGGTTGTCATACTGGAAACTTCTGAAGTTAATCCACCCATGGTTCCAGCCAAAGCTAGTGGGGTTTTTGCGTCAGCGATTAATAAGTTGTCAGGATCTAATTTACGATCTACTTTATCTAAGGTGGTTAACTTGGTAAATTTTCCAGCTCTGACTACGCGTAATCCGCCCATGATGTACTGGGCATCGAAGGCGTGTAAAGGTTGGCCAAGTTCTAGCATCACATAATTTGTAATATCAACAGCTAATGAAATTGATCTCATGCCGCATTTTTCAATACGTCTTTGCATCCATAGCGGGGTACTTTTCTTCACATTAACTTGATCTAGAGTTCTAATATAAATTTGATCTGATCCAGATTTATCTTCAATCTTTACAGATACAACTTTTGGATTATTGTTTTTACCAAATTTCTTAGCAATTTTAGGATCGGCGGGGTCCACATATTTAACCTGTAGTGAACCAGCTAACTCTCTGGCTAATCCCCTAACCGACATCGCATAACCACGATCAGGATTGACTGAAACATCAAAAATAACATCTCTTACATCTAAAAGAGCTATGGCATCTTGGCCAATCTTGCCTTCTTGCAAAACGATGATTCCTGCATGTTCATCACTAATGCCAATCTCTTTAGCTGAACAAATCATGCCATCACTAATTTTTCCATAGGTTTCTCTGGCTGAAATTTTAAAATCTCCAGGAAGCAAAGCTCCAGGAAGTGCGACTACAACTAGATCATTAACCTTAAAATTGCGTGCCCCACAAATAACATATCTTGTCTTTTTTTCTCCAACATCTAAGCCAACAAATCTAATTGGTTTCTTATGCTCAGATAGCTCCTCAATTGAAAGAACTTTTCCAACTACCAAAGGGCCCTTTAAATCAGCGCCTTGTTCTTCAATGCTTTCAATTTCAAAACCCACCTTTACAAAAGCTTGAGAGATTTGCTCTGAAGTGATCTTCGCAGGAAGTGTTATGAACTCTTTTAGCCAACTTAAAGGAATCTTCATTTCTTGCCCACACCAAAACTTTGAGAAAAACGAACATCTCCCTCAACAATGTCATGCATATCTGTAATGCCATGTTTAACCATCAAGGTTCGCTCTAATCCCATGCCAAAGGCAAAGCCCGAATATTTTTTAGTATCTATTCCGCATGCGTCCAAGACTTTGTAATTAACCATGCCACAGCCGCCCCACTCAATCCATCGACCATTGAAAAATACATCCACCTCAGCAGATGGCTCAGTGAAGGGGAAAAAACTTGGACGTAATCTAGTTTTTACTTGATCACCAAATATAGATTTAGCAAAAAAATCCAGAGTTCCTTTTAAATCACCCATAGTTATACTCTCATCAATAACTAATCCTTCAACTTGATGGAAAACTGGAGTATGTGTGGCATCTAATTCATCAGCCCGATAAGTCTTGCCCGGACAGATTACATAAATAGGTGGTTTTTCATTAAGCATCGTTCTGATTTGAACTGGCGAGGTATGAGTGCGCAAAACTAGTTTGGATTCAAGTGGTTCAACAAAAAAAGTATCTTGCATGGTTCTGGCTGGGTGATCAGCTGGGATGTTTAATGCATCGAAGTTAAGCCATTCCGCTTCTAGTTCTGGGCCTTCAGCAACTTTGTAGCCCAAACCAATGAACAGATCATTTATCTCATTGGTTAAAATTGTTAATGGGTGTAATCCACCTTTGAGAGATCTGCGACCGGGAAGAGTTACATCAACTTTTTCAGTAAGCAACATCTGCACATCTCGTAGCTCAGATAATTTCGTACTTCTTTGCTCAAAGGCTTGATTCACCTCAGACCGCGCTGCTCCTACTAATTTACCGAATTGTGCTCGAAGTGATTGATCAATAGTTGCTAGGGCTTGGTTAGCTTTAGCTAAAGGCGATTTATCACCGACATAATCAATTTTTACTTGCTTTAAAGCTTCCAAATCAGAGGCCGATTCAATTGCCCGAAGGGCTTGTGCCAGATCCTCGGCGATTTTGTTCTGATCCAACGACATAATCTGCTTATTCTATAAGGACAGACCTACAGAATGCAGGACAATTGCCGCTGCACTTGCCACATTTAAAGACTCCGCAAAGCCTTTCATCGGAATAGCTACGGTTGATATCTGACTAGGCAGATCGGGCAAGCCACGGGCTTCATTGCCAAATATCCAAGCTGATGGTTTAGATGAAATATTTGAGACAAATGTTGAATCAAAAGATTCTTTTCCGTCACCGGTTAAAGCAAAAAGTGATACTCCATTTTTGATAGCGCCTGAAATAAACTCATTTATATCAACATCACTGATGACTGGAATATGCCAAAGTGATCCAACAGTTGCTCTTACAGTCTTTGGATTAAAGACATCCACACTTTCATTTGAAAATACAACGGCATCAAATCCGGCTGCGTCAGCACTTCGAATCACAGTTCCGGCATTTCCTGGGTCTTGGATCTGCCAAAAGAAAGCTATTTTTTTAGGCTTTGATTGCCAAAGATCCTGAAGCTTTAAGGTTTTGGTGGAACACAAGGCAATAATTCCTTGGGGAGATTCAGAGTCGGCCATTGCGCTCATAACCTGATCTGAAACCAAAATTACTTCGTGTTTGTCTAAAACTGCACTATCGACAGATGAAGCTATCTTGCTCATTCCAGATTCAGTTACGTAAACTTTTTTTACGGCCAAGCCTTCAACTAATTTAGGATTTAGCGCTTCTCGAACCGCCTGAATACCTTCGGCGATAAAAGCATTTTCTAACTCACGATTCTTTTTGCCTCTAGAACCAATAAGAGCCTTAACTCGCTCGATATGAGGCGAATTAAGGCTCGTAATGTTTTCCATCTCTATTTAATTAATTAGAGATAAATTAAGCAGTTACAACATTCTTGCGAGCAATCTCTACTAATTTAGAGAATGCTGCAGGATCATTTGTTGCAAGTTCAGATAAGACACGGCGATCTACTTCAATGCCAGCTGTCTTTAAGCCTTGGATTAAACGGTTGTAAGTCATACCGTTTGCTCGGGCTGCTGCATTAATGCGCTGAATCCAAAGACGACGAAAATCACCTTTTTTATCTTTGCGATCATTAAATGCATAAACAAGAGAGTGAGTTACCTGCTCTTTTGCCTTAGAAAAAAGACGTGAACGTTGCCCGCGATAACCAGCAGCACGCTCTAAAGTTGTACGGCGTTTTTTCGCCGCATGCACACCACGTTTTACTCTAGCCATTTATCTCTCCCTTACTTCAAACCGAGCATGCGCTTTGCTGCAAATGCATTAGGCGCTTTAGCGGTCACATCACCAGTTAGGCGACGAGTTACTCTCGATGATTTGCGTTCAAGCAGGTGGCGCTTGCCAGCACGCTCGTGCATGATCTTTCCGGAACCAGTGACGCGAAAACGTTTCTTCGCTCCACTATGTGTCTTCATCTTTGGCATTTACTTACCTCCTGTTGAATTGCTAATAAAACTATTTTTGTACTGCTGGCGCCTTCGGTGCTGCTTTCTTTGCAGAACCTGGCTTCTTAGCTGGTCCAAGAACCATTGTCATGTTGCGGCCTTCTTGCTTTGGCGCAAACTCAACAAGTGATACTTCGGCTAACTCTTCAGCAAGCTTTTGTAATAACCGGTATCCCAATTCTGGACGAGATTGCTCTCGGCCACGAAACTGAATAGTTACCTTCACTTTATCCCCACCTAACAAAAATCGTTCAATATGATTTCGCTTTGTTTCGTAATCATGAGGCTCGATATTTGGTCGAAGACGCATTTCTTTCACAACAATGTGTGTCTGATTTTGTCTTGCTTCCCTAGCTTTCTGCGCGATCTCGTACTTATATTTTCCGAAATCCATAATTTTGCAGACCGGTGGATTTGCATCTGGTGAAATTTCTACGAGATCTAGACCAATCTCTTCTGAAAGTTTAAGCGCTTTATCTATTGCCGTTACGCCTAACTGTTCACCGTCATAGCCAATCAACCGAACTTCAGGAACACGAATTCGATCATTGATACGTGGTTCTGTGCTGATAATTTCTCCTTGCTGTTTCGCTAAATTGTTAAGGCATTACACAAGCGAACAACAGCCGCGCTTCTAAAGAAGCAACCAGTTCGCCGTAGCGAAGTAGGTGGGAGCGTATGCATCCACTTGATAGGCACATCTTACCTAAGGATAAGCAGGTGGGGAAATTGAGCGTAGGGACCGCAAAAAACATGTAAAAACTACGCAAAATCATGTAATACCTACCGGTATATATCTCAATCAGTTCTATTATTTTTATTTAGCGCCTACCCCCTTTGGGCCGGAAAGTAACCATCCTCAAAAATGAAGGTGGTAAATCAATTAAGGAGCGTTAATGCTTAGTTGGAAACTTCACGGAAATGGTAAGCAGATTCAACCTGGAGAGGTTGTTTCAATTGATGAAAGACTATCTTGGCCTCGTACTTTTGGTATGGGAATCCAACATATAGCTGCGATGTTCGGTGCAACATTCTTAGTACCGATTATCACTGGCTTTTCACCAACTACCACTCTGTTCTTTTCTGGTATCGGTACATTACTTTTCATTGTTATCACTCAAAATAAGCTTCCAAGTTATTTGGGTTCATCATTTGCCTTCTTAGCTCCTGTTGCTGCTGCAAAAACTTCAGGTGGCATACCTGCTGCTTTAGGTGGCATCGTTGCTGCCGGTGTTTTACTTGCAGTAGTTGGATTCATTGCAAAGGCCGCAGGAACAGCATGGATTGACATGTTGCTGCCTCCGGTTGTAACCGGAACTATTGTTATGGTGATCGGATTAAACCTAGCTGGCGCTGCAAAGAATGATTTCATGCAAGGTCAGCGCCTTGGTTTAATCACTCTGCTATCTATTGGATTAATCTCAGCATTCTTCCGCGGATTTTTAGGAAGAATTTGTATCTTTGCGGGATTAGTAATTGGTTACGTAGTAGCAGCACTTATGGGAGATGTTGATTTTGCTGGCGTTGAAGCTGCCAAGTGGGTAGCAATGCCTTCATTCACATCACCAACTTTTGATAGCAGCGCAATGTTGCTATTCCTGCCAGTGGTATTAGTGCTCATTGCTGAAAATGTTGGACATGTTAAAGCAGTAGCAGCTATGACTGGTAAAAATCTGGATGATCAGATTGGTAATGCTTTAATCGCTGATGGTGCAGCAACCACACTAGCTGGACTTGGTGGCGGTTCTGGTACAACTACCTACGCCGAAAACATAGGCGTAATGGCATCTAGTCGCGTCTACTCAACTCTTGCTTATATTTTCGCAGGTGTTGGCGCTATTTTGCTTGCCTTATCTCCAAAGTTTGGTGCAGTACTTTCTGCTACACCAGCTGGCGTAAAGGGCGGTGTAACAGTTGCACTATTCGGAATGATTGGTGTTCTTGGAGCAAGGAT
>Ga0114970_10003434_pt1 | contig 11643 bp, 10 predicted proteins | sample M_140205_XF_Meta_FD_87030 | JGI IMG/M metagenome (GOLD analysis project Ga0114970, IMG submission 87030) | Freshwater microbial communities from Lake Montjoie, Canada to study carbon cycling - M_140205_XF_MetaG | ecosystem: Environmental > Aquatic > Freshwater > Lake | place: Lake Montjoie... | reverse complement strand
GAACGGCGCTGGCAAGACGACTCTTGTTCACGTGTTGTCTGGCGCGCTGAGTCCTTCCTCCGGTGAGATATCCATTCTCGGTTCCAACGTGACACGGCAACCAGCCCATTTGCGTGCGGGCCGCTTTGGCCTTGCACGGAGCTTCCAGACTCCCAAAATAGTGACTGGCTTGTCGGTGAAATCCAATGCCGCGCTTGGCGCACATCGCCTCGGCGCAATGGGTTTCTTCGGGGCGATGGTCCCGACCAGGGCAGGTTTCCGCGAAGAAAGCGCAATAGACGAAGCCGCCTTGCAGGCGCTTCGTGCAGTCGGACTCGGCTGGGCGTTTGAACGCCATGCCGATGAGCTGTCATTGGGACACCGCCGGTTGCTCGAGATCGGTCGCGTGATTTCGCAGAAACCGACTGTCATCTTGCTTGACGAGCCGGCCGCCGGGTTGACCCGCGTCGAGAAGGAAGAACTCGTCAAGCTCCTTGTGCTGGTAAGAAAAGCTGGATACGGCATCCTGCTCGTTGAGCATGATATGGACGTCATCATGGCGCTTGCCGACCGCATCCATGTCCTCGTGTTCGGCAAGACGATATTTTGCGGTTCGCCGGCGGATGCCCGTAGCGACGCAAATGTGATCGCAGCCTATCTCGGAACCAAACCCAAGGAGCTTGCACTTTGACCACGATACTGCAAGTAAAGGGGTTGCGTGCAGGCTACAGCGGCGCCGATGTCCTGAAGGACGTCAACCTTACGGTGAAGACCGGACAGGTCGTTGCCCTTATCGGCGCCAACGGCGCTGGGAAAACGACCATGATGCATGTGGTGGCGGGTGCGCACCGTTTAAGCGCTGGCGAAATTATTGCGGCGGGCATTTCTGTGGGGAAACAATCGCAGTCAAGTCTCGTTCGCGCTGGTGTCGCGCTCGTGCCGGAGGGCAGGCACGTTTTCGGCCCCATGTCCGTCGATGACAATCTTCTGCTTGGCGCGTATTCGCGGAAATCCTCGGAAACAAAGCAGGATCGCGCATATGTGCTCGATTTATTTCCTCGTCTGGGCGAAAGGCTTTCTCAGGTGTCCGGAACGATGTCGGGCGGTGAACAGCAGATGTTGGCGATCGGCCGAGCGTTGATGGCGAGACCAAAGCTGTTGTTGCTCGACGAACCCACTCTCGGCCTCGCCCCGCTGGTGATCCAAACCATTACCGCAGCTCTTGACCGGCTGCGCAAGGAAGGGCGTTCGATCTTGATCGTTGAGCAGAACGCGGAAGTGGCTCTTGGTCTCGCGGACTATGGATACCTCATGGAAAATGGATCGATCACAGCGTCAGGACGCCCCGCCGTGCTCGCCTCCAACGAGCTGGTGCAGGCAGCCTATCTCGGAGGAACGACGGTCACCAGCCGCCAGACCGGTCAGATTGGTCAATGAGCATTTCCACGATGCGAGGATCTGAACGATAAGAATTTGCGAACCATCCGGTTCGAACGATGAACCCCCACCAAGTCGGTGGGAAAACCTAAGGAGAAACTATGAAGATGCTATTGAAATCGAGAATGGTCAGGCTTGGTGGGGCTGTGCTCCTGGCCGGTTCTTGTGCTCTTTCCGGAGGCGGCTTGGCGCAGGCGCAAGGCAAACCACCGATCAAGATCGGCGTGCTGATGGAACTGACCGGCGTCTATGCATCATCGGGCGTCTACGGGCACAAGAGTGTCACTGCCTATGCGAAAGCTTTCAACGCCAAGGGCGGCATGGATGGGCACCCGATTGAATTGATCGTGATCGACAACCAATCAAAACCCGATTTAACGGTCGCAGGGTATCGAAAACTGGTAAACGACGATAAGGTCCATGCCGTAGTTTGCTGCGGGGTTACAGCGCTTTCCTTGGTGATTAAGCCGTTCACCAAACAGTTGAAGGTGCCCACGTTCGCTTCTGGCCAGGCGGCCGATGTGATTTCGCCGCCAGATACGGCGACTTGGATTTTCCGTCCCAATGTGTCGCAGGAATCCAATCTGCGCCTTCAACTTGAATCCGCCAAAAAAGCCGGCGTTAAAAATGTTGCGCTCATGGGCGTGAACAATGCCTACGGGACTATCGCGGGCAAGCTCCTTACAACAATTGCCCCAGAATACGGTCTTACTGTAACGGGCACTCAATTTTTTGAGGCTGCCGCGACCGACGTAAAAGCGCAATTGTCGCTGCTTCAGGCGACTAAGCCGGATGCGATTATTGTCTGGGCAATCGGTCCGCAGGCAACGCTCGTCGCTAAAAACGCCCAGGAACTTGCGATTAAGACCAAGGTCTACCATTCCATGGGGGCTGCCAACACGGAATTTATCCGCGATGGTGGAACAGCTACCGATGGCAACTATGTCTCGGCATCCATAGCAATGGTGCCTCTGGCTGCGATGTTGCCGGGCGATCCGGGATATTTGGCCCTCAAGGAGTACAGCGACGCATGGATCGCCGCTGAGGGCAGGACGGGAGATGATTTCGGCAGAACACCCTGGGAAGCAATGAGCCTTTTAGCTGCGGCGATCAAGGCAAAGAAACCCGATTTGACAAAGGTTGAAGAGGCCCGCAGCGCCATCCGCGACGGCATTGAAGGTATCCGCAACTTTCAAGGACTGGTTGGAACCATCAATATGAGCCCAGAGGATCATTCTGGTATAGGAATGGGGGGCGGTCAAATGCTGCTGATCAAGAACGGCAGGTTTACTGTTGCTCCCTGAACACGGCCCCACTTGGCGGCCTTTTTTGGCCGCCAAGCATCAGGCATGGAGAGGGATTGAACCCTCGCGGCGGAGCACGGCGTCACAGATGCCGCGTCCGCCGCGGCGATTGACAGCCGCATAGGGCCACAATCGCTCAACCTCAGCTTTTCCGGGTGACCGGTATTCCTACTCCGTCGTTCATGGTTTTGTCTGCGAATATTGGGCAGATCTGTCTAGAAATCGGCGCGAGCTACAACTTGATAGTGACGCACTTGACCTGTGTGTAGTGCGCCAAGGCTTCGACGCCCTTTTCGCGGCCGATGCCACTCTTTTTGTAGCCGCCGAACGGAGTCTCGACTCCGCCCGCGTAGTACTCGTTCACGAACACCTGCCCAGCTTCCAGAAGCGCGGCCACACGGTGCGATCGGCCGAGATTGTTGGTCCATAGACCAGCCACCAACCCGTACTCCGAGTCATTGGCGATGCGAATCGCGTCCTGCTCGTCGTCGAAGGGAATGACCGAGAGTACCGGCCCGAAGATTTCCTCTCGGGCGACGCGCATATCGTTGTTAACGCCAGTCAGAACCACAGGCCGCACATACCAGCCGTTTTCCTCGCCAGGGATCTTGTTGACCGTGCCGCCCACGAAGGATGCAATGCCTTCGGACTCTGCGAGCTTGCAATAGGTCTGCACTTTGTCAAATTGCGCGCGCGTGATGATAGGACCGAACATAGCGTCATCGCCGCCGATCTTGACCTTCTCCAGTTCGGTCTTGAGTTTGGCGATGAACTGGTCGTGGATGGAGCGCTGCACCAGGCAGCGCGAGCCTGCCGAACAGGCTTGCCCCGCATTGAACGCGAAGGCCTTGATTGCTCCTGGCACGGCCTGCGTCAGGTCGGCGTCTTCGAACACGATGTTCGCCGACTTGCCGCCAAGCTCCAGCGCGACTGGGATCAGGCGCTCGCCGGCCAACTTGCCAATGAGCTGACCGACCCGCTGAGAACCGGTGAACGATAGCTTGCGGACCGTGGGATGCGCGACGAGCGCGGCTCCGACTTCGTCGCCTAGGCCGGTGACCACGTTCAGCACCCCCGACGGCAGGCCACATTCCTCGACCGCGATCCGGGCCATCGCGACCAACGTGGCGGAAGTGAACTCGGAGGGCTTGGAAACCACCGTATTGCCTGCCGCGAGCGCCGGCGCGATTCCGCGTCCGGCTTGGTTCAGAGGGCCGTTCCAGGGCAGGATGATCCCAACGACGCCGTACGGTTCGCGCCGGACGTACGAGTGATACGCCGCACCAAGATCGATCACCTCGCCATGTTCGACGTTCACCAGACCGGCGTAATACTCGAAGTACTGCGCTGCCCCCTCAATATCACCTAGCGCGTTGGGCCGAGGCCGGCCGGTCTCGCGCTGGTCAATGTCCGCCAAATCGCTGGCATGGTCGCGGATCTTCTGCGCAATTGCGGACAGAATCCGGCCGCGAAGGATGGGCCTGCGGTCGCGCCACGCGGGCCAAGCTTGGGCGGCATTGGCCACCGCGGCGTCGACATCGGCGGCGTTGCCTCGCGCGACCCTGAATGATTTTTCACCTGTGCGCGGGTCGAACTCGTCTGCGTACTGTCCGCCAGACGGAGGGACGGATTTCCCGTTGATGTAGTGGTTCCAAACTTGATCCATGGTGTACTTATATGGATGTCTCCCGGGTAGCAAAAAGAATTTGTGTTGTGTGGCGAAGAAGTCGGCTACCTACCGATATCCGGCCTTGATTGCGTGGTCTGTCTGGTTTCCCAGACTCGCCCGCTGGCCCCGATACATATCCGCTGACAAGCGCCTCATCTCCTGGAGCGGACTTTTTATGTCCGATACAACATTCAGGTTTAGCTTGCCCCGGTCTGACCTGTTTCACATCACTGCACTCTTTACTGTCTCACTACCCTATAAAGACTGGACCATATCCTTTGCTGGTTGGTTGATAAATATTAGCCTTCTGTGCTCAGGCCGCCTGCAATGACGCATTTGGCCTGATGCTCTTAAAGCCCCGTTGGTAACTCTGTTCTCTGGCCGGGACGGCCAACATCGTTAAAGGACTCACTTCCTGGCAGACGGCTGTTCGTGCCCGTGGCGTTCAACAGTCTCAATTCCTTGCCCGTGGGCAGGGAGGCATGTATAACATCTCCAAAATGTGTGTGCGGTCTAAACGCATGTGAATGTGTCTGGCAAGGAGGAAGGCCAGTGAATCGTGCGTTGGGGGCCCGCTCAGGGCGCCTTGCGATCCTCAAGGATCATCGCCGCACCCTTCTCACCGATCATCACGGTGGTTGCGTTGGTGTTGCCCGTCGTGAGCGTGGGCATGATCGACGCGTCCACCACGCGCAAACCGCTGAGGCCCCGCACGCGAAGACGCTCATCCACTACGCAGGTCTCGTCAATGCCCATCCGGCAGGTACCAACGCCATGCATGTAGGAGGTCCCGAACTTTTTGGTGTAGGCGATCAAGTCTTCGTCGGACTGCAGGTCCGGGCCCGGTTGCGTCTCGATGACGCTGATGGCCGCCATGGTTGGTGCCGAGAGGATTTGGCGCGCCAGCCGTATGCCTGAGAGCAGAACCCGCGCGTCGTTCGGGTGAGAGAAATAATTGGGCGCTATCGTGGGATGCATCGTCGGGTCAGCAGAGCGGGCGAGGATCGTGCCACGGCTGCTCGGTTGCACCGGGCAAACAGCCACCGTGACGCCGGGCTCGACCTCCAAAGCCCCGTACTTGCTAGGGTCGTAGTTGTAACTACCGGGCGTGAAAAGTAGCTGGAGGTCGGGGCTGGGCTTGTCTGGGTTTGAGCGGCAAAACACCTGCGCGGAAGTGACGCCGAAAGTGAGCGCCCCACGGCCGGTGAACGCATAGCGCAAGACCTCAGCGGCAAGTCGAACGCCGCGCGAGAGTTGGTTGATCGTAACTACACCCTTGACGCGATGGGCGATGCGCGCGACGTAGTGGTCCTGCAGGTTGCTGCCAACACCCGGCAGGTCATGCAGCACCGGCACACCGATAGACTGTAGATGCTGGGCGGGTCCAACGCCGGAGATCTGTAACAGCTGCGGAGAGTTCACGACCCCACCGCACAGAATTACTTCTTTGCGCGCGCGGATTGTCTTTTCCTGACCGCCCTGCGTGAAGGTCACGCCGACGCAGCGCTTGCCTTCGAACAGCAGGCGGCTGGCCAGCGCTTCGGTCTCGATGCGCAGATTGGTGCGCTTGCGCGACTGCTTAAGATAGGTCTGCGCTCCCGAAGCCCGGCGCCTGCCCTTTCTGTTTTGCTGTGAATAGCCCACGGCTTCAGGTTTGCTGCCATTCAGGTCATTGGTGTAGACGAATCCCGCTTCCTGGGCAGCTTTAACGAATTGGTGGGTCACCGGAAGAATGGTGCGGTAGTCCTGAACGTTCAGCGGGCCATCCTGTCCGCGAAAGTCGCGCTCGCCACCTTGAAGGTAGTTCTCGGATTTGCGGAAGTAGGGCAGCACGTCTTGAAACTTCCAGCCAGTGCAGCCCAGCTGGGCCCATTGATTGAAGTCGGCCGGGTTGCCGCGGATGTGGAGCATTCCGTTGATGGAACTGGAGCCGCCGAGTGTCTTCCCACGCGGCCATTGGATGCGCCGCCCAGCGGTTCCTTCGCTTCCTTCGCTTCCGTAGCACCAGTTGACCTTGGGATTGCTCAGGAGTTTCAGAACGCCGGCGGGAATGTGAATCCAAGGCAAATTGTCCGGCGGACCAGCCTCAAGCAGCACTATCTGGTCGCCTGTTTCCGAAAGGCGACTGGCTACCACACAGCCCGCCGATCCTGCCCCAACAACGATATAGTCAATGTCCACTGAGGGTTGCTCCAGATAGTTCTAGGTGCTTGAGTCGGTCCAACGCTGTCGCAGGTAAATGTGCTCACATTGGTTTCGGCCAGCCGGTCCGCCACCACGTAACAGTCCCACCCGGCTCCAACGATGATGCTACTAAGGTCACTGCACCGTTATTCTAACGAATGGCAACAAACCGCTTTACGCAGAGGCAATTGTGTAGCCAAAGAGATAAGGAATAGAGAATAAAGAATCAAGTGTCACTGACAAAAAATTTATCCGTAAATAAAATACAAAGGCGTTCCATGCCTGATGTCCGCGTGCGCAGGGGCGATGGCCCAGTGCTCCCTAGCGCGCAAAGCTGCGGTGCTGGGCGACTTGTGCGCCGCAGTCCGCCCATTGGGCAAGCGCCCGCACCAGCTCGGGCTTGGAGGCCGTCTTGGCGCTGGCGCGCGTCATGTTCGCCGTGAAGTAGGCGTTGCGCTCTTGGGCGTTCATCGCCAACAGCCGCTTGCAGCGGTCGCCTGGGTCAGCTGGCGCAGGATCAATGCCACAGACTTTCCAGGTGCGTCAGCACATCAAACGCAAGGGTGGTGCGGTGGCAGACAAGACGTCATCGCTGTTTGCCCAGGACCCGGATCTGCAGGGTTGGCGCTACGGGGCGATGCTCACCGATTTGACTATTCCTGCACTGGAGGTGTGGCGCTTGTACCGCGGGCGCGCTGATTGCGAGAACCGAATCAAGGAGCTCAAGGCGGACTTCGGTTTGGGCAGTTTCGTGCTGCGGGAGTTCTGGGCCACGCAGACGGCGCTGGGGGTTACGATGATGAGCTACACAACCTGATGAATGTGCTTCGCCATGCGGTGATGCGCCGCAAGGTGCACCACACGCTTTCAACGCTGCACCATGAGGTGCTGGCTGTTGGCGCGCTGTGGGACGATAACGCTAAGAATACCAAGCAGATGCTTCGACTGGCGGTGGCCCGCAAACGACGACCGTGGTTCGAGGGCTTGTGGGCAAATGCGGGCGAGCCGGTGCGACTTACGCCGCTGTCGTCAAATGCCTAATGGACAATCTCGGTTTAACCCTGTGCTAACGGAGCTGATTCCGGCCGTGGCCCCTGGTTAATTCTCCCACGCCACGGGCACCTGCAGCGGAGTCCGTCGGATGATGGAGTCGAGCCATTCGACATCGGCCATGAGGCGCAGCCGCGGGAATTCCTCGGCCAGCAGGCGATAGATGGTCGCCGCTTCAGCCCGTGCCAGGTGAGTGCCGGCACAGAAGCGGGGTCCGCCGCCGAATGCGAGGTGCCTGGCAGCGTCTGGACGGCGGATATCGAAGCGTGCCGGCTCGGCGAATGCCTGTGGATCACGATTTGCGGCCAGCAGCATCAGGCTTACCGTCGAACCGCGCGGGATTAGCTGTCCGCCCAGCGTTACATCTGCCAGGGCCCGGCGTGGCGGTCCACCCGTCCGGGTCGATGTCTCGAAGCGCAGACACTCATCGACGGCCGGCCCGGCCAGCTTCGGATCCGCGCGCAGCAGGTCGTACTGGTCCGGGTGCTTGTAGAGATTGATGAAGCCATTTACGATGAGCGACGAGGTTGTGCTGTATCCCGCAATGTGCAGCACGAGGCACTGGCCAATCAGATCGCGGTCGCTCAAACCTTGTCCATTCTCCGCAGCGTTGACCAGTCCCGACATGATGTCGTCGCGCGGGCGGGCCCGGCGATCGGCGAACAACCGGCCGAAGACCTCCTCGCACTCGAGTGCTTCCTCGTCGATCCTGGCCCAATCCTCCGCCGTAAGCTTGTTGCCGGGCTCGTGGATTTCGATGAACCGCGCGCCCCAGACCTTGAACTTTGGAATGAGTTCTTCCGGCAAACCGAGCATTTCGCCGGTGATGCGCAGGGGTAGGCGCAGGGCAACATCGGCCAGAAGATCGAAACTTTCGCGCTGCAAGGTCTCGGCCAGCAGCTCACGGGAAATCGTATCGATCCGTGCGGTCAGGTGCCGAACCGCCGCAGGCGTGAACGCATGAATGAACATCCGTCGCATCCGCTGGTATGCGGCACCGTCGGTGAACTTCATTCCTGAGATGAACACCCGGAGTGCCGGCCGGTTGCTGTTGAGGTGATCAAAACGATCGATGTTGGTTTCCATCCCCAGCCGCTCGTCCTTTAGCGCCTGAACAACGTGCTCGTAGCTCGATACCAGCCACAGCTTGTGCTTGCTCGAATAGTAAACCGGCGCCTGGGAACGCAGCCGGTCGTAAAAGTCGTAAGGTTCGCGCCTCAGATTCACTCCGGACGCCGTGCCAACTGCCAGATAGTCCGACACCGCGTCTTCGAGACTCGATTCAAGCTTAATCACCAGGGTGCTCCTCCATTTTGCAGCGATCGATCAACAAGTATATTCGTGCGACCCGTGGACACTCAGTTGTCTGCCAACGTGATACCCTCCGCAGCAGATGGGATAGTGCCAAAGGAAAGTCGGGCTATAGACGGGGGTGCAAGATCACCATTAAAGGGGTGTAGCCTCGTGTTTACGAGGCTTTCAACGCGTCTTTCGAGTGGAATGGAGTCTCATCCAAACGAAAATACTTTTGGGGGTTCTTCGGCGGGTGGAGCGATTTATCTATTGCTGCGGCCTGTGAAGTCTTAAGCGGCATAGGGAACCCGTCGATCCTAGACGTAGATCATAACTCGCTCTGGTGTGGGGGTGTCCCGAATTTTGTGTAAACGGGGCGAGTGTTAAGTCTTGTGCATCCTTTCTTCAAACTGGATAGTAAACCGGGTCAATGCAGCCTTCCAGTCACGCAGTGGCATTGTCCATTTCTTGCTGATGTTGGCCAAGTGTTAGCGGCCGTGTAGGGAGGCGCAAATATGGCGGAGTTCCGCATTGGCGCCGTATCTCCGGCGGGTAATCAGAGAATGGCGTAACGCGCGCCCAGTTGCTGCAGTCCAAAACTGTGAGCAGGGCGCGGGGGTAGGGTGGCATTGGCGTGTCTAGCCTGGGCGATGCCGAGCAGATCTTCTCACGGCTTTCAAAATCGGCCAACTGACCGACCCCACCGTACCCCCACCCCCCTGAATCCAAACTGGGACTCCGCCGCCCGACTACACACTGTTCTGCTCAAACGACCCCCTTGCTTTTTGATTGCAGACCCCCGGGGTATATAAAAATCTTGGTTGTTGAGCCGGCTGGATTCTCAGATTGATGGGATGTCAGCAACTACCGCGGGTACTGTCGTGCTCAAATGCTATAACGGGACTGGATGAGGAAATTTACCGGAGGGCTCACGCTTTAGCTGCAGGCCAGCCAAGGGAGTTCTCTGACCCCTCGCGGTTTTTCAGCCACCAAGACCAGTCCTGCGGCAACAGCGAAAACGGATCAGGGTGTGCCAACTCCCGCGCAGCCCAGATGGGCCAGTGCGGGTTGGCAAGTGCCGGGCGGCCAAGGAACACCAGATCGATCAGTTCCTCGCGAATCACTCGGTCGGCAACGGCGGGAGCGCCCAAGTTCCAGCTGACCGCTACAGGAATACCGACCTCCCGCTTCACACGGTTGCCGCGCTCCACCATGAAAGCCGCCTGCGAAAAAGGCAGGTCGCGCACGTCGTCGGTGTTTATGCCCAGGCTCAGGTCAGCCAGGTCCAGCCCGTGCTGCTTCAGCTCACCTACAGCCCAAACAGAGTCATCGAACTTCACGCCGTCCGGGTGGAAGTCATCAGAACCAAGGCGAATGGTCAGTGGCAGGCGTTCCGGCCACACGGCGCGCACGCTATCGAGCGCCTCCCGGAGGAAACGCAGGCGGTTTTCCAGGCTGCCGCCGTACTGGTCGGTGCGCTGGTTGGCCAGCGGTGAGAAAAAGCTGCCACCGAGATAGCCATGGGCGAAGTGCATCTCCAGCCATTCGAACCCCGCTTCCAGCGCCCGCCGCGCGGCGTCGGCATAAGCCTGGTGCAACGCATGAATCTCGGGAATGCTCAGCTCCTGCACCGGGTAGGTGTAGCGACCGCCATAGCTGATAGCAGACGGGCCGCGCACCTGCCAGCCATCTTCATGATCCGGGGCAATCTGAAGTCTACCCTCCCAGGGCTTTTGCTCGCTGCCCTTGCGTCCGGTATGGCCCAGCTGAATGGCAGGTACGCCGCCCATCTCCTTCACCATGCGGCACATGCGGGCTAGGCCTTCGATCTGGCTATCGTCCCAAATGCCTGCGCAACTGGTGCCGGTGCGGCCATCTGGCGTGATGGCGATCTGTTCGGCAAACACCAAGCCAAAGCCGCCCGCTGCGCGCGAACCCATCAGCATCACATGGTAGTCGTCCATTTTGCCATCGACTGCGCGATGCATGGTCATCGGTGACATGGCGATGCGGTTGCGAAGCGTCACACCTTTCAGGGTGTAGGGACTAAACAAGTTAGGCATTGATCTCTAATCGATTGGTTTGATGGACAATCACTTTACCCAGATAACCCATTAGGATTTCCCGGGACTACTGGTTGCCAAGGCTACTGGTACTGATTTCTAATGAATACGATTGGTAATTCGCATTTGAATTATGGCGTTAGCCAACGATCTTGGAGCTGGCAATGAACCAAGAAGCCGACTATGAGGTGCGATTCACGGGCCGCGAGATCACTGGGTGGGGCGGCATGACGTTGATGCGGCGAATGCTCCAAGGCATGAGGCTGAGCGAGGCGGCCAAGTAATGGGATTTACTGCTGTTGACCAGCCTGGCATTCATCGAATTTGATGACGCCGACTGGATACCGCACGGCACCATCAAGCGGATGCTGACGATCCATATCGACCCGCGCTGTGCGACACCGGCAACGATGTCCTACAAAGGTTTTCCGGTAGATCAGGTTCGCCAGCGACGCGGTATTTACGTGGCGGCGGTGCTCACCATCATTCTGGCGTGGGGAAAGGCAGGAATGCCTAGGGAAAAAGTGGACAATATTGTCACCTACGGTGGCGCATGGTCAGACTATTGCCGCTATCCATTGATGTGGCTGGGACATCCCGACCCTGCGACGGCACTGCTTGAACAGGTCCGCCATGATCCCGATGGCGATGTTCTGAGTGGGTT
>Ga0114970_10003433_pt1 | contig 11643 bp, 13 predicted proteins | sample M_140205_XF_Meta_FD_87030 | JGI IMG/M metagenome (GOLD analysis project Ga0114970, IMG submission 87030) | Freshwater microbial communities from Lake Montjoie, Canada to study carbon cycling - M_140205_XF_MetaG | ecosystem: Environmental > Aquatic > Freshwater > Lake | place: Lake Montjoie... | reverse complement strand
CAGTTTGTTGGTGACATTTATATTAAACCAGCTCGTTCTATCAACTTTATTCAGTTGAATTTCATTGCTGTTGGGACTGGCGTTCAATTCTCCGAAGTTGTTGGCAAATTCTAATAAATAGATAAAAGCTCAAAAGGAGTAAAATAAATGCCATTTAACATTAGTTCTTTCAAATCAAATGGTCTGGTATATGGTGGTGCCAGACCATCTCTATTCAATGTTTTCCTATCAGTTCCAGGTGGTATTGGTATCGATAACACTGCTGTAGATAAGTTCCGTTTCGTTTGTCGTACAGCAGAACTCCCAGAATCGACAGTTTCATCTATTGATGTCCCTTATTTTGGTCGTAAGGTCAAGGTTGCTGGCGATCGTTCATTTGGTGACTGGTCGGTTACTGTAATGAACGACGAGGATTTCTCTGTCCGCGCAATGTTCGAAACTTGGTCAAATGCTCTTAATAGACACGTTTCTAACGTTCGAGATCCTAATCTTTCCGCTGAAAATTACAAAACAGATCTTGAAGTTATTCAGTATGGTAAGGATGGTAGCGCAATTAGAAGTTATATGATTGTTGGTGCTTTCCCAACTGCAATTGGTGCAATCTCACTTAGCTGGGATTCAGCAAGTGCTATTGAAGAATTCCCTGTAACATTTTCATATGATTATTGGGTGCCAGTTATTGAGTCTTCTGATAAGAAGGCTGGCGGCGTAACCACTTATGGCGCTCAGGCTATCCAAGACGGCGTTAACGGTGCAAGCTAATAAATACTATTTTATGATTATAGGGGAGATGAAAAATCTCCCCATTTTGGAGAATTAAATGGCAGAATTATTCGGTTTCGAATTTAAAAGAAAACAACAAACGGCTATTGACCAAATTCAATCCTTTTCGCCAAAGGAAACTGATGATGGTGCAGTAGTCGTTGCTGCTGGTGGTGCGTTTGGTACATATGTTGATCTTGATGGTACAGTTAGAACAGAAGCCGAACTAGTAACTAAGTATAGAGAAATGTCTCTTCATCCTGAATGTGATTCGGCAGTTGATGAAATTGTAAACGAATCTATTTCTATTGATGAAGAAAGTATTGTACAAATTAATTTGGAACATGTTAAAAATATGTCTCCGCAAATTAAAAAAATTGTAGTTGACGAATTTCAAAATTGCTTAAATTTACTCCAATTTAATACACATGCATATGATATTTACCGCCGCTGGTATGTTGATGGTCGTCTTTATTATCATGTGCTTGTTGACGAAAAGAACCCTAAAGAGGGTATTAAAGAATTACGTTACGTAGATCCTCGTAAGATCCGTAAGGTCAGAGAAATAGCAAAGAAGCGTGTTCAAAACGGAAACTCCGGCGACGCTGTTATTTCTAAAGTTGCAAATGAATACTTTATCTTCAATGATAAGGGGTTCAACTATGGTAATAAAACAGTTGGTCCTTCTACCACTGGTTTAAAGATTGCCAAAGATTCTATTCTACACGTTGTATCTGGTTTAACCGATAATCAGGGCACAATGGTTCTTTCATATATGCATAAGGCTATCAAGGCTCTTAATCAGCTTCGTACCCTTGAAGATGCATTAGTTATCTATCGTCTAGCACGTGCCCCTGAACGTCGTATATGGTATATCGATGTTGGTAACTTACCTAAGATGAAAGCCGAACAGTACGTGCGCGACATCATGGTTAAGCATAAGAATCGTTTGATTTACGATGCTGCCTCTGGTGAAGTACGCGATGACCGCAAGTTCATGACTATGTTGGAAGACTATTGGCTTCCTCGTCGTGAAGGTGGTAGAGGTACGGAGGTTACTACCCTACCTGGCGGTCAGACACTTGGTCAAATGGACGACGTTCTTTATTTTCAAAAGAAGTTTTTGCAGTGCTTAAACGTTCCAGTAAGTCGTCTTAACTCAGACGCTCTATTTTCTATTGGACGTGCAACTGAAATTACAAGAGACGAACTTAAGTTCGCTCGTTTCATTATCCGTTTACGTTCTAGGTTCTCCCAGTTGTTTACCAAAATGCTAGAAAAGCAAATGGTACTTAAAGGGATTATGACTCCCGACGACTGGAACTCTTTTGTAACTGATATTAGATTTGATTACGCTAAGGATAACTATTTCACCGAACTCAAGGATGCTGAAATTGCTCAGGGTCGTATTCAGTTGGCTGGTGCTTTCCAGGACTTTGCTGGAAAGTATTATTCGCACGATTGGATTCGTAGAAACGTTCTTCAGCAGTCTGATATGGATATTGAAGAGCAGGAAGCACAGATTGCTGCTGAATCACAGGCTCAAGACCCTCGTTGGCTCAACCCAATGATTGAACAAAATGCCGCTCAGATGCAACAGCAACAGGCAGCGCAACAACCACAAGAACAACAATCGCCCGAGGATCAAAATAAACAAGAAGAAGTTAGACAGGCTCTTGTATTCATTAAGCAGATGAAACAAAAAGGAACCCCTTCTAACCGCTCTATTCAGGACCAATCAAAATATAAGGCAGCAGTTCAAATTGTAGCTAAAAATCCTGATATAGCAAAATCATTGAGTTCAAATATGGGCCAAACACAATAGTGAGGAATTTATAAATGACAGATAATAATAAATATGAAATGGGCGATTTAGTTATTGCAGCTGCACAGCAGAAACCATTAGATTTCGAAGCAGCGTTTAATGATTTAATTGTTGATAGAATTTCAAATGCTATTAATGATAAGAAAATTGCGGTTGCTCAACAGATGTATGGTTACACTCCAGATAACGAAGAAGAATCAGAGGATTAAACAAATGGCGAAATCGCTTAGAGATATATCTCCTAAAGGAGTTAAGAAAAGTAAAACTGAACCTATGGATATTTCTGACCTGAACGCAGCGTCTGGTAACCAGGATTTCGCCAAGAAACATAAGATTGAAAAGCATGCCGATCGTGTAGGTAATGATGAAAATCCGTACAGTGGAAATGATGAACATTATGTATTAAATTCTAAATCAGAAAAACGTCATGGAAATAAAAAAGGTGACGCTGAAAAAATTTACGAAGCTAAATGTAATATGACAGAAGCTGGAACTATGTGTGAAGTTCATGGTGATAAAAATTGTTCGGTTCCGGAAGCTGGTGTTGGTAAAAGAGGTTTATTGGCTGATAAAAAAAAACTCAATGAAGTACTAACTAAGAAAACACCAGTTAGTAATGTGATCGATGGGTTCGTTCATAGCAAAAATAAAATGTTCAAAGGTGATTCGAAGAACCAGCGTATTAAGAGAGCACTTGGAGCATACTATAGTATACATAAAGAAGACGCTGAACAAATTGATGAGTTATCAAAAGACGCTGTTGGTGATTATATAAAGTCAGGATCTTCATCAGCAGCAAATTTAAAAACAGATGCTGCTTATGCAAATATGACTGGCGATGATGCAAGAGCAAATAAGAATAGAGACAAGGCTCGTAATCGTCAGGCTGGAATTTATACAGCTGTTAATAAATTAACTGGTCGTGCACGAGTTAATGCTAATGAAGAAGTTGACCCATATGTAAAGAACCTTCCGCCGATTAGTGCTGATGGTAGCGCCAGCCCAGAACGTCTTAATAAGTTAGCTTCTATGGCAGGTTCTAAACCAGGTAAATCTTCTGAGCCAACTCAGGCTGATAGAGAAAAAGGTGCCAGTTTTGAATCGGGCGGAAAAAAGAAAATTAAAGAAGATCTAGCTATGCCTATGCTTGAAGGTGGTAAGAAAAAGAAAACAAAAAAAGAGTCCGGAGAAGATACTCCTATGAGATTCCCTTCTGGTAATGTAGGCGATAACGATAAGTCAGGAGTAATTTAATGTCAGGAATTATTAAACCACTCGGAACAGAATCTGTTTGTAATACAATAACCTTTAGTTCTTATAGCAACAGCGCATTAGTAAAAATATCACATGCTTCTGCAGTTACAACTTTAGCTTTAATTACATGTAAAGATTCTACAAATACTACTACTAAATGGACAATGTCTATTATTGGTGGCGAAACATTGATTGTTGAAAAAGGTGCAACAGATATTTTGACTTCGAATAACACAGCTGCTACATTAGTAGCCGTTCCTGTTGCATATAAAAATTAAGAGGAAACAATGAAGCTCTTTACAGAACTAGTCGAAGATGTACAGTATATTACCGAAGCAAAAGAAAACGGTAAGAAGGATTATTTCATTGAAGGTATTTTCCTTCAGGCTGAAATTCAAAACCGTAACGGTCGTGTTTATCCAATGCATGTATTGGAAAATGAAGTTCAGCGTTATATGCGCGAAACTGTTGATAAGGGTCGTGCCTATGGAGAGCTCGGACACCCAGCTGGGCCATCAATTAATTTAGATCGTGTATCTCATATTATCACAGAGCTTAAGCGTGATAAGAATAACTTCATTGGAAGAGCAAAGCTTACCGAAACTCCTATGGGCAATATCGCCCGTGGTCTTTTAGAGTCAGGCGCTAACCTTGGCGTTTCTTCTCGTGCTATGGGTTCCCTAAAAGAATCAAATGGTAAGATGGTTGTACAGAGCGACTTAAGACTTTCAACCGCTGCTGATATTGTGGCTGACCCGTCTGCACCAGATGCTTTCGTTAAAGGCATTATGGAAAACGTTGAGTGGATTTATGACCCAGTACATAATACTTGGCACGAACATAAGCTTCACGAAACTAAAAAGAAAATACATAATATGTCAAAGTCGCAGCTTGAAGAACAGCGTTTGGCTATTTTAGAAGATTATATTGCTTCTCTAGCAATAAACAATAAGTTTATATAAATAATTTTAAATTCTATTAAGGAGACTTTTAATGGCTAACGAAAATAACAAGGACTTGGAAAATATGTCAGAACTTCCTGTTGACGAAATTGAAAACGAAGAAGATGGTCTAGAGGAAGAAACTCTTACTGCTTCATCACTTCATCCTGGAGCTAGATCAGTTTCTGACCCTAAGTCAAAGATTGGTATGATGCAGGCTGTTATGGGTCAGATGGGCCAGATGTCAAAGGGCGACCTAACTCATTGGTTTGCTGCAACTATGGCGCAGTTCGGTCCTGGTAAGGATTATGGCGTTGGCGATAATTCAAAAAAGAATGCATCAACACTTAATATGAAGCCTTCTGCAGCATCATCTTCAATGAGAGAAGACGTTGAAGAAATGTTCAACGGTTATGAAATTTCAGAAGAATTCAAGGAAGAAGCATCGACTCTATTCGAAGCAGCTGTTCATGCTCGCTTGACTGTTGAAACTACACGTCTTGAAGAAGCATTCGAACAAAAGCTTGAAGAAGAACTATCAATCTTCAACGAAGAACTAACTTCAAAGCTCGACACATACCTTGACTATGTTGTCGAAAACTGGATGAAAGAAAACGAAGTAGCCATCGAATCAACTCTACGTAATGAAATTATGGAAGAATTCATGGATGGTCTTAAGAATCTGTTCTCAGAACATTATATCAATGTACCTGAGGATAAGGTAGATGTTCTAGAAGCTCTTGCTGAAAAGGTAAGTTCTCTAGAAGAGAAGCTTGATGAAACAATTTCCGAAAACGCAGCACTAAAGGGTACTCTAATTGAAGATCAAGCTAGAGATATCTTTGAAGAACTTGCTTCTGACCTTGCACTAACACAGCAGGAAAAGTTCGCCGCTCTCGCCGAGGGAATTGAATTTGATGGCAATCTTAATACTTATGCGAAGAAGTTGAATATCATTAAGGAAAATTATTTCCATACTGAAAACACAACTTATTCTTCAAATATCGAAGAAGAAACATTCGAAGGCGAAATTTCTGAAAATACTCGTTACGTTGACCCAAACGTCAACCGTTACGTTCAGGCTATCGCAAGAAACGTTAAAAAGTAATTTTTTATAAATAATTTATATTCTAAAAACCCGAAAGGAAAAACTAAATGTATCTAGCTGAGGAAATTCAAAACAAGTGGTCACCTGTTCTCGATCATGACGCTCTTGGCGTTATTAGAGATCAGCACCGCCGTTCCGTAACTGCAATCATGCTTGAGAACACTGAAAAGGCTCTCACAGAATCTGCAGCTCATGGTTCATACCAGACTCTAACAGAAACTTCATCTTCACTTCCAGCCAACTTTATGGGCGCTTCAAGCTCAACTGCTGGTTCTGGCGGTATCGATACTTTCGATCCAGTTCTTATTTCTCTAGTACGTCGTGCTATGCCTAACCTTATGGCTTATGACATTTGCGGCGTTCAGCCAATGACTGGCCCAACTGGTCTTATTTTCGCAATGCGTTCACGTTATGCTAATCAGGAAGGCGATGAAACCTTCTACAACGAAGTAAATACAGCCTTCACTGGTGCTGGTGGTCTTACTGGTGTTGACTCAAATAACTTCGGTTTAGGTTTCAAGGGAACATTCCCAGGTGCAACTAATACTTCACCTCTAACAGCAACTAACACCTATAACACTGGTGCTGGTATGACTACTGCTAACGGTGAATCACTTGGCGTTGATAACGGCAATAACTTCCCACAGATGGCTTTCAGCATTGAGAAGGTTACTGTAACTGCTAAGACTCGTGCCCTAAAGGCAGAGTACACAATGGAACTTGCACAGGACCTTAAGGCAATTCATGGTCTTGACGCAGAAACTGAACTTTCAAACATCCTTTCAGCCGAAGTACTTGCTGAAATCAACCGTGAAGTTGTTCGTACAATCAACATCACTGCTGTTAAGGGTGCTATGGATAACACTACTACTCAGGGCGTATTCGACCTTGACACCGACTCAAACGGTCGTTGGTCAGTTGAAAAGTTCAAGGGTCTTATGTTCCAGCTTGAAAGAGAAGCTAACCAGATCGCCAAGCAGACTCGTCGTGGCAAGGGTAACATCGTTATCTGTTCTTCAGACGTTGCTTCTGCTCTTCAGATGGCTGGTGTTCTTGACTACACTCCTGCTCTTAACTCAAACAACCTTCAGGTTGACGATACTGGTAACACCTTTGCTGGTGTTCTTAATGGTCGCCTTAAGGTTTATATCGATCCATACGCAATCGGTGGTAACTATCTAGTTGTTGGCTATAAGGGTTCGTCAGCATTCGACGCTGGTCTATTCTATTGCCCATACGTTCCTCTACAGATGGTACGTGCAGTTGACCAGTCAACATTCCAGCCTAAGATTGGATTCAAGACTCGTTATGGCATGGTAGCAAATCCATTCGCTCAGGGTCTTACTGCTGGCGCAGGTGCTCTTACTATCGGCACCAACGTTTATTATCGTCGCGTTATCGTAAACAACCTAATGTAATATTAGGAAGAAGACGGTTTCAAGCCGCAAACTTTAAGAGGGGTCTTCGGATCCCTCTTTTTTTATAAATAGTTGAAATGGAGATTACTATGTCAGCTATAGACAATACACCTGAAAATAAAAACTTTCTAAGTCCTCTTAATTTTAGATTCCAAATTAAAAAAGCACCTCATGTTAACTTCTTTGTACAGAAGGTTAATATACCTGATATTGCTATCAGAAGCCCAACTTCCCCAAACCCATTTGTAAATATTCCATATCCAGGTGACCATATGGAGTTTGGTGCTTTGAATATTACCTTTAAAGTAGATGAAGACCTTCAAAATTATCTAGAAATACATAACTGGATTAGAGCTCTTGGTAAGCCAGAAGACTTTGCTGGTTATGCTGATATAGCCGCTAAACCTTCATGGACTGGCGATGGTATCTATTCTGATATATCCGTTTTAGTTTTAGCAAGCACAAAAATGCCTAACTATGAAGTAGCCTATGCCGATGCTTTTCCTATCAGCTTAACGGGAATAACTTTCAATACAACCGATCCTAACGTAAATTATATAGAGGCATCAGCCACTTTCAAATACACTTATTTTACAATTACTAAGATTTAACTTTACTTTCTACTAAAAATATAGTATATTATAGTATTGATAATTTAGAGAGTAATTATGAAAATCGAAGATATTCTTGAACAGTGGAAAGAAGACTCAGAGGTAGATCGTACAGAGCTCGGCGATGAGGCTCTTAAGATACCAAAACTCCATCACAAATATTATCAGATGTATATTGGTGAAAAGCTTGCACTTCGTTCTCTTGATGCTGATATGAAGAAGCTTAAACTAGATAAATATGAGTTCTATACACAAGGTCATACCGAAGAAACCAGAGCTCTTGGTTGGGAGCTTCCTGCAAAAGGAATGATTCTTAAGGCTGATATTCCGATGTATATGGATGCTGATAAAGAAACTATAAAGCTATCTCTTAAGATTGGCATTCAGCAAGAGAAAATAGAATTACTTGAGTCGATTATTAAATCATTGAATAACAGAGGATATAACATCAAAGCTGCTATTGAGTGGATTAGATTTACGAATGGGTCATAATGGAAATAATTGAGATAGAAAAAGTCAACGAGACTTATAATAAGATAATTGCCGACCCCTCGACCATAATGGAGTTGAGTGGTTATTTTACGTTTGACGTTCCTGGCGCCAAGTTTACTCCAGCATACCGTAATAAAATGTGGGATGGTAAAATACGCCTTCTTAATACTATGACTTGTTTGCTTTATGCAGGTCTTAATGCATACGTTCAAGAGTTTGCTGATAAGCGCAATTATACTGTAATATACAAATCTGATTTTTCTGCCGATGAATTTTCCCTTAAAGAATCAATGGACTTTATTTCAACTTTAAACCTTCCGGAAAAGTTTACACCAAGAGACTATCAAATAGGAGCATTTACTCATGCTATACGTAATCGTAGATCTTTACTTCTATCGCCCACAGCCTCGGGTAAATCGTTTATCATCTACCTAATAACGAGGTACTATAATGCACGCACTCTTATTATTGTGCCAACTACTTCTTTGGTTAGTCAACTTGCCTCTGATTTTACTGACTATGGGTTTGTATCTGATAGGTTCGTTCATAGAATCTATGCTGGGCAAGATAAACAGACAGATAAACCAATTACCATCTCAACCTGGCAATCGATATACAAACTTCCTAAAGAGTATTTCCAACAGTTTGATGTGGTCATAGGCGACGAGGCTCACTTATTCAAGGCTAAAAGCCTTACTTCTATTCTTGCTAAATTGGATAATTGCAAGTATCGTTTTGGTTTTACTGGCACCTTGGACGGCAGCAATACTCACAAACTCGTTCTTGAAGGACTATTTGGACCTGTAAGAAAAGTAACAACTACTGCCGAATTAATTGATCAAAAGCACTTGGCAGAGTTTAAGATTAAGGCTATCGTACTTTCATACCCCGACGAGATCAGAAAAATGATTGCTCGCTCTGCTGACTACCAGGCAGAGATGGATTACATCGTTAGGCTTGAAGCCAGAAATAAATTCATTAGAAACTTAACGCTTTCGCTCGAAGGTAACACTCTATTATTATTTCAGTATGTTGAAAAGCATGGCAAAGTATTATACGATAGATTAGTAAAAGAAGCCAAAGATAGAAAAGTATTTTATGTATCTGGTGAAGTTGATGGAGAGGAACGTGAGGAGATTCGTAAAATTGTCGAGACGGAAAAAAACGCAATTATTGTTGCTTCTTTCGGAACTTTCTCCACAGGTGTTAACATTCGTAATTTGCATAACGTTGTATTCTCTAGTCCTTCCAAATCTAAAATTAGAAACTTACAGTCAATTGGTCGTGGACTACGTAAGTCAGATAGTAAGGATAGCGCAACGCTATACGACATTGCCGATGACATGAGTTGGAAAAGTAAAAAGAACTTTACCTTGCTCCATTTTATGGAGCGTATAAAGATATACAATGAGGAGAAGTTCCCATATAAGATATATAACGTAACGCTTAATATATGATTGCAGCATCACATTAATGATTATACTATGGTCTAGAAAAAAGTAAAGGACTAAAATGGCAAGAGTTAAAAATTATATCAACAATAAAACATTATACACGTCTATGATTGAACATAGAACGAAATTGAATAATGCTTTAGCAGAAGATAAACCTAAACCTCAGGTATCTAATTATATCGGGCAGTCTATTCTTTTGATTTGTAATAACCTTGCCAAAAAGCCAAACTTCTCAGGATATACATATAAGCAAGATATGATATCAGATGGTATTATTGATTGTATTGCTGCGGTTGATAACTTTGACCCAGACAGAACTAATAACCCATTCGCATATTTTACACAGATCGCCTGGAACGCCTTCATTAGAAGGATTCAAAAAGAAAAGAAACAAACATACATTAAACATAAAAACTTCGAAAACAGTTTTCTTATGAACGAACTTTGGAACGACTCGGAAAATATTCATTTAAAATCAAACGAATATTCATCGGAAGTCGTTAGGTCGTATGAAAATAAGTTGACAAAGACCAAAAAACAAAGTAAACTTAGTGGAGTTGAAGTGTTTTCTGTTATACTAGATGAGGTAAACAAAAATGAAGAATGAACACCTACTACCAGTCAACATTATTGACTTGGTAGAAAAGTACCATAATCCAAATATTCGCGAGAACGAAAAGATAAATTATCAACTTCGTTTGGAAACTATCGTTTCCTACGTTACGGAATCGCTCGCCAAGAAGCCTTCGAAGCCATCAATTAATATTAAAAAGAATCACATCATTAGATGAAAATAGCACTCATCACAGATACACACTGGGGCGTTCGTAATGATAACATTGCGTTCATGGACAATTCAAAGAGGTTTTTAGATGAAATATTTTTTCCATATTTGGACAATAACAATGTCCGTACTGTTTGTCATCTTGGTGATCTTGTAGACCGTCGTAAGTATCTAAATCATTATACGATGCATAGGTTGATGAACGATTTTTTGATACCTTTGGATAACAGAAACATTAACTGCCACTTCATTGCTGGTAATCACGATACTTACTTTAAAAATACTAATGAAATTAACGCCATTGAAAATATCCTTGGTGATAGATTTGAAGATAACTTCACTTCATATCAAAGGTTTCCTCGTGAGTTTAACTTTGATGGCGCTCCTGTATTAATGCTACCATGGATATGTGATGAAAATAGACTTGCCTGCATGGATAAAATTAAAAATACTCCAGCTCAGATTGTCATGGGTCATTTGGAGTTGGCAGGTTTCGAGATGCATAAAGGATCTATGGTTTCTCATGGAGATGATCGTTCTTGCTTTGATCGCTTTGATTTGGTTCTCAGTGGCCATTATCATCATCGTTCCGGTGATGGCACTATCCATTATCTGGGTAGTCACGCTGAGTTTACTTGGAGCGATTATAATGATCCTAAAGGCTTTCACATTCTGGATACAGAAACCAGGAACTTGACCTTCATTGAGAACCCATATAAGATTTTTAAGAAGGTATGGTATAATGATGCTGATGCTACTTTCTTAAACTCTGATATAGATTATTTTCAATATAAAAACTGTATGCTTAAAGTTATTATTCAAGAGAAAACTAATTTATTTTGGTTTGATAAGTTTATTGAAAATATTGAATCAGAAACTCCTCTTGAGATTCAAATTGTAGAAGACCATCTTAATCTCAATCTTGAAGAAGATTCTGATATTGTTAACGAAGCAGAGTCAACGATTGATATTTTCAAAAAGTATATTAATGGTT
>Ga0114970_10003432_pt1 | contig 11646 bp, 6 predicted proteins | sample M_140205_XF_Meta_FD_87030 | JGI IMG/M metagenome (GOLD analysis project Ga0114970, IMG submission 87030) | Freshwater microbial communities from Lake Montjoie, Canada to study carbon cycling - M_140205_XF_MetaG | ecosystem: Environmental > Aquatic > Freshwater > Lake | place: Lake Montjoie... | reverse complement strand
TATGGCCGCCAATATGCTGGGCCTGGCCAATGCGGCGACCCCCTTGGGTCTGCGCGCGATGCGTGATTTGGAAACGCTCAATCGCACACCGGGCACGGCCACCAATGCGATGTGCACTTTTCTCGCGATCAACACCAGCAGCATTCAACTCCTGCCGACGACCGCCATCGCCATTCTCGCTTCACAGCACGCGCAAGATCCAACGGCCATCGTCGGGACCGCTTTCCTCGCGACCATTTGCTCAACCGTCGCGGGCGTGGTCGCGGTGAAGGCGATGCAAAATTGGCCGATGTTTCGCGTACAACCAGGCGCCGCGACTGCCGTCAGCCCCGGCGTCACGCCTGACCCAATCCCCCTGCGGCTGCCCCCGGCGCCCGCGCGTTTGCCAGCGTGGGGCCGCGCGGTGTTGATTTTATTTATCGCACTTTTTGCCGGGCTTTTCTTTTGGCAGGTCATCGCGCCCGCCGCCTACCAAGCATCAACCGCTCACCTGCACCGCGCCATTTTCCCCAGCACGGTCGTCGCCCCCGCCGCCGAAGCGGCTGCCCCCCTTCCCTTGCGGGCCATCGGGATGCTCTCCTTATTAGCCGTACCTTTTCTGCTGGGATTTTTCCCGCTCTACGCGGCGCTGCGGGGCGTGAAAGTCTATGAGGAATTTGTGGAAGGGGCGAAGGAAGGATTTGCGGTGGCCTTGCGCGTTATCCCCTTTCTCGTCGCGATCTTGGTGGCGGTCGGCATGTTTCGCGGCGCCGGTGGCATCGAGGCGCTGAAAAGCGCACTCGCTCCGCTGCTGACGCCCCTCGGCTTTCCGCCCGATTTGCTGCCGATGGTACTCGTGCGGCCGTTGAGCGGCAGCGCGACGACCGGATTGTTTACGGAACTGGTGCAGCGACTCGGGCCTGATTCCCTGACGGCCCGCATGGCCGGCACTATTTTCGGTAGCACCGAAACAACTTTTTATGTGATCGCCGTTTATTTTGGCTCGGTCGCCGTGCAGCGCGCGCGCCACGCCGTCGCCGCCGGCTTAATTGCCGATCTGGCTGGAGTGGTGGCCTCGGTCATCATTTGCCGCCTCATGTTTAGCTAATGCCGCCGCGGGGCGAGCGCGGCGATTAGATTTAGCCCGAGCTCGATCTGCGAGCCGCCACAAAAGGCACCGAAGGCGCAGAACCGACCAAGGCATGGCCACGAAAAACACGAGAAACACAAAAACGAACGAATACATTTTAATCGCGAAGGGCACGAAGTGACGCGAAAGAGAATCCGAGCTTAAAACTTAAACCTTAAAACTTTCGCCTCTGTTTCGCCCAGTGGCGAGAACTGAGGACGAACACCGGGTTGATAGCAGTCAACAACGGTGCCGCCTCTAGCCTTTTGCCTCGTGCCTCTAGCCTTATAGCCGCCACGAAAAACACGAGAAACACAAAAACCGATAGATAGTCGGTGAGCGCCAGTAAGGGAAGATCGGGCCTATCACCCATCACCCCTGGCCCCTGACCCAGCTTCTCCGAGCCGCCACAAAAGGCACAAAAGGCGCAGAATCGACCAAGGCATTTTTGACCACGGATGGGGACAGGATGGGATCAGGATAGATTCGAGGCAGCGGTCTGGGAATTTAATCCAGATCGAATCCGTGCAATCCGTGGTTAGATTGATTCGGAATCAACCAAGGCATTTTGCCCGCGAAAAACGCGCAATGACGCGAAGGAAATTCCGAGCTTAAAACCTAAACCTTAAACCTTAAAACTATCCCCCTCCCCCCCCCCCGCTTACGGCGCGCTTAGGCGCAGGGCAGATTGCGGGTCCCTTGCAAGCCGCAGCCGGCGGGGCCGGGTTGGAGGTGGAGGTGGCCGCCGGCAATTTCGGCGACGGAGCGCGCGATCGCTAAGCCCAAGCCGAGCCCTTGCTGGTCGCGGTCGCTGCGCGCGAATTGAATAAAGGGTCCGATCGCCGCACACTGGGCCTCCGTCATGCCCACCCCGGCATCGACCACGGTAATTAAGTAACGCGCCTCGTGGCATCGTCCCGTCACGGTGACCGGCTGACCGAGCGCAGAAAAGCGGAACGCGTTGCCGACTAATTCGGCGACGGCGGAAATCAGATAGCCTTCATCGAGCCGCAGACTCGCGGCATCGCAATGCAGGGTTAAATCCGCGATGCGCTGCTCCTTGTGGGCGGCGCGAGCGGCGCCTGCCATAATAGATTCGCTGGCGGCACAACGCCCCGCCTCGGGGCAAGGGGGCGTCTTGCGCCGCTCCAACTCATAGTGCAACGCCAGCTTGCGCGACAACGCGAACTGCTGATGCGCATTGGTGCGGATGATCTTGAGCAGGTCTTTTAATTCAGCCGGTTTGATGTAATCGGCGGCCTCCTCAATCATTTCCAAACCGCCCATGATGCCATTGAAAGGCGGCAAAAGTTCATTCGCCCAATTGGCCTGGGCCACCACGCGACGATCAGCGAGCAAGGCGAGGATGCGCTCCCGCAGCGGCCGCAGCCGCTGCATGCGGGCGGCGATGGCGTCGAGGATATCGCTCTGAGTAAAAGGCTTCGTAATATAATCATCCGCGCCCAGGGTCATCCCTTGGCGCTGATGCTCTCGGTCCGCCCATGCGGTGAGAAAAACAAAGGGGATATCTTGGCCCGCCGGGAGCGCCTTGATGGCCGTGATCACTTGATAGCCGTTCATCCCGGGCATTCCAATATCACAGAGGATCAAATCGGGCTGCTCTGCCGCCAAATTAACGCCCATCGGACCATCGATCGCCACGAGCACCGTATGCCCATTGAGCTCCAAGAGGTCGCGCAGCGTTTCCCGGATCTCAAGCTCATCTTCAATAATTAGGATTTTCATGGGTAAACAGCGCCCGCACTAATCGGCCGCTGCCGTTGGGTTTACCGCTACTGCCGCCGGGAGTTCAAACCAGAAAAGGGCCCCCGCACCTAACTGACTCTCCACGCCGACCGTGCCGCCGAGTTTTTCCATGATGCGCCGGACAATGGAAAGACCGAGCCCGTGGCTCGTCGCACTCACCTTGGTGATCCGCGTGAACGGTACGAACATACCTTGCTGGCTGGCGGCATCGAGCCCCGGGCCATCGTCTTTCACCCAAAAACGAATCATGGAGCCGTCTGCCCTGACGGTGCTGCCGAGCGTGATCTGGGTTGAAGGCCCACCGTACTTCAGCGCATTACTGATATAATTAACCCACACTTGGATCAACCAAGGAGCATACCCAACGGCGGTCGGCCATTGCCCAGGTTGCTGAATAACCGCCGCGGAGGCCGTGAGCTGACTGGCCAAGGCAGCCAAGGACTCCGTCACGATGGCCCCCATATCGAGCGCAGTCATCTTGGCCTTGATCGACTCCTGCCGCACTAGCGCGAGCAAGAGGAGTTCATCCACAATGGTGGAGAGATGGTCCGCCGCGCGACTGGCTTCTTGCAAATTACGTCGCAGCGCGGGCTCATCCATTTTCCCGAGCCCCTCCGTGGCGAGGTACAGTCGTCCGCTGAGAGTGAAGAGCGGCGTTTTGAGATCGTGCGCCACCGTGTGAGCGAAGGCATCCAGCTCATCGAGGAGTTCTTTTTTCTCTAATTGAATCGTAATCGCGCGCAGCACTTCGCTTTCGCTAAAGGGCTTTGTAATATAATCAGCCGCGCCCAGTTCCATCCCGCGGCGCGTATCGGCGCGATCAGTTTTAGCCGAGATCACAATCACCGGAATCGTGCGCAACCCTTCCGCTTGGTGTAACGCCTCCAACAAAGCAAAACCAGACATCACCGGCATACTGATATCGGTAATAATGAGTGCCGGGGCTTCCCGTTGCGCGATGGCGAGACCCGCCATGCCGTCGGCTGCGGTGAGCGCCCGGAAACCATTGAGCGTAATCAGATCGACTAAGGTTTCGCGGACGGCCGCGTTGTCCTCAACGATCAGGATGGTGGTCTGCCGGGAGGGTTTCATGGTTGGGGTGCGGGCGTGATCACCCGCGGTAGCACCACGGTGAATTTTGTGCCGCCTGCGGTGATGCTGCTCACCGCCACCGTGCCTTGCAGTAAACCAACCATCCGCTGCACAATGTTCAGACCTAAACCGGTACCGGCGATCTGCCCGATGTTGGAACCGCGCTCAAAGGGATCAAAGATGCGGGCCTGATCAGCGAGGGGGATGCCGATGCCTTGGTCCTCGACCTCCACGATAGCCGCATCGACCGTGAAACTGAGGCGCAGAGTGATCGTGGTGCCGACGGGGGAGTAACGCACGGCGTTGCTCAAAAGATTGGAGAAAATATGCTGCAGCAAATTGGGATCACTCACGAAGGCAGGATCCGCCGTCGGGGGGGCAAAGAGGAACGTATGCTGCGCGCCATCGCCCAATTCACCGTCGTGCAGAATGGACTGCAGCTCCTGCGCCAAATCCACCGGGCGCAACCGAAGCTCAACGCGGGCCGCATCCGCTCGATTCAACAATAAGATATCATCCAGCATCCGATTCATGTGCTGCAGCGAGGCCGCGATGCGCACCAGCAGGGACTGCCGCTTAACTTGATCAAGCCGGTCGAGATGGTGCGTTAAAATTTCTACTGAGCCCATGGCCGCCGCCATCGGCGTACGGAATTCATGGGAGGTCAGAGAAATAAACCGAGTCTTCATCTGCGAAATGTTCTTTTCCCGATCCAGTAGGACCGTCATCTGCCGAGCGGCTTGCTGAGCGATCGAGCCATCGCGGACCACCCAGATCACCTGCGCGCCATCCGGTGAAGCGACGGAGCTCAAGGAAATCTCCGCCGGAAATTCACTCCCATCCTTGCGCCGAGCATTAAGATTAATGACGGCTGGCCTCAGCGAGCGGGGCTTAGACGCCGGCTCATTGTCCGATCGCGAGGCCGCGGGGGAATTTGCCAATGCCGCGGGGATGACCTGCTCGACCGAGCGGTTGCGGAGTTCGCTGAAGGCGTAACCGAAGAGCAACGTCGCGGCGGGATTGACTAGGTCGATTTTACCCGATGGGGCCACGACGAGAATAGCATCAGGCGAGGCATCCACCAGCGAGCGGTAACGATTTTCGCTCAACTGAAATTTTGTCTGACGATCCTGAGCGAGTTGCTGCAAATCAGCAGCCTGCAGTTGCTGCATTTTTTCCGCCGCCTTTTGCAGCGTGAGGTCACGGACCGTGGCCAAAATAAAGACTTTTCCCCGAACATGGACTCGGGAAAATGTGAGTTGGGCTAAAAATTCATAACCATCCGATCGCTGGAAAAGCCATTCGCCAGTATAATACTCTTGAGTGAGCATCTGCTTAAATAAACTCGCCGCTTTAACCGGCGACGATTGCCCATCGGGTTGGAAGGCTGGCGAAAGCGCTCCCGGCCGGATGGCGAGAAAATCGGCCTCGCTCGCTACCCCAAACATTTTGAGCGCAGCAGGGTTGCACGAAGTATAACGCGCCGTGAGCGGATCAACCGTTCCCACCGTGTCCGCGGTATGTTCGAAAATTGCCCGGTAGTGCTCTTGGCTCGTCTTCAACTCTTCAGCAATGCGGGCTAATGCTTCAGCTTGCGCCGCGAGTTGCCGCTTATCGGCCCGCTCCTGCTCTAGCGCAGCATTTTCTTTCGTCAGGTCACGAGTGGTCGCCACAATGATCGGCCTTCCCCCGATCATTACGCGAACTTGCGTGATTTGGGCCGCGAAAATAATGCCATCGGCTCTTTTATAGTGCCACTCGATGCTGCTGGACGGAGCCTCATTCATCTGCCGCTGGCGCTCCAGCGCTGCTTCGACCGAGCGCCTGCCATCCGGCTGGAACTCGGGCGACAACCCCCCCGGCGGCAGGGAAAATAAGGCCGCTTCGCTGCGCAGACCAAACATTTTAAGCAGGGCGGCGTTGGCTGATTTATAGCGCAGGGTTACGGGATCGATTGTGCCGATCGCATCAGCACTATACTCAAAAAGAGCGCGATAATGAGCTTCACTCGTGGCGAGGCTACTCGCCGATGCGAGCAATTGTTCCTCATATATTTTGCGCTGGCGGGCAAGTTCCTGCTGAGCGGTGAGATCGCGGATGGTCCCCAGCAGAAAAAAATGGTCCCCTTCTTGGAGGCGATCGAGCGTGGCCAGCCCCCAAAACGTAGAGCCATCCCGTCTTTTCCACAGCCATTCAAACGTCAGGGAGCCTTCCTTAAAGGCCTGCGTGATGATTTCAACGGAGCGCTGAGCGGAGAGTTGACCATCCGGTTGATATTGGGACGACAGCGCGCCCGGGACTTGGGCGCAAAATTCGGCTTCCGTGGTAAAGCCGAACAGCGTGAGCGTCGCCGCGTTGCAGGAGCTAAAACGCTGGGTGCGCCCATCAATGGTCCCGATCGCATCCCGACTGCCTTGATAAATAAGCTTTAAATATTCAGCCTGGGCCTGCTGCGCCTGATTTTGTGCGTTGATCTGGGCGGTCTGCTCCTTGACCGCTTGTTGGAGCTCTGCCTCGCGGTTTTGTTGAAATTTCTTAAAGCGCCTGAACCAATAATACGCCAAAGCACAAAATAGTCCGATCAGCCCAGCCCTCATTAAAGCGGTCCATCGGAGTTGGCTCTGCTGATACTCCCGCAGTGCGGTGAGGTGCCGCTCGTAACCACTCAGCAGATTCTCGATTTTTAAAAAGATGACCCGCGAACTCACGGCAGGCGGCGGCCCAGCCCTGAGCGGCCCCACCAGCTCATGATATGAGCCCAAGGCTGCCGCCATCTCGCGGGAAAATTCTGCCCGGATTTTGCGATCGGCGGCACGATCGATCAGTAAGAAACTACTCCGGCCGGCCTCCCTGATCAGCTGAAGCGGAGCGGCCATCGCATCAAGCTTAGCCAGCACGGCCTCTTGGCTGGGTTGATTACTAGCAAGCGGTAAGCCGGCAGCTTGCTCCCCGGGCCTGAGCACGAGTTCAATATACTCAGCGCTAGATCTTAGCTGGATGATTGACCTCGCCTCAGCATCCAGATTTTGACCGATGCTCGGATAGATGAAAACGCCGAGCGTAAATAATCCTAAAAAACCGAGAAGCACGGTAAAAAGGGCTAGCCCGTTGACTAGGTTATCATCAAAACGGTAAGGCGAGTTGAAGCGCCGCGCTGGGCTGGGCTGAGTGGGCGCAGAATCCGGGGTGGGCAAGGCAGGCGTCATAGCAAGATAGAGGAAAAATGAAAATTGAGCCGACCGCTCAGCCCAGAGTAGAGCGGAGCACTTTGGTGAGTTCAGCTAAAGCGTAGGGCTTTTGCATAAATAAGTGAGGCGGCTGCGGGCCCGCCTCGGCCGCAAGGTGAGTTTCGCTGTAGCCGCTCGCGATGATGATCGGGAGGTCAGCGGTGAATTTGCGCAGAGCACTCAGGGTTTCCCAGCCATTCATTCGGGGCATGATCACATCACATAATACGCACCCGATGGCGGCTTGGTGCTCAGCGAAAAGGGCCAAGGCCTCCACCCCATCGGCGGCCTCGAGCACGGTAAAATCTTCTATTTCTAAAGCCAATCGAACGGTCGAGCGCAGACTCGCGTCATCCTCGACGACCAACACCGTCCGCCCCCGAGGAGCGGTCGGTAGCGGGAGAGCGGGTAGCTGCCGCTCGGTCGCCGCCGGCACGGGTAGATCGCTCAAAGGGAAATAGACTCGAAAGGTCGTCCCCGCGCCGAGGACGCTATCCACCGTGATCACCCCTTGATGCGCGCGCACCAGCCCCAGGGCCGCCGAAAGACCAAGGCCACGGCCAACGGCATGCGTTGAATAAAAGGGATCGTAAATCTTGCCCAGAGCATCCGGAGCGATGCCGGAGCCGCTATCGATCACTTGCAGACAAGCATAAGTTGAGCCGGTCGGCTGCCAGCTCACGGGCATGCGATGCTTCGTTTCAATATTTTCGGCGAGGACGAGTTGCAGGCCCACATGAACCACGCAGGGCCGCGGACTGGCTTCCCATGCGTTGGTGAGCAGGGCGCTAAAGATTTGGTAAAGTTGTTTACCATTCCCCAAAATGACCGGGCTAGGAGAAGCCAAGTCTGCCTTCAAAACCACTCCAGCCGGGGTCGCGGCACTCAGCAAATGCAAGCTTTGCGTCGCGACCGCGGCCAAGGCGAGCGGCTCCTGGTGCTGCGGGCTCTCGCCGAGGTAGGTCAGCATGAGGCTACTCATCTCAGCCGCTTTCTGCGCGTGAACTTCCGCGGCCGCGACATAGCCCTTTGCGCTCTCGCTCGGGCGCCCCGTCTTCATGAGCTCCAGGTTTCCCATCACCCCCTGGAGTTGATTATTAAAATGGTGCGCGATGGCCCCAGCCATGCGGCTAAGACTTTCCGCCTTCTGCAGCTGCTGATTTTGCGTTTCCAGCGACTGCAGCTGTTGTTGGACTTTTCTTTCCTCGGTAATATCCCACCGCACATCAATAAAATGAGTGATCTCACCCCGCTTATTGCAGAGCGGGCTCATGATCTGCCGCTCCAAAATAATTCGCCCATCCTTGCCCCGATTGTAAATTTCACCATGCCACGTCTGACCCTGCAGGAGGGTAGCCCACATTGTTTTATAAAAAGCCTGATCATGCTGCCCCGATTTTAAGAAGCGCGAGTTCTGCCCGACGACTTCATCAAGAGCATAACCGGTATTGCTGGTGAAGGCCGGATTAACCCAAACGATCAGACCTTGCCGATCCGTGATGACAATTCCCTCCGCCGATGCCTCCAAAGCCGCATTTTTTAACCGCAAGAGCGACTCCGACTGCTTGCGGGCAGTGATGTCCTGAAGAATACCGACGAGCTTAACGATGACCGACCCCGCCGATTCCGCGGCGCCCTGGATCCGGACCCAGATCGGCCGACCCGCCGCCGTGGTCTTCTCCACTTCAAGATCGAAGGCGAGCCCGTCCGCAATGCAGCGCCCAATCGCCGCCGAAACGAGCGCGCGATTAGCCTCCGTATAACCATCGAAGAGACCGGAGTCCGCGGTCGGGACAGGCCCCGCCGGATCGAGTTCGTTGATGTGAAAAATTTCTTCGGACCAAGTATATTGCTTAGTCTTCAGATCGAGTTCCCAACCACCGATCCGCCCGAGCATATTCGTGCGCCGCAGATCTCCTTCGCTTTTTCTTAGTGCACTCGCATGGCGGCCCAGGGCGCGGGTATGCGCCTGTTGCCAAATAATGATGCCAAGAATAAGCAGGGCACCGAGCCCGATGGGCCCCAGATAGGGACGCAGATCTTTCAGCTGAATCCTGCGGGGTTGGATCGGCCCAATCCACTTGGCGTAAAGTCGGTCGAAGGTGCCGTTGGCCCGAACGGTCGCGAGGCCTTCATTAATGACCGCCAAATTCTCGGCGTCTCCTTTATGCACCGCGATATGAAACTGGGAGACGATATCGTCCATAAAGTCGCGCCGCAAACCGAGCTCATCCGGCTGGTACTCGACGCGCAGAGCCTCACCGTCACGCTTCGACACGTATTGCGGTGGCAAATTACTCGGCCGAGCTAAAATAAATTCCGTCCGCAACAGCCGCATCGACAAGGCAAAGTCGCAGTCGCCATTTTTTACGGCCGCGAGCATCTCTGGGTAAGAATCAAACGGGACGATCTGCGCGCCCCACCCTCGGTTGGCCATAGCTCCAAAGTAAGCCTGGGTTCCGCGCAGGGCGGCCATTTTTTTCCCGACAAACTGCGCGGTACGCGTCATGGGCGAGTCCTCCGGCCGGGTAAAGATAATGGAGTGCAGCGCGGTGTGCCCGATCGAGAAATCCATGAATTTCAACCGATCCTGATTGATCAAGGTATTGGCCAGAGCATCTATCCGCCCCGCCTTAAATTCAGCCAGAATAAAGGTCCAAGATCCTTGCACATAGACAAAATCAATCTGAGCGACGAACCCGATCTCGCGGAGCAACTCGACGGTAAAGCCTTCCGGCTGGTCAGGGATGCTTACATAGGAAAGTGGCGGCGAATTGTACTCCACGCCGATGCGGACGGTGCGGCGTTCTTTACCGGACGCGACCCCGACCTGACCGCGAGCGATGACGACTGCCTGGCTGCGGGGTAAATTGTCCATGGCTGGCTTGGGCACCGCCGCCCTCTGCTCCATGGGTGCCGCCAGGCCTCGCTCAAGATTATTTATCGGCTCGGTTGGCGGCGCCGGACTAATCGGGCTGACGGCCACCGGCGGGGCCGCGTGGCTGAGGAGAACTAAGCCCAGCGCAAGCCAGATCAAAGCGCGGCCGAAAAAAGATAATTTACGCACAAAGAAAATTAGCCGGCGCCGCGAGAGGCAGCTTAGCTGGATGCTTAAACGTCGACCTCCGCTGGATCGGCCAGAGTGGCCTCAAGCCCGCACAGCGGAATCCGCACGCGGATGAGCGTCACGCCCGCTTCGGAGACGATCGTCGGCTTTGAGCCCACCAAGGCGCACAATTGAAAGACAATCGCCAAGCCGACCCCGAGGCCCTGTTGTTCAAAGTAGTCGCGGCCAAATTGGGCGAAGGCCTCGACCGCGCGCACCTGTTCAGGCGTGAAAGCGCGGCCCTCATTCTGGACGGTGAGCTCATACTCGGCCGACGCTAAACGCTGGCCGCTGACTTTGACCGGCGACCCCTTCGTTGAAAATTTAAAAGCGTTCTCTAATAATTCGAGAACCAAGGTGGAGAGATAGGTCGCCGCCATTTGCACGCCAGCGGGCTCTAATTGGAGGGCAAGATCGCCCGTACGATCATGCTCGGAAGCGAGGTAGCCGCATTCCGCGCTCGTCGCGGAGGTCCAAGCGGTGGCGGGATTTTCCTGAAAATGAGCCGTCACTTCCGCGGGCTGCGTGGTGATTTCGACCCACATAGTGAGCAGCTGAATTTGCTTATGCAGGCGGCGAGCCGAGCCCCCAATGAGCGCGCAGGATTCGAGCACGGCTTGGGACGACATCGTCGGCTGGGCGCGGGCCTCTTCCGCCAGCAAGTCAACAAAGCCCATAATCCCGCTGAGCGGCGTGCGCAGTTCATGCGGCAAGGACTTGGCAATTTGCAGACGCAGTTGGGTGAATTGGGCCGAACGGCGGCGAGCATTTTCCAGCTGGCTCGAGATCGCCTTGCGCAGGTCTTCCAGCGTGAAAGGCTTGGTCAAATAATCATTGGCCCCGGTGCTCATCCCCATGCGCACATCCGATTTGTCGGCCCGCGCGCTGAGAAAAATAAGGGGAATATCCTGCAGCTCCTTGTGCGCTTGGGTGTGCGCCAGCAGCAAATAGCCATCACCCTGGGGCATCATGATATCCGACAAAATTAAATCCGGCAGCGCCTCCGTATGAGTGAGATGTTGCACCGCGGCATCGCCCCCACTGGCGCAATCCACGGCATAGCCCTCGAGCAGCAGCAAATCGGCCGTGGTTTCACGAATCGCCTGATCATCCTCAACCAGCAGAATACGAGCTAGGGGTTTGGTCGCCATGCGTTAGAAATAAAGGGAGAAAAAAGGCCGGCGAGTGGGTTAAAAAACAGAGGGAAACCATCTGTATCGACCCCAAATTGCAAGTCATGAGCAAAAAAGTCCACCCGCCCGCCAATCCCGCCCTGAGGCGGGATTGGCTTAAGGCTTAAGGTTTAAGTTTTAAGGTTTAAGTTCGGAATTCCTCTTTCGCGTCCT
>Ga0114970_10003430_pt1 | contig 11646 bp, 10 predicted proteins | sample M_140205_XF_Meta_FD_87030 | JGI IMG/M metagenome (GOLD analysis project Ga0114970, IMG submission 87030) | Freshwater microbial communities from Lake Montjoie, Canada to study carbon cycling - M_140205_XF_MetaG | ecosystem: Environmental > Aquatic > Freshwater > Lake | place: Lake Montjoie... | reverse complement strand
TTCGTCTTCGCCTCGTACATCCCGACCGTGGTGGTCTTCACGACGCAGCTCCTCGCATTGCCTGGTCAGACCTGGTCAGAGTAGCAGCACTGAGCCCCGCTACACGAAGCGCGCAACGCCCGCGACAACCCGATCCAGGTCGTCGTCGGTGAGCTGCGAGTGCAGCGGCAACGCCAGGGCGCGGCGGAACACGGCCTCGGCGCCGGGCCGCGAGCCCTGCTCCTTGTAGGCCGTCATCAGGTTCACGGCGTACGTCCCGATCTGCACCTCGATGCCCTCGGCGCGCAGGGTGGTGAGCGCCTCATCGCGGTTGTCGATCTGGATGACGTAGGCCTGGTAGCCGTGGACATCGCCCTCGGCGGCGCGCGGCACGACGACCTTGCCGGCAGCCTCGAGCTCGGCGAGCCGCTCGGTGTAGCCGGCGGCGATGCGGCGGCGCATCGCCAGCAGCTCCGGCAGGCGCCGCATCTGCGGGATGCCGATCGCGCACTGGATGTCGCTCAGCCGGTAGTTGGTGGACGGCTGCGGGATGTCGGCCTTCGCCATGTCGATGCCGTGGTGGCGGAAGCGGCGCAGCGCCGCGTCCAGCTCCTCGGAGTGGGTCGTGATCGCACCGCCCTCGCCGGTGGTGACGGTCTTGCGCGGGTGGAACGAGAAGCAGCCCATCACGCCGAGGCTGCCGCACTGCATGCCGCGCCAGGTCGCGCCGAGCGCGCCGGCAGCGTCCTCGAGCAGCTGCACCTCGGGCGGCACGGCGCTCGCCAGGGCCTCCCAGTCGACCGGGTTGCCAAACAGGTGCACCGCCAGCACGGCCTTCGTGCGCGGGGTCACCGCGCGGTAGACCGCCTCGATGTCGATGTTCATCGTGGCCGGGTCGACGTCCACCAGCACCGGTGTCGCGCCGACCAGGGCCACCGCGTTCGCGGTCGCCGGGAAGGTGTAGGCCGGGACGATCACCTCGTCGCCAGGGCCGAGCTGCAGCGCCATCGCAGCCAGGTGCAGCGCCGCCGTCCCGTTCGCCACCGCGACCGCGTACGGCACCCCGACGGCGCCCGCGATCTCACACTCGAACTCGCCCACCTTGGGGCCCATCGTGAGGTGACCGCTCGCCAGCACCTCGGCGACGGCAGCGGCCTCCTCGGCGCCGACGTCCGGCAGCCCGAGGCGGATCGTCATGTGCTCGGCAGCTGCTCGCGGTACCAGGCGATGGTGCGCTCGAGACCCTCTTCGAGGTCAACCTTCGCCTCGAAGCCGATCACCTCGCGCGCCTTGTGCACGTCGGGGATGCGCAGCTCGACATCGACGTAGTGCAGCGGCTGGAAGGTGATCTCGCCCGGCGCGTTCGCGAGACGCTTGATGCGCTGCGCCAGGTCGAAGATGGTGACGGCCGAGCGGGCGTTGCCGATGTTGAAGCTCTCGCCCACGGCCTTCGGGTGCTCGAGCGCGAGCAGCAGGCCCTCGACCATGTCGTCCACGTAGAGCCAGGCGCGAATCTGCGAGCCGTCGCCGTGGATCGTCAGCGTCTGGCCAGAGATGGCGCGCTCGATGAAGGCGCGGATCGCGCCGCCCTCCATCTGCGCCGGGCCGTAGACGTTGAACGGGCGCACCGACACCGCGGGGATGCCGAGCTCGGCGTGGTAGGCGTGGGCCATGTGCTCGCCCGCGAGCTTCGAGACGGCGTACGTCCAGCGCGCCTCGCCGACCGAGCCGATCGTCGTCACCTGGTTCTCGTTGACGTTGAAGGCGTGCTGGCCGAACACCTCGCTCGTGGAGAACTCGATGACGCGCTCGAGCGACTCCTTCGTCGCGAGCGCGGCCTCCAGCGCGTTGTAGGTGCCGATCACGTTGACGCGCATCGTGCGCACCGGGCTCTTCAGCACCGTGTCGACGCCGGCGATAGCGGCCGCGTGGACGATGTGGCTGACGCCCTGGGTCGCCTGCTTCAAAGCCTCCAGGTCGAGGATGTCGCCCTGGATGAACTCGAGGTTCGGGTGGCTGGCAAGCGCGCTGCCGCTGAGGGCGTCGCGATGCAGGTTGTCGAAAACGACGATCTGGTTGTCGTCGATGAGGCGGCGGGTCAGCGTCGTGCCGATGAAGCCCGCGCCACCCGTGATGAGAATTCGCTTGCCGGAGAGCGCCATTCGGCCACCGAGTCTACCCGCGGACGTGCGGGGGTGGCCGTGACGTCCGCCCCGGCTGCGCTGCCCCGCCTGCCGCGCCAGTAGCATCGACCTCCATGGCGACCGTCCTCCTCATCGGCGCGGGCATCCACCAGCGGCGCGCCATCCACCGCGCGCACGAACTGGGCCTGCAGGTCGTCGCGGTCGACGGCCAGGCTGACGCCGCTGCGCTGCCGCTCGCCGACCACGGCTACGTCGTCGACTTCCGCGACCTCGAGGCGCTCGCCGCGCTCGGCCGCAAGCACGGCGTCCAGGGCGTGCTCACCGTCTCGGCCGACCGCGCCGTGCCCGTCGTCGCCGCCGTCGCCGAGCTGCTCGGCCTGCCGGGCATCGGCCGCGACACCGCGTTTCACGTGAAGAACAAGGTCGCCATGCGCACGCGCCTCGCGCAGCACGGCGTGCCGCAGCCCCCGTTCGCGAGCGCCCGCAGCGGCGAGGAGGCGCGCCGCGCGCTGCTCGACACGGTCGGCTTCCCCGCCGTCATCAAGCCGTCCGACTCGGGCGGCCAGCGCGGCGTCTTCTTCGTCGAGTCGATGGTCGACGCCGACCGCTACGCCGCCGACGCGATCGGCGAGTCGCCCACCGGCGAGGCGATCGTCGAGGGCTTCCTGCCCGGCATGGAGCTGAACGGGATCGTCATCGCCCGCCGTGGCGAGGCGTTCACGCTGACCCTCTCCGACCGGCGCCGGCCGCCCGGGATCGGCTTCGGCGTCGGCTGGATGCACCTGTATCCGCCGAGCCTGCCGCCCGAGCAGGTGGAGGAGGCCGACCGCGTGGCGCGGGCGGCCGTCCTGGCGGTGGGCCTGCGGGATGCCATCGCGTTCCCGCAGCTGATCGCCCGGCCCGACGGCGCCGTCGAGATCGTCGAGGTGGCCGCGCGCATCCCGGGCGGGCAGATGGCCGACCTGGTGCGCCATGCCACCGGCGTCGATCTGCTCGAGGTGGCGCTGCGCCAGTGCCTGGGCGAGGAGATCACCGACGAGCTCGTCCTGCCGAAGTTCCGCCAGCCGCTCTGCATCCGCTTCCTCACCGCCGAGCCGGGGCCGCTCAAGGCCGGCCGTGTCACGGCGATCGGCAGCTCGGCCGCCGTCGACGCAGCCCCCGGCGTCGTCCAGAGCGAGCTCTACTTCGGCGTCGGCGAGCTGATCAACCCGGTGCAGGTAGATGCCGACCGGCGCGGCTACGTGATCGCCACCGGCGACACGAACCTCCAGGCGCTCGAGCGCGGCGAGGCCGCCGCGAAGCTCTTCCAGATCGAGGTCGAGCCGACCGTCTCCACCTCGAAGCACCGCTGCGACTTCGACCTCGACCACTACCGCGAGCTGATCGCCGCGGCCCGGGCGGGCGGCTACCGCTTCACGCGCTTCGATCACGATCCGAGCGACGGCGACCTCTTCCTGCGCCACGACGTCGACTTCTCGCTGGCGGCCGCCCTCACCATCGCGCGCCTCAATCACGAGCTCGGCGTCCCCGCCACCTTCTTCCTGCTGCCGACGAGCGCCTTCTACAACCTCGAATCGAAGGAGGGGCACGCCGCCATCGCCGAGCTGCGCGCGCTCGGGCACAGCGTCGGCCTGCACGCCGAGTGGCCGATCGCCACCCTCGACTCGCGTTTCGACCCGGTGATCGCCTGGCACAACCCGGGCCCGCGCAACATCAGCGAGCCCGTTGCCGGAGGGGTCAACGTGATGGAGCCGCGCTTCAGCCGCCACTACCGCAGCGAGTCGAACCAGAGCTGGCGCCACGGCTGCCCGCTCGAGGCGCTGCGCGCCGGCGAGTTCCCCTGGCTCCAGCTGCTGCTGCATCCCGAGATCTGGGCGTACCCTGGGCAGACGATGCGCGAGACGATGCTGGCCATGCTGGCTGCCGAGCGGACGCACCGCCTGGCGCAGCTCGCCGCCGACCGGATCGACCTATCGTGAGCGCCAGCGCAGGCCGCCCGCTGACCATCCTCGTCTCGGCGGTCGGCGCGCCCGGTGCCGGCCGGCTGCTGCGCGCGCTACGCGAGAACGGCGAGCGCGAGGTGCGCCTGATCGGCACCGACATGGGCGACCGCGCGATCGGCCGCCACCTGTGCGACGCCTTCCATCGCGTGCCTGCGGGCGGAGCGCCGGAGTTCGCCGACACGATCCTCGACATCTGCCAGCGCGAGCACGTGGACATCGTGCTGCCCGAGTCATCGTTCGACCTCGAGGGGCTCGCGCACGCGCGCGGCCGCTTCGCCGAGGAGGGCATCAGCGTGATGGTCTCCAGCGAGGAGGCGATCGCCCGGGCCAACGACAAGGGCTCGGCCGGCGAGCTGCTGGAGCGCCTCGGCCTGCCGACGCCGGAGTCGTACCGCGTGCAGGGCAGCGCCGCCGTGGCGGAGGCAGCGCTCAAGCTCGGCTACCCCGACAGGCCCGTCTGCTTCAAGCCCGTCTTCGGCTCCGGCTCGCGCGGCTTCCGCGTGCTCGACCCGACCGTCGACCGCGCGCACCAGCTGCTCAACGAGAAGCCCGGCGCGACCGCGCTGCGCCTCGAGGAGGCCGTCGAGCTGCTGCCTGCCGAGGGCGGCCCCGAGCTGCTCGTGATGGAGCTCGCCACCGGCCCCGAGCGCACGGTGGACGGCTTCGCCGACGGCAACGGCATCGTGCTCGGCCACGCGAAGACGCGCGAGTCGGTGCGCAGCGGCCTCGCCATGTACTTCGTCACCCTCGACGAGCCCGAGCTGATGGAGCAGTGCGAGCGGCTGATCGCAGCCCTCGGCATCGAGCACTTCTTCAACATCCAGCTGATCGGCAAGCACTTCATCGAGGTCAACCCGCGCATCTCGACGATCGTCTACCAGGAGGACTTCAACCTCGCCTGGCTCGGCGTCAAGTGGGCGCTCGGCCTGATCTCGACCGATGAGGCGAAGGCCGAGTCCACGAAGATCCGGCCGGGCCGCACCGCCCTGCGCTACTTCGACCAGGTCGAGTTCGACGCCTAGCCCCGTGGCCCGGCGCGCCGACACCGGCACCGGCGGCGTCCCCGGCGTCGACCGGCCGCTCCGCGTCACCCACTGCCCCGTCAACACGGCGGGCGTGCCGTGGCAGAACGTGCAGGCTTTACGCCGCCGCGGCGTCGAGGCCCGCCTCGTCGTCTTCGAGCGCGGCACGCTGCACCCCGAGGCCGACTGGTCGCTTGACCGGCCCGCCTCCGGCCTGCTGCGCCGCCAGGCCTGCCAGTGGCGCGCGCAGCTGAAGCTGCTGCCGCAGACCGACATCTTCCACTTCTACTTCGGCCTCACCCTGGTGCCGAAGTCGGTGCAGTTCCAGCTGCTGCACGCTTTCGGCAAGAAGTCGCTCTACCACTACCTGGGCACCGACATCCGCGGCAAGACGCCGGAGCAGCTCGCCTACGGCAAGCGCGCCGACGCCGAGATCGTCGGCAGCTACGACGCGATCCGCTGGGTGCCCGAGGCGCACGTGCTGCCGGTCGGCATCGACCTGTCGCCGTTCACGCCCGTGCCGCCCTCCGACCGCGCGCGGCCGCTCGTCGTGCACGCGCCGTCGAGCCGCTCGAAGAAGGGCACCGAGCACGTGATCGCCGCGTGCGCGCAGCTGCCGGTCGACCTGCGCCTCGTCGAGGGCTTGCACCACGAGGAGGCGAAGCAGCTGTACGCCGAGGCCGACATCGTCATCGACCAGCTCTACGCCGGCTGGTACGGGCTGTTCGCGATCGAGTCGATGGCGCTCGGCAAGCCCGTCATCACCTTCCTGCACGACGCCGCCGTCGAGCGCAGCGCCGCCGCCCTGGGCGTGCGCGTGCCGATCGTCTCGGCGACGCCGGAGACCCTGGTCGAGCAGCTGCGCCCGCTGGTGGAGTCGCCCGAGCTGCGCCGCCGCGTCGGCGCCGAGAGCCGCGCCTACGTCGAGCGCGTCCACGACGTCGAGCGGATGACCGACTCGCTGCTCGACATCTACGCAGGCCTCTAGGGTGCGGACGCGATGAGGCTGCTCGTCACCGGCGGCTCGGGCTTCCTCGGCTCGGAGCTCGCGCACCAGGCGCGGGCGGCCGGCTGGGAGGTCGTGGCAACTCACCGCACGCGCCCCGCCGCCGAGGGCACGACGGTGCCGCTCGACATCACCGACCCGGCCGCAGTCGAGGCCCTCGTCGCCGCCACCCGGCCGGATGTCGTCGTCAACACCGCCTACGTGCTGAGCGGACCCAAGCTGACCGCGATCACCGCCGAGGGGCCAGGCCACGTCGCGCGCGCCTGCCTCCGCCAAGGCGCCCGGCTGATCCACCTCTCCACCGACCTCGTCTTCGACGGGCGCCGCGGTGGCTACGCCGAGTCCGACCCGGCGACGCCGATCATCCCCTACGGTGAGGCGAAGACGCGCGCCGAAGCAGAAGTGATAGCACTCGACCCCACCGCCCTCATCGTGCGCACGTCCCTCTTGCTCGACTCGTCGCTCGGGCTCGGCCCGCAGGAGACGCGCCCGCTGGAGTGCGCCCGCGGCGAGCTCGACATGGGCTTCTTCACCGACGAGTGGCGCACGCCGGTGAGCGTGCGCGACCTGGCCTCGGCGCTGCTCGAGGCAGCCGGCCGCCCCGAGCTGACGGGCCTCCTGCACATCGCCGGGCCCGACAAGCTGAACCGGCTGGAGCTGGCGCAGCTCGTCTGCGCCCGTCACGGCGTCGACCCTGCCGGCCTGCGCGGCGCCCTCAGCGCCGACCTCCCCGGCGACCGGCCGCGCGACGCCTCGCTCGACTCGTCGCTCGCTGCCTGCATGCTCACCACGCGCATTCGCGGCATCCGCGAGGTGCTCGCCGTGAGGGTCGCCTGATGCTCCACCAGCTCAAGCGCCTCGCCAAGCACTCGGCGATCTACGGCCTCGGCGGGCTCGTGTCGCGCGTGCTGGCGATCCTGCTGCTGCCGCTCTACACGCGCTATCTCTCGCCCAGCGACTACGGCGCGATCGAGACGCTGGTCGCCGCCTCGGCGGTGCTCGTGACGCTGCTCCGGGCCGGCATCTCGTCGGCGTTCTTCCGCTTCTACTTCGATGCCGAGGACGACGCCGGCCGCACCCGCGTCGTGCGCACCGCCTTCTGGTTCACGATGACGATGTCCACCGCCGCCCTGATCGCGGGGCTCGCGGTGGCCGGGCCGATCTCGCAGCTGCTCTTCTCGTCGGGCGACCGCGCCGGCCTCGTCCGCGCCGCCTTCATCGGCCTGTGGGCGCAGATGAACTTCGAGCAGATCACCTCGCTCTTCCGCGTCGAGGAGCGGTCGCTGCAGTTCGCCGTCGCCTCGATCTCGAACGTGCTGATCACGATCGTGACGACGATCGTGCTGGTCGTCGGCTTCGGCCAGCACGCGCTCGGCGTGATCGTCGGCAACTTCATCGGCACGCTGACCGTCTACCTCGTGCTGCTCGCCTACCGGCGGTACCAGCTCGGACTCGAGTTCGACCGCCGCCTGCTGCGCGAGATGAACCGCTTCGGCCTGCCGCTCGTGCCGGCCGCGATCTTCCTGTGGGGGATCAACTTCTCCGACCGGCTCTTCCTGGTGCGCTACGTCGGCCAGGACGAGGTCGGCCTCTACTCGATCGGCGTGCGCCTGGCCTCGGCGATCGTCTTCCTGCAGTTCGCGTTCCGCACCGCCTGGCCGGCCTTCGCCTACTCGATCAAGTCCGACGATGAGGCGAAGCAGACCTACGCCTGGGTGCTCACCTACCTGACGCTGATCACCTGCTGGATCTCGCTGGCGCTGGGCGTGCTGTCGCCGTGGCTGGCGCGGCTGCTGACGAAGCCCGAGTTCTACGGCGGCGCACGCGTGGTGTCGCTGCTGGCCTTCGCCGGGGTGGCGTTCACCGCGTACACGGTGGTGGCGATCGGGGTCGGCCGCGCGCGCAAGACGCAGTTCAACTGGGTTGTCACCGGCGTTGCGGCGGCGCTCAACATCGGCATGAACTTCGTGCTGGTGCCACGCTACGGGATGATCGGGGCCGCGATCTCGACCGCCGCCGCCTACAGCGCGATGTTCGTGCTGATGACGCTGAACGCCCAGCGCGTGTTCCCGGCGCCGTACCAGTGGCGGCGCGTGGCAACGGCAGCGGGCGTGGCAGTCGCGCTGGACGTCGCGGGCGAGTGGGCGGGGCTCGGGCTGGGCGTGGCGGTCGCCCTCGTCATTGCCTACCCGGTGGCCCTCGGTGCGCTCGGCTTCTACTCGCCGGGCGAGCGCAGGCGCCTCGCGCAGCTGGCGCGGCGCCTCGTGCCGGTGCGCTAGCCGCAGTTTGTGCCCCAACGCTGTGAAGCCCGGCCATACCGCGCCGGGCCTCACATCCTCCCTGCGGAGAGGTCAGTGCGACATCGTCCCCTTGGCGTTGCCGACGTTGAGCAGGCCCACCTGGCCGAGGTCGACCGAGGCGAACGAGTGGCTGAGGAACGGATACAGGCCCGGATCGTCGATCTTGACGTCGAAGACGCCGCCTCCGCCCGCTGGCACGTTGACGGTCTGGACACCGTGCAGGTACTGGGTCATGTCACCGTCCACCCAGGCCCGGTTGAGGATCGTGCCGACGATGTGGAAGGCCGTGTCGAAGCTCGGGCCGGCGGCGACCACCCAGAAGCGGGTCGTCTCGCCCGGCTTGGCAGTCAGCGGCTCCTTGACGTACTGACCGGCATAGCCGTTCCAGGTCACGTAGTCCGGCTGCTGGTGGCGCGCCTTGAGCATGTCCAGCGAGGCCGGCTGCTTGGTGCCGTCACCGTTCATGTACCACTCGCCGGCCACCAGGACGTACTGGTTGTCGGCGTGGGGCAGGGGCTTCGTCGGCTCCACCACGATCGCGCCGTACATGCCGTTGGCGATGTGCGCGAGCACCGGCTTGGTGCCGCAGTGGTACATGAAGACGCCAGCGTCGCCGGCCGTGAATGTGTACGAGATCGACTCGCCCGCCGCGACGTCCTTGAATGCCACATTCGGTGCGATGCGCGCCGCGTGGAAGTCGACGGAGTGCGGGATCATGCCCTTGTTGGTGAGGACGATCTTCACGCGCTGGCCCTGCTTGACGTGAATGACGGGCCCGGGCACGCCGCCCTCGAAGCCCCAGGCGTAGTACTTGACGCCGGGCGCGAGTTCGACCGTGACGTCCTTCAGGACGAGCTTGACCGTGACGAGCTTGCCGGTGAGCAGCGGCGGCATCGCCGCCGGGAACGTCGTGTGCGCGATAGGCGTCGAGGCGGCAGGCGTCGCGTGGGCCATCCCCGCCATCGAGTCGCCCGCGGCCGCGGTGGCTGCGGCGACCAGCGCCACGGCTGCGACACCTGCAGCAAGCGTCACGACCGTGCCGACCCGGCGAAGCCTCCGGGGGCCGCGGCCTGCGTGTCCTGCTTCAGTGCTCATGGCTGTGTCTCCCCATCCCTTGGACTATTTGTCACGAGATGTATCGTCGAAAATAGGTCCTGGCGGATCAGAGCGCCCGCGGATCGACATCCGTACCGACTACCGATTCAGGCGCGTTCACGGGCCAAATCGCCACACACCGCTCCGGCGTGTGGCACGGTTTTCTCTGATGCCGATCTCACCCGACTCCGCCGACGAGACAGCGGCGACCGTCCATCGCGCCCTCGCCGACCCGCGGCGGCGCCAGCTGGTCGGGCTGCTGCGCGAGGCGGCCGTGCCTCTCGGTGTGGCAGCGCTGGCCGAGGCGCTTGGCCTCCACGCGAACACCGTGCGCTGGCATCTCCGCGCCCTCGAAGAGGCAGGAATCGTCAACAGCAGCACCCTCCCTCCTCAGGGTCGCGGCCGCCCCGGCATCGTCTACGCGCCCGTCCAACGCGCGGACACCGGCGCGGAGTACCGCCAGCTGGCGACGCTGCTCGCAGGCACCCTCGGCGACATCGAGGGCGGGAGCGCCCGCGCCGAGGCCGCCGGCCGAACCTGGGGCGCCTACCTCGTCGACCGCTCCGAGCCCGGCGCTGCTGCGCCGACCCCGGCCGAGACGATCGCGCGCGTCCTGCGCGTGCTCGACCGCCACGGCTTCGACCCGGTGGCCGATGGCAGCGACGTGGTGCTGCGCGCCTGCCCCTTCGGCGAGCTGGCCCGCTCGCACGGCGACGTCATCTGCCGCGCCCACCGTGGCATCCTCGAGGGCGCGCTCGCAGAGATCGACGCCCCCCTCAGAGTCGCGTCCTTCGACCCGTTCACCGGCCCGGGGCTCTGCCTGCTGAAGCTCGAGCCCCGTTAGAGGCGTACTGCGAATTGGCGCCCCTCAGCTAGGCGAAGACGCGGTACACCTGGAACACCTCGGCATACGGCCGGCCGACGTTGGTGCCGTGCATCTTGGCGAGGCTCCAGATGTAGTCGGGATCGGCGTAGCGGCGGTGCTGCTGCGAGGCGTACTTCGAGGTTGACTCGACCTTCGCGGCGATGTGGCGCTCCTCGAGGCGCGTGTACCACTGGTACTTGAACTCGAGGTTGTTCCAGGGAATCTCGTAGCCGAGCACCGTCGTGCGCTTGAAGGCCCGCAGTCCCTCGGCGGCGATCACCTGGTGATCCTGGTGCAGATCCTGCAGGCAAGGCTGGAAGACGGCGTCAGGCTGCAGCTCCTCGCCGAGCGCGATCAGCGACTCGAGGATCTCCTGGCGGTGCTCCGGGAAGGTGCGCACCTCGAAGTCGTGCACCGTGAGGTGCGCCTCGGGGATGCCGAGCACGCCGGTTGCCTCGCGCACCTCGCGCGCCAGCGTGTCGGGCGGAAAGCCCGGCGGCAGCGACTTGGTGGCGATCGAGAAGGCGACGTAGTGCACCTCGACGCCGGCCTCGGTCAGCCGCTTCATGGTGCCACCGCAGCCGAACTCGCCGTCGTCGGTGTGCGGCGCGAGCACGAGGACGCGCTTCCAGTCGCCGATCATGCGAGCCCCTCGCGGTCGCTGGTCTCGTCGCCCGCGCCACGCGCCCCGGCAACGCAGGCGGCCAGGCCGAGCGCTCCCCACATGGTGGGGTCCTCGAAGAGCGCGTTGTAGCCAAGGCTGTGCACGGAGATGGCGACCAGGACGAGTCCGAGAGCGAGAGCGGTGCGGCCCCGCAACGTGCGGCCCGCGTGCCGGAAGGGTAACGCCAGCGCAGCCACGGCGAGCCAGGCAAGCAGCGCCAGCCCGATGATGCCCTGCTCGGCGGCGACGGTGATCGGCGTCGTGTGCGAGGCGCCGCGCTTCGGCGCGCGGCCGGCCAGGCCGATCCGGTCGGCGTACGCCCGGATGAAGCCACCGACGCCAACACCCACCACGGGGTGCTGCAGCGCGATCTGGATGCCCTCGCGGACGAGCGTGCCGCGACCGCTCGTCGCGTCGGCGAGCAGCACGGGCGCGACGAGCGCGGCCGGCGCAGGAGCAGCGACCGCGGTCAGGGTCGCCCCGGCATCGCGTGACCCGAGCGTCGCGCCCGCCACGACGAGCACCGCCAGCAGCACTGCCCCGGCGGCGGCACCGGCGCGCGGCCGCA
>Ga0114970_10003429_pt1 | contig 11650 bp, 8 predicted proteins | sample M_140205_XF_Meta_FD_87030 | JGI IMG/M metagenome (GOLD analysis project Ga0114970, IMG submission 87030) | Freshwater microbial communities from Lake Montjoie, Canada to study carbon cycling - M_140205_XF_MetaG | ecosystem: Environmental > Aquatic > Freshwater > Lake | place: Lake Montjoie... | reverse complement strand
ATATGAGCAATTAAACGTGTGGTGGTAGTTTTACCATTTGTACCTGTGATTGCTATAATAGGAATTCTATAATTACTGCCAGGAGGATATAGCATATCAACTACGGGTGCTGCAACATTTCTAGGTAGTCCTTCGGCAGGTTCTAAATGCATACGGAAACCAGGAGCCGCATTTACTTCCAATACCGCACCCCGCACATCTTCCACGGGCTGCGATATATCAGAAGTCATGATATCAATTCCGCAAATATCAAGTCCAACGATGCGTGCAATTCGTTCGGCCATAAATATATTATCAGGATGAACTATGTCAGTTACATCATTTGAAGTTCCTCCAGTACTCAAATTTGCAGTGGCTTTTAAATATAATGTTTCGTCTTTTGGTAATATACTTTCCAAAGATAAATTTTTATCTCTCAATATATTTTCGGATACTTCATCAATCTTGATTTGTGTCAATACTTTTTCGTGTCCGTAACCACGACGTGAATCTGAATTTACTATATCAATTAGTTCTTGTATATTACTTTTACCGTCGCCTACAACTGAAGCAGGAGTGCGCAATGCAGCAGCTACAAATTTATAATTTATCACCAATAAACGATGGTCTAATCCCACAATAAATTGTTCAACTATTACACTGCGAGAAACTTTTTTTGCGATCGCTAAAGCTTCTACTGCTTGCTCATAATTTTGTATTCCAATAGTGGCTCCACGACCATGATTTCCATTAATAGGTTTTATTACTAAAGGGTAACCTAGCTTTTCGCAAGCACCTAATAAATCTTCTTCCTCTATGATTATTCTTCCTTTGGGAACTGGAACACTTGCAGCTTCTAATATATTTTTCGTGTCTTCTTTATCGCATGCAATTTCCACTGCTATATTACTGGTAGTGCTTGCAACAGTGGCCCTAATGCGATGTTGATTGATACCATAACCTAATTGCACCAATGAATTTCTGTTCAATCTAATCCAAGGAATACCTCTGCTTTTAGCTTCATCAACTATACTGCCGGTGCTTGGTCCCAAGCGTTCTTGTTCTCTTAAAACACGCATTTCTTGTATATCAGCAGCGAGGTCATAGTCTTCACCTTTTATTAATGCTTCTGCAATAGCTACAGATGCTTTGGCAGCATATATTCCCACCTTCTCTTCCATATAACTAAACACCACATTATATATTCCAGAAGTTGCAGTTTCTCTTGTTCGCCCAAAGCCACATTCCATACCTGCAAGAGATTGTATTTCCAAAGCGATATGTTCTATCACATGACCCATCCAAGTGCCTTCTTCAATGCGTGCAAAAAATCCACCACGCACTCCGGGGCTGCACCGATGTTCTATCATGGAAGGAAACATAGCAGCAATTCTTTTGTCGAATCCTTCAATTTTGTTAGTAGGGAATTGTTCCATTTCTTCTAAGTCCAAACGCATTTGAATAAGGAAGTAGCGGGTATTGCTCCAGATGTTGGGGCCACGCATGGCTTTGATGTCAAGGATTTTCATTGAATGATAAAATGATTTTTATATGCAGAGTCTTATATATTTTAACTGAATTCATTGAACTGTAAGTTCAATTGTACCTGCGAATGAACAACAAGAACGTTGTATTGCAAAATTTAGGGTTAAAGATTTTTTATTTAAAAATAGCCTTTGTTAGAATAATATTATCTAATAATATAAGCTAGTCTTCAACTATTTTAAAAAGTAAGGGTCTGCATGGGCTCGCATCACTCTCCATCGCTGCGATATGTAATTGCAAAAAATAAGCTCCATCTATTATACTGTCATCAACATATATAAGTTCGGTAATCGAACGTCCTTCACCATTTGTATTGGGATAATCCCACCAAGCATGATGGGCTAATAATAAGCCTTTGTCTTCTTCTCTATCCACCGACGGTAAATCAGTCAGTAGGTGTTTAAACCCTTGCAGGCGTAGCCATTCCGTAGCTTTGGGTTCGAAGTACGCAGGGTTATTACCACTATATATTTCTGTTTTTTTGCTGAGATTATTTGGCAGCGAACGTATAACAATTGCCCACGGATTTAATATCATACTTTCAGATAATTTTTGCTTGATAGCATCCAAAGTTATCAATCGATCACCATTATTTATTTCTACTAATTCAACACTAATTAATATAGCTTTTCCACTATATTCTTTTACTTCTTCATTCACACAATGGTGTGCTTTGCTTATATGACCCACACATTCGGTATGTGTTCCATTGCCATGTGGATTGAAAGAAACATTGTAACAATTTACTGGTCCGCCTTTTTCAATTGAACCAATAAAATCCCCTTCTTTAAAAGGCGTAATTTGTGCAAAAGGAAGATGAAATGCATTCACTTGGTTTGGTGTGCCATTTATAGCAATTGATATATCGACGGGTTTCGATAAATCAACAGTTCCTATATGTTCTATTTGGCATTTCATCAGCCTCCAAATTCCATCAAATAAGCTTTGATAAATTCCTCCAGTTCTCCATCCATCACTACTTGCACATTCGAGGTTTCTACACCCGTGCGCAAATCTTTGATTAACTTATAAGGATGGAATACATAGTTGCGAATTTGCGAACCCCATTCAATTTTTTTCTTGCCTGCTTCCACACTAGCTTTGGCTTCGTTACGCTTACGCAATTCCAATTCATATAATTGCGATTTAAGCATTTTCATTGCCTTGTCTTTATTGCCCAATTGCGACCGATCCTGCTGACAAACTATTACAATACCAGTTGGTTTATGTGTGAGTTGTACTTTGGTTTCAACCTTGTTGACATTCTGTCCGCCGGCACCGCCACTGCGCGATGTTTGAATTTCTATATCGGCATCTTTTATTTCTATTTCAATAGCATCATCTACTTCTGGATAACAGTATACAGAAGCGAAAGAGGTATGCCTGCGTGCATTGGAATCGAACGGACTAATGCGAACCATGCGGTGCACGCCATTCTCGCCTTTCATATAACCGTAGGCAAATTGGCCATCAATTTCTAAAGTACACGATTTTATTCCTGCGCCGTCACCATCTTGTCTATCAATTTCGGAAACTTTAAAGCCACTTTTTTGAGCCCACATCACATACATTCTGCTCAACATTTCAGCCCAGTCTTGACTCTCAGTTCCACCTGCTCCACTATTAATAGTTAGGATGCAACTAAACGCATCTTCCTCGCCACTCAGCATTCGTTTATATTCCAATGCATCCAGTGTTTTAATTAAAATGCTTGCTTGTGATTCCACTTCTTCTTCGCTACCACCAAGTTCAGCAACCACATCGAGGTCGTCCATTTGGCTTTGCAAATTGAGGAACGCATCGGTCCAAACTTTTTTGAGTTTGATACCTTTTAGTAGTTTTTCTGCCTCTTTTGGGTTATCCCAAAATGTTGGACCATGCGAAATTTCTTCCTGTTCTTTGATTTCATTCAACTTGGAATCAATATCAAGGTATCTCCTTAAAGCTTCAACGCGTCCCCTTAAATCTTTAATTTGATCTGTTGTCATCGTGACTATATATATTATATTTTTGGCAGTTGGTGTCCCCACCAACTATTATTTTTTGTGTCAATGTTTTCTGTCGGTCGTTTGCAACCCTGAGCGTAGTCGAAGAGTGTCCGCAGTCTGCTGTCCCCACCAACAACTCATTGAGTTGTCAGGTGTTTCCAACTGGCTTAGTTAGTACGCTTATGGTTTGTCATGGTGAGCGTAGTCGAACCACCACCAACCACATTATTTCCGTTTCCCAGTATTCGGATCTAGCCCTCTCTTCTTCGCCATCTCTTCTATCCTTGCAGCAAATTTCGATTTCGTTACCGGTTTCTTTTTGTTAGCTTGTATTTGCGCATGCAGCGCATCTTCATTTACCAATTTACGAATGCTTATTTGTTGTATCATCGTTACGCAGTTACTCAAGAAATAATACCAGGTTAATCCCGATGCATATTTGTTAAAGAACCCTAGGAATATGATAGGCATAATATATCCCATGTATTTCATTTGTCCGCTGGCTGCGGTCAGTTGGTTGTTCATCATCGTAAATAATAATGATGATATGGTCATTAAAATGGTAAACAAACTCACGTGGTCGCCATATAAATAACTTACCACGGGCACGTAACCAAAATCCCAGATAGAATCGTAAGCTGACAAATCGCCTGACCAGAGGAATGATTGCTGCCGCAGCTCGAATGCTGATGGGAAAAATTGGAACATCGCAATCAATATCGGCATTTGTAATAAGATAGGAAGGCAACCGCCCAGTGGACTCACGCCCGCCTTTCGATAGAAGCCCATTGTCTCTTGTTGGCTCTTTTGAAAATCGTTTGGATACTTTTGTTTAATCGCATCAATCTCGGGTTTCAGTATCCGCATTTTGGCTGTCGACATATATGATTTGTATACCAAGGGGAACAAAATCATTTTGATAAGCAGCGTAAGTAATAATATAATAAGACCATAATTCAAATTGAATCCGCTCAAGAAATCAAATACTGGAATCACAGCTCCGCGGTTCACCCAGCCAAATATTCCCCATCCCAGAGGAACGATACGCTGATGGTCAACGATACCACTTTTCTCCAAAGTATTATAATGATTGGGGCCAAAATAAAACTCCATATCGAACGATTCGTCCGCCGAATGATTGTATGGCAGCATTAAATTAGCCGACAACATTTTTACCCTGGAAGTATCTTTAAAAGTGAGTACTTCTATGGTTGCATTTTCCAAAAAAGATTTTTTGGCATCCAGTGTGATATTGAAAAACTGCTGTTTGAAACTCACCCATTTTAAGCGAGGTGTTAAGGTTTTCTTTTCGTCTTTACGTTCGTTTATGAAGTCTAGTTCTTCACCATCATAATGGTAATAAACCGTGGTGGTATTGCGTTCAGCCTCACTATGGGCTTCCTGTCTTTCCATCTCGGTTTGCATATTCAGCGATAGATAATTGCTGTTTTGGGCTATAATAGTATCCATGCCTTTCATCTTTAAGCTATAGCCCAATTTGAAACCACTTCCACTTAATATATATTTCTGCTCTATATAACTATTGTCATTCACTTTGGCTCTGAATGTAATACTATCCGTCTGCCCCGACTTAACGTTCATGCTGGTTTTGGCAGGCTCAAAGTATAGTGCTTCGGTTTTGATCAATGAATTATCTCGGGAATTAAATACATAGCCAAAAACATTTTCTTTGCTTGCCATCAAGGTAACAGGATCTTTGCGATTAGCTTTGGTGTATTTTTTCAATTCCACTTTGGCCACCTTGCCACCCATGGTGTTCACCCAAACTTTCAGTTCCTCATTTTCGATAACAACCATTTGGCTATCGCCAGTTTTGAATACCTTGGCAGTGGTATCTTTGTTTTTGTTGGTATCAGTTATCTGCGTTTTTGCATCATCGTTCTGCACTTTTGCAGCCATCTTTTTCGCATTTTCCTGCACCATTGCCACGGAATCTTTCGCCATTTGCTCCTTCTTCAACTGCTCCTCACTAGGGGCATTCATGTATATGTAGCCGATAACCAATGCAACAATCAATAGTAAACCTATATAGGAATTTCTGTCCATTTTGTTTTAAAAATAAGGGTGCAAAAGTAAGGGAGAAATTAGTAATCAGAGGACGGTAATCAGTAAACAGTAATCAGTGGTCAGTAATTAGGGGGGAGGGGGGAGTTTTTAGAGGGTGATTTGGGGAAGTTGCAGACCTTGAAATTAATCTTAGGCAGAGATTTGCAAATAAATAAGTGGCTGAATTAACGATTGACGAAAGCATTTTCAGTTTTTATAAGTATTTGGTTTCTAATTTTGCATTTTGAGCAAAACCCCTATCGATTTTTGAAACTCTAAATTAAATATCATGATTAAAACCATCAGAACAAACTTCCACGACAAAGACTTCCAAACATTAGTTTTGGAACTAGATGCCTACTTAAGAAAAGAGGATGGAGAAGATCACGCTTTTTATTCGCAGTATAATCATATTGATGTGCTGAACCATGTGGTGGTTGTTTATGAAAATGAAACACCTGTAGGTTGTGGTGCCGTGAAAGAATATGATAGTGGTACAGCAGAGGTAAAACGCATGTATGTATTGCCCAGCAAGCGTGGGCATGGTGTTGGGTCTATCGTATTAAAAGAATTAGAGCAATGGTCGGCAGAATTAGGTTATACCAAATGTATATTAGAAACAGGCAAAGGCCTGATTAGTGGTATCGAACTTTATAAGAAAAATGGATATGCAGAGATACCTCGATTTGGGCAATATAAAGATATAGAAAATAGTGTTTGTTTTGAGAAGGTGTTGCGTTGAGTTTATCCGTTTCTGCAGAGATTGCTTCGTCGCTCTTCATATAGGTCTATCGCAATGCTCCTCGCAATGACGGCCTAGAGATTTTCAAACAACTTCACCAACCGTTCCTTCTTCAAAATCTTCTGCCCCGTCTCACCAGCTGCAATTAATCTATCATTGCACTTTGCTTCAAAAGAACATATAATTTCGTGGCCATTTATTGCAGTAACAATTGCAGTAATATCAACCACAGAATTTATTAATGCGGGGGAGTGATGTATAATATTCAAAAAAGTGCCGATGCCTTCTTCGTCGGGGTCTTTCATATTTAATACAAACTGTCTCGTCGTCCACTCCGCATCGCGGCCCAGGGCGAAAGTGGCATAGACGGGATGTACTTCGCCTTTGTCGAAGGTGGCGGTGTCTTGGGCTGTTACGGTGAATTGGAGGGTTACTATATCTCCTATTTGGTGGGAGGATTTCATAAGAGTATTATAATATAATATAACGAAACTGTCAGTCTGACTTTATCGAAGACGGTGTTTTAAAGTATACTTCTAATTTGTATATGCTTCGATATCCGCCGCGGCGGACAGCATGACAAATTGCAATGACGGCGTAAGCAAAATCAGGCGTCAGCTACTGTCTACTGTTTACTATTCCGCCGCTTCTTCTTGCTTCTCAGCCTCAGCAGCTTCCTCAGAAACCTTTGCCAAGTTTTCAAAATCTAATAAAGGCTCTAAAATGCGGAACCAGTTTGCGAGCTTTTGTATATGCGAATCATACACGCGGCTCTTGTCAAAATCAGGCAACGCCATCTCCATAAAATGATGTAGATCTCTAATGCTGGCTTTTGGTGCAGGTGGCTCAAGCTCTTGGTTTTTAATACGAAGCATGATATCACCCAATCGAACATCTTCCGTTAATGCAAACATGGCAATTTCGCTTAATATCGAAACCTTATTACTTAAGGCAACGGGCATGCGTTTAGCCCTTTCATCAATGGATTGTATAATGATTCCATTTTTACTGCGACCTACTATATGATGCAATCCCTGCACACCAGAAATTGAAACTACGTCTTCTAATTTTATTTTTTCACTCATCTTAGTTTTTTCGTCATTGCGAGCGGCTTACGCGTGGCAATCTCATTCAATTTATAAGATTGCTTCGTGCCTCGCAATGACGTTATTTATTATTTATTTTTTTTTCTATTATAACCTTCTCTTCAATAATTTACTTACCGTCTTTGTCTTTACAGCATTCTTTCTTGCCGTCTTTCATATCGCATTGCTCTTTGCCTGTGCAGCAAGCTTCTTTGCAATCTTTACTTGGGCATTTGGTTCCTTCGGGGCACACACAAGCAACGCCTCCGCAACATCCATCTTGGTCTTCGCAAGTTGAATCATTTTTGCAGCAATCTTTTTTGTCCATGTTTTTGCCATGTCCTTCGCAGCATTCTGTTTGGTTATGGCATTTGCCCATCATGTCTTTTTCTGAACCACCGCCATTAACAGCGATATACGGAGCGATTACCAAGGATACAATCGACATCAATTTAATTAATATATTCATGGATGGACCAGAAGTATCTTTAAAAGGATCACCAACGGTATCACCAGTTACAGAAGCTTTATGGGGCTCAGATTTTTTGTAGAACATTTCTCCATTGATCATCACACCTTTTTCAAAAGATTTTTTTGCATTGTCCCATGCACCACCGGCGTTGCTTTGGAATATTCCCATCAATACACCACTTACCGTAACACCCGCTAATAAACCACCTAATACTTCGGGGCCAAATATAAATCCAACAAGCACAGGCGTAATTAAAGCAATAGCGCCAGGCATCATCATTTCACGGATACTTGCTTTGGTAGAAATAGCTACACATTTTTCGTATTCAGGTTTTGCTTTGTATTCCATAATTCCGGGAATTTCGCGGAACTGGCGTCTTACTTCTTGTACCATATCCATAGCAGCTTTTCCTACCGCTTGTATACATAATGCGGAGAAAATAAAAGGTATCATACCGCCTACAAATAAACCAGCCAAAACTGGGGCTTTATAAATATCAATAGCATCGATACCGGCGATACCTACAAACGCTGCAAATAAAGCTAATGAAGTAAGTGCAGCAGATGCAATCGCAAATCCTTTTCCAGTAGCTGCTGTGGTATTTCCAACGGCATCTAAATTATCGGTACGCTCACGAACTTCTGGAGGTAATTGACTCATTTCAGCAATACCACCAGCGTTATCGGCAATAGGTCCAAAAGCATCAATAGCTAATTGCATAGCAGTTGTTGCCATCATACCTGCTGCAGCGATAGCCACACCATATAAACCTGCACAATAGTATGAACCCATAATACCACCAGCTAAGGTTAAAATTGGAATCACGGTTGATTTCATACCCACAGCTAAACCACCAATAATATTGGTAGCATGACCTGTAGATGATTGTTGTATAATAGAATTTACTGGAGGCTTACCCATAGCAGTATAATATTCTGTTACAATACTCATAATTGCACCAACTACGGTACCAACTAGAATAGCTCCAAATACACCCATTTTGGTAAACTCAATACCACGTAAAGAAATGATTCCATCAGGCAACATATACATTACTATAAAATATGAAGCAACAACGGTAATTAACATCGAAGCCCAATTTCCAAGATTCAAAGCAGTTTGAACATTTGATTTATCATCCTTAATGGTCACAAACCAAGTTCCTACAATTGAGAAAAGAATTCCCAATCCACAAATAACCATGGGTAACAAAATTGGAGACATCCCACCAAATGCGTCGGTTACCTTTATCTCTTGTCCCAAGACCATAGTTGCCAAAATAGTTGCTACGTATGAGCCAAACAAATCGGCACCCATACCAGCTACGTCACCTACGTTATCGCCTACGTTATCGGCAATGGTTGCAGGGTTACGCACATCATCTTCAGGAATACCTGCTTCTACTTTTCCTACTAAATCCGCTCCAACGTCGGCAGCTTTGGTATAAATACCGCCACCCACACGGGCAAACAAAGCGATACTTTCAGCTCCCAAAGAGAACCCGGTTAATACTTCAATAGCAGTCTTCATTTCGTTGCTATCAACGTCAACCACATTAAATATTTTTAAGAACACGATAAACAAACCACCTAAACCCAATACAGCCAAACCAGCAACACCCAAGCCCATGACGGTTCCACCCGTAAAAGAAACTTTTAATGCTTGTTTTAAACTTGTTTTAGCTGCTTGTGTGGTACGAACATTTGCTTTGGTAGCAACTTTCATCCCTATATAGCCTGCTGTGGCCGAGAAAACTGCACCTATAATAAATGCAATAGCTATAATCCAACTTCCGTGAACTTCTTTACCATTAATTTCGTGAATGGTTCCCGAATAGGCAAGTAATGCTGCGGCAAACACAACGAAAATACTAAGTACTTTCCATTCTGCTTTTAAAAATGCCATTGCTCCATCGGCTATATAGCCTGCAAGCTCTTGCATGTTTTTATCGCCTGCGTCTTGCTTGCTTACCCAAGCACTTTTAATGGCCATTACAATTAAGCCAATAATCCCCAATGCTGGGACTATGTAAATTAGATTTTGTTCCATGTTTATCTATCTATTTAATTTATTTTTTTGTTACGATTCAAATTCTTGTAAAAGGTAATTTTGGGGGCAAAGGTAAGGGTTGGAAATTTAAGGGGCAAGTCGGGATTCGGGATTCAGGTTTCGGGAATTGGGGGGCTGACGCTAGGCTATTCGATGCCTGTGGTTGTGGTGGTGAGCAGCCTGCACTGAGCGAAAGTCGAAGTGGAGTCGAACCATCACCAACCACTAACGTGCTGCTTAAATTTATCTGTTTGTTTTGGGCGTGTCACCGAAGCGGTGCCGGGCTGTACGCCTTACTGCGTGCCGGCTGCCATCCCTCACGCGGACGCACACTCATATATGAAGCAAAATTAATTTCTTAAATATACTACCCTGTTTTTAAGATGTTGCTCATAAAAAAACACCCATGCTGTTTCTAATATCCTATTAAGTGAGTTTAAAGAAGGCATTACTTTTGAACCGCCACAATCAAATGCATCGACAGAAAGCAAATAGGAAAAAGTTGATTGCTCAATTCTATGTTCAAAAACTTTTGAGACATATCCTTGTTCTTTTATAATATCGTTCATCTGCAATTCGTAAATAGATATTATATAGTTAGGGTCATTTTGCCCAACTAATGTTAAGCCCTGAAGATTATTATTATTCATATTACTTGTTTTTTTGAACAAAATTACATCTTCAACAGCGGCTTTCCAAGCTATCACCAACAACTATTTTTTACATTTATAATACAACTTATATAACATAAAAATGAATCATTTCAATCATTTTTAAATGCAACATAGTTGTTACTGAATAATAATTTTACAACTTTCATTTCCGACCATCATTAAATACACTCCAGAAGGCATGCCTGATAAATCTAAGCTTTTTTGAGACTCACCGTTCACTGAAGAGGAATATACAATCTGACCTAATACATTAAAAACGGTTATTAACTGCTTCTGAGGAGTCGAAAAAGGGAAGGTAATATTAAACTGTCCATTATTGGATGGATTAGGATACACTGTAATATTGTTAACATATATCATTTCTGTGATTCCTAGAGCATTAATATTCCCCAGTTTCAATATAAACATATCATAATAGCCACGACAAACTACTTTATTTGTCCCTTGATCTGGGTCAAAATCTGCTGTATCAATAAATATACCAGTCACAAGAACATTTCCAGCAATATCTGTAGCAATACCAAATCCATTATCGTCATCTTTACCTCCTACATCCCTTGCCCAAATAAATTTGCCTTCTGAATTTAGTTTCAAAACAAATACTTGCTGTTTATTTACACTTGTTGGCCCTGGGTTGTATAGCATATACTTAGCGTTTGAATCAGGGTCAAAATCTACATCAGAAGAAAAAAAGCCAGTCAATAAAATATTATCAGCATCGTCAAGTGCCATAGAGTATGCACTATTCCACTTTTGATCTCCTATTTCTTTTGCCCAAACAAAGTTCCCCAAAGTATCTAGTTTTAAAACAAAAATATTCAAACCTCCTCTTGCGTCTAAATTGTAAATAGCTGATCCAGGATCAAAATCAACTAGATTTCCAAACATACCTGTTACACATATATTGCCACCTTTATCATTTAGAATATCTACTCCACCTTCATCAGAATTACCTCCTATTACTTTCACCCACAATAGGTTCCCATTTTTATTCAATTTCAAAATAAAAATGTCATTGGAGTTGGGATTAACTGAAGAATGTTTAGCTT
>Ga0114970_10003427_pt1 | contig 11655 bp, 8 predicted proteins | sample M_140205_XF_Meta_FD_87030 | JGI IMG/M metagenome (GOLD analysis project Ga0114970, IMG submission 87030) | Freshwater microbial communities from Lake Montjoie, Canada to study carbon cycling - M_140205_XF_MetaG | ecosystem: Environmental > Aquatic > Freshwater > Lake | place: Lake Montjoie... | reverse complement strand
GGCGAAGAGGCCGATGAAAGCATCACCAGCAGCGGCGGCTTGGAGAGTGCCGTCGGTGCCCATCTTGACAGGCTGGCCCGTGTAGAGGTCAGCGGCATAAGTGGACAGGATTGTGCCCTGCATTTCACGAATGATCCCGGAGGGGCTGTAAGCCGCCCGGAGACCGAAGGGAGCATTGGTCGAAGACATCTTCGATTCCTTTTGCTAGGTGAGGGGACGCCCTACTCGAAGATCGGGTTGGGCGCAGCTTCACGCAGGCTGGACATACCTTCTTCCTCGACCATGCGGGTCTTGCTGCTACGAGCGCGAGCCTCCATAGAATCCATGTCGGACGTGACCTTTTCCTCCTCACGCAGCGGCGCGTCATGGTGCGCCTCTCTCATGATCCGGTAGTAGAGACGCTCGGGCAGCTTGGCCGCGATCATCTCATTCACGCCGACAAGGCCAGCATATTCGCCGGTCTTGAGGGTTGCGTATTCCCAACCCGGAACCTCTTCAGGCTTTACCGGCTCGTAGCCGAGACGGAAGCGCGCCTGAACAGAATCGCGCGGATTGGTCGTAGTCAGCCAGCACACATGATATCCGGGGATGTCAGGCAGATCTGGCAATGCGCTTTGATAAAACGAATCTCGAAACATCTGGATGCGGTCATCGTCGGAGAGCTCTCGGTTCTCTGTGACTGCGCGATCATCCATCGCGCGGCTACGACGTGCCGGATCGGCCATTTTCTTGAGTCGTTCATCGTTACCAAGGTTCATAGCTCGCTCCTTCAGCGTGCAGATTTCATTTCACGATCCGCTTCTTGGTAACGCTTCAACATGCGCTGCCTCAGAACCGGGTCATCCCAGTAGCCAGCATCTTTAAGCGCTTGGATGCGCTCGGCGCTGACAAAAACCTTTTTGGATCCAGGGGCACTCATTTCCCTAGACCCGCCGACCGGAGGACCCCTCCGACCGGACTGTTGAGGTTCAGTATAGTCTAAATCGTCATCATCTGCAAAGCGGTGGGGGAGGCGCTCCGCAAGGCGACGGTCCAGCTCCTTCCAATACTGCTTTGTGGCGGGGTTAAAGCCCTCAGAAACCAACCCAGCGTCGATGGCTTTCGCCGCCGCAGAATCAGGATCGTTGCCGTTGGCCTTGAACCAAGTGTTCTGGGACGCCCACCGCTGAGCAAGTTCCGTGACCTCATTGTTCTGAGGCGCCGGTTGCTGAGCAAACTGGTTTTTGACCCTGTTGATCTCAGTTGCCTGCGCCATGGCCTGATCGCGCTGGCGCAGGAGCTCCGGGACCTTAGCGCCGTCGCCGATCTCAATGGCCTTGGCCAATTGCTGCTCGGCGTACTGTACGGTGCGCAGGGCGGTATTGTAGTTTTGGTCCAGAGAACCTTTCTGGGCCGTGATGGCGTGGTGCTCGACAGCCTCAAGGCGCTGCTGGAGAGCTTTGTTCTGCTCCATCAGCCATTGCATTTCCTCTTTGGTCTTGTCGCGGGCGAATCTTTGGCTCTCCCGACGCCGTTTGCGCTCGTTCCTGCGCGCTTCACGGCGTTCCTGGTCCTCTTCATTCAGAGAGTCCGAAAGACGCTCGTCACTTTCCTCATGACCCTCGTCATGATCGTCAGCTTCCTCCGGAACTTCGACCGGAATGAGCTTTTCTTCCTGAATTTCAGCCTTTTCGGTGCTGTTCATGGCTCAGCTCCTACGCGCCAAGGAAAAAGGGCATGACAAGGGGGTCGGGGACGTGCGTGAGGATGTTCAGATCGTCAAAAATGGCGAACTGAACCTTGTCGACCTTGCCATATTTTGCATGATGAAGCGGTTTGGGGAGGTTAACCTCAAACCTGTCGCCGCCATACTTGGGAAGCCAGACAAAATCGCCCGGTTTGCACCAAGCGCCCTCTGGCCACGGCATCATTGTGTCGCGGCTCTTGTAAGCGAGCGGCCCAACGGCGATGACCTTCGCCACTTGGGTGTTATCTCGCTGAATGTCCTGTGTTTTTTCAGGGACGAAGATAAACGGGTTCAGTTTTTCCTTAACTCCACGGATCTGAACCAAGATCCGAGACCCGAATGGCGTCATTCCAGCGCTCACTTCGGGGAAGAAATAACCCATGTCATCCGTAAGCTGATCTAGCACGGCGTCTTCTGTCAGGCTCATCATCTTCTCCTTCTGCCATGGTCTCCTCAATGATCGCGATAGCGCGACCCAGACCGGCGTAACGTCCTGCCCGGCGCCCGTACTCAAAAGGTGAGCCGTCGCCAGGCTGCTCCATAGTCTCATGGGCTACTCGACTTTGTTCTTCGAGTAGCCTCTTGATGATGATGTCAAGCATATAGTCTCCGAGTCAAGGACTATTTCTTCGCGTTAAAGGAAGAAAGTCCACTTTTGGGCGGAGCATCGTTCTTGCCTGAAAGATTTCTGTGGATGCCGTAGGACTTGTGCGGCTTGACCATGTCGTTGACCATGTTCTTGCTCGCGCCCGCAGGCTCGTTGTTCACGGCCATGCCCATGGCGAGCCGCTTATGCTGGGGGAGAAGGGATTCGTCCATTTCACACTCCGGGGTTAATTCCGTGGCCAGTGGAAAGACCAACCTTCTGCCCGTGCTCGGCCTCAAACACGGCAAGTTCCTTAGCGGTGCGGTTGTCCGCGTCGTTCATAGCCTGCTTCGCAGCGAGCTCCATCTGGCGCTCTTGCATCTTGATCTGGTCAAGTTGTGTTTCACGGGAAACACGCTCTTGCTCAATCTGAAGCTTCGCCTGATCGTACTGCGCCTTGCGCTGCGTCTCAGCCATAAGAACCTGCGTCGGATCCTGGGGCCTCGGCGGCTGAAACTGTTGCATGAACTGCTGGGCCTGCTGGATGACAGGCGGCACACCCTGAAGGCTCTGCTGGATGTCAGGCATGTAGCGCTGCGAGGCCATGGCCAGCAGGCGGTCAAGTTCAGCCGAAACCTCCTGATCCTTGCCCCCGAGGAAGACGTCCAAAGGCACGCCAGCGGCGTTGCTGGTTTGCTCGTAGATATAGAACGAGTACCAGTAGGCCATGTGCTCCTTGATGTGCTGAAGCACGCCGGGGATATAGACAGGCCCAATCAATTGGCTCATGCCGAAGATCGGGCTGCTCAGGTAGTCCAGATGAACCTGAAGGTGCGCCAGATGGTCCTGCATCGGGAATGCCGCCACAGGCCTTCCCAACGTCATGGCGAGGTTTTCATTTACGGCATTGAGCTCGATGGGCTCAGGCTTCTTCGCCAGCAGCGGCTTGAAGTCCGGGATCTTCATGCCCTCAAGGAACCGCTCCTCGACTGCACGTTGGTCGTAAAGAGCAGGCATAGCAGCAGCACGCTGCACAATGGCCTGCATCTGCGCCGCGCGCTGAACGTCTGAGAAGATGTTGGGGTCAGAGACAGGCACGACGTCCATCGGGCCTTGGAAGTCCTTGGCCTTGCACATCTCCTCGCCGGTCACGCGCTCAATGTACTCATCGTCGATGTGCTTGGAGTTCAGTCGGTGCAGGACCCTCAGCGTCATCCCCATGGCGTAATGCAGACGCGCATGGATGGCCGAGAACACCGTCATGCCCTGCTCAATCATGGCGAGGGTGGTGCCCACGGGGACGTTCGGGTTTTGGTCCTGAAGCTTCTCATAGGTCGTGCGAACGACGCCGCGAGCGGCCTCGGTGACGAAGCCCAGAAGCTGGTAGAGCACGGCGTTCGGCGGGTTGAATGGGACAGCCATGGCGATCTTGCGAACGTCATCGACGCCCACGCCGCCCTCAATCTCGGTCACCTGAGTTGGCTCAATTCGGTCAGACTGGCCCCCACGAGATCCGCCCTTAAGCTTCAACATGCCGGGGAAGTTGTTGATGTGGGCCGAGTCGAGTAGGGCGCGCAGAGATCCAGTAGCAGCCGCCGACAAGCTGCCGATCATATGAGGCAGGCCGATGGGATAGGCGCCACGCCAGGGCACGAAGGGGAACTCAATCATGTGAATGAGTTCTTCCTGCTGCTGGTCGTCGGGATCCCAGTTGCGGTAGATCGACAGGACCTCTTTGGTCGTATGGTCGATGGTCACGAGGTATGGGGCGAGGCCGAAGTTATCTTCGAAGTCTAAGTAACAGGCGACCTCAAAGACCGTGCGCAGGCCATCCTCGTTGTAGCTGGTCTGCTCGCGGCCCTCAATCTTGTTGTTGGCCTTGCCCGGCCCAGTCAGGTCAGGCTCTTGCGGAGCCACGAGGTTGATGTCGCGATACATGCCGGTGCCGACGCGCTTCTCAAACTCAAGGCGCGTCACATACTGGACGTGGGTCTTGCGCTCAGCAGTGTAGAAGCTGGTGGCGCTGTAGGGCAGGTAAACGTCGTCGATGGGCACGAAGATCGCACGGGGGCGATTGCGCTGCTCGTCCCAGATCATCTTCATGTACTGGGCGCCGCCGAGCGGCACTTGCGTCGTCAATTGCTCAAGTTCCGGCCTGAACTCAACCATCTGCTGGGTGAGCTGCCAATTCATGAACTTCTGTTTTCGCTTGGCCTTTTCCAGCTTGGCTTGCGTGACCTCACCGGGGATAAATTCCTTCACCGGACCATTAGCAGGACACAGTTCCTTAATGACGCGGGAAGAAAAGTCTACGCAGGCCTCGGTCAGCATGGGATGCACGACCTTGGACGCGCCCTGGAAGTCGGCGCCACCGGGGGCGTCATCACCCAGACCCGTGCGGCGCAGGCCCTCCTCATACTGCTTGTCACGCAGCGACCGGGCTTCCTTGTCGCGCTCAATGAACTCCAGAAGCTGGCTGGAGATCATCATCATGTCGGTTGTCTGCATGTCCTCAGCCAAGTTCGCATAGAACTCGGCGTTCTGGGCGAGATCAGGCTCGTCAAGCGTTACGGTCGCCGAGCCGTCTTCATGCTCCTCGATGTCGCTCTCGACATCGGGCTGCATCTCGACTTCCGCGCCCTTTTCGTCTTCATCCATGGGAGAGCCTTACACTTTTGATAGGGGTGATTGCCCCAGAGCATACCCTACATTCGGGTTTTGCGATATTGGGGACGGGGCGGGACTCGCGTTCACGTTGCGCATAGACAGCGTGGCAAGGCCAGGCTGCATGGTCGGTACAGACGCGGCGACAGAAGGCGCCATCGGAGAGGCATGAGGCGCGTCAGACCCGACAGAGTCGCTGGCCAGAAGCCCAGGAGGCTGGGCGATGCTGCCCACCGGCCCACCGCCGTCCGTAAAGGCCATCGTGGGGAATGGCGGCACGGTAGACTGGGACGGGGGTTGCATCGGCGACACCAATCCGCCATTGGCGAAATACTGGTCGGCGTTGAAGTAGCCGCCCTGAGCCGCAGCAGCATAATATGTGCGCTCCGGCCCCATACCGTAACGGTAGAGATCAGAACCGGCGCCAAGATATCTGCGCATTGTAGCGTTCGCTGGGTCAACTACTGCGGGCGTAACATCAGCCGTAGTTGTATCGGCTGGGGTGTACAACACTCCGGTATCAGGCCCAATTGGGCTGCCCGTGCCAAACGGAAAATCAGACCACAGCTTTTCTTTCGGGACATTCTTTTCATACCCCGTAGCCGACATGGCTGTGTCGTCACCGCTGCCGCTGCCGATCAAATTAGTGGTAGGGCCAGCCCATGTGCTTCCACCCGGTGTAATAACTGGTTTGGCTACTGTCATGGGGGAGAGACCTAAAGTGTTGATTGTATTGCCTGCAACTGTAGTGGTCCCAGCAGGTACTTGAGCGCTGGATTGACCGCCCAAAGCGTCGGCCCGCTGGTCTCCGTAATAGGAGTCAATATACGCAGAGACATCCCCCGTTATCGTGGGCCCGCTTCTGTCCCCTGTATTCCCCACATTCCCAATGTTGGTGAAGTCCGTGGTAACCGTTGTGTTGGGAGATATGTTTATGCCGGAGTTATCAACTGGAGACAGCGTTATATCCTGAACAGTAATACCATGAGGGCTAAGATACTGAGCGCCGCTTGAGTCTGTAAATGTAGGGCTTGTCAAAACAGGCGTAGGCGTCGTGGGCGAAGGCGTAAGTGCGGCCTTATTTTTATCTTGAAGCTGAGACATGTACGACCCAGATAAATTGTCCCAAAAGCTATTATTAATAGTTTTGGCATAATCAGGATTTGCGGCTAAAAAAGAATCAAGCTTGCCTTGGGCGGCCCATTGCTCAGCAGCGCTTCCAACAGCTCTCGGGTTGCCCGCCACAGGTAATGGAAGATTGGCTTCGCCAGCCTGCGCTGAACCAATACCAAGTAGTTCACTCAAAAAACCCATGCCGCCAAATGATGGTGGTTGAGAATCAGGCCCCCTAGTCTCCGTTACCGTAACCGGCGCAAACCAGAATGTGCCGTCTGGGTTCTGATATATCCCCGGCTCTTCAGTCCGCACAGCGCCAGGGGGCGGACCATTGGCATCATTATAGGCTGCATCCACCGGGTTTCCTCCGGTGTCATAGGATCCACCACCGGCGTCAAGCTCGGGGTCTAATGAGAGTTCATCCATCACTTCACCCCATGCGAGCGCTTGTGGAACATCTTAGACATCCCCCTAGCAAAACCAGGATGCGACAGAATTGCCGAGCGCACCGCGTCAACATGGCCGCCCGTGAGATAGCCAGCAAAGTTGTGCGCAGATTCATGATCAAGATCAGCACCCTTGATATTCTTTAACACAAAGGAAGATTTGCGAACATCCCCGCCCTTGCGCATGTGAAAGTCTTGGAAATCATCTGTAGCCTGCCTCGCCAGCCTGTCTGATGCGTCATATGCCGCGTCGGAACGGGTCATTTGATGCGGCTGAACCGGCTTCTTCTCAAACAGCACCGCCGTCGGGTGAGCGGCATTCTGGCCCAGAATTCCCTCGTAACCGTGGGCGCGAATCACCTGCTCCATGCGGTTTAGATCGCGAGGCGAGGAGCCACGGTAGACTTTGAGCGGATCCTCAGACAGGTCATAGAGACGGTCGCTGCTCGTCGTGTAGGCGTATTCGCCGAGGTTGTGCTCAGGCATCACATCGCCAGGCTGGCCCACATAGAAGTAGCTGCGGCGAGGATTGCCGTCAGGGCGGCCCATGGTCCGCGCAACGTCCTCGCCGGGGTTGTTGGTGCCATAGTATGCCGGATCGACCTCCGTCAGGTCCGGCACGCGGCTGTAGTGGGTTAGCTGGACCCCGCCGCCTTCGGCGTAACCTTGCCTTTTTGGAAACTGGCTATGAAGAATCGCTCCGCCGACTGCCCTTTGCTCAACGCCTCCGACTCGATCTGCTGCTTGATCGCCTTGGCCGCTGCGCTGTCCGGTCCACTGAGCTTTACGGCCTTCTGGTAGATTTCCTGCAAGGTAGCCATCGTATTGATCCCTAAAGAGGACTTGCGTGTCGTACTCGACATATCGGGCAGAGGAGACGCCGTCGAAGGAGGTTATTTGGTTGATCGCATTCAGCATTTTGTCCTGAGCGGTGGATATGCCTTCGACACCCCCACCGAACTCAGGGATGTACTGTAACCGGATGCCGACGTATTCGCCAACATTTTCTCCGGCTGCCGCGCGATTTTTCGCCTTGTAGTCGGTCACGAAGGTGAACCCGGCATCGACCTCAAGCTCGTTGATGATCTTGGTCAGCTTCTCGGCGGTCGCGTCGTCAACCTTCTTGCTGAAGTAGACCTCGATGCCGGGGTTCGCGCCCTCGACCGTGCCAACAGGGACAGCCTCGGACAGGAACACGCTGTCCTGATCCCGCTTTTTCGCCTGCGCCACCATGTCCGTGAAGACAGGCTGCGGGTCAAAGGTCTGTCGGGTAACGAACTCAAGATCGTATGCGGGCTCATCCCAGATGTTGCCTTGCGGGTCGATGTAGCGCCCACGGCTCGTCGTCGCCTTGGACATGATCACCGATGGGTCTTGGCGCAGAACATCCTCAATGACGCCAGTCCCTTCGCGGAACATCTCGGACGTCGCAGGGGTTGCCTCGCGATGAGCAGACAGGCCACCGACAAAACGTCTGGAGATTGCTTTGATCTCCTCAAGCTTTTGCCGGGCGCTGCTGGACGTTTCTTGCGACCGCTGTGTGAGCGTCTCAAGCCGAGCAGCCTTGCGGGTGTATTCTTTTTCAGGATCCTTGCCGCTCTTCACTAACTTGACAACCTCGTTCGCAACCTTGGTAGCCTCTCCTTTGTCGAGGCCCTCGGTCTGCATGATGAGGTCGCGCCGCTTGGCGGGCGTCATATCGAGCAGCCACTTGTTCTCTTCATAGAACTCGTTGGACCGCGTTACCTCGCCCTGAATCTTCAGGTCGTCGAGGTATTTCTTGATCCCGGCACGCTCGGCGAACGTTGGATCTGTCTCAGCCAAACGGCGCAGCTCCTTCAGCGCATCACGGTCGTTCACGCCAGCAAAGTTTGCTTCGAGCTCAATCGACCCGCCCTCGCCAGTCTTGCTGGTCCAGCCCTTCTTCCCCCACTGTTCCTTCTCAAGGAACCAGGCAATGGCCTGAAGATCGTCGTCACCGAGCCCCTCAAAGCGTGGATCCTGTTTCAGTTTCTCTGCGGCCTTCTTGAATACCTCTTGGCCAAATCCGAACTCTCCGCCGACACCGACCCCGGAGGGTAGCGCGTTCTCAAGCACGCCACCGCCCACGCCGCTCTCGGCCTCGGGGATCATGCGGTTGCGGCCAGACAGGCGGCGCAGCAGGCGCGCGGCCCACACGTCGATGGTCGCCTTGTCCGAGTAGCCGATCAGGTTGCCGGTGAAATTCGGGGTCTTCGGCGCATCGCCAGCCTTGCGCTCGCGGAACTTGTCGAGCAGCGCCAGCATTGTCTGGGGCGAGTTCGCATTGAACAGGGTCTTGCCGTCGGCCTTGGTGATCAGCGGGAAGTCGCCCTGCTGAACCTCTTGGAAGGCGATCTCCTTGGCGCGCTTCTCGGCCTTCTTCGGATCCTTGATGCCCTCGGCCTCGGCCTGCTTCAGCGCCTCCGGCATCCTCGCCCTCAGCTCATCAAGGTGGCGGTTGATATAGCCGCTGCCGTTGGTCGTCCCGGCGCTGCCCATCTCGCCACCAGCCTTGATAAAGTCATCCAGCTTGCCGAGCGCCCGATCATAGGCGCCGCGTGAGAACTGCGACAGGACCTCGATGGTGTTGTCCCAGTTCTGGCGAACGCCCGTCTGCGCGCTGGTGGTGCCGAGCACGTCAGCCATGGTGTCGGAGAAACCGCCGTATTCCTGCCGCAGGCGGTCGCGCATGGCGCGATACCAATTGCGCGAGGCCATGATCACCTTGGCGTTTTTCTCGCCAGCGTCAGCCTTGTTGGCGACCTCGGTCACCTCCTTCACCAGCTTGTCGGCCATGCTGTCGATGTGCGCAGGATCCCAATTCGTGGCCTCGCTGGGCAGGTTTCCCTTGGGCCCATGGAACTCATATGCACCCTGCCTGATCTTCAGCACCGGCAAGCCATCGTCGTCGAACAGCACCTTCTTGTCGCTGCCGCGCTCGAACCCGGCAACCTCGAAGGGCTCCCACCCCTCGGATTCGGGATAGGCCTTCTTCTTTTCTAGAAACGCCTTTTCGGCCTTCTTTAGATCCACCTTATTCTCTTGAGCCACCGCGCGGATCGCCTCGCGCTCATCCTTCTTCAGCCTGATGGCCTTCGTCGGCTCGACGCGGGCTTCGCGCTCAAGATTGGTGAATTGCAGATCTTCATTGCCGCCCGTGATCGGCTGCTGCGCCTTGGCCTCCGGCACTGCGGCAGGCTCGAAGTCCTTCGTGATGGCCGCAGCTTCGTCGATCTTCGGGGCTTCGGATGCCAGCCTTGCAACGTCATCGGCGGCTCGAGCGACGTCGCCAGCCTTGGTGGCCTTCACCACCGGTGCGACGCCAGCGAGGATCTTGGTGCCGGTGGCAAGCGTGCCGGGGCCAGGCGTGATGTTGGTGATCACGTCAGCGGCGTGGCGGGCGGCGGGTCCGAAGGTGCGCTCGGCGGGCTTCAAGAGCCCAGCCTCGAACGCAGCGCCCACAGGCGCGATAACGGGCAGAGCGGTGCCGAGCATGCTCTTGCCAGCGCCGAGCACCATCTCGCCGGGGCTGCCTGACAGCATGCCCTCCCGGCCCGACTGGGTGAGTTCGCTAGACGCGCGCGTGAGATCTTCCATGACCTTGGTGTAGTCAGACGCGCGGGGCATCGTGTATTCGGAGATCTTCGCTCCGACGTCTTCAACCAGAGAGCGGGGGCGAGCGGCCTCAGCTTCGAGTGCTGCCTTGCGCTTAGCCATCTGGTTCAGCGCCTGGCGCTCGACGAAAGCCTCGTAATCCTCGCCGGTCTCAGGACGCGGGGCGAGCGAGACCGGAGCCGGGCCACGGCGGATGGTCAACGGTCGAGCCTCGCCGAGCTGCACGGCATCTTCGACAGGCGCGTCGCCACCCTCGTACATGTGGACGGGGCCGCCCTGCGCGAAATACTGCTCAGCATCGAACCGAGGCGCGGCCACCGGCTGAGGCGCCATCGACTGCAACGGCGACCGCAGATCGGTCTCAATCTGGCGCATGAGCATCGCGAGAGGGCTAGGCGGCATATGGATTCCCCTTCGGTCTGTCGTCGTGGGCGCGAGGCTCGGGCGCCTCCGGCCTGGTGACACGGATCATATCACGATCAGCAAGGTATCGTAATCCCTGCACCCCGGCGTCCATCAGGTCGTCGTGGGGGATCGACCCCTCGCCGGAGAACGTGCAGAGCTGCTCCACCAGCGTCTGAGCCCATGTGATCGGCTGGCCCGGCATCTTGGTGCTCTCGGGCACCCAAACGCGCCCAGCGGCGAACAGGGGCGAGATGGCGTGGAGGCGGTCGAGCTTCCTCGCCCTGCCAGGGTTGTAGGGCGCCGAGATGATGCCCTCCCGCCCGAGGGTCTGACGCAGGCTGATGCCGCTGCCCTTGTCTTCGATCAGGAGCAGGTCGGGCTTGCGGCCCGAGTCTTCGGTGTAGGTGGGGCCGAACATGGGCTTGAGGATCGCCCGCTCCCTCGGGGCGTAGACGGCCTTAAACTCGTTCTTGACGCGCTTGATGAGGTCGGGGAAGCCCAGCCGGTCCTGCCAGCAGTCGAGCAGGATGATGTCGCGGCGCTCCTTACCCATGCTGAAGACGCCCCAAACGGCGCAGGCGCTATAGTCGGGGTCGCCTCTGGTGGTGCTGCCCGTCTCCTCTGTGAAGGCGGTGTCGAGCGACATCACGATGAACTCGAGCTCGGGGAGCTGCCGGTCGTGCGGCCACAGCTTCAGCCACGACCGCCGGATGACGCCCATCTCCTCAGGGCTGATCACCTCGGCGTGGATTTCCTGGCGCCCGATGGTTGTGCCCTCGTATCGCAGGATCTGATCGCGGAAGGTCGGCGCCAAATTCGCGAGGTTCTCGTAGGTCGAGGCCCGCGTGACGATGACGTCCTTGCCCTCACGGGCGAGCAGGTTGCGGATGATGGTGTTGGGCTTCGGGGTGGTGGTGCAGATCAGCCTGGGGCGATCACCGAGGCGCATACCGAACATGAGGAGGTCGAAGGCCTCGTCGGCCCGCTGCCAGGCGGCGAGCTCATCCAGCCACCCGCCGTGGAACTGAGGCCCACGGAACCGCTCGGGCTTCTCGGCTGTGATGCCCTTGATCGTC
>Ga0114970_10003426_pt1 | contig 11657 bp, 9 predicted proteins | sample M_140205_XF_Meta_FD_87030 | JGI IMG/M metagenome (GOLD analysis project Ga0114970, IMG submission 87030) | Freshwater microbial communities from Lake Montjoie, Canada to study carbon cycling - M_140205_XF_MetaG | ecosystem: Environmental > Aquatic > Freshwater > Lake | place: Lake Montjoie... | reverse complement strand
CGACAGAGGTCTGCTTCAATAAAACTGGATTGACGGTAGCGGAATTGAAGTAGATCTACCGAAACTTCGGTCTTTTTAAAGATGGAACGTCGCGTTTTGCGTGGGGCCAAACGCGACGCCCACATGGCTTCGCGGTACTACTGATGCTTGTAGCTGAACTGAATGCCGAGAGTGCGAGGACGCAGGCGCGCCACGCCACTATTCCCGCCAACGGAAATGCCTACGGCGCCATCTTCATTCGTCAGATTTTCAGCGCTGACGTAAACGGCCCAGGAAGCCGCTTCCACTCCAAACCGCGCGTTAACAGCGGTGATGGAATCCGAATTTGAGACCCCCAAGATGGTGCCACTGCGTGGCGAGGTGTGTTGTAGCTCGGCCCGCGCGAAGCCCGTCAGGCCATCGGACATCGGCCAGCGGTACATTCCACTTGCCGCGAACTGCGACTTCGGCACATCGACGATGGAGCTTCCTTTCCGAACGCTGGACCCCGCGACGTCAGAGGTGTACTTGGCATCTACCACGCTGCCGGTAATCTGCAAGAGCAATCCACTAATCGGCCGGAGGCCGAGGGCAACTTCCACACCCTGTGTTCGAGCCGGGCCACCGTTAATCAATGCACCGATTCGCGGTGCCGGGAAGATAACCGTCTGCAGATTTTTCCAATTGTTGTAGAAGACATCGGCCTCGAGGGTGACCATTCCCTCCGCAAACTGGCCCTTGGTACCCACCTCATAGCTCCACAGGGTTTCCGGGTCGATACCGATAGGAATGGAGATGGGCGGGTTGCTCAAAATAGCGCTTTGCAACGAGATAACGGGCTGCGCCAAGCCAGTGCGGAAACCCTTGGCGACAGTCGCATATCCCAACCAGTCAGGCGAGAAGTGATACGCGAGATTGACCTTCGGATTCACGCTGTGGAAGCTGGGATTCGTTGTGCCAGTAAAGGTGGGATTTCTCTGCCTGATGAGTGCGAGCAGCGCAGGCGCAACTGGCTCACGAAACTGTTGGTCATCCTTGAAATAGCGAAGGCCGGCAGTCAAATCCAACTTTTCGGTGAAGCTCCACGTCGCTTCGCCGAAAATAGCGTAAGAATCGCTTTTGTGGCGCTGGTCCTGCGTTATGCCAAATGCCGGAATGGCCAGATTGGTCTGCTGCTTGAGACTGCGGTACGCGACGCCCGACGTCCAGCGGAACCGGCCACTGCCGGTGGAGGCCAAGCGCAATTCCTGGCTGAAGACGTCAACTTGTCGAGCCGTGTTGAAAGGTCCGAAACCGAAATAGTCGCCAATATTGGCGTCATTGTTGTAGCTCATCTTCGAGCTTGCGCTGACGAGATCGACCGAATCGAATTTGTAACGAACCGTGGCGGCGTATAGATCGTACTGAGTGGTGTTGTCCGTTGCCGGGTCTATCGACGTATAGTTCGGCAGCGAAGTTGAATCACCCAGCACGTGTTCCTTCGTATGCCACCCGGAAAGCACGATATCCAAACGGTCGTTTACAGCAAAGCGCAGCTTGCCACGGAACGTGTCCGCCGTTCTCCCGTTCTGGTCTTTGTCGCCATTTGCCGCGTTATCTACCCAACCACCTAGGTCCTCGTGAGAGGCTACGAATCGGGCCGCAATGGTGTTTTCCTTCAACGGCAGATTGAGCATGGCCTGCTCGGTGTTACTGGAAGCTCCGTCGCGCGTGGAACCGGCTTCAAGATCGGCCCCAAACTGCAGCTTTTCCAAATCGGGGTCGTTGGTAAGCACACGAATGGTGCCGCCAAGCGAACCGTCGCCGTAGAGCGTACCTTGCGGGCCGCGCAACAATTCCACGCGCTGGACGTCATACATGCGAACGTCAGGGAGCTGTGTATTTCCCAAATACGTGAACGGCAACTCATCAAGGTAGTAACCCACGGGTGAGTTTCCATACACGGAGTTGATGCCGCGTATGTTGATGTTCTGGCTGCCGGACCCGCTGTCCACCAAGCTGACTCCGGGGACCGTGCCGAGGACCTCGCCTAACTGGGAAGCGCCGGCGTCGCGCATGGCGCGCTCGGTGATTGCCGCCATAGAAATAGGCACATCGATAAGCCGCTCGCTACGCTTTTGCGCAGTGACGATGACTTCATCCAGCGTGTCATCAGGTAATGCACTGCCCGCCGCGGAGGCGGCACCGCTGAATGCCAGGGCAATTGCCGCGGCCAACCGACCAGTTCGCATCAGGTTTTTTGAAATCATGGCGCGTTATCCCTCTCTTGTATGAAAAATTCAAAGCAACCCATCCAGAAATTGACGCACGACTGGCGTCAACGCTTCTGGATCAAGAATCAAAGAGCTGTCATGGTCTGGAACTTCCACTACCTTCCAGCCCTGAAGCTCAAGCTGTTCACGGTGTTCACGAATAGTGGCGGCAGGGCGTAGCGGAATACCGCCTACATCGGCTTCGGCATTGGCACCAAAAACCACCATTCGTGGACACTGGATACGGGCTACGGCCTCCGCTTCATCGGGCCATCCGTTCAAGCTTTCGTAGAACGTGACCCATTGGGCGTATTGCGCCGGGTGGCGCAAAATTGCGCGGGCGTGCTCTGGCGGATTTGGCAGGTTCCGGTATGTGCCCGCCAACATTGCCGCGTAGGGGCCACCGAGCGGTGGCCAGCCGGCACTCACCAGTGCACAGACACGGTCGCTACGCGTGGCTAGTAGCAGCCCAGCGATGGCACCGAATGTCCCGCCGCACCACGCGAACTGGTGGAAGCCCGCTGCATCGGCTACACCCAGCAAATCATCACATACACGGTCAACGGTGAACTCTCCTACGGGCACCGTTGTGCTGCGGCCAATGCTCGGATAGTCGGCAACCAAGACGCGATAGCGGTCCGTCAGACCAGCGAGAAAACGCGGCGCTATTCGAGACCCGCCAAATGCAGGAATTGCCTGCGGTGAGGCAGTCACCGGGAAGCCCAAAAACAACGGCGGGCCCACAGCCCCATGGACCTCGTAGTAGACGCCGGAGGCCGTCGTGCCCGTACGTACCGTGCCGGTAATGTCGGTTTTAGCGAGCATTGCGCTAGGCGGCCCTTTGTTCCGCAGCGGAAATCCATGCCTCAATGTGTTCATCCAACAGGTCTAGCGTCACCGGACCGCAGTCACTGAAGCGGTCATGCAGGGCGCGCAGATCCATCGCCGGACCGAGGCGCTGCTCCGCCCGCTTCCGCAGTTCCCGTACCTTCAACTCGCCTAGTTTGTAGCCCAGTGCTTGCCCGGGCCAACCGATGTAGCGGTCGATCTCTGCCTCGATTGCCTCCTGCGGCAAAGTGACATAGGTCGCCATGTAGCTAACCGCCTGATCCCGAGTCCAGCCCATGGCATGTAGACCGCTGTCGACCACCAGCCGCACTGCGCGCCAAATTTCCATATCGAATTGACCGAATCGAGCGAATGGGTCGTCGTACAAGCCAAAATCGTAGCCAAGCTGCTCGCAGTACATCGCCCAGCCTTCGATGTACGCGGTGTAGTTGCCAAGGCCGTAGCGCCGGAACGCAGGCAGTTCCGTCATTTCCTGCAACAGCGCGATATGCATCAAATGGCCGGGCCACGCCTCGTGCATGGTAATGGGCACATGCATCGTCACAGGGCAGCGCGCCGGTAGGCTTGTTACCCAGAAGACACCCGACGTGAGACCGCTGGGTGGATTTGGCTGCGCATAAGCCGGCGGCAGTTGAGGGGAAAGCGCTTCCGGAATCGACTCGATGCCGTAAGTCATACGCGGTATGCGGCCAAAAAACTCCGGGATACGCCGCTCTATTCGCTTGCTCAGAACCTGCAAGCGTTCCCGCAGGGCCTCCTTTGATGCCGCTACAAATCGCGGATCACTGGCTACGTAGTCCCGCATTCCGGCGAGGTTGTCGGCATAGCCGGCCTCTGCTGCAACGGCATTCATCGCCGCCGTGATTCGGGCTACTTCATCAAGCCCGATTGCATGAATTTCAGCAGGCGTCAGCTTGGTCGTCGTGAAATGGCGTGCCAGAAACGCGTAGTAGCTCGCGCCTTCCGGCTCCTCGCTTATACCAACCGAGTCACGGCAATTTGGCTCATAGGTTCGCAAGGCGTCGAGCCATCCGCGAAAGGCTGGCAAAACCTGCTCTTCCATCAGTTTCAGGCCGGCAGCTTGGATACCGGCGAAGCCCTGAGGATCGCGAGCGGCCGCTACAGCAATAGGCCGATAACAGGCATGGGCGTCAACCGGTCCTTCACAGTACGCCGACACACTGGCACAGACGCGGGCATAGACTGCTCGCGGCAGACGGTAACCGGCAGCAACACCGGAGAGCAGTCGCTCCTGTTGATGCGCAAAATAGTCAGGAAGTGTCCGCAGCCGCTCCAAAAAACATTCAGCGTCCACCAGGTCGCGAAGAACCGTTTTTTGCATCGCATGGGCCACCATGCCTTCGGGGCTCACAGGAAACAGCACGGGCCGGAGGTGCGAGGCAAAGGCATAGTGTTCACGGTCTTCGCCGATCTCACGGGCCAGCAATTGATGCGTAATGCCGTCCGCTGGGCTCAGATCTTGGAGGTAGATAGCCGAAAGGCGCTCTAGAAAAACGCTGTTCTTTGCGTCTCGCCGCTGGAAATCCGCGATCGACTCATGAAAAAGTTCCCGCCGATAACGCTTATCGCCGATGTCATGAGCGAGCACCGGGTATTCGCGCAAACGAAATTCCCAGTAGTCAGCCGCCAAGGCGTGCAGAGTCGTGGTCGCCGTCATCGCTTAACGCCGGGCCACAGCGGCCCCCTCTTGTTACCCGATGGGTCGGGATAGCTCTGAGGGTAGGGACATGATCGCCCACGGGCTCGGGCTGGCGTTACTCAGAAATGGGGCTGGCGTTACTTTTATGTGACAGGGACCGCCGCGGGGCCGCAGGTCGAGTCTGTGACGGTAGGCGGCCATACTTGGCTTTATACGCCTTACCGAAGCTGCCCACGTCACTGTAGCCGGCTACCGAAGCCGCATAGGTGACCGAACCCGCTCCGTCCTCGAGAATCCGCCGCGCGCTTTCGAGCCGCACATCGCGTTGATATTCACCGACCGTACACCCGAACAGGATTTTGAAGCCGAGGGCGAGCTTGCGTCGATTGATACCGACCCGCCGAGCGAGTTGCTCCAAGGGGTAATTGGCACTGGCGTGATCGACCAGTCCCTTCGCCTCCTGAAGGGCGCGGACGTCTCGGTGACTGAGGCGCAGCGGTGGCTCGCTCTGGGGTGCCGGACGACCCACCTGCTCGACGGCAAGGCAGACCAGTTCAACGGCCTTCGCCTTGAGGTAAAACGGGCGCATGCCGCCGCTGACGGCTGGCTTGAGGAGCGCGCTGGCTGCGGCACGCATCTCGGGCGTAAAAGGGCTGGCATAGCAAAATTCAACATTCGGATCGCCGGCTCGGAAGCGCTGCAGTTCCACCGGCAACATGCTGTCGGTGACCGGTAAATTCTGAAATGTATCGGAGGGTCGAAATGCGATGGTCACGACCTGCCACACATCCGAAAGTACCTGCCGGGTAAAGGCGATCGGCCGGGATGAGGCGCAAACGACAAAGGATCCGCCACCGATGGTGCGGGCGGTGCCGTCCGGAAAGCGATCGACGCTGATACCGTCCAGGCGGAAGTGCAGGTAAAGCCATCCTCGGGTATCAATTTCGAAGGAGGCATTGCGATCACGATCAATCAGTGTCGAATGCAGGTCGGATCGTACCAACACCAAATCGTCAGAGAGACTGACAAGCTCATGAGAGTCATTAGTGACGCCCCTGCCTGCAGCGAGGTGCCATGCCGCCGTCGCGGGTACCGGATTGCCATGAATGAGGCGGGGCACGACGAACGAGCCATGCACCGCGGCAGCCTGTATCTCTGAGATAGACAGGGAATAAGAGCGGTCAGGAACCGGGTGACTCATTTCGGCGGGCCGGGCCATTAACTACCCCTCCTCAAGGGGTTCATACTCTCACCAGCCGAAAGCACACGCAATGGCAACACTTCAACGCCACAAAATTGGCGTACGCTTTACGTCGCAACTGACCAACTCGCCTGTAGGCGTCGAGGCTGATGGAATTCGTAACCACTCGGTGCCTCCGAAGCAGTAGCTACGATCCGGAACTGCGGCAGTTTCTCCAACAGGACCTCCAGCGCAATCTGCACCTCGAGTTTCGCCAGATGAAAACCCAGGCAAGCGTGCGGACCCGCGGCGAAAGCAAGATGCTGTCGGATATTGGGGCGGTGGAGCACGAAGCACTCCGGATTGCTGAAAATCCGGGGGTCACGATTGGCGGCGCCGAGCATGCAGTTAACAATCTCGCCTTCGAGGATATACGCCGCACCCATTTTCACGGCGCATCGGGCGTGCCTCGTCGCGGATTGAACCGGACTGTGCCAGCGAATAGTCTCATCGATGATGGCCGCGATGAGTTGAGGGTTTCGCTTGGCGGCAATGCCGGACTCCGGATGTCTGGACAAAGCCCATAAGCAGTTGAGAATCAACGCCTCTACGGTCGAAATTCCGCCAAAAAAAACAATTCCAAGGTTGCGCTTCACCTCATCGTCCGTGAGCCGCCCAGCACCCGCCGTGCTGACCAAAGTACGGAGCAAGCACGGCTCGCCTGTCACGGGCAGTGCATCAATCTCATCCTGCAAAAACCTGTAAAACTCGTCAATCGACCGGCCAGCATTTTGGCGCAGTAATTCGTCGCCCCGGAAGTCGGCTAGCGATGCTTCAAAGTGGTCATACCAGCGCCTAACCTGGTGCTCCGTCACCAACGGCAGTCCGCACATCTCCAGCATCGCCTGAATGGGGAGCCGACTCGCGAATACCCTGCGGATTTCTGCAGTACCGTCAGCTGCAACGCTCTCAACGAGCCGCTCGGCAAGGATGCGCAGTTTTTCAGCTAAAGATTGGACACGGAACTTCGCAAACTCACCTTGCAATGCGCGACGATAGCGGCCGTGGGCTAGCCCTTCACTCGTCAGGATTTGCTCGCCAAAAGTCTCGTGGATTGGCGAGCGCTCGAAGACGGTGGTAAAGCGCGTAGTATCGAGCAGAACACGCTGCACATCCTCGTGGCGGGTTACGTACCACATCTCAAGTGCCGATAGCCAAGTGATCGGTTCGGCTTCGCGCAGTACCTCGTAAACAGCATACGGATCGCGCGTCAGTGCATCCAACGTGACGCTTGCGCCGATGGGAAATGCGGCGCGCCGGGCCGCCAGAAGCGATGGTGGCTGTTGGTTCAACTTCGGCTCACTACGCCACTCGTGCCAACCACATCAACCACCCCAGGCAGCACCGTAGACCCGGGCCCAATTCTCGCCTTTCAACTTGGAAATCTCTGAAGCCGTCCATCCACGCGCTTGCAAGCCCGCCACGACCGTTGGTAGCTGGTCGATACTCTCAAAGCCGTCGGCGAAAAGAATCGTGCCTTCTGGTGTAAGCGTACCCACCATGTCCATCGTGAAGCGCTCACCAGGCCACGCCCCCGGCTTAGTGAAATCGTGGCCATGGACAAAATCCGGACCAATACCGATATGGTCGGGCCCTACCAGACGTTTCAGGTAATCGAGATGGTCCAGATAGACGCTCAGTGGCGCCTGCGTTGAGGGCATACCTGCCACCGCATTCGAAGCATTCCGCATGAGGAAGTCGCTGAGGCAGAGAACCCCGATAACACCACCACTGCCGGCAATGGCTTCACAAACCCGGTCACTGGTATTGCGCGGGTTCGGGTTCAGCGCCGCCAAGGCCGTATGTGAGCAGATGACTGGACGACCAGCCGACATGGCGATGACATCCAGAGACGTCTGCTCGCCGGTATGACCACCGACATCCATGAGCATCCCCAATGAATGTGCCTGTTCAACGAGAGACCGTCCATCTAACGTAAGACGAGCGCCCGGATCTAAACATCCGCCACCGTAGCGATTGGTAATGTTGTACGTAATACCAACGATACGCAGGCCAAGTTCATAGTAGGCACGCAGGGTTCCGTGCTCAGTACCGATAGGGTCGGCACCTTGCCAACCGAGCACCAGAGACAGTACTCCGCGTTGCTTGCAATCGCGTATTTCGGCGACTGTCTTGGCAATCTCCATAGCACCACCCAATTCGTCTAGGCGCTCATAGACGAAGACAAACGGGTGCACATTACCGCGACCATCCATGTCTTCAATACTCAGATGCATGCAGTCCACGCCGCCGGCACGCAATTTCTCCAGATACACCGCACTAGGTATCGAGCAGTCCAGTCCGTCAATGACCAGCGAGGATTCCGGGTTCATGTTGTGCTGCTATCCAAATGAAAGTTTGTCCGCTCATGGCTTCATGAATCAATGCTGTGGCTTGACCACCGGCAGCAAGTCAAACCGCCGAAACAGAGCGTCCGGGTCCGGGTCGTGTCCGCGAAACTCGCGGAATGCGTCCTGCATCGGCTGCGTATTTCCAGCATCGAGAATTGTGCGCCTGTATCGCGCGGCAACCTCTTGATCATAGAACCCACCAGGAGCTTCCAGATAAGCTTCGGCGATATCGGCGGCGATAGCGTCGGACCAGAGGTAAGTGTAGACCCCGGCCGAATAGGCCTCGGTGAATGTATGGAAAGCACTCGAGACCGGCAGCAATGGCTTTATGGCTGCAGGCGTTTTCAGTGCAGCCAGAATCTTCTTTTCTTCCTCAACGGCATCAATAGAACGACCATCGGCAAGCAAGTGGAGACGAAGATCGACCAGCGCTGTTGCCAAAAACTCAAGATTCACACTGAATACACGATCGTGCTTCAAGGAACGCTCGACCTTGTCGATCAGTTCCAAGGGCATTGGGGCTCCGGTCTGGTAGTGCCGAGCGAACCGCTGCAGTAATTTTCGATCGAGCAGCCATCGCTCATTCAGTAATGACGGGACTTCGACGAAATCCCACGGCACGTTGGTCGAACCCAGAGCGCGGTAAATCGACCGGTTCGAGAGCATGTGGAGCGCGTGACCGAATTCATGAAAGAGCACATTGGCCACTTCCCAAGCCAGTAATGGCGGCTCCGAATTCAGCGGACGCATGACATTCGAGTGCAGTGTGACCACCGGCAGCAGGTTCGCGGGTCCACGAACGGCGGACTGATACTCTTCCGTCCAAGACGCCGGGCCTTTGCCAGTCCGCTGGAACAGGTCGAGGTAGAGAACACCGACTACTGCCCCGTCTCGAGAAACTTCATACACACGAATTTCCGGAGCCACTACAGGAGCATCGTGTATTTCCTTGAATTTCAGGCCGTAAGTACCTTCAGCCGCCCACATCATGCCGTCGACGACATTTTGCAGTGCCAGGTAGGGACGGACAGCCTCGGCATCAAGCCCAAAGGCTTCCTGACGGTACTTCTCGGCGTAGTACAGCTTGTCCCAGGGCGCAATCGTTATGCCGGCATGTTCCCTGTCAGCCATTTCCTGCAAGTTCGCTATTTCTTCCTGCGTTTTCGGCAATAACAGTTCCCACGCGCGTTCCAACATTGCCGCGGCAGTCTCCGGTTTACCTGCCATGCGTGGCGCCGTTGCATAATGAGCATAGGTTGAAAACCCAAAAAGCTTCGCGCGCTCTCCGCGGAGTTGCAGAATTTCTTTCATCACAGGCGCATTGTCGTAAGGACCACGATTATTGCCACGTGATTCCCAGAGGCGAAACACGCGCTCGCGCAGTGGCCGCGATTCGGCCGAGGTCAATACCGGCCAGACACTCGGACGCTGCATGGGAATGGCCCATTTCGTTGCTTGCCCACGAGCGACAGCGGCAGCTTTTGCTGTCGCTATGCGGTCTTCCTTCAGCCCTTTGAGTTCCGCAACATCATCTACATAGACGACAAGTGCCGCCTCTTCGCGAGCTAAATTCTGGCTGAACTCCGTAATGAGCGTGGCAATACGTGCGTTTATTTTCTTGAGTTGGGCTTGTTTTTCTGCCTCAAGGGAAGCGCCACGGCGCACCATGTTTTCATGGATGACCGCCACCAACCGCCTCGCTTCGGGTGTTGGCGCAGACGCCGGTAACGCTTTGTAAACTGCAACAATACGGAGGAACAAGCGGGGATCAAAGGCAATTTCATCTTCCAAGGCTGTCCAGAGAGGCAGCACTCGTGCAGCGACTGCACGCAAATCATCACTACTGGCGGCAGCCAGCAGTTCTTGCAGAAGTCCTGAAACCCTGGCTATTTCCAAGCCACTGGCATCAAGTGCTGCTACCGTGTTGTCGAACGTTGGTGACGCAGGATTGGCAACGATGGCGGCCACTTCCTTGCGCTTCGCGGCGATGGCGTGCAGGTACGCAGCTTCGATATTGGCGGGCGAAGCGTGATCTACTGGCGGCAGCCCACCATAGGGGCCCGGCCACTCCACCAGCAGCCGTTCTGTTGGGTTCAGGTCCTCGGGAGTAGATGCCGCAGAAGATACTCCGGCGCTGGCGGCCAGAAAACCGACCAAGAGTGTGCCCGCTACCGCGGTGGTGGTGAGTAAGCGCCACCCCCGTCGAACCGACGGATTCCGTTTCATGAAAGCTCCCTAGTCTAGCCAGCCGTTGGCGCAGTGCTCTCTGGTCGATTTACAGAATACCGACCCCTCGAGTTTAGCCGTCTCCGTCTCATCCATTCGGGCTCGCGTTACTCATACTTGGGCTGGGCGGTACGGTTCGCACGCGGACCCTGGCAGTCGCCCCAATAGCTGCGCATAGCAGCCAGGCGCTGCGCGAGCTCCGTTCGACGCCCTAGATACTCCAGCGCCAAACCCCAGCCAAACTTACGGCGTGCCCGCCGCTCAGGGTAGTATTCGGCAAACCCCTCCACCGAGCCGCCATGTCCATCCGTTTTGAACGCCCCGTCTTCCTCATGGGCGCCCCCCGCTCCTGCAGCACGCTGCTGTTCCAGACGTTGGCACAGAGCGCGCACCTTTGGTCCATCGGCGACGAAAGCCACCACCTCATCGAGCAATTCCCCGAGCTGAACCCGCTGGAGCAAGCAGACTCGAACCGCGTCACGGCCGACGCCTTGGACGCACCCCTGCGCGACGGACTGCGCGAGGCTTTCGCGCAGCAGCTCCGGGACCGCGCCGGACGCGCGCCTATGCCCGACACCGCCGTGCGGCTGCTGGAAAAGACACCCAAGAACGCGCTGCGTATTCCGTTCCTGAACGCGCTGTTCCCGGACGCCCTGTTCATTCATCTGGTGCGGGACCCGAAAGACAACCTCAGCAGCATCATGGATGCTTGGCGCTCGCGGCGGTTCGTGACCTACCCCAGCTTCGGCACGGTGAACGGGCCTTGGTCGCTGCTGTTACCGCCGGACTGGCGCAGCCAACTGGGGCAGCCGTTGGCGGAGGTGGCCGCGTTCCAGTGGCAGGCCGCCCACCGACACATCCTCGACGACCTCGCCGCCATCGCGCCCGAGCGCCGCTGTACCGTGAACGCCGCCGAGCTCTTGCAAGACCCGCGGGCGCTTGTCGATAAGCTGTTCCGGTTCATAGGCATCCCGGTCGACGAGCAATTCGCGGCTTATTTGGCGAAGCCCTTGCCCACCTCGGTGCATACGCTAACCCCACCGCAAGCCGAAAAGTGGCGCCGCAATGGCGCTTCGGTGGCGCGCATCTGGCCCACACTG
>Ga0114970_10003424_pt1 | contig 11659 bp, 10 predicted proteins | sample M_140205_XF_Meta_FD_87030 | JGI IMG/M metagenome (GOLD analysis project Ga0114970, IMG submission 87030) | Freshwater microbial communities from Lake Montjoie, Canada to study carbon cycling - M_140205_XF_MetaG | ecosystem: Environmental > Aquatic > Freshwater > Lake | place: Lake Montjoie... | reverse complement strand
GATCGCCCCAATGCCTATTCCGGATCCCTTGAAGGGCGCTACTTCATCGCACCAGTCAAGGCAGCCATTCATGCCTCAGCATCACGCTTTGAAAATCAGGGACCCGTCCGTCCCGTAACCTTAATCGGCAGCATCGCCGCCACCAGCGCATCCCTTGAGTGGCATCAGAAAATCAGCGACCGAATGATCCTTGCCCCTGGATACCGTTGGTATCAAGAAACGGAAACACCGCGCGCTGCCAACGGCCTCGTAAAAAAACTTGGATCGGATCAGGTTTACACGACGCTTCGTTACCGCTTCTGGAAGGACTACTGGCTTGAAGATGCGTCGGAATTTTTTCTTTCGGTAGGATCTTACCAGACTAATACTGGGCTGAAATTATTTCATGTGGCCGCCGGCATACGGACCACACTAACGATTTAAAAAATTTCTGCTAGAATACAAGATCTCGACGATTCAATTGCATTAAGGCGAGGATAACAAGTGGCTAAGTCGGTAAACTTCGCGATTTTTGGCGCCGCTATTGTGGCGTTCAGTGTCGGCGCGGTGGTTGGTGGAGTGATTTCTCCGGCCACTTTTCAATCCTTAATTCCCGCAGCGTGGCTAAGACCGTCAAATCGAGCCTCAGATTCCAGGGCGATTCCAAATGACCAGGTCGGGGAAGAAATTCGATACGGCCGCGCCCTCATCGAAAAAACAGAATATTACCTCGGCCCCAAAGGTACCGTCGGCCAATATTTGGGAAATTCCATGAATTGCCAAAACTGCCACCTCGACGCGGGCACCAGGCCCTTCGGCGGCTCCTTCGTACGGAGCCACTCGGCCTACCCCCAATGGCGTAGCCGCGAGGGAGTCATCATCACCCTCGCCGACCGGATAAACCTATGCATCCAGCGTCCTCACCAAGGCCGGTATTTGCCGGAAAGCAGTCGCGAAATGCGCGCCATTCTGGTCTACATTAAGTGGCTAGGGGAAATACCACCCGACTCAGGCACACCGGATGAAGGCTATTCCATCGGGGATTTGCCACCTATCTCTCGTGCTGCCGACCCAACTGCGGGATGGTTGGTATATAAAGCCCAATGTCAGGTGTGCCACGGAGAAAATGGCGCCGGCCAACGCACGGAAGACGGAATTTCGTACCTATACCCGCCGCTTTGGGGTCCGGATAGTTACGGGATTGGGTCCAGCATGTACCGTGTGCGCAAGGCCGCTGCCTTTATCAAATATAATATGCCGTACGGCACTGTTTGGACGAATCCAAAACTAACAGACGAAGAAGCATTTGACGTTGCCGCATTTATCAATGACGACCGCATTCACCCGCGAAAGATTTTCGACATCAGCAAGGACTACCCAAATATCGCCGATAAGCCGGCTGACTCGCCATTCGGTCCCTTTATGGATTCATTCTCAGAAATGCAGCATAAGTTTGGGCCATTCAAACCGATCTTAAAGGCTAAAAAAGATGGACAAGTTAAGCATCAATAAAAATTCGACGGCAAATTCACCCTACATTCAATAACTGGCAAATTTGCTCATATTTTGACAACCGTGTAAGGCGCAGTGGCAAATACATTCGACCATCAACCCATGAATTCGCGACTATCACTGGATTCTTCAATTCAATAATTTCAACGGGGGCGGAAAGCGCTTTCATGCCAGTGGAACCATCAGGAAAGACGCATCGCCCCGACAACTCACTATCAATGGTTAACCTGAAATCTGAGTTCATGGACTTAAAATAGCGGCGTCGATACGAAACTTGAACAATTGGTCGCAATTCACAGACATGTCCCACGAACTCACTTTGCATTCTCAAAAGTCCGTCGAGATCAGGCTTCGTTAAGCAGTGGAATCGCTGACGCAGTCGCGAGTCTTCAGGTCCAATATATTTTGCCGTGATATTGCTCAGCTTGACCTTAATTTCAAAATGAGGGGCCGATTCGATGCAGTCCTGCAGATACCACCTCAGGCGAATCTTCAACCTCTTATTGGCTCCCTCGATCGACTCACGTAAATTGTCCATCTCGGGCGTGTCATAGTAAATACTGAAAACATCTCTGGCTGCATATTCCTCCCTGAAGTGAAGGGGCGAAGAATTTAAAATCGCAGATGCCAAACCAATCTCGCCCTCTGGAACCTCGAACTTCCTTTCAAACCTTTTTGGTTCCGCGACAAAGCCGTCTGCGCTTGCCATGGCGTCAATATGATCAAAGGCAAAAATTTTATCGGGTGTCTCCATTTTATCTATTAGGCGCCTGTTCTCTCCGGTTATAACTTAAGGAGGAGAAGCTATCTTTAAGGTATTCTCTACCGTTTCTTTCCAAGACTCCGGAAATGGCGATCACACGACTCCCGCCAGTATCAGTCCTGTTTTTGAATGCCTGCAGCGCGACTTGGGAATCCGAAATTCTGAAATTCGTGGCCGTCACTTTTGACCCACCGGAGGCCAATATCCCAACATTTGCTTTGGAAATGTTACCCTGAGCCAAAGTTACCCTGGAGAGATGACTGGCGTTTATTCCATGACTTCCCATACGGGTAGCCGAAAATCCGTCGATAGCAAGTTGGCCATGATCTAAAAATATTCCATCCGTGCCCACATCAAACAATTGCAAATTGGATACGCTGCCCTTGGCCCCCTTGATGGAAATCGCTTTATTCTCCATCTGGTTAAAGCTGACGTTCTCCATCATAAAATCGCTATCGACCAATTCCAAAGCAGACGCCGATTGAATCGAGAAAAAGCTACAATTTTTCCACGACTGGGGAGACTTGTAAAACGTTACGATTGCATTGATCCCCTTAAGGGGCTCGCTCTCTGCCTTCGACATATCCGAAAAATCAACGTGTTGAAACACGGATGACTTTCCAGAGTTAATAACTAGCAATCCTGACCCTGACTTCTCTGCAATCGAACCAAATTTAATGGGCTGATCCGCAAGTCCCAGAGCAATTACCGGAGAGTAGGATACCAGGGTTACACCTTTCCCGAGCAGCAGCTGAGATCCAGGCTGGATTTTAACTTCGTACCCAGGTGGAAATGCAAGCGCCTCAGAAAACAAGGTCTTGCCCTGTATGATAATAACCTTCCTTTTCTGGTCCACGGTCGCATATTTTCTGATCTCCGACCAATTACTGTGATGCCTGGGATCGGCCAAATCCTGCGGAAGAGTGTTCGTCCACTCATACGGCTGTTTTTCCATTACGGCATCAGATCCCATCAATTGGAAACGGACTCGCAGAGAATCGGCGTCAGAAAGTGGGGCCTGCCACGGGAACGTAGCGGTGATTGGGTTACGATCCCGGACGGTTCCGTTCCAATAAATCCATGGGGTTGTCTTGTCAGAAACCGCCAGCGTTTTCCCAGAACTGTCCACCGCCCTGACACCGAGGATTCTCACCGGGATGGCCTGAAGGTTTCTAAAACTCAGGTTGATAGTAGTTTCGCCTCGCCCATTTTTTTTTCCAGTGCTCTGCAAAAAAACTTCCAGTGGATTGCTGGGACTGGTCTCAATCCGCAGCAAATCACGTATGTTTGTGATTCGCTGGGTGTCGAACTTAACTTTCGGGTATTCGAATTTCAATCTATCCTCCAGATCACGAAATTCAGAATCCAGCGATGCCAGGAGACCTTCCAAATAACCCGGAGCAAGGTTTGCCGAAAGTTTATTTAAATACGATTCCATCAATTTTTCGTCACCGAGAAATAAATCCACGAATTCAGATTTCCTGTCAATATTCTGATTTCGCCACCAGGTCCCAGGTCCCAATCGAGAGTGAAGCTGTTTGGCAATTGGTTCCATCCGCGCCGTGATGGGATTCAAGTAGAAATAGGTATCGTTATAGTCGAATTCCAGAGCTCCCATAAGGGTTCTAGTCGCAAGATATTCAGCCATTTTTTCCACGTCAAAAACTTCCGATGCCTTAAGCTTTCTAGCCCGCCATGCTTCAAGGATGCTCACCGCCCATTCGTGCTGCGGCCTTGTCTGTGCGTTCAGATTATATTTGCGGGCATTTTGTCCAACAATCACTGCGGCGTCGAAGCTTGATGACGGGGACGGCTCATCTTGACAATTTCTAAATGGCCGCAAGCGCATGCAGTCTTCGGCCCAATTCGGTACTAAGAAACGGACGATTGGCCCATCGCTTCTGCCAGACCGTATTGGAGTTTGAAGATTTGTCGTCTCTTCAATGTAATAAACTCCCATATCGCGCCCATTAATCCTTAAGTAGACAAATTCATCCTCTGGAGTGATCACATTTTTGGCCCGGAGAAACCGCATAAACAGCGCCTCGTCGAGGAAATCCCTGGACTCCGGCGTGAGCAAAGAGAACTCGGACAGCCCCTTGGGAGGATTGGTCCCCTCAGCGTGAACTCGAATCGAAAACTTTGAGGGCTTAGCGAAGTGGGCTTCATGGGTGCCATGGATGCGGATTCGGACCTTGTGTTCCTCATTTCCAACGCGGAGTTTTCCGTGAAACGACAAACGAAGCGCTCCGCTGGACATCCCATCACGAAGAGCCTTGCTTTGATCATTCTCCAGCGCAACAAAGTCCTGGTCGCTCAAGTGGATTGCGTAAGTCTCGATCGTTTGATTTGAGGCCCTGCCAGAATAGTGGGTATCCTTGGCCAAAGAAATCTTTAGATCATCAACAATTTTCAATCGTAGCTGGACGTCGATATACGAATACAAAAGATGAATGATCACGATCAAAAAAATATTCAGGACAATGCTAAACCAATAGGTGATGTACCACTTCTGTTTTTCTTTTGCTGATTTCTGGCGATCTTTGAAAATATTCATAGTTATAGCGTCAAGTTAATGGCCGGAAATCGACCAGCGACCATTGAATTTCTGGCTCAGACCTGCGAAGCTCTTCCCTTACCCTGTCCAATCCTTCAAAATCCGTTGGCATAAGATGAAGGGTGATTTGTAACTGGGACTTATTTTCATCGACGCGGACTAGTTCCATTTGTGAGCATGCGGGTTTAATTATCTCAAGAATTTTTTTGATTTCCAACGATCCGGTAGGCGCGATCAAACTCAGACTAATTCGTTTGGTTTGATACAAAACCTTCTTTTTATTAAACACAATCATCGCCACAATGAATGCGGCGAATCCGCATGCAGTTACGCTGTACAGCTGCGCACCAAATCCCAGACCGATCGCAATTGCAGCAAAAAAGATCAGGAGTTCTTCGGGCTCCTTCACCGGTGTTCGAAATCGAACGATCGATAGCGAACCGATAAGCCCCAAGGATAAGGTGATTGAAGACTGAACAATCGTGATAATAAAAGTAGTCAACAAAGCTAGGTAGACTGCACTTGTTGTCATTGCCTTGCGGTCAGAAACCGTTCTGCCAAACTTTTCATATAGCAATCCGAGCAACAAACCGCAAAAAGCGGATAACGCGAGGCTGATCAGAAAAAGATCCAATTGAACGTTTGATTCCCGCCCCCAAACGATAGAATCTAAAATTTGCGATTTCATTATGTCAATTGCCCTCACGTCGTTGATATCGAAGTCATCTTATAGTTATTTAGCATTTTGGAATAGCCCCCGGTCATACCAGACCGTCGAACCAGCGGGGTGTTTTCCTTCCCTAACCCGCATTTTGAGTACATCTCACCGCCGTAGCATACTCATCTGAATCATTGATCCTTGTGGTTTCTTCTTTGCTAGTGGATATTTTTAATTCCATGTTTCATGGCCTGATATATCAGCAAGCATGTGACAGCAAATTGGGTTGCGACGGAGACCATGATTAATGTACCGAGTCCTTCCGGCCAGAAATCAAGCCGAATCTTGTGTTTACCCGGATTGAGCCACATGGCCATGAGTGATTGATTCGCCCTGTAGACCGGCACGGGGACCCCGTCAACGCGAGCCCTCCAGCCCGGCGTCGCGACCCAGGGAAGAACAAGAAAGCCACTTGAACTCGATGATGGATTGGCAACGATGGACTGGCTGAGAGGGCCAACATCCAGCGTTACCGGTTCAATTTTTTTTGATCCTGGTTTTTGTGGCCAGATTTCTCTGGTCAAGCGCTGGATGTGTGACGGCCTGCCGTCCTCGCCAAGTGCGAAATCAGAATCGATGGTTACGAGGCCAGACTTGATCGCATCCAACGTCTCAGGGAAGTCGAGGTTGTAGTCATCATCAGGTTCTATCCTGCGGACCTTCTCGTACGGAATAAGTCTGATGTCGTGTAGCACGTGACCAATCCGGGGTCCGGACCTGGGAATGGCAAAGACAGATTTTTCGTGATCTGCCCAGATTCGTTGGTCACTTGGAATGTAATGTTCCGCGGCGGCGGGGAACGAAGGGGGGATTGTCGCGGCGAGGGAACCGAGTCCGCTGAACACAATGCCACCCGGCCTGACCACATGTGTGATGCCGAACAGGCGCAGGATGAACCACGAATCCATCCAGTCGCAGTCAAATGCGCGTATCATGGGGATCTCGGCCGCGTCCCAGCCCTTGGCCATGGCAATTCCGGTGGCCCTGAAGTCAACCCAGGGTATCTCAATGCCGGGGGCGTGTGCGTCATCCTTCATGCAAGATAGAACCCTGGCTGGTCCATCACTAGACCTGGCTTTGTTTTTCTCGACGAATGCTTTCGCATATCCCGCCCGGTCAGTGTCAACGTGGTTGGCTGGCAACAAATTTGGTGCGGGACGATTTTCAATTAACTGGAAAACGGTGGCAATGGTCAGTAACCAGCAGATCCTGGCGCCTGCCAGTCCTCGCGCATCCAGAGCCTTCACCATGTGATGCATTCCAAAGGCTATCAGTGGAATCATGGAAAGGTATGCGTAACGGAAGAATTTACCGGTGTACCGGAACATTCGTATGAAATCGAAGTGCCTCCAGATGGTTTCCATGACCGGGACAAAGGGAGTCAATGCCAGCAAGAGCAGACAAAGTGTTAGCAGTCCCGCAGCCGTCCGGTATCGAGACGACATCTGACGCAGCCCCACGAGAAAAGCGATTACTGGGAAGACGCCTACCCGCGAGTCCAGATACCACGGACGGTCAAATCCGGCGCCAAGGTTGGCGAGCCACTTCGGGTCTTCGACGACGTCCCTTCGAATACTGGTCAAGAATTCAAACAGGGAACCGGGGGATTGCCCATGTTGAAAGATTGTCTTCAAATTGAAGCCAGCAGCTCTGACCGTGAGTGGAACGACATCACGCGACACCCAAAGGATTGGCGCACAGATTGCAAGAGAAATGAGGGCACCTGCGAAGGCCGCCTTCATCAAGTGGAATTTCCGCGGTTGGTCAGCAGGCCATGGTGTTTGCAAAATGTTCATCGCCCACAATGCTGAGATCCCAGTGAATAAAATGAGTTCGGGATTACCTCCAAGAAACATCCAAGCCACGAACAATCCCGATGCCACCGCGTACACGAAGGCATGCGTTTTTGACTGGGTATTTTTGAAATTCAGGACTGCCCAGATCATCCACCCAGTCCACGCCATCGAAGCCATTTCGACCCGGTAGTGCGAGGACCATACGATCCCGCTGGCGCAAAGGGCGATAGAGGTAAACCAGGCTGCGCGCCGGTCGAGGCCCATGGCGAATACGGCGGACGCCCATCCCGCGCCAAGCACGCCGTAGTGAACGAAGTGATCGACATGCAATCCATAAACCAGGTCGTTCCATGCAAGAACCAGCAAGTTCGATGGGTAGAGCACTTTGTAATGAGGGTTGGCGAATAAAGACAGTCCGAGGCCCGCATTGGGAAAGAACGCAGGGAACTCACCCGTTCTAAGGGCGTCCAGGAAAAACCTCCTGTACACAAACTCCACATGGCGCAAATCGTGATTCTCGAAAATTTGCGCGCCCGACAAGATCCCAGGGAATTCGACGGTGCCGAGCAGGAAACACACGAGAGCGATCAAGCAGACATCAGTTACAGGATTGAAGTGCTGTTTGGCCACTTGGGGCGAGGTTGTACAGGGACTTGTTCTCATTGATTTGCCACTGGTCGTTGTTGCCACTGCATCCCACAAATACGCGGCGGCTAATCGTAGTCCCGCCCCATAATTCGTGCGCTATAGCCGTGAATTGATTTTGGTTACCCGAATTTACATAAAGATACCTGACTTTTCTGCAGTCCGTGACACGGAAACCAAGATCATTTGTCGTATTGCACACGTTTGTCGAGGCCCAAACGCCGGGAGTTGCGGCACCAGAGGCGCCACAGCCACTGGTATAACTCGAGCCAGATCCCAGAGACAGGCACGAGTAATTGGAAAAAGTATCGTTGTCCCCGTTGTAAGACAATTGGAGGGTGTAAATGTGCGCAATATTGCTCCGGGCCTCGCTCTGACGGGCTTTTGCCTGGAACTGCTGGAACCTCGGTATAGCGAGGGCCGCGAGGATCCCGATGATCCCCACTACGATCATCAATTCAACAAGACTGAAGCCACGAGTGTCACGGGGAGAAGAAAACTCTCGAATCATATCCGCTCCTCAGCCTCGATAGATAACTCAGCTATTTTGACGCAAATACCGGCTAAAATCAATCCGGCAGGATAGTCGATCAAATAATGTAAGCGCAGGGCAACTCCCTGACAGAGGAAATAAACGGTACAAGGCACGTGAAACCAAAGCAGCGCAGGTCGCCATTTCCAAGCGTAATAAACTAATACGACGGCATTGGCGACATGTAGAGATGGCATGGCTGCCAGCATTGAAATGAACATGAACGGGGTGTATTCGGACCCGCCTGACGCGACGAATTTATTGGAAAAGGCCAACATATATCGAACAAACTCGACGTCCGGCATGTCGAACACCATTGGTCCGTACGCTGGGGCAATCCAATATGCCAGGCCGCCGAGCACCAGGACCAGGGACGTGGAAATTAACAGCACCCTCAGTTGCCGGTTTTGCCCAGAAGCTCCGTGGACCAAAAATGACAGCAGGAACATGCTGATAAAGAGGTCCGTGTAGGGCTTGTCTAACGGGATCATTGGCGTCACCCACTGCGCTGTGGCAACCAGCCATCCGCGGACTGGTGCCAGGGCGTTGTCAATCCTCTGGAATTCCGCGTCGTAGTTTTCTTGGTTTACCAGGTGCGACCATAATTTAAGGTTGAAGTGAACGAACAGGATCAGAGAAAATGCCGCCAGGTCTAACAGGGACGTCGGAACCGCAACTCTGCTGGATTTCTGTCCAGGGTTTCCTGAAATGGTCCAGACTGGCCGTGCTATCGCTGCTGCAGTGAGCCCGAGGGCGAGTGGCCCCACATAATGCTTCAGGGTGAATAGCACCGAGGTGTGATCTGGAAAGTAAACGCGGGTACCTAACAACGGACCTACGATAAACAACAGGCTGCTGGATATCGTGGCAAACATAAAGAGTTTTGACCCGTGGGTTCGTGGTTTCACGCTTGGGGTCTCTGAAAAAAATGTTTCCCTAGCTCACTCCGGTTTCGAGGGGTGGCCCTTAACGTCGAGTCTAACACGCCGAAACAAATGAATAAATGGGACCAGGATTGGCCTTCTATTTTTCTGTAGGATGCCGATCATCACCGCGAGGTTTTTTTGGGACGAGACACATTCAAGAGGCACAAAGTGTGAAAGACTTTACAGGAGTTTGCCTCTGCCAGGCTGAACAACTGGAGCTGGGGGAACCTGCTTGGCGCTTGTGAGGATACGAACCAGGCGTGATCAGAATCCAGTTACCCTAACTCGGATCTTAATTGAGCACGAGATTTTCTCGACCATCTACAGCTGTAAACGGGCCTCTGGTTTTGATAAACGCTTCATCGTTTCGTTCTTTGGAGTTTTGGTCATATGTATTCCGCCAATCTGTGGGGGCTAATTGTGAATCGCTTTGCAATTGTGGGCGCCCCATTTTTTTTTATCTACCAAGCCTTCTCCGGGCTGAGTCTATGCGCATTTAGGGCGCTGCTACATTTTATTCCGACCGAGTTTTCATTTTGGACCGGTGAAGACACCACCCGCTGGACCCTGAACCCCCAAAGAACTTTCACCAACACCCAAGCCCTCGACGTGACCAATGTTGATGACAAGCGAATCCTGTCTCCGGAACGAATCGGTGGCACCAGCGCCGGAATCAGCTTCATGCATCTGGCGACTCCAGAATTTCTCTGGCGCGGAAGCCTATCGACTATCATCAGTGACGATCGGCCCAATGCCTATTCCGGATCCCTTGAAGGGCGCTACTTCATCGCACCAGTCAAGGCAGCCATTCATGCCTCAGTATCACGCTTTGAAAATCAGGGACCCGTCCGTCCCGTAACCTTAACCGGCAGCATCGCCGCCACCAGTGCATCCCTTGAGTGGCATCAGAAAATCAGCGACCGAATGATCCTTGCCCCTGGATACCGCTGGTATCAAGAAACGGAAACGCCGCGCGCCGTCAACGGCCGCGTAAAAAAACTTGGCTCAGACCAGTTTTACACAACCGTTCGCTACCGGTTCTGGAAAGACTATTGGCTGGAAGATGCATCGGAATTTTTTATTTCCGCTGGATCTTACCAGACTAATAATGGGTTGAAATTATTTCACATGGCCGCAGGAATGACGATGATTGCCGGATCCATTTAAGAATGGCTCTCATCCGTTTCCAGAATTGCGAGAATAAACCTAAGGTCATCAAGAATTGAGATCTCTTTTTAAAAGATGTAGCGGCCAAAAGGCATCGTCATTGCCAGCATATGCAGCCTAGTTGAATTTCAAGATTAAGATCTTGGGGAGCCGGATAAAAATAATCGGGATCAGGATTTTCTGTTCTACATTCGTAACCGGCCTGAGTTGGTACACCATCACACTCCCCGGTCATGTCCCAAACGTTCCAAGGAGATACACTTGTAAGTGTCCATGTTGAGTTTCCGCACCCACCACAGACGGATCCGCCGCTTGAGCTGCCGGTCGAGCCGCCGGTCACGGTCGTACTACCGCTTGTACTACCGCTTGTACTACCGCTTGTACTACCGCTTGTACCACCGCTTGTACTACCGCTCGTACTGCCAGAGGTACCGCCCGAGCTGCTGCTACTCGAACCGCCACCGGTTGTCGTACCCGCTGAAGCTGGAGGACAGGCAGAATAGTTTGATACCACAGTCAAACTGCCGCCCATCTCGCTCCCGGAACCCAAAGCGCCAGGTGACCCACCGGCATTCGAAAGTTGTGTGGCGACGTCGATGGGGACCGGCCCGGTCGGAGTCGTGTAATTCAATGATGCACCATCGAAAGTCCAAGTCGTTTCTGTGTTGAGGGCATCAAACGTTTCTTGACCTAGATCTAGGGCGAAGTTGAGGGTTACATCCCCATACGTTAGGGTCCAGCTCCGACAAGTCGAAGATCCACCATCCGATGAAGTCGTCGTGCTGCCGGTCGTGCTGCCGGCCGTGGTGGTTGTTGTGCTGCCGCCGCTTGTGCCATCAGCCGTCGCGGTTGTGGTACCGCCGCTTGTGCCATCAGCCGTCGCGGTTGTGGTGCCGCCGCTTGTGCTATCAGTAGTCGTGGCGGTTGTGGTACCGCCGCTTGTGCCATCAGTCGTTGTGGTTGTGCTCCCGGTAGTGGTGCCGGTAGTGGTGCCGGTAGTGGTGCCGGTAGTGGTGCCGGTAGTGGTGCCGGTCGTGGTGCCGGTCGTGGTGCCGGTCGTGGTG
>Ga0114970_10003423_pt1 | contig 11659 bp, 8 predicted proteins | sample M_140205_XF_Meta_FD_87030 | JGI IMG/M metagenome (GOLD analysis project Ga0114970, IMG submission 87030) | Freshwater microbial communities from Lake Montjoie, Canada to study carbon cycling - M_140205_XF_MetaG | ecosystem: Environmental > Aquatic > Freshwater > Lake | place: Lake Montjoie... | reverse complement strand
GGCGTCTCGACGGCGCGATCGGTCATAGCAACACCGCGATGTCGTCGGCGTCCGCCAATACGTTGCCGACTTCGATCGCGATCGCCTCGCGCAGCGTCTCGCGCTCCACATGCGGCAGGAACGACGCATCGAACGACGTGATGGCCAGCATCGCCAGCGTATCGATGTCGAACTGCAGCTGCTGCGCACAGCGCACGTACTCATCGGTGAGGGAGACGCCGCTCATGAGCCGATTGTCGGTATTGATCGTGACCACCGCGCCCATGATCACATAGCGCGCCAAAGGATGCTCCGCGAACGTGGGCACCACGCGCGTCTGCACGTTGCTGGTGGGACACACCTCGAGGGTGATCCGGTGATCGATTACATAGGCTTCCAGCGAGGGATCCTCGCGCAGCCGCGTGCCGTGGCCAATGCGGTCGGCGCCGCACCGATGCAGCGCTTCGCGGATGCTGGCGGGTCCATCGCCCTCTCCTGCGTGCACGGTGACCGCGAGGTCATGCTGGCGCGCGTAGTCGAAGGCCAGCGCATGATCCGACGCCGGGTTCCCCAACTCAGCTCCGGCCAGATCGAACGCCACCACGCCCTTGCCCTTGTAGGCCACAGCCAGCTCGGCCATCTCCAGCGCATGCGGCCACGCGAAACTGCGCAGGGCGCACACAATAACCCGCGCCAACGTTCCGGTGTCCTGTTGCCCGCGCGCCAAACCGCGCAACACCGCCTGCATCACGTCGTCCAGCGACAGACCACCCCGCACGCTCAGCGCCGGGCAAAAGCGCGCCTCGATGTACCGCACGCCATCGAGCGCCGCATCCAGCACGAACTCATACGCGATGCGCTCGAGCGCGACGGTATCCTGCATGACGGCCAGCGTCACCTCGAAGCGCGCCAGATAATCCTCGAGATTCCGGGCGTCGTCCACACGCATCCAAGCGCCGAGCGCTGACGCCGTGTTCACGGGCAGCGTGCAACCACGTTCGATCGACAGCTCGAGCAACGTGGACGGCCGCAGCGAGCCGTCGAGATGGCAGTGCAAATCCGCCTTCGGCATGCGACGCATGATCTCAATGAACGCGGGGTTCACCAGACTCACGACGCGAGCTCCACGTCGCCCGGCTCGGCCGCGGTATCAACCCGCTCGCGTACCGGCACGACCCGATAAATCGATCCGCCCACCAGCGCCTGCGTCGCCTCCACCGGCAGCCCGCGGCTATCGGTGAGCCGTTGGCGACCGGCATCGACCTCCGTGGCCAAGTCGGGGAAGAGCGCGCGCACGGCGTCGACCGCGACCGAGCCGTGCGGCACCGACACGCCACGTTCGTTCACGTAGACCCGCAGCGAATCGGGGCCGGACGTCGGAGAGACAGCATCACTCATTTCGGTGCTCCCGCGCCCACGGCGCGAATACGTTCAGTGGCGTCGCCGCGCACCGGCTGGGACAGTCCCTGGAGGTAGCTCGCGAGCATGTCGATGTCGCGCGTCGTCAACATCTCGACGGAAATCGTACGCGCCATCGACGCCCCTTCCGGATCGTCGACCATGAAATCATTGATCGCGATCGAATAGATCCGATCGGGGTCAAGCGGCGCGCCGTTCGCCCCGAGCACCCGCACCACGCGCTGGCCTTGCGGCTTGGCCGGGTCGAATTCGATCGTCATCCCACTTACGTGTGAGTTCGCGCGGCCAGACCACACCCAGCGTTCCGCCGCGAGGGGCACGTCCCGACCACGCAGCCGGATGCGCACCAGCACATTCCCGAATGGGGAGACACCGTGCACACCGCCGTAGGTGATCGGTCCCGCGAGCAGGTCGGTGCGAATGCCACCGCTGTTCCACGCGCCGAAGTCGGCGTTGCCCTTCACCCGTGCGGCGTCGGCCACAAGGTTCCCGAGCGCATACTGATTGCCGCGGCGCACGAAGGCCTCGGCGAGGGTGGCGACCGGCCGATCCATGCGGAGCTGCACCTTGCGCGTGGCCGCCGTCACGATGGAATCGACAACCGGATCGGCGCCAGTCCGCTCCTCTCCGTACACGTTACGAATCTCGGCACGTGCGACGCCGCTATCCAGCGAGACATCAACCACGGCGATGGCGCGGCCGTTTGATGACGTCTGCACGACCGGCATGTCGCGACGACGCAGCACGATATTGGTGTGCGCGTGCCCCATCACGAAGACGTCGGGCTTATCGGTCAGCTGCTCGATAATATCGAGACCACCGCCCGTGCACGCCTCGGGCTTGTCCCGGTCACACCGGGCGCCATCGTGGGCCAGCGCGATCACGACCTGCGCTCCGCCGGCGCGCAGGGCGCGTACCCGTTCGCTGATGATCGGGGCAGGATCGAGAAAGGTGAGCTGGCGCACGTTGCGGAGCTTCGTGGACGTGGCCGTATGCTCGCCCGCCGTGCCGATGATCCCGATCCGCACGCCACCGCGCACCACCACCGTATCGGCGCGTATCCACGAGAGCGGGCGGCCATCGGCGCCGCGCACGTTCGCGCCCAGCACCGCGTATCGGAGCTCCTTCAAGCGCATGCGGAGCGTGTCCTGCCCGAAATCGAACTCGTGATTGCCGAGCGCACCCGCCGCCACGTGGAGCCGGTTGAACACCGCCACCGTCGGCTTCCCCGCATCCCAGTCGGAGGCCGGCGCACCGGAGAACAGGTCGCCGGCATCGACGACCACGCTCTGGCACTGCCCCGAGCACTCGCGCTGCGCTTTCTCGATCGCCGCCGACAGCGCCACGGCGCCGCCCTGCGTACGGCCACGCTCGTCGGGCCGGTTCGACAGCGCGCCGTGGAAATCACTCATGCTGATCACGCGGAGTGTCCGCCCCGGCGACGCGGCCGCCGCCGGCGCGGCGGCCGCCGGTGCACTACCGGCCGCTTCAGCGGCGCGGCCGCGATTTTGCTCACGATACGCAATGGTGCGCGCCGCCGCCGGCTCCAGACGCCAGTTCACCGTGGCGTACGTCGCCGGATCGAGCGTCCCCGCCTTGGCCACGTCGTCAATGATGAGCGAACGTATATCGACGTCCTTCTCAAACACGACCGGCGCATTGGCCAGCATCGCGTAGCCGCCACCGCCGCTCTGCCGATAGTTGTTGAGCGCCATCGTGAAGGAGTCGGTCGGCTGCACCGCACGACCGTTGCGCGTGAGCGTCGTGATGCGCGCACCGGCCGGCTTCGACACATCGATGACGTACTCCACCCCCATCACCACATCGAAGTTGTAGCCGGGAATCTTGGGGTCGACCAGACCGCCGGCCGGGGCTGAACCATCGGGCGCCAGCGTGCGGTAATACAAGGCCGATTGTTCGAGAAACGCGCGCAGCTGGGCGCCCGTCAGGCGCACCGCGCGCAGCGTGTTCTCATACGGATAGAGTTTCGAGAGCGACGCCTGCGTCACGGCGCCCGTATCGAGCGTGGCGTCGAGGGAAAATGCGGCGGTGGCCGAGAGCTCCGCCCCCGACGCGCGACGCATCACGTCGTTGATCAAATCGGTGACCGGGGCATCCACCACCCGGGCACTGTCGGCCCGCCACGTGACGGCGGTACGACCCACCGGTGTCGTTACCCACGTCACCGTCGCCTTGTGCGTTGCCGCCGACGCCGCGAGCACAGCCGGCGACTCCACGTGGCCGGCCACTTTCACCGACTGGCCGCGGTGCTTCACCACCGACCACTTCCCCTTCGACTTCTCCAGCGTCAACGTCGCCAACGCCACCGACGCCGCCCAGTTGCGCGGCTGCACGAGCAAGGCGCCGTTGATCGTCGAGTCCACCAGCTCGGCGTGCGAATGACCGAACACAACCAGATTGATGCCGTCGATTTCGCGGGGCACGCGCGCCGCCACATTCTCCGACGGCAATCCGGTCGCCACCGTGTCATAGGTGGCCGCGCCGTCCAATCCCGAGTGCAACAACACGACCACCACGTCCGCTTTCTGCCGGCGCACCTCGGCCACCGCCGTCCGCACCGAGCTCACGATGTCGGTGACGGTGAGACCGGCCTCGCGTAGATAGTCGCGGTCCCAGAGCATCGAGCCCGGCGTCGTCCCGCCGATGATCGCGATGCGCACCCCCCGTCGGTCAATCAGCGTATACGGTGCCACAAACGGGCGGCCCTGCGCATTCCGCACGTTGGCGGCCAGGAACGGGAACGCCGCCTTGGCAATCGCCACCTGCAGCGCCGGCACCCCAAAGTTGAACTCATGATTTCCCAGCACCGCCGCGTCGTAGTGCATCACATTCATCGCAGCGATAACCGGATGCACGGGGGGCGGCGCGACCTTGGCCGCCACGTACAACAGTGGGTTGCCCGAGAGGATGTCGCCCCCCTCCACCAGCAGCACCCGGCCCGGATTGGCCGCGCGGACCGAATCCACGATCGTCGCCGCCCCCGCTAACGTGCGGGCTGGGTCGGCGGCATTGGCGTAGTAGTCCCACCCGCGCAGACGGCCGTGCACGTCGGTGGTGGCGGCGATGACCAGGTCGAACCGCCCCGACTGCGCAGGAAGCGGGGGCACCACGGCCAGTGCCGACACAGCCGCGGTGAAGAGCAAAGGCAAGCGTCCCATTAGGGGAAGTTAGCGGCACCCGCAGCCCAACGCTTGCCCCTCCTCTCAGCCCCCGCGAACTTGCCGGTATCGGCTCCGGCCGCCGATACACATTTGTTACACCGTCGTGGCGGTCCGGACATGACAACGGGACAGGTTAACCAACGTGAAGTGTCGGAACCGGAGTCGTCGCTCATGAAACCGCTGATCATCGGGATCGCAGGCGGCACCGGCTCAGGGAAGTCCACGGTCGCGCGTAAGGTTGCCGAAGCATTGCCCGACGCTTCGGTTGCCTTTCTCGAGATGGACGCGTACTACCGCGACTTCCGGCACCTCACGCTCTCTCAGTTGCATCACGTGAACTGGGATCATCCCGATGCCTTCGACGTGGAGTTGCTCACCGGACATCTCAACGCGCTGTCGCGCGGCGAGGCGGTGGACTCGCCCGTCTACGAATTCGCGACCCATTCCCGAAGCGAGCGCACCCGACGCATCGCGCCGGCGGACGTTGTCGTCATCGACGGCATCCTGCTGCTGGCAGATCCCAATGTGCGCGCGCTGTGCGATGTAAAGGTCTTTGTCGATGCCGATCCCGACATCCGGCTCATCCGTCGCATTCGCCGCGACACAGCCGTGCGCGGGCGGACGCTCGAATCGGTGCTCGACCAGTACCTGAACACGGTACAACCGATGCATCTGCAGTTCGTTGAACCCAGCAAACGCTACGCTGACGTGATCGTCCCGAGAGGCGGCAGCAACCTCGTTGCCATCGAGATGATCGTCGCCAAAATTCAGCGTCGGCTCGTCTCGCGCGCGGCTGCGCGAACCCCATTGTCCGTGCCCGTAACGGCCGAACCGGCCTGAGTCTGACTCTGCATGCAAGCTGCGCCGTCCACTGAACGCATCCTCGTGGTTGATGACGAGCCCGAGATTGTGGCGCTCGTCACCTATCATCTCGCCAAAGTCGGGTACCGGGTGGCGACGGCTGCCACCGGACAGGAGGCGCTCGATCTCGCCCGCCGTGAGCGCCCGTCGCTGATCGTCCTCGATCTGATGCTCCCGGGGATCTCCGGATTCGACGTCCTGGAGCAGCTCCGCGCCGATGAAAGTACACGGGACATTGCTGTCCTGATGCTGACCGCCCGCCGCGAGGAACCCGATCGCATTCGCGGGCTCTCCCTCGGCGCCGACGACTACCTCACGAAGCCTTTCAGCCCTGCCGAGCTCGTGCTGCGCGTCGGGGCCATCCTGCGCCGCACTGGCAACGCCGCCCCCGTCAACGCCGACACACTCGTGATCGGGCCCCTGCACGTCGACCGCGCCGCTATGGCGGTGAAGGTCGAAGGACAGGAAGTCGACCTCACACCCACTGAGTTCAAGCTCCTGCTCACGCTCGTGGAGCGGCGCGGCCGCGTCCAGGGGCGCGGGCTGTTGCTGGAAACGGTGTGGGATGCCGCGCCCGACATCCAGACGCGGACGGTCGACATGCATGTGCAGCGGCTACGCACCAAACTCGGCGCCGCCGGTGACATGATCGAGACCGTGCGCGGCTTCGGCTATCGCTTCCGTGCGGCCATGCCGCGCGGCGCGTGATCCCTCAGCTACCCATCGACCCCGTTCGGCGCGCGTCATGAGACTCGCGCAGCGCATCGTCGTGAACAGCTTCGTCGTCGCGACGATGCTGGTCGGCATCGTGCTGTTCGCGGTGGAGCGGCGCGTCACTGAGCGCGTGCGCGCCGAGGAGCCCACCGCCGCCGCGTCGGCCGATGAATTCCTCGCCAAGGTCCGTCGCGATATTGTCATCGCCGGCCTCGCCGCGCTGCTCGTCGGCGTCGCTTTGGCGCAGGTGCTCGCTGCCGCGGTCGCTCGTCCCATCGAGGAGCTGCGCGACGTGGCCCGCGGTTTGGCCGCCGGCGACCTCACGCAGCGCCCGTCGCGCGCGATCGCCGGCGGTGAAGTGGGCGATCTGGCGGAAGCCCTGCGACGCCTCGCCGAGCAGCTCGAGGCGCGCCTCCAAGCGTTGCATGGCGAAGAAGCGCTTCTGGTCGCCCTCACCGAGTCGCTCAACGAAGGCGTGATCGCCGTCGATGCGCGGCAACGGGTGGTGCGGATCAACGAGACCGCTCGGCAGTTGCTCCGCATACGAGAGCCCGTGCCCTTCCCCGCCGACTTCCTGCCACGCGACCGCACACTGCGCGAGGCGTTGGCAGCCGTGCTCTCCGGAGCCGAAGCGATCCCCGACGAAGTCCGCGTCGATGATCGCACGCTCTCGCTCACCGCGCGTCCGCTGCCCGGCGGTGGCGCCGTGCTGGCCGTGTATGATCTCACGCCGGTCCGTCGGCTCGAGGCGGTCCGCCGCGATTTCGTCGCCAACGTGTCGCACGAGCTGCGCACGCCGCTCACTGTGATCGGCGGCTTCGTCGAAACGCTGCAGGACGAGGAGCTGCCGCCAGAGCTGCGCCGCCAGTTCCTGGCCATGTGCGAAGGCAACGTGCGTCGCATGCAACGCATCGTGGACGATCTGCTCGACCTCTCGCGCATCGAATCGGGCGGATGGGTGCCCAACCCGACTGATCTCGACGTGGCGTCGATCGCGGCCGAGGTGCTGGCCCCGTTGCAGACGGCGGCGACCGAAAAGGGCGTGGCCCTCCGAACCGAGATCGGCGCCGGTGCCGATCAACTGTCCATCGATCCCACGGCCGCGCGACAGATTTTAAGTAACCTCGCGGAAAATGCACTGCGCCACACCACGGCCGGCGAGGTCGTGCTCTTTTCGCAGATTGATGACGGCGGCACGCGGATAGGGGTGCGGGACACCGGCTGCGGCATCGGTCCCGAGCACCTGCCCCGCATCTTCGAGCGCTTTTACCGGGCCGACCCCGGTCGCTCGCGCGAGGCCGGCGGCACGGGGCTGGGGCTGGCCATCGTGCGCCATCTGGCCGAGTCCCACGGGGGCAAGGTCAAGGCCGAGTCGGAGCCCGGCGTCGGGACCACGATCTCGGCCTGGATTCCGATCCCCGACCCGGCGGAGAGCTACTCCGAAGGCTGATCCGAAGGCTGATCCGATGTCGGTGAGCTCGCCGACGAGGGCGCAGCGCTCTCGCGGAGCGGCGGAGCGGCCGTCTCGTGACGTCGAGCGCGGCGACCGGCGAAGGCTTCGGCAATCAGCCGCGGTAGCATGACCCCGGCCGGTCCCTCGATCGGTAGTATAGACGGGCCCCGACGCTGGCCGTCCATACTGGGATTCACCACGATCACGGTGGCGCCGTGGGTGGCCGAGATCCACGGCAACGAGGCCGCGGGTTCCACCACGTTCGACGTGCCCACCGAGAGAAACACGTCGCACGCCACCGCCGCATGACGAGCCGCCTCGAACTCCGCCATCGGCATCGGCTCGCCGAACCACACCACGTCGGGGCGCATCAGGGCACCACAGCCTTGGCACGTCGGTGGCTCGGCGGCCTCGGCGTCCGTGAGCAGCGTCGTGCCCGGACATCCGGCGCTGCATCGCGCGCGCATGAGCGAGCCATGCAGGCTGATCACCTCGCGCGACCCGGCCCGTTCGTGCAGGTCGTCCACGTTCTGGGTCACCAGCGTGCAGTGCGCCACCCGGGAGGCCAGCGTGACAAGCGCCTGATGAGCGGGATTGGGGTGCGCCGACCGCACCATGGCACGACGAGAGGCATACCATTGCCAGACCCGACCCGGATGTGCCGCGAAAGCCTCGGGGGTGGCCAGTTCCTGGGGCGAATACTGGGCCCAGAGCCCAGTTTGGGCCTCGCGGAAGGTTGGAATACCGCTTTCAGCCGACACGCCGGCGCCGGACAGCACGCACACGTGTTCAGCCGCACGAAGGGCGCGGGCCGCGACCGAGAGGGCCTCGGCGCGGGTCTGTGGGTCGGTAGGCGGGGGCGACGCAACGCGTCGACGCTCGAGCAGGGGATCAGAGGCAGCCATTGTGCGGCGAGAATATCACGACAGGGCACCGCGCACCAGCCCCCTCCTCCGTCGGTTCCCGCTGAGACGCTCCGTGACACAACCGTTGCACAACCGTGCGGAGATCGGGACCTGAGCCACGAAGGTTCCTTATCGACCGGGGTTTCGTTCGTGCCGGCCACACTGAACCTCGCGCGCCCAAGCGGGCGTGTCTGATGTCACCATATATACCGACCCGATCATCCATGCGGACCCACGCACACGTGCTCTCCCGTTTCGCGCGTCACTTGACGCTGGCGATGACGGTTGCCGTCGTCCCCGCTTCGACCATTGCGGCACAGGGAGCTGAAGCTCCGGTGGGCCGGATCACCGGCCGGATCATCGACACCAAGTCCGGCCAAGGAATCACGGCGGCTGGCGTGCAGATTGTCGGCACGACGATCGGTGCCCAGTCCGGCGTGGATGGGCGATACACCATTCTTCGCGTTCCGGCGGGCACCACCACGTTGCAAGTGCGCCGCATCGGCTACGGACCGAAAACAGTCACCGGCATCATCGTGCCGGCGAACGGATCGATTGAACTGGATATCTCGCTGGCCTCCGCCGACGTGCAGTTGGCGGCCATCAGCGTGACCGCCACCAAGGAAAAGGGCACGGTCAACGAAGCGTTGAACCAGCAAAAGAACGCAACGAATGCCGTGAATGCGATCACCGCCGAGCAGATCGCCCGCAGCCCGGACAGTGATGCGGCGCAAGCCGCGCAGCGCGTGAGTGGTGTGACGGTGCAGGACGGCAAGTATCTGCAGGTGCGCGGCCTCGGTGAGCGCTACACCACGGCCTCGCTCAACGGCGCGCGCATTCCGAGCCCGGAACCCGAGCGCAAGGTGGTGCCCCTTGACCTGTTCCCAGCCGGATTGCTGCAGGATGTCACGACGGTCAAGACGTTCACCCCCGACCAGCCGGGCGACTTCGCGGGTGCGAACGTGAACATCCGCACCAAGGAATTCCCGGCAGCGCGTCAGATCAACTATTCCACGAGCTTCGGTGCCAACAGCCGCGTGCTCGGACAGACGCTGCCGTTTGCCCCGCGAGCCGGCGGTGAGTTGATCGGCTTTGCCGGTGCTGCTCGCACCCGGCCATCCGCCATCGCGTCCGCAAACTTCCTCGGGAACGTTACCCAGTCGGACTACAACCAGATGGCGCTACAGCAGCGCAACGTCTGGAATGCCGCCCCGCGCAGCGGCGGAATGAACGGCTCGTTCGGTGCGTCAACGGGTGGCAACACGATTCTGGGCCAGCGCATCGGCTACGTGCTGAGCGGTAGCTACGGCTACTCTGAAGAGACGCGCGCCAACGAGCGATTCGCCGTCGGCAACCAGGGTGCCAACAACACAGTGGTACCCTTGACCTCCGTGTCGGGCACCACCGGTCGCTCGAGCATCCAGTGGGGTGGTATCGCGAATTTCTCGAAGCTGATCGGCAAGAGCTCGCGGGTGTCGCTCAACACGACCGCCACGCGCAGCGCGGACAACGAAGCGCGCACGGATCGCGGCTTCGACGAAAACTTGTCGGACAGCATTGCCCGCACGACCCTGCGCTACGTCGAGCGCGGCGTCGCGACCGTGACCGGCCAGGGTGAGCATCAGCTTGGCGACCGCAACAAGACGGCGTGGTCGGCCACGTACGCCAGCACGACCCGTCGTGAACCGGATCGTTCGGACGTCGTGTACTCGCGTGGCAGCGACGGCAAGTTCTCTCTGCTGGCATCGCTCGACGGTGCGCGCCGATTGTACTTCGACCTCGAAGAGACGAATAACACCGCGCAGGTGGATCACACGATCAACGTCGGCAACATCGCGAATCAGAACGTGCTCAAGGTGGGGGCCTACTATCGCTCCACCAACCGCTCGGCGGCGGCGCCGATCTACTCGTTCATCTCCCGCGCGCCGGAAGCCCTGCGCACCCAGTCGGCCGACGTGATCTTCGGCGCAACGCAGGCGTGTGCCTCGTGCAGCCAGATCAACGTGCAGCCGATCGGTCAGGCCGGTTCGTACACGGCGGATGACCGCACGGCGGCCGGCTATGTGATGACGGATTGGGGGATCGGTGAGCGCGTTCGTGTGATCGCCGGCGCACGCCTCGAGCAGGCCAAGATCAATGTCGCATCCAGCACGCAGGGTGGCTTCACGGCCAGCGCGCTGCTCGACAACACCGATGTCCTGCCGTCGCTGCTCGTGAACACCAAACTCACGGAAAATCAGAACCTGCGTTTCGGCCTTACGCGCACCCTGGCCCGTCCGGAGTACCGTGAACTGGCCCCCGTCACCTTCCGCGACGTGCTCGGCGGTGTCAGCGTGACCGGCAACGACAAGCTCAAGCGGTCGCTCATCGACAACGTGGACCTGCGCTACGAAGCCTTTCCGAACGCGGGCGAAGTGCTCAGCATCGGCGTGTTTGCCAAGCAGTTCGACCGGCCCATCGAGCGCGTGGAATCGGCAACCTCCGGTGCGTATCAGGCGCGCTTCCAGAACGCGCTCAAAGCCGTGAACCTCGGCGTGGAACTCGAAGCGCGAAAGCAGCTCGGCTTCCTGGGCGACTGGGCGATGCCGTTCACCGGCTTCAGCAACATCACCGTCATGCGCTCATCCGTTGATCTCGACACGACGACGGGCCTCACGGTCACCGACAAGTCGCGCCGCCTCGTGGGACAGGCCCCGTTCGTGGTGAACGCCGGCCTGTCGTACTCGTCGGAGAGCGGCCGCACCAATGCCACGATCCTCTACAACGTGGTCGGCGACCGGATCTACGCGGCCGGTGTCGTGCCCCTGCCGAACATCGTTGAGAAGTCCCGGAACGTCGTGGACCTGTCACTGCGTTTTCCCGTGGCCGGCAGCCTCTCGGGTCGGGTCGATGCCCGCAACCTGCTCGATGCGCGCTACCGGTTCATGCAGGGCAACCTTGAGCGTGAAGGGTACAACTCCGGCCGCACTTTCTCGGTCGGGTTCTCCTGGCGCCAGTAACGACACAGGCGGCCGCGCACGGGCGCGGCCACGGCGGCTTCAGGTGAACGCGAGTTAATCAAGACATGGCCCGGTACGGTGACACAACCGTGACCGGGCCATGACGTATCCAGCACAATGCCCCGCGTTACTTCTACGTGTGACAAG
>Ga0114970_10003422_pt1 | contig 11661 bp, 9 predicted proteins | sample M_140205_XF_Meta_FD_87030 | JGI IMG/M metagenome (GOLD analysis project Ga0114970, IMG submission 87030) | Freshwater microbial communities from Lake Montjoie, Canada to study carbon cycling - M_140205_XF_MetaG | ecosystem: Environmental > Aquatic > Freshwater > Lake | place: Lake Montjoie... | reverse complement strand
TCAATAGCCGCCACTCTCTTGCTCACATGGGGACGGATCACCGGCCAATTGATTGCAGAGAGAACCAGTACAGCGAATGGCCGACCTGACAATCTTTGCTGATCCGACATGTTTTTGTCGCCGGTCAGAAAAACATCGAAGCCTTCCTGCTCGATGAGTTGTAACAGTGCTCCATTCTTGACGCCACCCCATTCCCGTCCGACGACGCTCTGAACGTCGTGGTGGGGAAACCAGCGGAAAAGCTTCCAGGGCACATCCTCGTCGAACAAAATCTTCAATGCTGCGCCTGTAGGTGATGAGTTTCGCGGTAGCGCAGGATTTCCAGAATGGCATTCATTCCTGCCTGTGGGTAACATTCCAGAGTCTCTGCGACGGCCAAATGCGGCGACAAGCCATCATCCAGAAAAGCATCATAATTGCCGGTGATCGCCTCAACGGGCAAACGGGTATTTCGAAGCAGTGGGACACCACTAACTTTGCCTGTTACAACTTCAACCAGAGCACATTCGGACCAATCGATCTTTTCAGTTGCCGCCATCACAGCCCCCATGTTCAGAATACCTCCAAAATCTGACTGACATGCGTACCTGCTGACAGAGTCTGGCGGGAGCGAATGCTGGCGGAACGGTCGGCGTAGCTCGCCGCCCGTCTGCTATCGGTTCGTCACGGCATCCAGCAGGATGCGAACTTTCTCCGGGTCGCCACTGAAGACTTCCGTCGGCCTTTTACGGTACTTCAGCATCTGGCGGTACAAGTAGTCATCCAGAGTTGCGTTGATGCCCCATCCAGCCAGGTAGCTCAGTTTCAGATCGCCATCCGTATTGGGCACGGCATCTTTCACCCACGGGTACATGTCCCGCGCGTTGCCTGTGTACGTGGAAAAGAGATCGAACAGATTATTTATGCCGATGTCCCGCAGAGACTCGCGTACGGGCTCATGCTCCGGCAGGGAGTAGCGGGCTTCTACCGTATCCAGATTGATCCGCAGCGGCCCCATCTGGGCAAAGAAAACCATGTCGTAGCCGAGGCCATCGCGAAGATTCGCCCACACAGAGCCTTCCGGGAACGCGTCGAAGAAGGTCTTCAGCTCACTCTGGAACGTCGCCTCGTCCGTCTCATACAGCGGCACATAAAGGCTGAACATCCCACCGGGATTCAGATGGCGCTTCACTGACTCGAAATACTCCTTCGAATACAGAGCCGCCGTGCCCTTAATGAAGACATCCAGAGGGTCCGACGCAATGATGTCGTATTTATCGGTGGTGGTCATCAGGTAGTGGCGGGCGTCATCGAACACGATCCGCGTCTTCGGATTCAGGGCCACCCGGTAATCCTGGTCCCCAAAGTACTTCGTCGAAGCGGGCGGAATCACCGGTTCAATCTCACAAACCGTGATGTGTTCAATTCCGGGATACCTGGTAAATGTGCCGGCGGAGACGCCTGCGCCAAAGCCAATGCCCAGCACAGACTTTGGATTCGGGTGCAGCAGGGCGGGGAGGTGGCCCACCATCCTCTGCAGTTTCATGTCGAAGATTTCAGTGGTGGCCTCCACGTGGCCGTTCACGTTCACGTAGACCGTACCGTTATTCCACCGCGAGATCGCTACCGAAGAGTTTCGGCCTTCTTTGGTGTAGAGAATCTTTGAAAAGCCCTGGTTTGCCGCCATACGTCGGCCATAGGCGATCAACTCACCCGGAACCGGGTCCATCGTCCAGGCGCAAAGCAAGGCAACGACGGTGGCGGCGGCTACGCCTGCGATCGGGAAGAAAGACTTCTTCATGACCGGCACAATGGCCACCAGACCACTCAAGGCGGCAATTACCAGCATCGTTTGTTCCGTCGCATACGAACCAATCGCCGGAATCATCCACAAGCTGACAACCAGAGCACCGATGATGCCCCCGAGCGTATTGGCTGCATAAACGCCACCTGCGGCGCGCCCGGAGTCCTCACCTGGTTTCGCCACAGCCGCGCAGGCCAGCGGGAAACTTGCCCCCCAGAACAGCGTCGCGGGCAACAGGGCGTACACCACACGCTTTATGTCCAGGTAGTACATGTGCCAGGGGTCGCCGGTCGTGAGCACATCATCCTGCCAGTAGGGCAGGGAATTGACGATCACCCAGGCCGTCCACGCCATCCCGAACGCGAGGAAGATCTGCGACCAACCCAGCGCATTCTGGGCTTTCACCCGCTTTACCAGGGCTGACCCGGCAGCGCTGCCAATTGCCAGCCCGAACAGGAAGACCGCAAGGATGATGGCGAAGACATAAACCGTGCCCAGCAGCAGGTAGCCAAGCAGTCTCGTCCACACGATCTCCGCACCCAGCGCCGTTGCGCCGGAAAGCCCGATCGTCAGGTAGACGGGCCAGTTCGTCGCGCTGGCCGCTGAGGCTGCCGCTTCGGCCTCGGTATCGAGATCTTCAGGAGCCTTCACCGTACCCGCCAGCATGAAGCTCGCTGCAGCCACCAGAAGATTGATACCCACGGCCACATAGGTGGCGGTAGCCATGTTGAAGACGCGCAAAAGGTAGAAACCGGCGAACAGACACCCGATCACGGCCCCGGCGGTATTGCCGCCGTACAGATAACCCCACCAAGATACGCCGGAGGGTGTCCCTTTGATCCATTTCACAATCGCGGGCAGTGACGCGCCCATCAGAATGGTGGGAACCAGCATCACCAGGCCTGCCAGCAGTCCGCGCAGCAGCATGCTCTCCAGACCGTGCTCGGCCCCCGTCATGTAGACCGAACTGAGATAGGGCAACAGGACCTGCACCAGAAGTGCGAATACTCCAATGCCTGCTTCGAGGCCGGCGTACACCTTGAGGGGATGGTGATTCCACTTCTGCCGGGGGAACCACAGGCTCCCGATGCAGAGTCCACCCATATAGGTCGCGAGGAGAACGCCCATGGAGACTGAGGTTGAGCCAATTGCCAGTTGCAGAGACTGGTACCAAACCACCTCGTAAATCAGGGCCGCGCAGCCGCTGAGAGCGAACAAAAGGAGCAGGAGGTAAAAGTGCGCAGGGGCGCGGTCTGGGGTGGTGGGAGAGGTTACGGGGGCGTCGGGGCTCATATCAGATCGGGGAAGGACTTCCTTAGCTTATAAAACCAGGCATGGCCTCCGATCAAAACCAGTATTGAGATGAGTGTCAACACTGCCAAAGAGCTAAAATCCGGTGCCCGGCCTTCCAGCAGTGTCGCACGATAAGCCCTCACCAGAACGTAAATTGGATTAAACTTCAGCAGGCTGGCCGCTACCGAGGGCACCTTCGACTCCGGGTAGAAGATGGGCGTCAGGAACATCAGCACCGTCAGCAGGTACCCGATGATCTGCCCGAGGTCGCGCAGAAACACCGCGAGGGCTGATAGAAACCACGCCAAACCGGCCGTCAGGAAAATCTGGGGAATCAAGACCAGCGGCAGGTAGAGCACACTTGCCGAAACGCTCCCGCGAAGCAGCCCGAGTGCCAGGACAAAAAGTATCAGCCCGAAAAACTCCGTTACCAGCCCGCTCACGACCAGATTGATCGGCAGGGTCTCCACCGGGAATACCAGCTTCTTAATAAAATTGCGGTTTTCCAGCAGCACGAAAGGCGCCCGCCCGATGGCTTCACTGAAGGCCAGCCAGGGTAGCATCCCTGCCAGAAAATAGAGGGCGAAACCAGTCCGGCTGGGGTCGTTGTCGAACTTCGTGTTCATCACCACACCGAAGACGAAGAAGTACGTCAACATCAGCAGGAGCGGGTTCAGTACCGTCCAGAATGCCCCGCCGAAGGATCCGGTATATCGGCTCATCACATCGCGGCGCACCAGAGTTCGAATCAGGCTCCGGTTATTCCATGTAGCCGAAAACGGCAGGGTCAGCGCACGCGTTAAACTCCGACCGGCCCGACGCAATCGAACCGTCCGCATGTCAGCTACCCGTGAACGCCCCAGGGTTGCTGTGCCCTCGTCATCTACTGCCAGATCGATCAGGACAAAGGGCCACCCCCGCTCGTACCACCAGGCCACATGTTCCTGCATTACAGAAACGTAGATGCAATACTCGCCAGGTTCCGGAGGGGTGATGATGGACAGCTCTGTTTGAAGGTTTTCGCCGGGCTTCAGGCTAACCGGCGTCCGTTCACCATCAATTACCAGCGTGCTGGTTGGGTCATCGAACAGGTGATACCCAATCGGCCAGCCCTCGGCCTGCGTCCAGGCAGACCGCGTGGTGTTCCGGACATCCAGGCGAACCGTCAGCGTTCGCTCCTGCAGAGCAACTGTAGGCCTGAGAAAAACCTCACTCATTGATAGAGCCAGCCCGGCCAGCGCGTCCGGACGGGGCCGGCCTTGCGCCCTACGGCGTAGATCCCGTCACCGCGCAGGTTGTGCGAAAGCTTATACCTCGTCAGCATGTGCGTGACCCAGCCCAGTTCCGGATGGGGCTCTTCCAGAAACTCACCGGTCTCCAGTCGCACCAGATCAAAGCCGGAATCCGTCAGCAGGTGCTGAACTTCCATCGGTACATACTCGCGATTGTGCCGCGCTTCCGCTTCCTCGCCGTCCTTGCGGGGGCGAATGTAGGCAGGGAAAAACGCCGGGTGATATCCCAACAAAATGGCGGACACCGCGCGCAGCGAGCCAGCGTTCGGAGTCGTCAGCACCAGGTGGCCCCCCGGTTTCAGGATGCGGTTAATTTCACTCATCATGAACATCGGGTCCTCGAAAAGATGCTCAATCAGTTCGCAGCACATTACCGTATCGAAGGCCTCATCGCCATAGGGATAGACGTGCTTCTCGGCATCGAAGTGGTCCACATCGCACTCGAAAGTCTCGCCGGTCTCTGCCACCAGGCTCTTGTGGTCAATTCGGCCTTCCGGCCCGTAGTAGCAGCCACGAACGTATCCATAACCAAGTTGGTGCTGCAAGGCGGGCGTGATTTGCATGTAGGCCCCCATCTCCAGGATGGACTTTGAAGCATCTCCAGGGGGCGTGATTTCGAGCGTATGGATGAATCGCGATTTGTGGTGCGCCGCGTAACTTCTCCCTTCCGGGCTGAGCCAGGTTTCGAAAACCACGGGGTCAATGGGGTCAATTTCCGGTTCGCCTGCGCCGGGAGCGGCTTCTGCCGCGTCCGCTTCTGCTTCGAATGGCGGTTCCTCCACAACGAGCAGAGGCACCTCATCCGCTTCTGTTGCTTTCGCCGGAGATTCTTCCGGCAAAGCCGATTCCGCCACCGCCGGCACGACCGGAGAAAACGAAGCCACCCGGCCCGTCGCAACCTGTTCCAGGAAGTCGGTGTACTTATCGGCCACCACATCCCACCGGCACTCTGTCTCCACCCAGGCTTTCGCCCTGGCTCCCATTGCCAGCGTCAGATCCGGTCGCATCACCAGAGTATTCAGATATTCAAAGATCAGGTCTTCTTCGTGAATCCCAACCGGGACCTTGAGGCAGATATCGTCCGGCAGTTCGGAGAACGAGCCGACATCACTCACCATCACCGCCCGCCCCAAACCCATTGCGCGCGTCAGGCTCCCCGACGTTTCCCCCACCGTGGGGAACCGCAGGTTCAAAATAATGTCGCAGGCCGCAATGTACTCCACAAACTTTTCCAGGGGGACAAAGCCGAGAATTCGAACATGCTCCCGAAGGCCCAGCGTCCGGATTAACTGCTCCACGGGAAACTCCGGGTGGGGCTCTCCCACCAGGATCATCCTCGCATTGGGCTCCACCCGGACCAGCCGACGGAATGCGCGCAAGGATTCCGCGATGCGCTTATACGGCTTGATGAACCCGAAGGCCCCCACCAGCGTATGGTGATCCTCCAGCCCCAACAGATGCCGGGTTGCATGCCGGTCCGCCGTCGGTATCCATGCGCCGTGTGGAATAACCGCCGTCGGCCCTTCGTAACCCTGGTCCTGAGATTCCCGCGCTACAAAATAGCTATGCGCGACCACCCCTCGTGAATGCCGAAGAAGCCGCTTTGTCATCGGTAAACCGTCGTAATCCGGACCCACTTCGAGGTTTCGCACCCGAAGTGCGAAGTCCCGTGCCTCGGTGCCTCCGTTGAAGGCACATTCCTCAACGTATGCGTCCCAGTCTCCGCGGCGGATCGTCAGGTCGGTGATCAGATGGTGAAGATTCGACTCGTGCATCACCACCACCCCAGGGTGGCGCAGGGCACCTTCGTACACAAAGCTGTGATACGGGTTGTTGCCCAGTTGATACAGCGAAATGTCGAAGCGGGAGGGGTCGAAGTTCTTCGGCTCGCTGCCGAAGACAGTCAGGTCTGTCCGCTTGCTCAACTCTTCAGCCAGGGCGGCAGAATAGTCGGCGATGCCGCTCTTCGAGGGGGGCATCGGGGACCAAAGGGCGACACGTAATCGGCTCAGCGGACTAACTCCAGGGAAAAGCTGCCAATGGCCAGCGGTAATCTCATCACCAACGGGGTTCGGGCCGCATCCCGGGCGAACAGGATCTCAATCTGGACATTCGATTTCGGACCTTTCAGCGTGCAGACAACCTTGTCGGTCACTTCCGTCTTGCCGCCGCTCTGGACGTTTTCCGTGCCCGTGTAGACCAGTTGAGCGTCGTACATACTTCCAAACAGGACCCGTTGCGACTTCGGAACGCGCCCCTGCCCCATCTCCCGGCGTGTATACATGAGCAGCGTCAGCGCATCCCGTGTGCAGTCCGGGACACTGAACTCACTCTTCCCGCCGCCATTCAGGGTTGTTCTGGTGACTGTTCCATGGGCACGGTCCACTTCTTCCCGTTCTCCACCCTTGCGCTTGCCGTGCTGGAATTTTTTGGTGAACTCGGCGGAGCAAAAATCCGCATTCGCTTTGGCAGTGTAGAGGTCATGGACTTCGAACAGGGGGACGGGCGCGTCCATTCCCAGCTCAAAACTCCAGCCGTTGTCGGATTTGCGCGACGTCAGATGGGCATCCCCCAGACGAGGGCCCCCCGGCATGTTCAGGGAAAACTTCAAAGCTTCGTCGGTAAACGGGAACCCGGCAGGTGCAGGAGCGGCAAAGCTCTGTGCCCCCGCCAGGGTTATCAATAGCAAACGCGATGTAAACACTGGAAGGTCCCTCATCTCTTATTGCTTGGGACGCTCGCCAGCGTCGTCGGTTTCAGGCTAACCCCACGCTGTTCTTCCATCACATCACGATAAATGTCCAGGGTCGCTCTGGCGCTGCTCTGCCAACTAAACAAGGCTGCACGTTGAGCGCCTAACCGCTCCAGGCGTCCCCGCAGGCTGCTGTCGAGAAGGATATCGGACATGGCACGGCTAATCTCGTCGGGTTTCCGCGGATTAAACAGCACGCCGGCACCATCCGCTACCTCCGGCATAGCCGAAGTATCGGAGCAGGCTACAGCCCTTCCGCAAGCCATAGCTTCCAGAATCGGCAGGCCAAAACCTTCGTAAAATGAAGGAAAAACGAAGCAGTCACAGGCGTTGTAGAAATGCAACAACCGCCGCTCGGTGACGAAACCGGTGAAATGAATACGCTCACCAAAACCCGAGGCAGCCGCTGCTTCCCGAACTTTCGGGGCAAACCATGTATCTTTGCCAGTCAGTACCAGATGGTGCCGTAGTTGAGGATGCGCAATCAACATACGCGCAAACGCTTCTATCAGGCCGATCTGGTTCTTCCTTGGCTGCAGGTCGCCAACCGAGAACACAAACGGAGCGTCGAAACCCAGCTTCTCCCGCGCACTGGCCAGAGCCTTTTCCCGGCTGATAATTCGGAATGCCTGGTTGGCAGCGTTCGGTACCGCCTTCACTAAGCCAGGCGACAAATCGTAGGCGTTCAGGATCGAGGTGCGGGAAAATTCGCTCACCGTAATGATCCGCGCCGCCCGTTTCACTGTCCGGGCCACCGTGTACTTCAATTGTGTCCGGCGCGCCCACTCAAAGTACTCGGGACACTCCAGAAAACTTACATCGTGAACCGTAACCACCAAAGGCACGCTGCAAAAAAGGGGGGCTGTGTACTGCACATGCAGAAGGTCTGCCTGATCAGCTTTCGCTTCGGCTGCCAGATCCCAGCCGAGCCGCTGAAAGGGATTGCTGGAGACGTGCTTCACTGTAAAACTTTCTGGCAGCCACTCGGCAGCGGAAGGTTCCGACACATAGGCTACAAATTCGGATTCGCAATCGACTTCGGAAAAGCCGCGCAGGAGACTACGAATATAGGTCTCGTTGCCGGTCAGATTCCGGCCGATCGCGTGGGCGTCTACGGCAAAGCGCATCGGATTAACCAGTATAGCTGCTAAGTTCCCGGAACCGTGTAACTTGCGGCAGAGTATCCAACGTCACCCAGGCCGCTTCCCATGTGTATTTGTCGCGCAGTGTCTGCAGCCCGTTGTCAGCGAGGGCCTGCCGCTGCGGAGCGTTTGCCAGCAACCGGCAAACGGCTTCTGCGAAATTTGCAGGCTCATCCACCAACAGCGCATTCTGCCCGGACACGACGTCCAACCCCTCGGCGGCTAAGGGTGTCGCCACCACCGCGCGACGGGCCGCCCACGCCTCCAGAATTTTAAGCCTGGTGCCACTGCCTGTTCTCAAGGGTGCAATCACCACCGCACCCCTGGCAATCTGCCCCACTGCGTCTTCCACCGGTCCAGTCATCTCCACCCCCGCTGTTCCATCCACGTACGCACGCACGAACTCTGCGCCCTTACCCACCAACAGCAGTCTCACACCGGGAATTCTGGCGGCAATCAGCGGCCAAATGTCCCGCATCAGGTACCGCACCCCGTCAATGTTTGGATGATATTCGAAGTTGCCCGAAAAAACCACCGTTGCCGGGTCAAATGGGACATCGGTCCGTTCCGTATAGGGGTAAGCATTCGGGTAGACCGCACTGGTGGCCTCCGGCGCGATGCGCCTCACCTGCTCCCGATCTACCGCGGAAGTGGCCAGCACCAGCGAATATTGCGGAAGCACACAGGCCTCCAGCGCCCGGCACCGTCGTCCAAAATAGCGATGCCCGGCTGCCACCAGACCACCGGCGGTTACTGCGCACCTCTCGTGTAACGTCGATTCCACGTTGTGGAGATCCAGAAACATCTGATCACAGTGGGGCTTTAGCTGTTCCACGTAATTCGCAGGCCAAAAATGTTCCACCAGGCCCAGATCGTAGTGCTCACCCTCCAGAGCCCGGGTCACCTGAGCTTCCAGGCCAGCCATCCTGTCCACCAGCGGGGGCACCCCTTTCCAGGCGCGCCGCGCATTGCGCCAATATCTGGCCGCCTGCTTCCGGCTGTGTGCGGGTAACGGAACCACGATTTGCCGCCTTACCAGACCTGCGGGGATTTCGGCAGCCTTCCCGCTGTCTGAGAGGAAAATCAGATCCACATCGGCAAACCGCGCGAAATAGTGCAGTAGTGACGCAATGCGAAACGCCCCCCCACCCCGTAGCGGGTAGGGCGGTTCCGGCGACAGCATCAAAACGGAGGGCCTCACCTTCGTGCACCCACTTCCGCATAAACCCCATGCGTTTTTATCGCCGTTTGTTCCCACGAAAAAGCTTGTGCCCGCCGAAGCCCCGCAGCCCGGAGCCTGGCCCTGAGTTCTTCTCCAGCCGCTACCTCCATCAGGGCTTCTGCCAATTCAGGCACGTTGCCGGCGTGTATTGCCGCGCCGCCGGAAACTTCCTTCACCGCAGCATCGTTCGACGTGATCACCGGGCAGCCACACTGCATCGCTTCCAGCACCGGCAGCCCGAAACCCTCGTAGTGGGTCGGGTAGACGAAGGCAAGGGCTCTCGAATACAGTCCGGGCAACTCGGAATCGTGGACTTCACCAACTCTCCTTAGACCCGGAATATCGGGCAGGGGAACAAAATCAGCTCGCTCCCGGCCCACCACCCAAAGTTCTGCACCGGTTCGGAGCCGAGTTATCTGCCACGCCTCCACCAGGGCTTCCAGGTTTTTTCTGGGCTCCAGCGTCCCCACGAACAGGAAATATGGGTGGGGCGTGGAACCGACTTCCGGCGCGGGACGGAATATGTCAGACGCCGCCAACGGGGCAACCCGAATCTTTGCCTCCGGCACACTGAAATGGGTACCAATTTCGCGGCCCATTGCCGCACTGACTGTGAGAATCAGCTTCGCTCTCCCCAGCCGCACCAGCCACGGCGTCCTTTGCCGCACGCGGGCCGCATCTCCATGCCAGGCCCGGTTTTTCCAGGGAGAAAGGTCGTGGATCGTCAACACGGCCGGGGTTCGCCCCAGGTACGGAACCTCGAAATTGGTGCCGTGGAAAACGTCGGCCTGCAGTTCCCGGAGCGCCGAACAAATCCCCCAACTCCAATACCTGGGTCCGGGCTTTGTGACGGACTGCAGGTTTGCAGGACTTCCGAAGGGAGGCGAAAAGGCCTGATCGGAAAGAAAAGTGAACGTGTCGTCCGGAAAATTCAGGGCCAGCGCCAGCGAAAGTTCTTCCGTGTAGCGCCGCAGCCCACCTGAAGTAAGCGTCAGGGGCGTCGCGTCAAGGGCGATTCGCACAATGGGTCACCTGTGGGGCTGCTGCCGATAGCCGAACTTGAAGAGGCAAACTGATAGGATACTGGCACGGTATGGATCACTACAACTGGAACGAAATCCCCGAAGAAGTTTTGACCCCGATGCTGCGGCGCAAGGTCATCCACACGCCGCAAATGACCATCGCACGATTGTGGCTGCAAAAGGGTGCGCTGGTCCCCACGCATCACCACGTGAACGAACAGGTCACCAACGTGGAATCGGGCAGCCTGCGCTTTAACTTTGCAGAAAAATCGATCCTGGTGCATGCCGGAGAATCTCTCCGCATCGCCCCGAACCATCCACACTCCGTGGAAACGCTGGAAGACTCGGTAGCGCTCGACCTGTTTACTCCCGCCCGGGCCGACTGGCTCAGCGGCGATGATGCTTATCTCCGTAACAAGTAGCGGCTACCACGCTTCGCGGTTGGCGACCTTCACCCGAAACGGTGGCTTCGTTTTTTCAGTTTCTTCCTGCGTGAAATCTGCGGAAGTCTTTGCCGGGTCATAATCCCGCCACAGCCACGTCAGGGATTCCGGCAGATCCATCGCGCCCTGGGCAATGGCGTGCATCCCTTCCCCAAAACGGAAGTGGAAGTCGTAGCCCTTTAATTTCAAGGCATTGGCCAGCATGATGTTGTTCAGGGGCCAGCTGCCGGACATGCCCTCCTGATCGTCGGTTCCATCAGAGAGCCAAACCCGGAGATTCTTCTTCATGTCCCGCCGGACCTTCTGCGAAACGATGTAGCCTCCATCCAGACCCTGCTCCGGTTTCCACTGCAACGGCACATAGCTGCCAATGTGCGACAGCACGCGGCTGTAGTCATTTGGGGCGTACCAGGCCACGTTGAAGGCGCAGATCGCGCCGGAAGAAGCTCCCGCAATCGCCCTGGAGTAGCCATCTTTACGGACCTTCCAGGTTTTCTCCACGTCGGGCAAAATTTCCTCTGCCAGATACTTTCCATACCTGTCAGAGACCGTGTCATAGAGAATACTGCGCATGCGAGTCCCCGCCGCTTCACCGCCCGTGCCCGGCTGGATCAGCACATGCACCATCGGGGGGATCAGTTTCTTTGCCACCAGGTTATCGGAAACGATTTGCAGCCGAAGCCGTAAGAAGTCCAAATTGCCAACGATCGCC
>Ga0114970_10003421_pt1 | contig 11663 bp, 8 predicted proteins | sample M_140205_XF_Meta_FD_87030 | JGI IMG/M metagenome (GOLD analysis project Ga0114970, IMG submission 87030) | Freshwater microbial communities from Lake Montjoie, Canada to study carbon cycling - M_140205_XF_MetaG | ecosystem: Environmental > Aquatic > Freshwater > Lake | place: Lake Montjoie... | reverse complement strand
TCGTTTTAGACCTTCTCCCCTGAATCTTATTTTTAAAGATTTAACAGGTAAAGGACTTAAGCTGGATTTAAAAACCTTGATTTTCAGGGCCATTGATTTTGATGCATATTAAACATCCAAAATCAAAAAATGTAATCAAAGGATATTGCTTTACTCTATTTTTTTTATCCTGACAAAAGGATGATAGGCAAGGGCATCTGCATCTGTTTTGGCAACATAAAACAGGTAAAAAAATCCGTCTTTTTTGAAAAATTCCAGTGACGCCCCTAGGTGGTCGTTTTCATAAGGGTCGGCATAGTCGTTGATGAAGAGCGGATTGTTGGCATGTGAGATGAAATGTTTTCCTCCATCCGTTGAGAGATAACATCCCAGTTGATTGTCATTTACATTCCCCGGAACATCCTTGAATCTGCTTGCGGTGAGGCGCCCCAGCAAATTATTTTTATACGCCTTGGCACCCGATAAAAATAAAAATATACTATCCTTTTTTACAGACACATTTGCTACTTCTGAGGAAGCGAAAGAGCTTCTCCATCCCTGGTGCCCATCCAATACAGGCTGTGAACCATATTTCTTCCAATGGTATAAATCTGTTGAAAGGGCCAATCCCAACTTTTCAATTCCTTTTTCATTGTAGCCATCATAAAACATCAAATATTGGTTTTTATATTTGACAACCTTTGGATAGAAACATCCGCCTTCATCCCATTCTCCTTTTGCTCCTGCGGATAGCAATGGAGAGGCTATCATTTCAAAAGGACCCTTTATGGGATCTTTTGTTTTTGCCATCCCAATGGCTCTTTCTCCTTTTGGATTGTAGCCGTCTAAAAACAAATACCATTCGTTATTTTCATAGAGGACATCGGTAATTACGGGTCCTCGCCATTTTTTTTTGCCTGTATTTTGAGAAGCCCAAGAGATGTTTTGAAAGGCTTTAGGTGTAAATATCGGCATGCCATTTTGGGCAGGTTCCCAATGCAATAAATCTTTTGAAACGGCTGCATACACCTGAACGGAAGGGGTATCGGTTTCGTTTACATACATCACCCATTGATTTTTCACGGTGTCCTTGAAGATCTTTCCGAACATCAAACTTTTTCCGCTGAAGTCCTTCCATCCTGAAAAACAATCTAGAAGGGGCTTTTTTTGCATTTTTAGATAGCCCGAAGGGTTTCTGTTCAATAGTGTCACTTGAGCACCTTTGGCGGGATAACCCACTCCGCGAAGCAGTTTGCCAAGTGTAATCCTTCCTTTTGATGCATCATAAGAGGCTATCGCACGGATGTTTTCATTTCCCGCATCAAAATACGGAATCCCGCTTCCCCATCCCAAAACCCAAGAGGTATCGCGTACATATCTTTTGAGATCTATGCCTTTTAAATTTTCGATATAAAGGGTCTCTTTTTCTCCTCCTGTTACCATCAGGTAGTGACCCTCAATACTATTGTCTAACTCTTTGTTTAATATGAGCGTCTTTTCAGATAATGAAAATACAGCAGCATCAAAATGGGCTTCCCTCTTTTCTTGACAGGATAAAAAGAGCATACCGGATAAAAAAAATAATCCCCCATGCAGAACAATAGTGATGAATGATTTTTGAAGTGAGAAAAAGTGGTGCTTTTGCATGCTTTTGCTATCAACGCATGATATACATTTTTCCAAAGCCTTTGTTGAAATATTTATCGGCTCCTGAACCCCGTACATCCATGATTCGGTCATGGAGTGAGCTGATTACCCGATAAAAATAAACGCCATTTGCCAGCTTATCGCCATATTCATCTTTTCCATCCCAAGCGTAATCGGTGATATTTCTTCCGATATGTATACTGCCCAATTCCTCTTGCATAATCTCTCTAACCACCTTTCCAGTGATGGTCATGATTTGTATTTTCATATGCGTAGGAAGTTCTGTTCCTGTGAGTGTAAATACAAAATGCGTAGAGGTTGAAAATGGATTTGGATAATTCAGCATTTCAGTGATACTAGGCTTGTTGATGACTTCGAAAGAAATCTTATAATCCAATCTTCCCGATTGATTTTTTGAAGCATCGCTTGCCTGAACGAGCAACTCATATTTTCCATCTTCATTCAGGATGGGATGATACTGAATTCTGAAATTATTTTTGTCTGCAGAGGTCGCCGGATACCAGCTTAATAAATCCGGAGCGCTTTGTTCATAGGGCGACTTGTTGAAATGAAGTCTGTAGGAATTACCCAATGGGGTCTTTAATTGCAGCGTAAAGAGGGAGGTATCTTTGAGCATCAGATATTTGTTTTCATCCAATAATTTGATGAAAATATCAGGCTTGCCAGATACAATATCGCCATCTAAAATATGCACCGCATCAAAGGTTACATCTAGGATGGGACTCGTTTTATCATCATTTACATGGAAGGAATAAAGTCCGATGTTGTTAAAATGATATTGTTCTTTTTGGTCATTATTGGGGTTGGCTTCTATCCACAGTTTGTTCAGTCCAGGGTGCTGTTTGGTAGGCCAGCTTACCCTAGCAATAATGGTGTCCTGTGGACTCTTTCCCGCTGCCAGTAATTTCTTTTGACGCTTGAATGGAATGAGATTATTTTTCCTTTCTTTATCCACCACCCAAAAGTTGATGAGCATACTATCCATATCATATTCACTGATATTTTCGATAGCAGCAGCAAAATGCATGGTGTCTCCTTCTTCCAAGGTGCTGTTGTAAAAATTGAAATACTTGGATGGATTCAATGCCGCCTCAGGAACGCCATCATAATAAATTTGCCAGCGATTTAATTGGGGTACGGTTCGCAATGAATCATCGCCCATGTTTGTTTTTAAGCGTAAATACGGAATGGAATCTGCATCAATAAAACTTAAATTGTAGGTGCTTACCGATGGTGAAATATTTTTGAGTATTCGTTTTTCAACGCCTTTGTTGTTGATGCCATATAGATCCAATTTGGCAGAGTCACGATTTGTTAAGCCCGCTTCTCCAGGATAGGGCCTTATTCTCCAATGCAATGTGGTCCAGGTTTTGGCCGGGCCTATCGGCTCAGAGGCAATGCTTCCTGATTTCCATTTGATGATAAGGGTATCGGATCGGGTGATGATATCATTTCCTCCTAAGCCCATATTGATGCGCGCTCTGCCGGGTTTCCATCCTTTTTTTCCGAAAATAATAAAGGGCAAATTATTTTGTGCTGAAAAAAGAATGCTTGTATCGGCACCAATACCGGCAAGGGTTTTTCGTACATTATTTTGAAAGACCGATGTGCTGTAGCTGGTTCCTCCTATGCCGTGTGTGCTGTATACCAGTATGTAAGAACTATCTGCAGCAACATGATTAATCAAGTTTACCATGCTATCCTGCGAAGCCTGACCCAAGGCATAATCAAAGGTATAGGTAGGCACCACACTTGAACTGCCTGATTGCGGCTGTGTACCATAGGAACCACCAATAGGATTTTCCATTAATGTGGCAGTATTCGGATTGATAATGGCCACATTCACATTGCCCCATGAACCGAATTTGATGAGGAAATTATTTACATAAAAAAATTCATTTGCATTTCTCCAATTGGTTTGCACCTTGAATACTTTCATCTCATCAATAAAATCAAATTTTCTCTTGGCTTGTAGGTCTATAATATTGTTGTAGTTGTCATTTTTAAATTGGTTGAAATGCGCTTGCGACCAACCTGTTTTTCCCGGAATATAGATGAAAGAACTTTCTCTGTATCGCAAGCTATCCTTTAGGCTAACCCTCCAATAATACACGGTGCTGTCTTTTAAAGTAATGGCGGGATTCCAACTTACGACGCCTCCAGATTGCGTCACCATTCCGGTTCTGTAAGAAGGGCTGCTTGGCTTGAAGGCATCGGACGTATCCATCACGAAAACATAGCTTCTTACTGGTGCAAAAGGATCATCGGTACTGGCTTTAAGCGTCACATTGTTTTTTGGAATGATGGCAAATTTTGGCGGATAAACAGGGTTGATGGCATTCGATTTGATCAGAAGAGTGGCAGAGGCACTGTTGTTGGATTCAAGTTCTTCGGCAATCTGATTGGTATAATCTAAATTGACAGAGATGGTATTTAAGCCTTCGGCATCTGAGCCTGTTGGAAGAACCAAATGAAAGGTATCTCGATACAATACCGGTGGCACCTTGATGGCATATAGCGAATCCACTCCCCCGGGATAGGTTCTTTTTACCTGCACATAAAACGAATCTGTACTTGCTTTTCCCTGATTGGAACAGATCACATGCAAAGAAAAATTTGGCATATCGGAGGTGATGGTCGCCGGGGTAAAATAAATTCTTTCAGGTTTCATTACATAATCCGGTTTTTGAAACGAATTCAGTACCATCGAGGGATCTCCATGCAAGGTCATCTCATGGCAGGTGTATCGAAGGATATGGTCTGATGAAAAATAAGGATTGAAATGGGCAATGGTATTTTTCATGCTGTTACCAATACTCTTTCCATAGGAAGCCCTGAAGATATGCTTATAGAGTTCCGTAGAATAGGCTGCCAAAGGGCTAGGAAAGCCATAGGTGGTGGAGGCAATAAAACCAATAGAACCCAAGCCCGGAAGCAATACATAGGATTCACTGGTACTCGCATTGTTTGATAGAAACATGTCTCCTATCAGACAAGAGTTTGCCAATATCAAAGGATACTTCCCATAATTTTTATAATTGGATGGCAAATCGATGTCTTGATCGAATCCGGAATTGTATGCATGTCCAAAAAAAGTAATCATGCTCACGCCATTGTCAATTAGCGCATGCAGGTTGGAGTTTACTACCGGTTGGATGGGATCGTCATTGGTCTTGAAAAAACTCGTTACATGCCCTCCAAAATGCGGCCCTTGAACAGTATCTGCCCATGTATTCATCACCCCCTTGATGGATTCCTGCTCGCCGGCATTGGCCCCACCGCCAAAATGAAGAACATTTTTCATCCACTCATCAATGGGCTGTTGCTCAAAGGCGATGATTTTGTTCAGATACCCTTCTACCTCTATATTGCTTTTGGCTGAAAGCCTGCCGGTGGCTAGCGCAGGTTCATGTAGGGTCGTATCCAAGCCTGCTGTATACAAATTGTCTGAACCCGGATAACCATACGGTGGAATGAGATTGGCAGAAAAAAGCTGCGGGTCTTTTCTTACCTTTTGTCCATCATAGTTTTCAAGACCTTTTCCCACAAGAAAAAGATATTTGGGCTGGGTGCTTGGATTGGATTTTTTAAGAAGAAAAGCACAAAAATTCCTGATGGACAAAGGATGGTGTTCTATCCCATAGCCAAATTGTTCATACAATTCGCTGATGTCGGCGACCAATACCTGATTTTTTCCACTGCGATACAGACGGTATAAGTTTACGGCATTCATCAGCTTCTTATGGCCTATCATCACAAAATCCATATTGATGCCGTTGGCCTCAAAGTTGGTAAACCGGGCAAAATTTACCGGGTCGTTGCCTACTGCCCGAATAAGCCCTGTGCTTTTTACCTGCGACTCGGAGCTCAAAAAACATTCATTTGCTATTCCCGTAACCGGAACCAATCCGCGTATTTGCGATCCTTGGGTAAGCAGGGGAATTCTTCGGATGGTGTCATTTGAAAAGCACAACAAGATGGGCGAAGTACCGTTGGTATTGAAGTTGCTGAGGTCTAAAAATTCTTTGGTTTGTAAAGTATTTTCAATGATCATTGAATAGGCAGCTGCATTTTCTCCTGAAAAATTCAGGGTATGCGGATATTTTAAATTGGCATACGAAACGGCAATGTTGTCAATGCTCAATCCCGGCTGTCCCATAGAGGATATCGAAAGGGGAGAAGAGGCTGCGGATAATTGTGCTGCAGAAATTTGTGTTTGCAGCTTGAGCATATCATAGCCCCAAAAAAGAGTATCCCAAAGGGTTACATTGTTCAGATTGATTTTGGTATGGTGATTTTTTCCATAAAAAGGAGCATCCCCAGCACCCACAACAACCGTATTTATCGTGGCCGCAGGTCCTGCCGTATATGCGTTGGGATGCAAGAGCGGCTGTGAAAGGGAAGATCCCAGTCCAATGATATCAGAAACCCAACCTTCTGCAATCACATAATCCGGACTGCTGATTTTATCCGATGCATAGGTTTCTCCTTCTGCATAATGGTTGGTGAAAATATTGCGTACCTCGGTATTGAAATAGGTCAGCGGTGTTTTTCCGGCAAAAGAGGTATCTGTTTCCAAAATCATTCTTTTGTTGCCCGATGAGCCGGGTTTCCAGGTGAAAAAATACATGGAGGTATCCGTACTCAAGCTGTAATAGGGGTTTACCTGACCGGAGGGCGCTGGATTACCATACTTGTCTTTGTAGAGGTTTTTGTCATACCACCCATCATTTTTACGGCCGAAAAATTCGATGTAATCGCCGGGAATAAATTTTCCGGATGTTAGGTGTTTGATGAAAATACTTTGCTCTACACCTTTAAAAAAAATTTGTACTTCGTCAGGAAAAATCTGAGAGGCTGGTATGCCTGCTTTGGTCATCTCGCTATAGCTGATGCGGTATAGCCCATCTTCAACAACGGGAATCTTAAAATATTGCTGACTGGAATATTTCTGTCCCGAGGCAAAGTTGATCCATTCATTGCCAAATAAGGTCTGCGAGCAGACCTTTGTAAAGGTCAATGCAAATGAAATGGAAATGAGAATGTAGAATTTCTTGCTCATTTGCGCTTAAAGAAATCAATTTTTAGGGAAAATACATTGGAATAGGGCATTTGTCCGATGCTTCCAAAGCTGCTTAGGGCATACTCCAGATGAAAATTTTTAATCTTTAAGCCCAAACCAAAGCTAGGCTGAAAACTAAAAGATTTGGATCCGTCAAATTCTTTAATTTGTTGGAAGTTTAGCATCCCTGCACGCAGATAGATCATCTCCGCATAGCCTAGCTCAATGCCCGGATGCGGATCAATACTCATGGCTTTGGTGCCAATCAATACATTCCTCCGTCCGTCAAAGGTAATATCCATATCCATGGCTGCCAGTGCAGAGAAATTACCAGCAAAAGTTTTCTTATAGCTGCACCCTGCAATCAGCTTGGGTAAAGTAATTTCCAAAGAATTTTCAGGAATCACATTATTGGTCTTGGTAAAAGTTTCCTTCATGCGGTCGCTGAGGTTAAAATTCCAGGCATTAAAAGTGGTGGTAATGTCTTTGCCCAGCACCCCAAAATTCCAATTTCCTCTTTTATACTGCGCCCCTGCATCAAATCCAAAGCCCCAAGCACCCGCAAATTCACCAATCACCCTTCTGATGACCTTGGCCGTTCCGCCAATACTCAAGCCCTCAATCTTTGTTTTCTTTCCATAGGAAAATAAAAAGGCATAATCAGCAGCAGAAAAAGACTTGATTTTATCATAATTGACTTGTCCGCTGGGATCAATGAGTTCAGAAGTATCCGGAATGTCATCTACACCAAAGCGAATCATGGAAAAACAGGCTGTACTGGTGGCATCAACAGGAAGGGCAAGAGTTACATAATCATAGGCTGCCGTACTGGCAAACCAAGAGGAATGCATCGCTCCCAATTGGATATTGCTTTTTACACCTATCAGCCCGGCAGGGTTCCAAAAGCCTGCTGTGGCATCATTTACACTCGCTACCTGGGCATTTGACATCCCCAAGGCTCGGGCTCCCACCCCAATAGACAAAAATTCATTGCTGTATTTGGTTTGAGAAAATGCACTCAAGCCACCCATGAGCAATGCCGTAAATAGAAATAATACCCTCATATGTTTTTTAGCTAACCTTTTTTTTACGAAACCTAACACCATTTGGTTTAATTTATTGCAAAATAGTGATTAATAATTACATCATTCGGACAAAAATAGGTATTTTTGTATTTCACCAACGAAGTTCGGCATACATTGAATGATGAAAAAATTAAAATGAGTATGAGTACCATCTTGATTCTCATACTGATAGGCGTAATTGCAGGCGGATTTAGTGGATTTGTGGGTTTGGGTGGCGGCGTAATCATTGTTCCGGCCCTGGTTTTTATCTTGGGGATGTCTCAGCACATGGCGCAGGGAACTACTTTGGCCATGATGATCCCACCAATAGGCATTCTGGCAGTCATCAACTATTACAAAAAAGGACTTGTGGATATGAACAGTGGCGTTATTCTCGCCCTTTCTTTTGTCATTGGCGGGTATTTTGGCTCCCGCCTGGCGTTGAGTGTCTCTCCTGAAATCATTAAAAAAGTTTTCGGCGTCATCATCATTGCCCTGGCCCTAAAAATGATGTTTAGCAAGTAATTGGGCCTTTTTACTTGAAAAAAATCTCCTCTATCACCTGATTTCCAGCTTCTTCGTTCAACATGTGCATGATTTTATCGCGGGCGGAAAACAATTCCTCCCTCAATACAGCAGAATTCAGTCGAATATAAAGTACCTTCTTTTGAATATAAAGTTCTTCGGTCCGCTTGGCAATGGCTGAACCCATTATTTTTTCCCAGGAATCAATCAAACGAAATTCATTCAGCTTCGATTTCAGCTTGTAAGCCACCAAAAGCTCTTCAATAACCTGCCCTAGACTTTGTTCATTGCTTTTTTTCATGATAAGGGTGCTTTGGCATTCATTGCATGTACATCTGTTCCGCTTCCATTTTTAATCAGAAAAGTCTTTACTTCTTGTTTGATTTCCGAGAAAATGGAAACAATTCTTTCCGGATGGGCATCGGTGATAAAAATCTGTCCAAAGCCATCGCTGTTTACCAGCTCTATAATTCTTCTGACGCGCTTTAAATCTAATTTATCAAAGATATCATCCAACAATAAAATGGGTTTCATCTTCTTTTCAATTCTGATGAAATCAAATTGTGCCAACTTCAGCGCAATCAGAAAGGACTTCTGCTGGCCTTGGGAACCGGTTTTTTTCAGTGAAAAATCACGGATGGTAAATACCAGGTCGTCTTTGTGAATGCCCGTTGTGGTATAATGAAATTGCTGATCTTTTCCCCGGGTATCGGCAAGGAGTTCGGCAAAATTTTTGCCCTGCAGCTGCGACTGATAAATCAAATCAACGCGCTCTTTTTCGTCGGTGATAAAGTTGAAATAATTCTTAAAAATCGGAATGAAGCGCAGCAGGAATTCTTTTCTTTTTTCATGAATCTGATTGCCTAGCTCAACGAGCTGATCATCCCAAACATCCAAAGCCCCGGCATCATGGTATCTGCTTTGCGACATTTGTTTCAATAAGGCATTTCTTTGCGTTAATACCTGGTTGTAGCGGATGAGATTATCCAGATAGGGTGCATCATATTGCGAAATAATACTGTCAATGAGCTTTCTGCGGTCCTCGCTGCCAGAAGAAATCAAGCTGATGTCTGATGGGGAAATCATCACCACCGGCAACAATCCAATGTGTTCGGCCAAACGGGTATATTCCTTTTGATTCCGCTTAAATTGTTTTTTTAAGTTTCTTTTCAGCCCGCAATAGATATTCTCCTCCCCACCAGCACGGTGAAATCTTCCCTGAACCACAAAAAAAGGTGCTTCGTAAAGGATGTTTTGACTGTCGATGGGGTTAAAATAGCTTTTACACATCGACAAATAATGGATGGCATCCAGTAAATTGGTTTTTCCCTCTCCATTGTCACCCACAAAGCAGTTTACCCTTTCGTCAAAAATAAATTCGGCTTCAGCGTAGTTTTTAAAGTTTAGAAGGGATAGTCTTTCCAGATGCATTGGGGGGGAATTTGAAGTGGTAAATTTACGATATAACCGCCGCACTTAAAAATATTTTCTCGTTTCCGAAGATATTAAATGCTGAAGATCAAAAAAGGATGCACATAAAATCCCCAGAAGTCGCTAATGACCATTTTTTTAACAAAAATCAGGGCAAAAGGCCTTCCATTTGCCATTATTTAGGGAAAGATGTTGCGGCAAAGGAAATAAAAATTAATTTTGCACTCTATTTTTAAAACCAATAGCATTCACAATCAGTAAATAAAAGACGCAATATGTCAACATCCAATCAAGATACCGAATTCAGCATTACGGAAAAACTCAGCAAAACCGAGAAATATATCGAAGAAAACAAAAAAAGTCTAGGCATCATTTTAGTCGCTGTCTTGGTGCTTGTTTTGGGCTATTTGGCATATATCAAGTTTATTGTAGGCCCTGCTGAAGACAAAGCAAGGGGACAGATGTTTACCGCCGAGCGTTATTTTGAGCAGGATTCATTGAAAAAAGCCATTGATGGCGATGGAAACTTTCCTGGATTTAAGCAAATCATTGAAGAATATGGATCTACCAAATCAGGCAATTTGGCCCGTTATTACCTAGGGATGTCCTATTTAAAGACCGGCAAATTTCAAGAAGCCATTGACAACTTGAATGCCTATGATGGGGAGGATGAAATGACTGCTGTGCTTGCCATCGGTGCTGTGGGTGATGCGTATCTGGAAATGGGAAAAACGGAGGAAGCCATTAAACAGTACCAAAAGGCTGCCAATGAAAATAAAAACAACTTTACCAGCCCTATCTACCTGATGAAATCAGGCAGAGCTTTTGAATTGCTCGGAAAATATGCCGATGCTTTACAGGCCTATGAGCAGGTAAAAAAAGAATATCCTTCCACCACAGAGGGTACCGAATCGGCTAAATATATTGCCAGAGCGAAAGCCCTGATTAAATAATTTTATAAAGAATCACTCCTCAAAGGGTGCAGCATGTCTAGCGCGGATAAAAATCTTTCTGAATACAACAGCAGCGGAATATCCTCCTGTGAAAACATGCGTTTTGGCCTTGTGGTTTCTACTTGGAACCATAAAATTACCGAATCCCTCTATGATGCCTCGGTAAATACCCTATTGAAATTTGGTGCCCAAAAAGAAAATCTGATTCGAAAAGATGTGCCCGGAAGCTACGAACTCTGCCTGGGTGCGCAGTTTTTTGCTGAATATGCAGATGTAGATGCGGTAATCTGTTTGGGATGTGTGATACAGGGCGAAACCAGACATTTTGATTTTATCTGCGATGCCGTTGCCAATGGATTAATGACGCTGAATCTCAAATACAACAAGCCCTTTATTTTTGGATTGCTGACGCCCAATACGATGCAGCAGGCTTTGGACCGCGCTGGGGGTATCCATGGAAATAAAGGCGATGAAGCCGCAATAACGGCCATACAAATGCTGACCTTAAAATCTTCCTTTCTTCAAAAATAGGTTTTGAATTTTTGATACTTGGGATTCTACGTTTTTCTTTCTCTGGAATGACCTCTTTTTGCTTCATACCCATCCTTTCACAAAAACTGCTTATTTTCGCATGCCTTTGCTCATTTGCAAAGATTCATCCTCAAAAAAAATAGTTTACGTATGGATTCCAATACCCTTCATCAATACACCAATGCACTTATTCAGGAGAGCAGCCCTTACTTGTTGCAGCATGCTCACAATCCAGTCAATTGGTATCCTTGGTCGGATTTGGCACTGGAGAAAGCCGCTCAGGAGAACAAGTTGATTTTGGTGAGCATAGGTTACGCGGCCTGCCATTGGTGCCATGTGATGGAACACGAATCTTTTGAAAATGAGGAGGTAGCCCAATTGATGAACGCCCATTTTATTTGTATAAAGGTGGATAGGGAAGAAAGACCCGATATTGATCAAGTGTATATG
>Ga0114970_10003417_pt1 | contig 11669 bp, 10 predicted proteins | sample M_140205_XF_Meta_FD_87030 | JGI IMG/M metagenome (GOLD analysis project Ga0114970, IMG submission 87030) | Freshwater microbial communities from Lake Montjoie, Canada to study carbon cycling - M_140205_XF_MetaG | ecosystem: Environmental > Aquatic > Freshwater > Lake | place: Lake Montjoie... | reverse complement strand
TTCAGCACAAACAAACACAGCATTCTTCTTTGACTGTCTTCGCCAATGGTGCTGCCAGTGTACAAATCGTTCAACATGCCACTGGCTTGCGCGTCTAGGCCGACATGCCATACCCAATGGGCATCTTCAATTTCTCGGGCTGTTTGGATGCTTACTTTTGAAGCTATGAAGTGATGAACCCAGCGTTCCAAAACTTTGCAAAATGCCGAGATAAGGTCTTGGCCTAAATTCAGGCAGGCCACCATGTCAAAGCGCTCACTGCGATCCCAGTAGGTGTCTTCATTGCTTTCTTGAATGACATCAAGGTCCACCGTTCTGAGGGGAATGCCACCTTGCTTGAGCAACTCGCCCACGCTGCCAAAGCCACTTTCAAGCGCATGGCGCTGAACGGTTTCGCAATCAGCCGACATGACCGAGCCGTCATCGAGCACCGATATTTTTTGAGTTCTGAAAAGCAACTCAGCCGCGCGTGCTTCAAGGGGTGTGCAGTCATCGCCCAAAACATGTTGCACCAACACTTGCGTGATTTGATTGACCAACACGGGCGGCACATCGACGCCTGTGCCTTCAAACAGGGCCCAGTAGCTGGCTTCTAAAGTGGGGCGCGCCAAAATGCGATCGCGAAATCGCAACCAAACGCGCATGTTTTCTGCGGCGTCTGGGTCTTGTATCTGTGACAAATCGGGCGCTTCCAGATTGAGCCGAGGATTGTCTAACAAGCGCTCATGAACGTGAATTTCATGAGCGCATGAACTTTCAATCGGCGCCAATTCTGGCCGAAGCAACAAGACCCTCAAGAAATCATCGGTGACTGTGAGGTGACCGCGCGCATCCGTTTTCAGTTGGGCATAGCCTGCATGGGGCCAAAGACTTTGCGCTGAATCACTCATCGTTTTTGAAAATTTCTAAGGGGAGGGCAAATTAAACGGGCTTCTTGCCGCGTGGAATGATGGTCGTGGTTTTTTGGATCGGACGCTCTGTGTCCACAGCGATGGTTTTAGGAGGAGATGTATCCTTCCTTGGTTTTTTGGACTCTTTGTTCGACTTTTGTTGACCTTTGGCCATGGTGACACCTTGAGGTAGTTAAGTCCCCAGTTTAAGCGAGGCACAATCAATACCCAACACAAAGCGCATGATCGGTGTGCATTTTCAGGGTTTCTCATGACAATTTTTCACATTCCAGCAGATGAGGTTGAGCTGACGGCCGTTCGATCACAAGGCCCAGGCGGGCAGAATGTGAACAAAGTCTCGAGCGCCATTCAGTTGCGCTTTGATGTGGGGGCTTCAAGTTTGCCCCCTGAGTTGAAGGAGAGGGTGCTGGCGCTTCGGGATCACCGGCTGACCAAAGGCGGCGTCGTGGTCATTAAGTCGCAAGAGCACAGAAGCCAAGACATGAACCGAATCGCAGCCTTGCTGCGACTGCATGACCTGCTGGAATTGGCTGCCTTGGTGCAAAAGCCGCGCAAGGCCACTCGGCCAACCCGAAGTTCTCAGTTGAAGCGGGTGGAGGGCAAAGTGAAGCGAGGCCAGACCAAGGCCCTTCGGGGCAAGGCCAGTTTCTCTGACTAAAGGTGCGATATGTGCCGGTCAACCCAAGCCAATGCCTGCTTCAAAACGTCCGGCCCATCAGCCTCAAGCACCGTTCGCTGAGGCAGGCTTCTCAGCCAAGTGATTTGTCGTTTGGCCAATTGGCGCGTGGCAAAGACACCGCGATCTCGCAACTCAGACATGGGCAATGTGCCTGCCAGTGCTTCCCATGCTTGCCTGTAGCCAACGCAGCGCATGGCGGGCAGGTCTGGCGTCAAGTCACCTCTTGCGCGCAAGACTTTCATCTCGTCTAAAAACCCATTCGACAACATGTCATCAAAGCGTTGCTCAATGCGTTTGTGAAGCCATGATCGGTCTTTGGGCTCTAGGCTTAGGAGGGGCGCATTGGCCCAATGAAATGCATTTGAATTGGCTTGCGTTGAAGGGAATGGTTCAGTGCTTGCTAAATTGATTTGATGGAAACTCGACAAAGGTTTTCCTGAAATTCTAAAAACTTCTAGGGCTCTTGAAATGCGTTGACTGTCGGCGGGTGCTAGGCGTGCGGCCGTGAGGGGGTCAACTTGGCTGAGCAAGGCATGCATGGCAGGCCAACCTGATTCCTCGGCTTCAGTTTGAATGACTGCACGAATCAGTGCATCTGCGCCTGGCATGTCGTTCAAGCCTTCCATCAAAGCTTTGAAATAAAGCATGGTGCCGCCCACCAAAATCGGCATTTTGCCGCGTCTGCGTATATCTAAAATACAGGCCAACGCGTCTTGGGCAAATTCGGCTGCGCTGTAGGCATTCAAAGGATCGCGAATGTCAATCAGGTGATGAGGCACCGATGCCAATTCTTGGGCAGAGGGTTTGGCGGTACCAATGTCCATGCCTTTGAAAACCAGGGCGGAGTCAACACTGATGATTTCAGCGCCACCCTTTTCTTGAAGATGCGCGGCAATTGCCAAAGCCAAGCCAGTCTTTCCACTGGCGGTCGGTCCGGCGATAGCGAGCACTTGAGGCTTCATGCTGTTTCGCGTTTTGAGATGAGGGGGATTTTGCGCACACCAAACCAAGCAACTAGGGCCAAGCAAGTGGACCAGATTAGTAAACCTTGTGCCAATGTCAGAAGTGGATTGCTCATGTGCGTTCCAATCCAAGTGCCCATGCCAAACGCCACCACCATCATGCAGAAGCCATTCAAGGCAGAAGCCGTGCCAGCCATTTCTGGAAAGGGCGCAATGCAGCCACTTTGGCCACAAGGTTGATGCACGCCGTGCGCCATCAAAAAGACATTGATGGGCAACATGACGGCCCACGGCCCAAACCATGCTTGCCCAGGCCCTTCATACGCGATAAAAAGCATGAGCACACCCGAGAACAGAGTTGCAAAACTTGCATACACAACGCAGGTTTGGATGCTGATGCGCAACAATAACCAGCGGCAAATGAAGGTGCCTACGATGTACGAGAGAGACATGGTGACCATGAGTAAACCGTAAACAGTTTGACTCAAACCCATACTCTGTGTGAAGACAAAAGAGGAGGTTGCAAGGAAGGTAAACAGCCCTGCAAAAGAAGCCGTGGACAGCGCACTGTAAGCAAGAAAGCTGGGATTGCTGACAATTTTTTTGGTTGAAGCCCATAAACTTTTGGCTTGAAGCGCATGCGGGTTGAGTTGCTGCAGGCTTTCATCAAAGTAAAGGTAGATAAGCAAGGCCGTGACAAGTGCAAACAGCACCAGGCTGCTGAGGGCCCAACGCCAGCCCATCCATTCAGTTAAGAAGCCACCCACAGGAACGCATGTGCATGCAATGAGCCCTAGGCCAGAAAGCGCTTGCGACATGACTCTGGCACCTTCTGTAGGCTCATACAAATCACGCACAATGGCGCGGGCCGCCATGACGCATGCGCCCATGGCCACACCCTGAAGGGTTCGTGCACCGATCAGGGCCTCCATGTTGGGCGCCAGTGCACAGATGATTGCAGAGACTGCATAGACACATATGCCGCCCAAGAGGACGGGTCGTCGTCCCCATTTGTCTGAAAGAGGGCCCCAAAACAATTGAGAGGTACCGAAAGCCAGTAGCAGCGCCGTTAAGGTGAGTTGCGCTTGAACCATGCTGGCGCCAAAGCCTTGCGTCAGTGCAGGCAGGGCAGGCAGATACAGGTCTGTGGTGACAGGTTGCAAGCCAAGCAACAAGGCTAACAACAAGACGATCATGGCGGTATTGCGCTTGAGTCGACCTTCCTGCACCGGCAGGTGTTGGTCTAGGCTTGTCATCAACGGCCTCTTAAAAACAAGGCATCTAATTCGCGCATGCCCACCTGGCGCCAAGTGGGCCGACCATGGTTGCATTGGTCTGAGCGTTCTGTGGCTTCCATTTGTCTAAGCAGTGCGTTCATTTCATCCAAACTGAGTTTGCGGTTGGCGCGAACTGCACCGTGACAGGCCATGGTGGCCAAGATTTCATTTTGGGCTCGTTGAACCACTGTGGCAGCGTCGTGTTGGGCCAGTTCAGCCAAGACACTGCGAGCCAGTTCAACACAATCGCCTTGTGCCAAAGATGTGGGCACAGCGCGCACGGCCAATGTTTTGGCAGACAAAGCCGATACCTCTAGCCCCAATTGCATCAGCACATCAGCGCAACTTTCAGCCGTGGCAATTTCTTGGGGTGTGGCAGAGAAAGAAGCAGGAATTAACAAGGGCTGGCTGGTAATTTGAGTGGTGTCGAGTTGTTGTTTGAGACGCTCATACACAATGCGTTCATGGGCTGCATGCATGTCAACCACCACCAAACCTTGGGTGTTTTCTGCCAAGATGTAAACACCTTGAAGTTGTGCAATGGCTCGGCCCAAAGGCCATTCATGTTCACCTTGGCTTGCAACTGCTGTGGCAGTTTGCAATTGAATTTTTGAGCTATAAAAGCCTGCAGGACTTTCTTCTTCTACTTGAGGCGGAGTGCTCCACAAGGCTTTTAAATCTGCCATCGCCCTGGCAGGGTCTTCATGCAAGCGATCGGCGCCAAATGCCATGCCGCGTTGTGCCCACGTGTTGTTTGTGGGTGCCAGTGTGGAAGCTTGAGTTGGCGCCGACGTTGTCGTTAGAAGCTGCGCTCGGGGCACTGCCAATGCGCTTTCAATGGCGTGTCGCATCGCTTGATGCACTTCGCGACTGTCTCTGAAACGAACTTCAATTTTGGTGGGATGGACATTGACATCCACTCGGGCAGGATTCATTTGCAAATACAGCACATAGACAGGCTGCCGATGGCCGTGGAGAACATCTTCATAGGCACTGCGGGCGCCATGCGTGATGACTTTGTCGCGCACAAAGCGGCCATTGACATAAGCGAATTGTTGGTCAGCACGCGCACGCGCTGCATCGGGTGTGCCAGCCCTGCCTCTCACATGCACAGGGCCAGAACGAAAATCGATTTTCACTGAAGAAGCGACAAACTCTTCGCCTAAAACATCGGCCAAACGCTGATTCCAACCAGCTTCGCCTGCGTGGCTGCGCCATTGCGCCACAATTTTGCCTTCATGCCAAATGGCGAAGCTCACCTCAGGTCGAACCAAAGCGTGCCGCCTCACGGCTTCAATGCAATGGGCAAGCTCTGTACTTTCAGACTTTAAAAAATGTCGACGGGCTGGTGTGGAAAAAAATAATTCTTTGACCTCGACGGTGGTGCCGGTGGCCCTGGCTGCGGGTTTGACTTCCCCCGTTTGGCCGTCCAACACAAAGGCACTGGACGCGCCCTCGATTCGCGACAAGAGGCTCATCTCTGACACGGAGTTAATGGCCGCCAGTGCTTCACCCCTGAAGCCCATCGTGGCCACAGACTCCAAGTCTTGAAGGCTCACAATTTTGCTTGTGGCGTGGCGCTTTAAAGCGACGGCTAACTCTTCTGATGGAATGCCGCAGCCATCGTCTTCGACAGAAATGAGCCGGATGCCGCCCCCTAAAAGTCTGAGCGTGATCTGGCGAGCACCTGCATCGATGGCGTTGTCAACCAGTTCTCTGACCACAGAAGCTGGGCGCTCGACCACCTCGCCAGCCGCGATTTGGCTGATCAGCACATCAGGCAATTCACGAATGGTTTGACGGGGTAAAGGTTCAGACATGTTCAAATTGTAGGCGGTTGGAGGCGGGCAGCGCCTACAGAGGATCGGCAAGTCATTCAGAGGGGTTGGACAGGCAGCCAAGCAAGGGATAATCGAAGGATGGACACCTTGATGCAATTGTTGGATTTTATTCTGCACGTTGACCGCTATTTGGCAAGCTTTGTGGCTCAATACGGGGCTTGGGTCTACGCCCTTTTATTTTTGATCATTTTTGTAGAAACCGGTCTGGTCGTCATGCCCTTTTTGCCAGGCGATTCCCTGCTTTTTGTGGTGGGAACCCTCTGTGGCACAGGACATTTAAGCCTTCCCTTGGTCATGGCTTTGTTGGTTGTAGCGGCAATCTCAGGGGATCAGTTGAATTACCGCATTGGCAGGTACTTTGGCCCCAAGGTTTTTCAGTGGGAAAACTCACGGTTTTTCAATCGTCGGGCTTTTGACAAGGCACACAATTTTTACGAAACCTATGGTGGCGTCACCATTGTGTTGGCGCGCTTCATGCCGTTCATTCGCACATTTGTCCCCTTTGTCGCTGGCGTGGCAGCCATGACGCCATCACAGTTCGTGATCTTCAATGTGGCCGGCGGATTGATATGGGTTTGTGGGCTCACAAGTGCCGGCTATCTCTTTGGCGAAACCGAGTTTGTGAAGGCGCACCTCAGTCAAATCATTTGGGCCATGATTTTTGTACCCGGTTTGTTCGCGCTTTGGGGCGCTTGGCGCGCGCAGCGATCTTAAAGGGGTACACCTTTAAGTGGCGCGTTTTCTGGCCATCGGTGGGTTGCGTTCAAAGTACTTTTGCAGTCCCTTCACCAGCGCATCGGCCATGGTGTTTTGATAATTGTCATCCGACAATTTAGCCTCTTCATCGGGGTTGCTGATGAAGGCTGTTTCGACCAAGACACTGGGTATGTCGGGGGCTTTTAAGACTGCGAAACCTGCTTGCTCAACCTTGGGCTTATGCAGTCTTCCAACGCTGCCAATTTCTTGCAAAATGGCACCTCCCAAATTCAAGCTGTCCTTAATTTGAGCCGATGTACTCATGTCAAGCAGGGCTTGCTGCACTTGAGAATCTTTCACGCCAAAGTTCATACCGCCAATGAGGTCGGCTTTGTTTTCTTGAGAGGCCATCCACCTCGCTGCACTGCTGGAAGCTGCGCCATGGCTCAATGCAAACACACTGGCACCTTGTGCGTTGGGTGTGAAAAATGCATCTGCATGCACACTCACAAACAAATCGGCTTGCACTTTTCTGGCTTTTTGGACGCGGACATGCAGGGGTACAAAGTAATCGGCATCACGCGTCAGGTAGGCGCGCATAGGGCTGCCCTTCACATGGCTTGCATTGATTCGGTCTCTTAGCTTCAATGCGATTTTTAGCACCACATCTTTTTCCTTGGTGCCATTGGGTCCGATGGCACCAGGGTCTTCGCCGCCATGTCCAGCATCAATGGCCACCACAATCAGCCTGTCGGTGATAGGAGGGGCTTGCAACGGAGGATGACTTCCTGAAGGGGCTTGCCCGTTTTGAGTTGCAGGGGCTGTTGAATTGGCTGCGCCTGCGTTTGAATTTTTGTTCAGCCAGTCACTTAAAGCATCGCTGCTTTGGGTGCGTTCTGAAATCCAACTCTCTAGAGGATCTACCGGTGTGCTTGGATACAGATCCAACACCAATCGGTGCTGATAGTTTCCCACGGGTGTGAGTGCAAAAACTTGAGGTTGTACGGGCTGCTTTAAATCAAACACCATGCGCACGACACCGGGACTGTTTTGCGCTACACGAACGCCAGTGATATTGGGGTCATCCGGTTTGATTTTTCCCACCCACTCCTTGATAGAAGGATTTAAATCCAAGCCTTCAATGTCAATGGCCAAGCGGGGTGGTGAGGGCACAAAGGTGTACTTTGTTTTCAGTGCAACATCCGATTCCAGGGTGACACGGGAATAGTCCTTGGCCGGCCACACTCGGACTGCCAGCAAGCTGGCACCTCGGCTAATGTCGGCCCAGCCCAGCATCAGGGCAAGCCCAGAGAACTTTAACCAATCACGTCTTTTTATGGGCATGGTGAGTGGTTTTGGAATTTTCAAGAGCTGGTTTTAAATTCAGCAAGCCTTGCAAGATGGAAAGCCCCTTGGCTGTGTGACTCACACAGCTCACATGGCGTCCTTCTTGTTCGTTGACTGTGATGCTTATTCTCAAATCTGCGACTGGCAACATGCCGCGTGCTTGTTCCGGCCATTCTGCTATTTTCAGTCCAGGACTGGCAAATAAATCGCGAAAGCCGGCTTCTTCAAACTCTTGAGGGTCGTTGAAGCGGTAAAAATCGAAATGCCAAATGTTCAGAATTTCCAAGTTCACGGAAACACTGGCAGGCCTAAATTGGGAAAGCGGCAGGGAAAGTTTTGCTTCATGGGGCTCCACCACGGCATAGGTAGGGCTTTTGATGCGTCCTTCTACCCCAAGTGCCTTGAGCAGGTGCCTGACAAAAGTGGTCTTGCCAGCCCCAAGATCACCCTGCAGTTCGATATAGGCATCTCTGAGTTCAACTTGCTGAGCCAGAGCTCGTGCAAATGTCTGTGTCTGGTTTTCATCCGACCATAGCCAACTGGCCGCGCCAAGGGGCTCGGGAGTTCCTACAATCGCAGGGTGAACAACACTCATCATTCTCTTTCGGGTATTTCAAGCACTGGCGCAATGGACATTGTCGCTTTGTGGTCTGAGTTGCAAATTGCCGCTCGTGAACTGGGATTTTCTCAAATTGGCGTGACAGGTGTGAATTTGGCCGAAGCTGAGCCAGGGCTTCAGGCTTGGCTGGCTGCCGGATTCCATGGCAGCATGAACTATATGGCAAGCCATGGGCTAAAACGTGCCCGGCCTGCAGAATTGGTGCCTGGCACACTCAGTGTCATCACGGTTCGCATGGATTACTTGCCTGGCAACCTGACGGCATTGTCGGCTGATTCTGAAGCGCAAGCATTGAATCGCCCCACCCAAGGCGTGGTTTCGGTCTATGCCAGAGGGCGGGACTATCACAAGGTGATGCGAAGCCGTTTGCAAAAACTCCAACACCGCATGGCGGAATTGATAGGCCCCTTCGGACACCGAGTATTTACCGATTCTGCTCCGGTCATGGAGGCCGAGTTGGCTGTCCGAAGCGGTCAGGGCTGGCGCGGCAAAAACACTTTGGTATTGCAAAGAGAAGCGGGTTCCTTTTTCTTTTTGGGCGAGTTGTTTGTCGACCTTGCGTTGCCAAGCAGCGAGGCCATCACATCGCATTGCGGGTCATGTACGGCCTGCATTGACCTGTGTCCCACTCGGGCCATTGTGGCACCCTATCAATTGGATGCTAGGCGTTGTATTTCTTATCTCACCATAGAACACGCTGGTGAAATACCGCATGAGCTTCGCCCCCTCATTGGCAATCGAATTTATGGCTGTGACGATTGCCAATGGGCATGTCCTTGGAACAAATACGCCAAGCGCAGTACGCTGCCAGATTTTGATGCGCGTGAGCCCTTGAAGGCCCCTCAATTGCAAGAGTTACTTCAATGGGATGAAGCTACTTTTTTAAACATGACAGAAGGCAGTGCCATTCGGCGCATTGGCCATGCCAGATGGATTCGAAACGTGGCTTTGGCTGCAGGCAATGCCTTGCATGACGCTGAAAAAATTTCAGCTGAAGACGCTGCCGCTTTGGTCAATGCTTTGGTGCCTTGGCTGTCGCATTCCGATCCCGTGGTTCAAGAGCAAGTGGCCTGGTCACTTGCCAATCGCGCTTAAAACTTCAAGCCGCCCAACACGCCCAATGCAAAAGGCAAACTCAAAACGCCCAGCAGGGTGGACACAGTGACCAGACCTGCAACATAGGCGCCGTTGTAGCCCATTCTCGATGCCAACACATAGCATGTGGAAGCAGTTGGTAAGCCAGAGAAAATAAGCAGCACAGTTGTTTGTAAAGGGTTCAGTTGAAAAAGCTGCGCCAAGGCCCAAGCCAAACAAGGCACCATCAAGTGCTTCACTGTCAGTACCAATGCGCCCAAAAATTTGCCTTGGTTGAGCGCTTTCAATTCCATGCCTGCGCCAGCCGACATCAGACCCAATGCCAATGAAGCCGCACCGATTCGAGACAAGCTGGGGTCTAACACTTCTGGCACCCTAAAGCCCAGCAAATTAAAAGCCAAGCCACTGGTGGTGGCCAAAATGAGGGGGTTGCGAATCAGTTCACGCAACATGCCTGATTCGCCATGGCGCGCCATGGGCCAAACGGCCCCCACATTGAACATGGGCACGCAAAAGCCGATGAGCACCGCAATCAACAATAAACCTTCGCTGCCGGTTAAGCGTTCGACCAAAGCCAAGCCAATGAATGAGTTGAATCTGAAGCCTATTTGGGCGCTGGCCGCGTGATCTTTGAGGTCTATTTTATGGCGAATCCATGGCCAGTAAGGCATGCTGTTGCTGATCAAAATAGCGGAGAAACCCATGGCAAGGCCAGCTAACAAAAAGCCCGACGTTGCATGGATGTCTAAGGGACTTTTCACAATGGAGTGAAACAGCAATATTGGAAACAAAAAGTAATAAACCAGAAATTCGACTTGTTGCCAAAGCGGCCGATTCAGGGGCGTGTACCGGCACAAGAAGTAACCGCACAAAATCAGGGAAAAATCTGGAAATAAAAGCTGAGCGTAGTTCACCCCAATAGCATAACGCTAGTCTTTGCGGTATCTGCCTTCAAAGTGGGTTGGATATTGCTTATGATGCTAAGCAGTCACTTACAGGAGTTTTGATGAATCGTCGTTTGAGTTTGTTGACCGCATCAGTCTGCGTGATCTTCAGTGTCACTTCCAGCGCTGAATTTGATGTCTACAAAAATGTGGTGGACACTCTAAAACTCCGGCTCGACCAATGAGCTCAGACAGTCAAGCCGCCATCGACCGCTTTGTTGATGCGGTTTGGCTAGAAGACGGTTTGTCGGCCAATACCTTGGCTGCATACCGACGCGATTTGGCGGCTTTTGCGGATTGGCTCAGTCAAACTTCGGGCATCTCCTTTAATTCGGTCCAAGAGTTGCACTTGCAAGCTTATTTTGCCGCGCGCCACAGTCTCTCCAAAGCCACCTCTGCCAATCGCCGCTTAACGGTTTTTAAACGTTATTACCGCTGGGCACTGCGTGAGCGAATTGTCGAATTCGACCCCACCCTCAGAATGCTGGCAGCCAAGCAAGCCTTGCGGGTGCCTAAAACTTTGTCTGAAGATCAAGTGGATGCTTTGCTTTCTGCGCCTGATGTCAATTTGGCACTTGGCTTGCGCGACAAAGCGATGTTGGAGTTGCTGTATGCCAGTGGCTTGCGGGTGACCGAGTTGGTCAAACTCAAAACCTTGCATGTGTCATTGAATGAGGGGGTGTTGCGCATCATGGGGAAAGGCAGCAAAGAGCGTTTGGTGCCTTTTGGCGACATGGCCCGTGACAGTTTGACGGACTACATGCAAAACGCGCGTGGTGCCTTATTGGGTGCCAAGCAAACAGATGATTTGTTTGTGACCACCAGCGGCCCCAAAGCAGGCACGGCGATGTCGCGCATCATGTTTTGGCAGTTGATCAAAAAGTATGCTGTGTTGTCTGGCATTACCGCACCCTTGTCGCCACACACTTTAAGGCACGCGTTTGCCACGCACTTGCTTAACCATGGTGCAGATTTGCGATCGGTTCAAGTGTTGCTAGGGCATGCCGACATCTCGACCACCACCATCTACACCCATGTGGCACGGGAAAGATTAAAAAATTTACATGCCAAGCATCATCCGCGGGGGTGATGTGTTCATCAGGCGCCGTTGCGTTTCAGAAACTTGCCTGAGCCGTGACCCGTCACTTTGCCATTGTCAAAGGACCACTGACCGTTGAGCAATACTTTGTGAATGCCTTCACACATTTGATGTGGGTGGTCATAGGTCGCTTTGTCTTGTACCTTGTGCGGGTCAAGCAAAACAAGATCTGCATAAGCGCCCACTTGGATGACGCCAC
>Ga0114970_10003413_pt1 | contig 11682 bp, 9 predicted proteins | sample M_140205_XF_Meta_FD_87030 | JGI IMG/M metagenome (GOLD analysis project Ga0114970, IMG submission 87030) | Freshwater microbial communities from Lake Montjoie, Canada to study carbon cycling - M_140205_XF_MetaG | ecosystem: Environmental > Aquatic > Freshwater > Lake | place: Lake Montjoie... | reverse complement strand
GAAATAGGAAACTCGGCGGACCATCTTCTTCATCTGAATATAGCAAAATCACAGGTCGAGATGCCTCATGTTCTACGCGCAGGATTCAAGGAATATATTGCCGAATTGCGCACGGAGGCAGAGCGTGAGTATCTCAATAGGACGATTCGCTCTTTTGAATCTGAGTCTAGGCCTCGCAGTAGACCGTTCATAATAGTACGGGCGACGAACAAAGGCGCACAGATGCAGGTCAATTCTGAGTTCCCTCTAATTGAGGAACTTCTACAAGCCCTGCCGGACAACCAGAAAGGTCGTCTGAAGGCAGTTCTTAGAATGTTCAACACAGAGCTTAACAATATCAGAAGAGTTCACGAAGATATTGTCTTTACTGGAGTTGACGACGAACCAAATAAAGCTGAACTAATTGATATTGTCACCAAACTTCTTGAGCAGGGTCTGAGTCCCGACTTCATCAAGTCCAATGTCATTGAAAAGCTTGGCTACCAGTTAAATTCTCTACCCACGGAAATCAGCGATCTCCTCAGAAAAGGATAGGCAATATGTCCAAAAAATACATAGACAACATCAAGGATCTCATAAAACAAGAAACAGATCAGCATGCTCGTCAGAACAAAGTTACACGGGAGTTCGTCGATGACGCTTTTATACTAATAAAGCCAAAAATTCGAGTATTAGAAACATTGGTATGGGTTTCCCCTGCAGTTGATGATGAAACACTCCGTGCTTTTTTTGAGACGGCGAAAAAGGAATACTTGTCAATTCATCCAATCAAAATTGACCCATCCAGCTCCCTCACCAAAGAAGGATTTGAAACATGGCTGACGGAAGAAAGAGATACTTTAATCACTTGGAACTACCTAGACAGATATCTGCATCATTTAAACAGCGAAGGTCGCTCTGAGACAGTAATCCTTGAAACTGAACGCTCGAGCCGCGACATTGTTGGCAAACTTGGTGACCCGGAAAGCAACACATCATTCTTTGTCAAAGGACTCGTCGTTGGCGAGGTACAGTCAGGGAAAACCGCAAACTTCAATGCTGTCATCAACAGGGCGATCGACGCAGGATACCAGCTGATTATCGTCCTCTCAGGTATCATGGAAGATTTACGCATTCAGACACAGGACAGAGTTGAGGGTGAAGTTGTTGGCTGGGGCTCACTTCCAGATTCGGCACAGAATGGAAGAAAAGGTGTCGGGTTAAGAAGACACTTTGGCATGACGGGGGATGATTCTGTTACTCTAATTGAATCGATAACATCGTGTAGTACCGACTTTAGTGGCGCACTCCTTAAAGGCAGTGCCGCGCTGAACTCCCCAAAAATTCTTGTCTGCAAAAAGAACGTTTCGATACTTCGCAATATAATTAACTGGCTATTTGATCTGCTGCAGGATGAAGACAAATATCACTCAATCCCTTTTCTGATCCTCGACGATGAGGCTGACAATGCATCACTGAATAACGAAGGCGCCAAGGGGCGTGAATATGCTTCTAAAATCAATGGCCATATTCGCGCCATTCTGGCGATGTTCCAGAAGAAAAGTTATCTCGGGTACACAGCCACTCCGTTTGCCAATGTGCTTCAGGATCATAATGATCCCGCCGAAATCCGCTGGCCTGTCAAATCAGTAAATGGTGAACGGACGTTTGAACAAGTCGAAAACCTGTTCCCCGATGATTTCATTGTGCTCCTTGAATCCCCATCAAATTATATAGGTGCCAAGCAGATATTTGAAACTATAGCAGAAATTCCCAAGTTGCCGGTAGTAACGGCGGTCGATGATTTCGTATCTGAATTCCCTACCCGTCTGCTCAGGCTCGACGGTAAACCTGTGAAAGACTTTCCGACAAAAGTTGAATGGGATAATACGATCGGCGAATTCGGCAGCTACTATAACTTTACAAGTCACTCCGAATACCGGAGGGGTACCCGCGCCAGTAAACCGGACGATGAATTCCCAGCCTCGCTGCCGCGATCACTGAAAGATGCTGTCCTATGTTTTATTCTCAGCGTAGCAGTGCGAGAAAGCAGGAAGGCAGGGCAGACGGGCTCTAGCTTATACGAACCTCATAACTCCATGCTGGTTCACATATCCCGTTTTACGACCTGGCAGAACAGGACTACGGAACTGATCAAAGAGCACGTCGAATACATAGTTTCTCGTATCGAGAACGACAAACCTGAAGAAATGGGATCAGTCTACAACGATCTTGAAAATTTATGGAACATTCATTTTGCTGATATCATAGCCAATGTAAGAGAATACTTGCCTGAAGGTTATGAAGACAGCTTCATGGCTCCAGTGACGTTTGGTGTGGTAAAGCGCTTCATACCTACTGCCGCTGATGGAATCGCTGTAGTGGCAATTAACTCAACAACCGACCATAAACTCGAATACTCTCACAACCGTCCTAGGAAGATCATTGCCATTGGCGGGAACCGCCTTTCCCGCGGCTTTACCATCCGCGGGCTTACCATTAATTATTTCATTAGGGCAACAAATTACTCAGATACGCTTCTGCAGATGGGGCGATGGTTTGGCTATCGACCCGGGTACATAGATTGTTGCCGTTTATTCACTACAACCGATTCTATAGAAAAATTCAATTCAACGACAAGGTGCGTTGAGGAATTAGAGATTGTTTTCAAGAAAATGCACGACGAGGGAAAATCACCCAATAATTTTCTAATCAGAGTTCGCAAAGACCCAGGTGTGCTACAGATCACCCGGCCGTCAATTCTCGAGAATACCACTACTGTAAAGTGGTCATTCCAAGACCAGCTAGAAATGACCACAAAATTTGATGTTTCCAAAGAGAAGATTGAGAGGGTATGGCAGTCCTTCAGGGACAATACCGCCCCATTATTCCAAGGCCACCAGGAAGAGGACGATCTGTTTTTCAGAACGGAACTCAAAGGTGAGTCCATCATTGAGTTTCTTAGAAAACCAAACAATTTTGATTCTAAAATGCTGGAGGCAATGATCAAGTTCATTGAACTCTGCCAGCAGGAGAGGAAGCTCACCAACTGGACGATTGCACTTAAAAGAAAAGGACAGTCGAAACGCCCTCTTGAGGTCGTAGATTCAAATCTCCCATTTGCAACTCAAATGGTTATTCGTAATGGCCCAAGTATAGAGGCGAGAAATTCGCATAATCGTCATCTCTTTCTCACGCAGAAGATCTTCCGTGCAAGCGGTCAGTCCGCTAATATAGTTTCTTCTCCTCTGGATCTTGCAGTGACGCTCAAACCACTTGAAATAGCGGAAGCGGAAAAGGAGTTCAAGGAACAGAAGCTGAAAAAGATGCTTTTAGGTGGGATGACGCGCGAGGAAGCAGAGCTTAACCTACGTAAAAAAACTATCCCGGAAAGAGTTTATCGTGAACGCTTACCTGAAACTGATGGTCTTCTAATCATCTACCTATTTGACTCTTACCATTCATTCAACCAGTCAGACGCAAAGGATAATGAGTTTGCGGAATTCGTTAGAAAAGGAAATTATGATCTCGATATTCCTCTCGTAGGGTATGCAATAGGGTTCCCTCCCATAACAAATGATCCCGGCGGCATCTATGTTCACGGGGACTATGACCCAGCCATTGACGAGGAAGACGTTGACGCGGATGATCTCTCAGTCCCCAATGATGGAATGGAGGCATAACAATGATCTCAGAAGAACTAAAACACAAATGGGAGATTATCGAGAATCTGCCGAGACAAGGTGATTACGATCTGATCCGAATCTCTCCGGAGTGTCATTGCGACATGTCACTCGCAATAACACCTGATGCGCATAGGTGTCTGGTTCTTGCTCTTCCATATAGCTTCTCTTTTGAATTTCACCCCATTGAACGGGAAAAACTGTCACTGACCAAGATAAAGAATAAAAACTATGTTGCCGTGACCCTACTGAACAACGATTCAAGAGATATTTTCGATGACCTCATTGTATCCATGCACAATGCGATCAAGGGCATAACACGATTGGATGAATATGCAAATATTTTTATCCAAATTTTTCACAAATGGGTTAGATTATTTGATAAATCTATTGATGAAAAACTTCCAGACAGCGTGATCCTAGGAATGTTTGGCGAGTTGATCACCATGAAAAAGCTCCTGATCGAATCTCCCGCGACTGAAGTAGACGTTATACTAGGCGCTTGGCGGGGTCCCTTTGATCAAGGTCACGATTATGTTTTTGATGACAGGAATATAGAGGTAAAAACCAGAGGGCCTAAAAACACCTCTGTTCATATTGCGAATGAATATCAACTTGAACAGCTTGAAGCTAAAGGGCTTATTCTTTCTGTAGTCGTAGCAGAGCGAGACACAAACAATGGCATCACACTTTGCGAGCTGACCAGAGAAATTGTCAATATCATAGAGAGCGTTCTTGGCGACACCACCATACTATACACGGCAATGCGGCAGAAAAATTTGGGACCGCATAACCTGCCAGACTATGACAATATTGTCCTCCATCCACTTGAAATAACTCTGTATGACTGCCTTTCAGATAATTTCCCCAGACTAATTAGATCTGAACTTCCAACGGCTTTATTCAAAGTTGAATACTCCCTGAATACAGCTCATCTCTCCAAATATATCATTGAGCAGGTGGCACTTTGACATTGATTTCCGAACTTTTTGATCTTAGATCAAATATTCTAAATGATTCAAAAGGACCTAATGGATTCATAGACGAGCAAGATGTGCTTATACAAGTGCTACCGATGATTCTCGACGCAAAACTTGTCGATTCCGAGGACTTCAATGATGCTTTCTTCAATTACGAGCCTGACGATATCAAGCTCAACGGCTATGCTGTCAATGAGACACAGGAACGTCTTCAGATCTTTCTCGTCGATGAAAAATTCGTCGAAGAGGCTCTTTCCGAAGATGAGATCATCATTTCCGAAAGAGATCAATATGATCGACAGTTTCGACGTGCAGTCAGATACGTACGCTCTGCGATAGATGGAAGTCTTTTATACAAAATTCAGGACGCAGACCCCTCAAAGGTACTGGCAGCCCAGCTCGGTTCATCTCAGGGAATCGATCAATTTGATGTCATCGAGGTTTTTTTAATCACACTTTCAGGAACAGTCTCGCGGAAGGGCAAAGAGCTTCAACTGAGAGACATTCACTTCGACAAGGAGACTATAAAAGTCACACAGAAACTGGAAGGCAAATCACGAAAGAAGGAGATACTTCTGCTCAAGCGAGTCATCGATTTGAATTTCATTAATTCGATCAATGTCTCTCGAGGCGATCGCGAACCCCTCACCATTGATTTTGTACGTGATTTTAATACGAAACTCGAAGTCATCCAAGCTGCAGGAGAGAGCAACTTTGAGTCTTATCTCTGCGTATTGAGTGCAGAAATTCTATCTGACCTATATCGCCTGCATAGTAGTCGCTTGCTAGAAAAAAATGTTCGCTCCTTTCTGCAATTTCGGGGAAAGGGAGCCAACAGAGGAATGCGGGATACAATACGTGAGAGTCCAGAGAAATTTATCGCTTACAATAATGGACTGACTATCACCGCAACAAAAGCTAAGGTCGTCGACTTTAAAAAGAAGACTTATATAGAAGCCTTGACCGACTTCCAAATTGTAAATGGCGGGCAGACGACAGCATCCCTTTATTTTTCAAAAAAAGACGGCTTGGACATCAGCGCTATTAAAGTCATGGCCAAGATAAATGTTGTCAAAAGTACAGACAATAAAGAGCTAGATGAACTAATTTCAAACATCAGCCGCTACTCAAACACTCAAACACGTGTCTCAAATGTCGATCTCCGCTCAAGGAACTCTCAGCTTAGCACTCTGAAAAACCTCAGTAACAGTGTTATGACCCCCAGTGGCAAAAAATGGTTTTTTGAGAGAGCAAAGGGAGAATTTGACACGCTTCTTAGGAAGGCTGGGGGCAGTAAAACAACGGAAATGAACAAGTTTCCTGCTTATAGGCGGTTCTCAAAGGAACAGCTAGCAAAATACTTCACCGCGTGGGGAGATGAGCCTTACCTGGTTAAGAAAGGCGGTGAAAAAGTTTTCCGCCATTTCATAGAGGTCATCTCACCGGAGGGCGACGATGCCGCAACTTTAGAGATCGACCGAAACTTCTATGAGGATCTGATTGCTAAGATCATACTATTTAAGGAAATGGAAAAGATATACGGTCAAGGAAAAAGCGCGATTGGTCAGATTCGCTCTGCCGCGATTCCCTATGCCATTTCCTGTCTTTACGAAATTTCGGATGGCTCTAATAATTCGATGAAATTCAATTTTGAAAAAATCTGGAAGAGTGAAGGTTTGGACGATGACCTTAAAGAGTATCTCCGTGAACTGCTTCAGCTGACCAACAATATGATCAAAAAATACTCTGAAAGTGATGACCTCGGAGAGTACTCAAAAAAGCCTGAATTATGGAAAAGTATTCGGAAATGTTCAGAAATAAAGTCATTTATGGACTCAAATGACAGCCAGAAAATTCGCAAATCCTACCTAGTTATTGCAAAGGAATAGTTGGCCTGAGAGATAACTGGAGGAGTGGTCAAGTAATCAAAGTGGTAGAGGCGCTCTAGTTGTTGTCGATGATGGTGACGAGAGAACAATTGCTCATGATGTAAAGGAATTCACGTACTACCTGCTTGAAGAGATCAAACTGTTTGTGTTGTTCTTAGTATTGAATAATTCTGAGTAACTATTGAGAAAATATGAGTTCTTCTAAATCGAATTACTTTTATCCAAAAATCAGCGAAGATAAAATTCTTTACAAAGGGAAACGATTTTGGATATTTGAAATCAGTCTAGAATTCCCATATCAAGGCTATGAAGAATATTGTGAGGTGATTGTTTACGACAAAAAAATTGGCGCCGAGATGGCAGGGGCTAAAAAAAGTGCTAATGGTTACATTGGTTCTCTCATAGGAACAATGGACTCTGTCAGTGTATCTGGAAAGTCACCAATAGAACTTTTAGAAAGTGTGATCAATAAGTGGAGATTTTATGAGAAACATGTTTCTGGATCTATTTCACTTTCAATGTTTCGATTCAGAAAAAGAACAACGAAACCGTGAAAGATTTCCCTTAGCCCATGAGAAATTTTGATGCACTCTGCTATCCGACCATGAAATCATTAATTTCCCACTCGAAGAGATCACACTGTTTGCGTGCTGGTCTGGTCAATATTGGGTGATCATGCTGACGAGTGAACACCGAATTCTGCAAGCTCATTTCATGACCTCAAATGAGCTTATCCAAAGAAGTAGGCGAGTTCGATAACACATGAACTGGCAAGCCCTAAAGGTCCTTGGAAGGTGTGGCATTAATAATTATTTTTAGCTGTTCTTTAGATAGAAGTCCCGGAGAATCCACAGTAAATGTATGAAAATTAGTATCGCCCCGTTGCCTTTCTTTAATCCAAGTGGCCTTTAAAATCTCAGTAGCCACAATTTCAGCGGGTACTAAATCTTTAGTCTTGGCGGTTGCTTGTAATGCGTATAGCGGTTTCGGCTCTGCATACTCACCATTCTCCTCGTCAAGACAGACTTCCTCTGACCATAGATCGGGTAATGAAACCCAGAGTGCCCACTCGAGATCATTAATCCTTTCTAGTAGATAATTTCTATAATCACCACCACCGGGCCCTGCACCAAAGCAAACATTAGCTATTTTAAGGGTTTCTTCTTTTGGTGAGACGTCAAAATCAGCTTGTCCAAGCACAATAGTGATGGATTCAAATAAAAAAATAGCCATGGGTAGGTTTCTCAGTAAAAAATTTCATAAAAGAGTTTAAGGCTAATCTGTCACTTTATTTTTATTATCATCGTCCACTACGGGATAAACTGCTTGCCCCCAGATCTCATCGGGGTGGTCCATCATTACTGCAAGCACAAGCGGCACAAACTCTTCCATGAACGCGGAGCAGTCGCGTACCTGACCGCGATTAACATTGCCGTTCCAGGTTGCACCCCCATGCACTAATTGGTTGCGGAGTGTATAGATTCGACTCAAGACAATTGAGAGCGTAATGACTGAGTCTTGTTCACCCAGTTTTATGAAAGCAAGCTTGTTTGCCTTCTTAAAGCGACTGACCCACGCAGCTTTATCAATGACACCCTGCTGCGACAACCAGAAGTCGTGAAAAACAAAATGGTTATCAAGCAATACGCGGATGTTGCCTGAATATTTTTGCCACAACATATTGTCAATGGTTTTGTGGATATCTAGGTGCAGAAGTTTAGTCAGGAACTCAGAAAAAACTTTCTGTTCTGGGTTCTTTGCATCAATATTAATGGGGGAGGCGTAGGCGGCGTTGAAAGCAATCCATAAGAAAATGAATTTCCCGTCTAAATCATCACTGCTCTTTTCGGCACGGTCTAGCCAGCTTAATGCGCGATGCACGCGCAGTTTAAGAGTAGGGTGGTAATTATCCCGGTCCTGGCGTTGACGGGTTTTTAGAATCTTATGAGAAATCGACGTGGTCAAAACACTCAGTAAATCCCGATTTAAATTAGCCGTGGAATGCCCAGCTAAGCTCAACTATACCGGCAATAGTGAATATACCAATAGCAATCTCGAAGATGAATTTTTACGCGCATTGGCAGATGGCGGCTTTCAGGTGGGCGAGCTCGCTAAACTTCGGGAGCCAGACGGGATAGAAATTACTCTGAGGGACCAAGCGCAACAGATTACTCAGACTGCAGAACTGCTGTTAAAAGATAATGTCACTTTGTTTGAGGCGACCTTAAATTTTAACCATCTGCTTGCCCGTGTAGACATCCTACGTAAGCGCGGTAATCGTATTGATTTGATAGAAGTAAAGGCAAAATCCTGGAATTCGACTGAAGGAGCTAAATCATTCTGGACTGCAAAAACGCCACGTCACATCGCCAGCGACTGGCTTCCCTATCTACAAGATATCGCCTTCCAGACCCATCTCTGCCGACTTGTGTACCCACACTATGAAATACATAGCTGGCTGCTTATGCCAGACAAGACTCGTGTTGCCACGGTTGACGGTATTAACCAGCACTTCTTATTAAAGCGGGACGGCACGCGTTCGAGCTGCGAAATACTGGCAGGTACTACAATAGGGAAGCTTGGTGCGGATTTACTTGTTGAAGTACCTGTGGACGATTGTGTGGAATGGATTCTTGCGCAGCCTCTTAAAGCGCCTGGTGCCGCTGGTACTTTTTCGGAGATCGTAGAGCGGTGGGCAACAGACTACGCTCAAAGTACACACATCGCGCCAGTGGTAGGCGCGCATTGTGCAAGCTGTGAATTCAAAGAGCCACGTTACCCAGAGGGCTTGAAAAGCGGCTTTCATGAGTGCTGGAAATATGCCAACAAGTGGCAAGATAAAGACTTTGAAACTCCCAGTATGCTTAGTCTATTTAATGCACGTAAAAGTCAAAAACAGAAACTTATCGACCAAGGAAAGCTTCACCTCAAGCAGCTACTTGAAGACGATATAGAACCAGAAAAAGACGCTAAGGCATTAACAACCAAACGCCGACAATGGATGCAATGCTCTGGCGAATGGCCAGGAGGTGGCCCCTTCTTCCTCGACAGAACGGGGCTGCGACAAGAGATGGCGGCATGGCAATATCCTTTTCACTTCATCGACTTTGAAGCTTGCCAACCAGCACTGCCGTTTAAGGCAGGCAGAAGGCCTTATGAGAGGATCGCATTCCAGTTCTCCCACCACACCATGCAGGCTGATGGCACCGTAGCCCATGCACATGAATTTATTAATGTGGCAGCCGGTGTAGATCCTAGTTGGGAATTTCTGAGGGAACTGCACAGTGCAGTAGAGGAATCTGGAACGATATTTATGTGGAGCCCTTATGAGAATACTGTGCTCAACACTCTGCTTGGTAGGCTGCGTGTTGATAGCAGCAATGGCTGTGCTCCCCTTGATTATAAAAACTTAGAAGAATTCGTGCTCAGTATTACTAAGCCAGCAACGGATGATAAATCGCGTAATCCAGGCCAACGTGCCATGGTTGATCTGGCAAAATTAGCTGCGCAGTATTTTTTCCATCCCTATACCCAGGGACGATCAAGCATAAAGGTGCTGCTGCCAGCGGTATTACGCAACTCGCAATGGCTTAAACAGCGCTACAGCCAACCAATTTATGGTTCACCCGGGGGCATAAAAAGCCTCAACTTTACAAACTATGTGTGGTGGGTGGCAGATACTGCTACGGGCTTACCACTTGATCCCTACAAGCTGTTGCCAAATCTTTTTGAAGATTACCCTCAGGAAATTATTGATGCGTTGGAGTCTGGTGCCGATGGTGAGATAAGAGAGGGAGGAGCCGCAGCAACAGCTTATGGGCGACTACAGTTCAGCAACCTAGACGAAACACGACGAGCTGCTTTGAAGAAGGCGCTGCTGCGTTACTGTGAACTTGATACGCTGGCAATGGTAATGGTGGTGGAAGCTTGGCGGGAGTGGTGCAAAACTTAGAGAGTCATTTTACGAGCTATTTTTATAACAAAAACGATGGCGCTGGGGGCTTGCCACTCGTCAGTTTTACAGGTGGGATTTCCAGTTATGAAGAATGGTGGGAATAGATGATCACGCAATCAACAATGCTTACAGACAACTTCGAAGACGACATTTTAACTGTATTAAAATTGATGAAGGTTGTTGGTGGCAAGAAGTGGCAGGGATTGTCAGTTGAGCTTATTAATCTGCTCAGAGCTAAAGGCTATGTTTCTTTTTGCAGCGATCATGCCCACTACAAAATATCCAAGGTTGGATATTCATATCTCTACGACGTGCCTTTGTATAAGCGAGGGCATCTGTCGGGGTTTAAAGGTAAAAGAGTACGCATTGTTTGTACTAGGAGCGGTAGTAATTTTACTCGCGGCTACATGGCCGGTGTAGTGGGGAACAGCCCGCCTGATAAGATCGTTTCCAAGCTAACCTATAAATATACGTTTCCGTCCTACGTTAATAGCCACGAAGTCATCTATAAGTCGCCACGCTTTATGGTTATAAAAAATAACAAAGCAATTGAAATGCTTTCTAAAAAAGAGCCAAAAGGTTTCATCGATAAGAATGGGTGGGATTCAATCTTAGTAGATGGAAAGATAGGTCTACCAATCGCAACACTTAACCATAATTCCGATGGAACGGTGAGTGGTAAAATTCTTGGTTGGTCGTTGGCGTCGGTTTATCAATCATTAAGAGAAGCGATTGATGAATTAAAAAAATAAACAAAGATAAGATAGTTTTAGAATAGAAATTAAAAAAAATTCTAAAAAGTATAAATTAGTTGGCGAAGACGACGACACTAAATTCTTGTTGCGAAACCAACGCTCTCCCTACCACCTAGGCCAACCGCATCACGCCCACTTGACACGTGCCTTACAATGGCTCGGTTAATCAGGAGACGAGATATGACTGCCAACACTAAGCCTGCAAACATTACGCCCGCTAAGATCACCACCCCGGAGCAACAAAAGGACGCTGCTATCAAGCCAACGGATCAAGAACTTTTCAATAAAGCTAGGAAAGCACTGCGTGAGTATTGGGTTAACAGGTAGGAAGTTGTATATTCGTTCAGGAATAATATTGGAGTAGATATGCGAGTAACCATAGTCTTTTAAGCATTGATCTTGAGCCTTGTGTTCACTGGTAGTACCTTTGCTCAATCAGTT
>Ga0114970_10003412_pt1 | contig 11687 bp, 11 predicted proteins | sample M_140205_XF_Meta_FD_87030 | JGI IMG/M metagenome (GOLD analysis project Ga0114970, IMG submission 87030) | Freshwater microbial communities from Lake Montjoie, Canada to study carbon cycling - M_140205_XF_MetaG | ecosystem: Environmental > Aquatic > Freshwater > Lake | place: Lake Montjoie... | reverse complement strand
GATGAAGTTGTTCTGGGCCTGGTAGTTACCGTTCACGACGAACCAGCCGGGGCCGCGGGTGGTGGTGAGAACGGTGCTTTCGGTGGCGCCGGGAACGAGGAGGGCGAGATCGGTGTAGCGACGGGCGGCGAGGGGAAGTTCGACGGCGACGGAACCGCGAATCACCTGGCCGAGCGCACCCTGTTCCGACTGGACGATGTCGGAGGCGGCGGAGACTTCGATGGATTCGGTGGTGCTGGCGACCTGCAGGGTGACGCGCACGAGCTTGCGCTCGTCGACTTCCAGCTTGATACCGGTGATTTTGGTGGTTTGGAAGCCTGCCTTGCGAACTTCGGCGGTGTAGGCACCGCGGACGATGGGAGAGAAGATGGCATAGCCCTCTTCGCCGGTGTCGCGGGTGGTGATGACGCCGGTTGCAGTGTTGGTGAGGGCCACCTGAGCGGAGGCAACGGTGGCGGTGCTGCCGTCTTCAACGAGGATGCGGATGCTGCCCGAATCTGTTTGAGCAAGTGCTGTGGAGCAGAGCAGAGTAAGGAAAAGGACGAGTTTCTTCATATATGGTGGTTGGGCTCCGGTGAGGAGAAACTCCAGAGTAGCCACCGAACCTTTTCAACCCGATGACGAAATTGCGACAAAACGGACGGCGAAATCAGTCTTCGCTGCCGCCGAAGATGCCGCCGAGGGAGTCGAGGGCTCCGTGCTGGTCGCCGCCGCGGCTTCCGGGGGCTAGTTCGCGGCGGAGTTTTTGGAGGGTCATGCTCTGGAGAATGAGGCGTCCGGGGCCGGTGAGGGTGGCGAGGAAGAGGCCTTCCCCACCGAAAATGGCGGTTTTGATGCCGCCCACGAACTGGATGTCATAGTCCACGGTTTCATCGAAGGCGACGATGCAGCCGGTTTCGACTTGCAGGCTTTCGCCGGGCTGGAGGGTGAATTCGACGAAGTCGCCACCGGCGTGGATGAAGACGAGGCCGGGGCCGGTGAGTTTCTGGAGGATGAAGCCTTCGCCGCCGAAGAAGCCGGCTCCGAGTTTCTTGACGAAAGCGACGCTGAGCTGGACGCCGGGCTGGGCGAAGAGAAAGGCGTCGCGCTGGGTCATGACGGACTGGCCGGGGGCTAGTTCGAAGGCCTGGATGCGACCGGGGTAGCTGCCGGCAAAGCCGACTTCGCCGGGGCCGTCGGCGCGGAAGAACGTGACGAAGAGAGATTCGCCGGTGACTTTACGCTTGATTGCCCCGAGGAGTTTTTCTCCGAGGGTTTCGCCGGTCATGCGGGTATCCCAGGCGACGTTGGGGGTTTTATAGACCATTTTGCCGGCTTCGGCGTAGAGTTGCTGGCCGGCGCGGAGACGGACGCGGGCGATCTGGAGGTTGTCGCCGACGATGGCGTACTCGAGGGGGTCAGGAGTGTAGGTGGAGGGATTTGATGCAGAGTTACCCACCGGGGTACCGCAGCCACCGCAGAAGTTTGCCGCGTCGGGCATCTGACAGCCGCACTTTGAGCAAAAAGCCATAGGGTTATTGTGGAGGTTTTTGTGAGCCAGGGGCAACTGAAAAGCGGAAGATTCCGGGGATTGCGAGGGAAAGTGCTGGTGCGGGGTGGGGGGTGATGGCCGCATGCTGACGCATGGCGGTTCGGTGGTTAGTTGGTTTCGGCGTTTTCGGTGGCGGGGGGGGCGATAGTGCCATCGACGCGGGTTACGGGGATGGCGACGGGATAGCTGCTGCGGCCATCCAGGTAGGTAATCAGTTGCTGCGCCTGGCCGGACTGCTCGGGGCCGTTGAGGACGATGGTGATCTGCCAGGAGGAGCCGGTGAGGGGAGTGAGGGAGATGGGGGTGTGCGAGACACCGCCGAGGGAGACCTGCACCTGGGAGAGGGCGAGGGGCGAGGAAGCGGGAGCGAAGTTAGAGAGGATGACGGTCAGAACATCACCGATGCGGGCCGGTCGGGTCTGATCCACAGCAGTGCCGCTGCCGGTGAAAATCTGGGTGATTTGAGACGGGGGCGTATCGACGTTGAGAACGACCGGGGCTGCGGAGAGGGCTCCGTTGCTGAATGCGAAAGTGGTCGGGCCAGCCGGGAGGGCAGCCGGGACCTGGAAGAGCAACTGGTTGGCAGAGGCCTGAGTCAGGGTGGCAGGGAGGCCCGCGACGGTGAGCGTTGGCACGGCCCCGGGGGCAGTGAGGTTGACGCCGTTGACCGTGACGGAAGCTCCGGCGTAGGTCCCGGTGAGGCCGGGCTGAGCGTTCGAGAAGACCGGGACCACGTTCGGGATGCCGGACTGGGCGGGGGTGATCTGGAAGCCCGCGACGGCGGTGGCCATGCGGAAGCCGGAGATGACACTGACGTTGGGATTGGAGAGTGCGGCTCCTGCGGCGACAGAGATGTTGACGAGAAGGCGGTTGGGGCCCATGACGAAGACGCGGCGGACCACGATATCGGAAGTCCCGAAGCCGACCACTATCTGACCCGGGGCGGTCTGACCGGGTGCGAAGGCAAACCCGGCGGCGTTGATTTCTACCTGGGCCTCGGTTCCGGCGGCCAGGGAGGAGGGGCTGATTGCGGTAATCAGAGAAGCCGCGGAAGCGCCGTAGGAGTAGGTGACAGGGGCAGCGGACTGGACGAACTGGGAGTTCTGGCCGTCAGTGTTGTACGCGGTGATGGTGGCGCGCTGGGAATTGGCACCGGAGGGTGGGGTGACGATGGCAACACCATTGGGGGCGTCGAGGGAGGTGATGGCCGAGGGTAAGCCGTCGAAGTAGAGGAGGGTATCGGGGTTCCAGTTCGTCCCGGTGACGGTGAGGGTGCCGTCCGGGTTGGCAGTGACTGCCGAGATGCGGGGGGGCGACTGGCGGGTGAGGATGACGCCTGCGGGCAGGACGTGGAGAAAATTTGGGGTTGAGAAGATCAGGTGCTGCTGGCCGAGTCCGGCAAAGAGGTTGAAGCCAAGATCGAGGGCGATGTAGGTGTAGCCGTTTGCCTGATAGGGCCGGATGCCGCCCTCATCGATGCGCGCGGAGTTCCCCAGAAACCGCACGTTGAGGCCAGGCGCCTGGCCATTGGCTCCGAGACCAACCCCGGCGGCAACCACGGTAGCGGTGCCGGCGAGCATATTCACGTAAGCGGGTTTTACTGACACGGAATTGTTGTTGAAGTAGGCGTAGACGCCGGCGTCGTAGATGGACACTGAGGTGCGCGGGGAGAGGCCGATGTTAACGCCCTCCGCAGTTTTGCCGGACTGGATGGAAAGTGGGGTGGCGTCGGCAGGGTTGGTGGTGTCGGGATAGAAAAGTGCGTTGGTAGGTCCGGTACGGGTCGCGGGGCTGCCGTCCGAATTCCACGGCCCGTAGATGTCGGCGTCGGGCGGGAGGGGGTGAGCGTAGACGAAGTACTGGCCGGGAGGAATGCCCTCAATGCGGTAGGTGCCGTCGGGGTTGGTGAGGGCGGAGACGGCACCGCCACCGGAGCGGATGGCCACTACTGAGGAGAGGTGAGCGCCGATGCCATTGCTGGTGATACGCCCGGCGATGCTGCCGAGTTTTGCGAAGGCGGCGTTGGGGTACAGGATGGAGAGCGCGGCCATATCATCGGCTTCGACCGGGTTGCTGAGCGTGGTGGCTCGGGTGGTGGCGGTGGACATGGTGGCCGACGTGAAGGTGTGCTGGAGCCCGAGAGCGTGGCCCATCTCGTGGACCGCCGTCATGAAGAACGTCTCGTTGTAGCTGGGGCCAGGGGCGAGACGGAGGTTCCGGCTGAGGTGGATGGTGGTTCGGCGGATGGGGACGAACGGGGCAGCGCCGGAAGTGACGGGCGCGGCAAGCGAGGACGGTCCGCCATAACCGAGGAGGCCGGGGGGGAGGTCTTCGAAAACGATGTTGCCGCCGGGGGTGTTTTGGAGGGTGCCGGGATTTTCAAGGCCTCCGAAGGCAACGCGGAGGTCGGAAGTGGCGATGCCATTCCAGACGCCGACGGCCTGCCGCAACTGGCTGACTACGGAGTTAAATGTGTCGGTGGCGGCGAAGGTGGTTGGGCCGTTTTCGGAAACGAAGAAAGTGACGGTTTTGTCGGGGAGGGTGGCGAGGTCAAATTTCTCGGGGGCCGCGACGCCGTTCAGGTAGTGAATAAAGTGGTAGTAGGCGGGGGCGGGGACGGCGAGGGCGGCGAGGAGCGCGAGCTTTGAAAGACCCGGAGTGGAAAGGCGGCGCTGCATCATTTCGTCACCGCCTGTGCCGTTGCGAGGCGAACCCGGCTGCGCATGTCGGTAAGGACCATGGTGACGGCGCGGTCGGCGACCTTTTTGCCGGCGGCGTCGAGCATCATCTCGCCGATCTTGGCGCGGGTGGCGAGGGAGCTGCCGTCGGCTTGCTTCTCCACCTGGAAGAGACCCTGGGAAAGGCCGACGAGGTGGGTGATACCTGTGGACTGGGATTTCCAGAGGAAGAGGACGTACTCGGAACCTGCCGCGAGTTGGGGGACGCCGGGGAATGACTGGCGGAAATTGCCGGAAATGCCGCCCGGAACCAGCACTTCACTGGCCGGGACACCTTTCCAGGCGTCCGCAATCCGGAGGGTGTAGTGGGTGTAAACCGTTGAATTAATGACGGTTGTGTAGGACCCGGCGACAGTGGCGCGCACGATGGAGGTGGCCCCCTGCGAAAGCTGGTCCATGGAAAGTTGTTCGAGGGTTGCAGCCGGGGCAGCGCAGACGCAGAGAACCGCTACGAGAGCGGCCCGGACGCATGACTGGATTCGGCTGAACATACTTGTACCGATGTGAGAGGAGCAGTTCTCGTTCCAATGGGCAGTACTGGTTCCAAAGGACTTACGGGACTTGTGCGGAATGGCTGTGTCCCGGTGGGACACGGGGTTGGGACAAAGTGCCCCAGAAGTGAACAGTCGGGCGGGTTACCAACCCGCCGCAGGTTACCAACCTGCCCCACAGCGCTGACCCAAGCTAGTTTTTCTTGACGGTGAGTGTACCGCGATCCGTATTGAGGATGACCTGGGGGCCGGCTCCGGTCTTGCCCTTGATGGTGGCTCCGCGGCCGTCGCTTTTCTGATCGAGGGGGGACCCGAAGTCATTGGAGGCCTCGCCCTGGGCAGTAAGTCCGTCGAGGTCGAAACCGGCCTTTTCGGGAGCGCTCAGGCTGATATCGCCGTTGCGGGTGCGGACTTCCATTTTCGGCATCGGGGACTTCGACTGGGTGAGTTGGATATCGCCCCGGTCGAGGGTGAGTTCGAGGGAGTTGGTGACGTCGTTGACCTGAACGTCGCGAGAGCCGGTGGTGAAGCGGACAGGACCTATGACGTTATCCATTTTCAGTTCGCCGAGGTCGAGGACGACACTGCCGGGAATCTGCTCGACCCTCATGTCGGAGCGGTTGGAGGTGAAGTGGAGGGATTTGGCGAGGGCGCGGAATTCGAGGGTTCCGGAGAACTCGCCGTTGACCTTGACTTCGCCCTGGATATTTTCAATCTGGACTTCGGAGCCACGGCCCTGGAGATCGACCCCACCTTTGACATTGGTGGCGCGGACAAGACCGGAGCGGCTGGATTCCACCTTGACATCTTTGCCAATTCGGTTGAGCCGCACATCGCCACGACCGCCGGAGACTTCGACGCCGCCATCGATGTCTTCGATGCTGAGGTCGCCGGAGCGGCCGCGGATTTCGATGCTAACGCCCTTGGGAACAACCAGATCCAGGTCGATGGAGACAGAGAGCATGCGGCTGTTGCGGGGTTCTTCTGCGCGGACGATCAGGAGGTCGCCCTGACGGTCGAGTTTGACGACGCTTTGCTGGTCGGCGCGCTCGGCGTCTCCTTTATTGAACGCCCGGATGGACTTGCGGCCACTGAGCTTGACTTCAGAAGTTTCTTCGCCCTTCAGGGAGAGATTGCCCTTGAGGTTTTCGAGGACGACACGGGTGATGCCCTGAGAAGGGCTGGAGGCGTTGATATCGAAGTCATAGTCACTACCGAGAATGGAGACACCGCTGGAGTTGAGGCGACCGATGTGAATGCCGCCTCGGTTGGAGCCCCAGATGGCGAACATGACGATGACGAAGATCCAGAAGAAGCCTCCGCCGGTGACGGGACGGGGTGGCGGGGCGGTATTGCGACTGGCGTGGATGAGAACTTCGACGAGACCGATGACGCCCATGATGATGAGGAGGACGGGCCAATAGTCGGCGAGGAGGCTCCAGACGGCGACATCGCGCCAGAGGTTGTTGATGAGGAACAGGACACCGATGCCGACGAGGATGAGGGGTCCGGTGATGGAACGCTGTCTCATGACTGAAAACCTCCGGGAGGTGGCGGCGGGGTCATGAATTCGCGTTTGCGGCGACCGCCGAGAAGTTTCAGGAGACCGATCACAATCAACAGGATGGGCCAGGTCTGGCCGAAGCTGAAGGAGGTGAAGCGGTCAACCGTAAAGAGCACGCCTACTGTTATGAGGATGATGGGGCCGGTGACGGCGCGCATCAGATATTGGCTCTGGTCGTTCATTGACGTGTCTCCCCATTTGTGGACGACGGGCTGCTGGTGGATTCCTGAGTGGCAGCAGGATTCATACGGGTGTAAAGCATGTAGCCGCCGATCAGGATAAGCGATAAAGGCCAGAAACGCGCGAACTGATCAAAGCGGATGATGTCGGTGGTATCGAGCAGCAGGACGAAGCCGATGCCGATGAGGAAGATGGCGCCGGTGGGGAACTTACCGCTCCCGGTACGTACGTCGAACAGGCTGGAGAACTCTTCGACGGCGAGACCATAGCGCCTCTTGCGGGCGGTGTGATAGGCCTCGAACGCCTGGTACATGACCCACGCCGAGACCATAATGCCCAAGAGGGGTTCGGAACCGCCGACGTGAGTGCTGGTCAAGAGGCTGATGAGCAGGCCGAAGATGACGGCATGGATGAGGCCCTTGGCATATTGGCCGTTATAGATGGCACCGACGCCGGGAATAAACCCGAGGAAGAGGGCCAGGACCGGGTGGGCATGGGGGTCGGCAGTAGCAGTGGGCGCGGGAGGCGGGGCCGCGGACCAGGGGGACTCGGCGAAGGCTGTGGGGTGGGACTGCGGCGCCTGGCGAAAAGCGGCATACCCGGTTTCTGGGCCTGTGGCGGGCACAGGGGGCGGTACGGGAGCGGCGGCGGGGACGTGTGTCTGGCAGTAGACGCTACCGAGAGCGGGTCGCTGGCATTCGGGACACATGGGCTGACCACATTCGCGGCAGAAAGCGGTCGCGTTGGCCTCGGGATGATTTGCACAATTCATTTGGTGTTCTCCTGCTTTGATTCTGTTGGCTTTGCCTGAGTGACCGGGGCATTCAGCTTGCGACTGTTCGCACTTGCTTCCACTGCAGCCTCCTCGGCGTCAGTCTGCTGTTGCTGCCAGTCGTTGATCTGGTTCCTGATTTCGTAAACCAGACGCATACTTTCGTAGCTCTTCATGGTGCGGTCCCACATGCGGTGGGTCCGGTCATCTAGAGAGGACCAGAGGCGGACGGGGTCGAGGTCCGCTGCGGTCAAAACTTTTTTGGGAGCGCCGGCGCAACGGCTCAGCATGGTTACGGACATCAGCGTCATCATGGCGCCCATAACCAGCCTGGGGCGCAGGACGGGAGCGAGGGTCCGATTGATCCAGCCCCGAATTCCCCGCCCCCGCAGCTTCAATTCCCAACCCGCATTGGTGGAATGCAGGATTTTGGTCATCAGCGCCGGAGGGGGTTCCACATCGGCGGCAATTTCCATGAAGGCCACCGCGCTGCCTGCGTCCTCAGCCAATTCGGCGCACATGCGGCACGAGGCCCGGTGCGCTTCAAACGCAGCCCGATCCGAAGCCCGCTCGGGGGGAGCGAGTTCGCCGTCCAGATGGTCGGCGAGCAGGATCTCGAACTGTTCACAACTCAACATAAATTTCTAACTTGCCTCTAAGCTGTTGCTCAGCCTACATTTACTCAGCCTACAGGGCTGAACGATATTTTTTCAGCAGCCGCGCCAGTTCGGCCCGACCACGATTCAAACGGGATTTTACAGTACCTTCCGGGATGCCAAGGATATCAGCAATTTCCCGGTACTCCATATCCTGCAGGTCGCGGAGGATGATGGTCTCACGCAATTCGGGCGACAGTTTGGCGAGCGCCCCCTGCAATAACTCACTGGCTTCGCGGCCGGCCAGCGCCGTATCGGGGCGGCTCACGGCGACAAAACCTTCCTCTACGCGAGGCAATTGATCTTCGATGGAATCGGTGGCGCGTTCGTTGCGGGTGCGCCGATAGTGGTCAATCAGGAGGTTCCGGGTGAGGCGGGTGAGCCAGGTAGCGAAGGAACCTTCGGTGGACCGGAAACCGCCTAAAGCCTTGAAAACTCTCAGGAAGACGTCCTGCGTCAAATCCTGGGCGTCGGAATCGCGACCGGTGAACCGATAGCAGAGACCGTAGACGCGGCGGGTATGTGTCCGTACAAGCCCTTCCCAGGCGGTGTCGTCACCGCTTAGACACCGCTCTACGAGTGTGCTGTCAAGATCCACGTTTGCATTTGCCGCAGCCGACGGGTGGGAAGTGTTCCGGAGGAAATCCGGCCAGTTCCAAATTGCCGTTACTACGCCCGCTGTCATGATCGCCTATCTCCCTGGAGGAGGGCCGAGCCCTCTCTCAAATTCCGCTTTCAAATCGCTTTCAAAAACAAGGAACGAGGCTTTCCCATCATAGGTTCATTCTTTGTGGAGAATCCAGTACCAGAGGACTATAGGGACCAAAGTTGGCCAAATTGGGGGGTGGCCTGTTATTCTTCGTTGCAGCAGCACATGATTTGTCCTTTTTGCGGTCACCTTGAAGACCGCGTCATCGATTCCCGGGAAAGTAAGGAAGGCGACTCGATTCGTCGGCGGCGGCAGTGCAATGGCTGCGAGAAGCGGTTCACCACGTACGAGCGGATTGACGAAGTCCCCTACATGGTGATTAAGAAGGACGGGCGGCGGGAGAAGTTTGACCGGCAGAAGGTTCTGGGCGGGTTGTTGAAGGCGTGCGAGAAGAGGCCGATCAGCATGGTTCGCCTGTCGGACCTGGTGAATCTGGTGGAAGCGCGGGTGACGGATTCGCCGGATCGGGAGATTACGACGATTGAGATTGGCGAGTACCTGATGGATGAACTGAAGGCGATTGACAAGATCGCCTATGTTCGGTTTGCGTCGGTATACCGGGATTTCCAGGACGAGCAGGCTTTCCTGAACGAACTGAAGAGTTTGACCCGACCGTAGCTCGCTACTTTACTGCAACACCGTCGGCAGATACCTGGAATTCCAGCTTTTTCCCCTTTGCCGTGGTGTACGCTGCTTCCCAAGTGGTTTTCGCTCCGGCGGTGACCGCTTCGACGCGCTCCAGTTTCCCGGTGGCTACTTTCTTCGTGATGGCGGTTTTGACGGCAGCGGGCACACTGTCCAGAGCCACTTCTTCTTCCACGAGGAGCAGTTTGCCCTGCTGGTCGATGTCGAAGTCGCGGTGCTTCCCGTTGAGCATCGTCTCGACTTCATATTGGGTAACGCCTTTTTCTTTTTCGCTGGTGATGGTCTTGATTTCGCCGCCCTTCGCGTTTTCCGTAACGGCTTGACGCAGGGCGGGAGGCAGATCAGAAAGCTTGAGGGACTTTGCGGGAGCCAGTGCGGCAACCAGCAGGAGGGCGTGGATCAATTGCTTAATGGCTTGATTATGCCCCCGGATTCTGAAGGAGCCCTGAATCGAGAGGCAGGTCGACCAGGAAAGTCGAGCCTGTTCCCGGTTGACTCGTGGCTGTGATTCGGCCCCCATGGCGTTCCGCGATCCATTGCGCAAGGGAGAGGCCGAGGCCGGTGCCCCCGGATCCGCCTTCGCGGCGGCGGTCCTTTGAGGCGCGATAGAAGCGCTCAAAAATGTGGGGAAGGTCGTGAGACGCAATTCCAATGCCGGTGTCTTTGATGCAGACCTGGCACCCGCCGGGGGTCCTCTGGAGTGACACGCGGACCTGGCCGCCCGGAGGTGTGTATTTCACGGCGTTGTCCAGGAGAGCCAGAAGCAGGCGGTGCAGGGCCTGCGGGTCGGCCTGAATTTCCAGGCTCGCCGCTGGTTCCAGAAGCAGGTTGATCCCCCGTGCAGTTGCGAGGACTTCAGCTTCCCCACATGCATCGCGAACTTCATCGGCCAAATCAAGCTTCTCGAACTCCAACCCGCTTCCCGGGGCATCGGTGCGAGCGAGGAGAAGGAGGTCATCGATCAGGGAGGAAGTCCGTTCGCTCTCAGCCAGAATCGAGTCTAAAGCCCTCTCGTATTCGGCGGACGCACGGGGCCGGCTGCGGGCGAGCTCTGCCGTGGTCCGGATGACGGCCACCGGCGTTCGCAGCTCATGGGAGGCATCGGCGGTGAAGTGGGTAATTCGCCGGAAAGCGTCTTCGAGCCTGGCGAACATGGCGTTCAGCGTTTCGGAAAGCCGATCAAGTTCATCGCCCTTGTCGCCACTGCCGCTGTTACTAAGGGGCAGGCGCAGCCCGAGGTCATTTGCCCCAATGTTTCGGGCGGCAGTCGTGATAGCATCCACGGGGGCCAGGGCCCTGCCGCTCAGCAGGTAGCCTCCGGCTCCGGCGAGCAGGAGCAGGATGGGACTGGCGAGTATCGCCGTCCAGGTGAAGGTCTCCAGCACTTTGTCAAAGGCCCCCAGGGGCGCTCCGATCTGGATGGTGCCGGGCTGGGCGGGGGCGGTGAGGACGCGATAGACTTCACCACCCGTCTGGAGAGTCCGAAAGCCGGGGGCGGGATCAAAGGGTCCCCACGCCCTTGTGATCTCTGTTTGGTAGAGCCAGTGGCCGGTTGAATCGGCGATACGGAGGGGGGCGCCAGCCGGGCTGATTCCGGCCTGTTCGCGGAGTTCTTCGGCCAGGGTCTCCCCGTCGGGATGTCGGGCCTGATTTTCGAAGAATTCACTCATGCCATGGAGGCGGGCCCGCAGTTCCCCGTCGACGGTGTCCCGAATACTGTTTCGGAGACCCCAATACGCTCCGAGGCTGATGACCAGGAGGGTAGCAGCGAGGACTGCGGTATACCAGGCAGTCAGGCGGCCACGAACCGTCTTCAACATCAGGCCGACTCCCGGACGATGTAGCCAAAGCCACGGACGGTTTGGATGAGGCGATGAGGTCGCCCGGCGTCGACTTTATCCCGAAGGAGTTTGATGAAGACGTCAACGGTGTTCGACTCCACGTCTTCGTCAAAGCCCCAGATGGCGTCGATGATCGCTGTGCGCGAGGCGGCGCGGCCAGCGCGACGCATCAGGAATTCGAGGAGGCGGAATTCAGTAGCGGTCAGGTTGATGGGGAGACCTGCGCGGTGGACCGTCCGCGAGGCGGGATCGAGCGTCAGGTCATCTACTTTGAGCAGGGAGATGGGCGGGTTCCCGGCACGGCGGGAGATGGCACGGAGGCGGGCGAGCAGGACTTTGAAGGAGAAGGGTTTGGTGAGGTAGTCATCTGCGCCTGCGTCGAGGCCGCGGACCACGTCAGAGGGCGCATCGCGGGCGGTCAGCATCAGGATGGCCAAATCGGAGCCGGTGGCGCGTAACTTCCGGGCTATTTCGACGCCGTCAAGGCCGGGGAGCATGACATCCAGAATCGCCGCGTCAAACCGGGCGTTTTCTGCGGCGTGCAGACCCTCGGGGCCGGT
>Ga0114970_10003410_pt1 | contig 11689 bp, 8 predicted proteins | sample M_140205_XF_Meta_FD_87030 | JGI IMG/M metagenome (GOLD analysis project Ga0114970, IMG submission 87030) | Freshwater microbial communities from Lake Montjoie, Canada to study carbon cycling - M_140205_XF_MetaG | ecosystem: Environmental > Aquatic > Freshwater > Lake | place: Lake Montjoie... | reverse complement strand
GATGAACGGCGCTGTGGGCAACTACAACGCCCACCTCGCAGCCTACCCCGACCACGACTGGCAGGGCTTCAGCCGGCAGGTTGTCGAGCAGGGGCTGGGCCTGAACTTCAACCCGCACACGACCCAGATCGAGCCGCACGACTGCATGGCCGAGTTGTTCGATGCGGTCGTTCGCTGCGACACCATCTTGATCGACTGGTGCCGCGATGTCTGGGGCTATGTCTCGCTGGGCTACTTCAAGCAGCGACTCAAGGACGGCGAGGTCGGCTCGTCGACGATGCCGCACAAGGTCAACCCGATCGACTTCGAGAATGCCGAAGGCAACTTCGGTCTGGCCAACGCGCTGCTGGCCCACTTGAGCCAGAAGCTGCCGATCAGCCGCTGGCAACGCGACCTGACCGATAGCACCGTGCTGCGCAACATGGGCGTGGCGCTGGGCTACGCGGTGCTGGCGCTCGACTCGCTGGCGCGCGGCCTGGACAAGCTCGAGATCAACCCCGCTGCGCTGGCCGCCGACCTCGACAGCGCCTGGGAGGTGATGGCCGAAGCGGTGCAGACGGTGATGCGCCGCCACGGCCTGCCCGAGCCCTATGAGCAGCTCAAGGCCTTCACCCGTGGCCAGCCGATGACGCGCGAGCTGATGCTCGGCTTCGTCGAAGCGCTGGCCTTGCCGGCCGACGACAAAGCTCGCCTGCTGGCGATGACACCGGCGAGCTACACGGGATTGGCAGCGGCGCTGGCGCGCGCTGCCTGAGCGAGCGCGCCGATGAACTTCACCGACCAGCTGCAAGCCGCAGAAAAACGCCACGACTCGATGCTGTGCGTCGGGCTAGACCCCGAGCCCAGCAAGTTCCCCGGCGCCTGGGCCGGTGACGCCTCGCGCATCTTCGATTTCTGCGCAGCGATCGTCGACGCGACCCATGACCTGGCGATCGCTTTCAAGCCGCAGATCGCCTACTTCGCAGCCCACCGCGCCGAGGACCAACTCGAGCGCCTGATGGCCCACATCCGCCAGGTCGCACCCGATGTGCCGGTGATCCTGGACGCCAAGCGCGGCGACATCGGCAGCACCGCCGAGCAGTACGCCCGCGAGGCTTTCGAGCGCTACCGGGCCGATGCGGTGACGCTGTCGCCCTTCATGGGCTTCGACTCGATAGAGCCCTACCTGCGCTGGCAAGGCAAGGGCTTGATCCTGCTGTGCCGCACCAGCAACCCCGGCGGCAGCGACCTGCAGGCCCAGACCTTGGCGAATGGCGACCTGCTCTACGAGCACATCGCCAGGCTTGCCGCAGGCCCGTGGAACCGCGGCGGCCAGCTCGGCCTGGTCGTGGGCGCCACTTTCCCGGCCGAGATCGAGCGGGTTCGCGCGCTCGCGCCGACGCTGCCGCTGCTGATCCCAGGCGTGGGCGCGCAAGGCGGTGACACGCTCGCCACTGTTCGCGCAGGCTGGCGCGGTGCGACCGGCGGCCCGGCGAACGGGCTGACAACCGGGCTGACCACCGGGCCGACCACCGGGCCGATCATCGTCAACAGCTCGCGCGCGGTGCTCTACGCCTCAGCCCAGCCCGACTTCGCCAGCGCGGCAAGAGCCGTGGCAGACGCCACGCGGCGCGCACTGAACGCCGCACGACCCGGCGGCGCTTGAGCGCCAGGCGCGGCGTCCGCGTTACAGGCGCGAGACGAGAAAGTGGGTCACCACCTCACCGATGCCCTTGCACTCAACCGTGCCGGCGGCCTCCATCACAAAACTGTCTTTCAGCGCGGCATGGGTGCTAGGCGAAACCTGGGCCCGGCCGTGCTGTGAGGTGGACTCCATACGGCTGGCTGTGTTGACGGTGTTGCCCCAGAGGTCGTAAGAGAACTTCGTGAAGCCGATCACCCCGGCCACCACCGGGCCGGAGTTGATGCCTATCCTCATGTTCACGGCCTTGCCGTTTTCTCGGTTGAAGTTGTCCAGGTCTTCAAACATGCCCAGCGCCATGTCGGCGCACAGGTCTGCATGGTCAGGACGGGGAATCGGCAAACCCCCGACCGCCATGTAAGCATCGCCGATCGTCTTGATCTTCTCCAAGCCCAGCGCTTCGGCCCGCTTGTCAAACCGGGTGAACAAGTCGTTGAGAAGCTTCACCAGTTCGGTGGCACTGATCTGGGACGACATCTTGGTGAATCCGACCAGGTCGCTGAACAGGATGCTGACATCGGGGTAGCTGCCCGAAATGTTCTTCTCGCCACGCTTCAATCGCTCAGCAATCGGCCGGGGCAAGATGTTGAGCATCAGCTTCTCGGTCTTCATCTGCTCGACTTCGAGCAGCTGCTTCTCCAGGTTCAAAGCCGCCAGGCGCTCGCGCTCCAGATCGCGCAAGCGCTTTTTCTCGAACGAGGAAAATATCCTGGCCTTGAGCAGCACTGGATTGAAGGGCTTGGGCAGGTAGTCCTCGGCGCCGATCTCTATGCATTTGATGGTCTTCTCTAGCGCGTCGGCACCCGATATCACGATGACCGACAGCGACTGCAGACCACCCTCGGCCTTGAGCAACTCCAGCACCTCCAGGCCGTCGAGTTCGGGCATCTCCATGTCGAGCAGCATCAAGTCGATGTCGTGGCTCTTCAGAACTTCCAGCGCTTCACTGCCATCGGCCGCCTGCACCACATTTTCTATGCCCAGCGACTTGAGCTCCTGCAGCAAGATCCGGCGCAGCGTCCGGCTGTCGTCCACCACCAGCACGCGGAATTTAGAAAAGTCGGTGACCGAAGCCAGCGTATTGAATGTGGTCACTTTGATGCCGCTTTATGGGAGGTCAGGATGGCGTGTAGCACGAAATCTTTCCATGCTGTTGCAGCTTGTAGCTGGCGCTGCCGAGAATTGATTCGGTCGCGCCCAACACCAGTATCCCGTCGGCCGGGCTGAGCTGCCTGTGGATGTGCCCCAGGACTTTTTCCTTGGTCGCTGGCCCAAAATAAATCAAGACATTTCTCAGCAAGATCAGGTCGAATTTCGGGTAGGCCGGCGATGGGTCCAGAAGATTGCCTGGCAAAAAGCTGACGCTATCCCTGATGACGGGGTTGATCTGATATTTCCCGGCGCTGGTGATGGTCAGGTATTTGTTGATCAGGTAACTGTCGAGTCCGCGTTCGATTTCGGTTCTGGTGTAGAGACCGGCACGCGCCCTGTGCAGTGCGCGCTCGGACAAGTCGGTGGCCTGGATATAGACGTCCCAGCTTTTGAGTTCAGGGAAGTTTTCTTTCAACGCGATGGCGATGCTGTACGCTTCCTGCCCGGTCGAGACCGCCGCGCAGGAAATTCGCAGCGCGCGCTCGCCTTTTCTCCGTACGATGATCTCCGGGATAATGCTCTGAACCAGTGCATCGAAGAACTGGCGATCCCTGAAAAACATCGTCTCATTTGTTACCAAGGCCTCGAAGACCTGCCAATGCAGGTCGCCGACCGAGGTGCTGGTCAAAGCCTTGAGGAATTCGGTGATACTGGGTTGATCCTGCGCTTTGCAGATTTCTGCCAAGCGCGATTCGATCAGGTAATTCTTGGTCGAATCCAGACTGATGCCGGTCTTTTGCTCGAGCAAGCGGTAGAATCTGGTGAATACTTCATCAGTCATTGCCGGTGCGTTTGGACGCCATTGGGCGGGTGCGAAAAACCAGTTCATCCGCCATCTTGGCCAGCGGCAGCACCATCTCCGCCAGATTGGCTTGGACGACAGCGCCGGGCATCCCCCAGATCACGCTGGACTCCTCATCCTGCGCCAGCACCGCGCCACCCTTGGCTTTGACCTCGTGACTGCCTTTCAGCCCGTCGTAGCCCATGCCGGTGAGCATCACTGCCAACAATGAACTGCCGTAAACCTCGGCCGCCGAACGAAAAAGAACGTCTACCGCCGGGCGACAAGAGTTCTCTGGCGGCTCAAGCGTCAGCTGTATCGACAGCTTGCCGCCGACGCGGACCAGCGACATGTGCTGGCCACCAGGCGCCAGATAGGCGATGCCGGCCTCAGGAATTTCACCGTGCTCGGGCTCCTTGAAGGTCGTGACGCTGGACGCCGTCAGTCTGGCTGACAGCAGGGTCGTGAACGCGGCCGGCATGTGCTGCACGATGAACACCGGCACCGGCAGCGGCGACGAGAGATCGCTGAAGATCTGCTTCAAAGCCATCGGGCCGCCAGTCGACACACCGATCACGACCGCTGCGGCAGAACCCAACCGGCGGCTCGCCGTCGCTGATGCAACTGGGGCCGCAGCGACAACAGGCTTGTGCTGGTCGGCCTGCGCTGGCTTGTGGTCGCCGGCAAGCTCGGTCTCGCGTCGGCGCATTCGCTGGGCCAGGCCAAAGATCTTGGGGATCAGTTCGGTCTCGAGAACCTTGAAGGCCTCGTCCATGCTGCCCGTCGAAGCGGTGGGCTTGCCGACGTAATCCGTCGCGCCAGCGGTCAGCGCCATCACCGCAGCTTGTGCGCCGCGGTGCGTCATCGTGCTGAACATGATGATGGGCAGTCGCTTGTGCTCTTTCCGGATCTCGCGCAGCGCTGTCAGCCCGTCCATCTCGGGCATTTCGATGTCCAGCGTCACGATGTCGGGCTGCAACTGCCGCACCGCCTCGATGGCCTGCAGGCCATTGTCGGCGAACCCCGCCACCTCGATCTGCGGGTGCTTGCCCAAGGCGGTCGCGATGATTCGCCGCATCACTGACGAGTCATCCACCACCAAGACCCGGATCGGCGCAGCTGCTGGGTTTGACATGCTAGGTGCTCGCGTTGAAATTCTTATTCGGCAAGGCAGCCAGAGATCAGCTTGTCTGCATCCAGGATGAAGAGCAGCTTGCCGGCCAGCTTGTGGAAACCGATGATCAGCTCGTAAGCGGTGGCGGGCATGTTGCTGGGCGGCGGTTCGAGTTTGGAATCCTCTAGCTCCAGGATATCGCTGACCTTGTCGATCGACAGACCGAAGAGCACGCCGTTGTTGCGGATGAAGACGGTGATGATGCTGTCCGCGCTCGGGTTGGGCGTGAATTTCAAGCGCTTGCGCATGTCGATTGCGGTGACGATCTGGCCGCGCAGGTTGATCAAGCCCGAGACGGCATAGGGCGCCAACGGTACCGGCGTGACCTCGGTGCCTTTGGTGAGTTCAACGACATTCGATGTCGGGATGCCGAAATACAGGTCGCCGACATAAAACGTCGCATAAGACCGGATCGAGCTCATTTGGCGGTCTCCAGCATTCGAGCATCCTCGTAGTCCAGCGCGGCTGAAGTACTCGACTTTTCTGCCGCCTGGCTCAGGTGGTTGAGTTGCAGGATTTCCTGGACATTCAGGATGCTGACGACACTGTCGCCGAGGATAGAGCTGCCCATGATCCCGGGCTGCGGCGGCGTGATCAGAATGATCTCAGAGCTGATCGCGACGATGTCATGGATCACTTTGACCACAAAACCCAGCGGCTGGCCATTGTGGTAATGCACGATCACGTTGATGGCGTCCGTCGGGTGGGCGTCGGCGCTGCCAGCCCCCTCGACGAAGTCCGACAACCAGATCAGCTTCATGATCTGGTCGCCATAGATGATCACGCTGTGGTTGCCGCGCCGCTCGACCCTGCTGATGGCGAACATTTCCAGGCGGTCGACGTAGTCCAGCGGGATCGCAATGCGCTTGACGCTGTGCAGGTCGAACAAGAGCATCGACTGTGTCTTCGTGTCCTCGACCGGTGGCTCCGGGATATCGGCCTTGAAGTCCTTGTCGAGCAGCTTGGAGATCAGCCCTGAACGCACCGCGATGCCGCCGATGTCGAAGATCATCGCGACTCGACCGTCCCCGAGGATGGTCGCGCCGCTGTAGATGGTGGTGCCCTTGAGCAAGGTGCCGACCGACTTGACCACCACCTCCTGCATGAACAAGACCTTGTCGACGACCAGACCGAAGCACAAGGCAGCGGCCTGGACCACGACGATGTTGAGCGAGTCCTGTTCGACCTCGCCGGCATCGCCCAGACCCAATTCGTTTCGCAGGTAGATGATGGGAATCAGCTTGTTGCGCAGGCGGAAGACCGGCACGCCGTAGAAATCTTCCAGCCCTTGATGGGTCCCGTTCTTCTCGTAACGGATCATCTCAAAGAGATTGCTTTGCGGAATCGCGAAGCGCTGGCCGCCGCACTGCACGAAGACAGCCGGCATGATCGCCAAGGTCAGCGGAATGCGCAGCCGCAGGTTTGTGCCCCGATCCGATGTCGCGATGTCGACCGAACCACCGATCTGCTGCACATTGGTTCGCACCACGTCCATTCCGACACCGCGTCCGGACAAGGTGGTCACGGCCGCCTTGGTGGAGAAGCCCGGCAGGTAGATGAAGTCGATGATTTCCCGGTCGGCCATCCTGGCGACACGCTCGGCCGATACCAGGCCTTTTTGAACCGCCATCCTGGCCACCAGCGGGATGTCGATGCCACCGCCATCGTCGGCGATCTCGATCACGACCATGCCGCTTTCGTGCATAGACCGCAGCGTGATCGACCCGGTTTCCTTCTTGCCCTTGGCCCGCCGCACCTCGGGCGTCTCGATGCCATGGTCGACGCTGTTGCGGATGATGTGGATCAGCGGGTCCCGGATACCCTCCAGCAGCGTTCGGTCGAGCTCGGTTTCGCCGCCGATCTGGATCAGCTCGACCTTCTTGCCGCATTCGTTCGAGATGTCGCGCACCAGCCGTGGAAACTTGGCCCACACATTGCTAACAGGCTGCATGCGCGTCTCCATCATGCGTTCCTGCAGCTCCAGCGTGATGATGTCGATCGTGTGCACCGTGCTGGTGAAATTGATGTCCCCGCTGTTGGTCGCAAAAGACACCAGCCGGTTGCGGGCCAGCACCATCTCGCTGACCAGGTTCATCAGCTTGTCCAGCAGTTCGACATTGATCTTGACCGGGGCGGTCAGCTCGGTGTGTTTGACGCCCTCGCGTGCCGGGATGTCGGCAGTTGGCGCTGGATCTGCCGCCTGGACTTCGCTTGCCGCCACGATCCCCGCGCTCGACGACACGACGACGGCTAGCGCTGGAGGTTCAGGCGGCGGTTCAGGCGCCGGCGCTGCAGCAGGCTGGGCGGCGGGCGGCTCTGCGGCTGTCGCTGCGACCGCTGCGACCGCTGCCGCTGTGGCTTGGGTCGCCGGCGCTGGCGCGCTTTCACCCGCCGCGAGCGCCTTGAGGGTCGCAATCAAAGCTGAGTCGTCGCCCGCCAACTCATGGCGCTGATCGGCGATGCCGCCGACGATGTCGCGCAGCCGGTCCAGCGTCGCGAGCAAGACGTTGGTCTTCTCCTCGTCGATGCGCAGCGTCCCCTCGCGCACCTTGGACAACAGCGATTCGCCCGCATGCGCAACCTTCTCGAGCCGGTGAAAGCCGAAGAATCCGCTGCTGCCCTTGAGCGTGTGCATCGCCCGGAAAATACTGCCGAGCAGCTTCTTGTCCTCGGGCGTCTGCTCGAGTTGCACCAGGTCGAGGTCGAGCCGATCAAAGATCTCTTGAGCTTCCAGCAGGAATTCATCGAGGATCTGGTCGTTGTTTTCCATGGCTTGAGCCCAGCGTCGATCAGGCGTTGAATGAAGCGCAGCGGCGTCTGGCGATCAGATCTTGAAGCGGCCGACCAGCGTCTGCAGTTCAGCCGCCATCTTGGTGAGGTTGGCGGCGGCTTTTTGCGAGTTGTTCGCGCCCTGGGTGGTGTCCCTCGAAACCTTGGAGACCGAGTCGACATTGCGGGCGATCTCGACGCTGCCGCTGGCCGCATTGCCGACCGCTTTGCCGATTTCGTTGGCGGTCGCCGCCTGCTCCTCGACGGCGCTGGCGATCACGCTGGAGATGTCGTTGATCTTCTTGATGATCTCGGAGATCGTGCCGATCGACAGGATCGCGCCTTTGACGTCGGTCTGGATGTTCGAGATGTTCTGGCTGATTTCCTCGGTCGCACGCGAAGTCTGGCGCGCCAGTTCCTTGACCTCGTTGGCGACCACCGCAAAGCCCTTGCCGAGCTCGCCGGCCCGCGCTGCTTCGATGGTGGCGTTCAAAGCCAGCAGGTTGGTCTGCTCGGCGATCGATGAGATCACCTTGAGCACGCTGCCGATTTCCTGGCTGCTGACACCTAGCTTGGCCATCGTGGTGTTGGTGGCCTTGGCCTCGGCCACGGCATGGGTCGCCACCGAGGACGCCTCCATCGCATTGGCCGATATCTCGCGGATGCTGACGCTGAGCTGTTCGACACCGGTGGCCACGCTCTGCATGCTGCCGCTGACCTGGGTTGCCGCGGCCGCCGCCGAACCGGCCTGCGCGGTGGTTTCTTCCGAGTTCGAGCTCATCTGGATGCTGACCGCTGACAGGTCTTCGGCCGCGAAAGACAGGTTGCCGGCATTCGTCGAAATCGCCTTGAAAGCATGGCGCGAGGTTTCGATCAGCTTGTTGACCTGGCCTGAGATGTCCAGGAAGAAACCTTCCTTGCCTTCGAGCTTCACCGCCGCAGTGAAATCGCCGCCGGCCGCAGCCGAGATGATCTCGCCGATCTCCCGGGTGGTTTGCTGGGCGGTCTTGTTGTTTTCCTGGTCGGCTTTCGCAAGCTTGTCGGCCGCTTGCAGGCTGAGCTTGAGCGTGGCCACAGCCCTGGCCATCTCGCCGATCTCATTGGCGTAATCGGTGTTGTGGACCGGCGTGTCGAGTTTGGCGTCGGCCAGGTCGCGCAGCGACCGGTTCAGGTCGGCGATAGGCTCGCTCAGCGACTTGTTCACCAGGTAGATGGTCAGCAGCGAAAAGACCGCCGTGCCAGCGAGCAAAGTGATGATCAGACGCAGCAGTGGCTCGGGTGTTTCTTCTGCGGCAGCCATGTTCTTTTCTGCGCCTTCGATCTTGTGGTCGGCGATGTACTTGACCAAAGCCTGCAACTCATTGACGCTGTCCCGGAACTCCTTCGAACTGATCATCTTGTAGGCCAGGTTGACGCCGTCGGCCCCCTTGGCCAAGGCCACGATCTTGTCCGACTTTGCGTAGAAGTCGTCGATCATTTTGGCCATTGTTTCCAGCTTGGCCTTCAGCTCCGGCCGAATGACCGTGGGTTTGGACTTCTCGTAGCTCTGCAGCAGTGTTCTCTTGGCCTCGGCGATCACGACCATGGACCGCTCCACCCCTTCCTCGTCGCCGGCGTTGGTGGCGAGCACCAGCCGGTTGACATTGCGCGCAATCAGGTTGATATCGCGGTTGAACGTGCGGATCAGCGAAATGCCGATCAGATCCTTTTCATACATCGTTCTCGCGCTATCGCTGAGCATGCCCAGCCCCTGGTAGGCGGTTCCGCCGATGCCAGCGGCCAGCAAGAAGACAAATGAGAAGCCGAGAACCAGTTTGGTCTTGACTTTCAACTTGGCAAACGCTTTGAACAGACTCATTTCTATTCCCCGTCTAAAGGTGTGGATGAGAGAACGCCCCTGCCTGCCGGAAAACAGCGAGGGCCTGACCGGCCATCAACAGCCGATCTGCTTGCGGTGGTTTGACCGGGCGCTGCAGCAATGACTTTTGCACGGTCGAAGTGAACTCAGGGCCAGCGCGAATCAAGCCGCGAGAAAGCGCTGACCGACAAGGACATTGACCCCAACAGAGTCGATATTATTTCTAACACTTTACCATGTATGGAAATAAAGTTGCAATGAAAACCCGGTGTTTTGCGGCGCAGATAAAAGCTTTGAACCGAGCGAGCGCTGGGCCGAGTCGCGCCACTCGGCAGCCGCCCTGTGGGCCCACTCGCGACGCTGAAGGGCCTGGCCAAGCGCCGCCGCACCGCTTCGATCCGCAGGCATGAACGCTAATCGGCCCGCCTGTCGATCAGCATCGCGTCGCCGTAGCTGAAAAAGCGATAACCCGATTCGATCGCGTGCCGGTACAGCGCGAGCATGTGCTGGTGGCCGGCAAAAGCCGATACCAGCATCAGCAGCGTGCTCTTGGGCAGGTGAAAGTTGGTGATCAACCGGTCGGCCACGCGGAACTTGAAGCCTGGCGTGATGAAGATATCGGTCTCGCGCGCGCCGGTCGACAACAGCGCCCCGCTGTTGAGGGCCGCATGCAGCGCTGCAGATTCGAGCGCGCGCAGGCTGGTCGTGCCCGCAGCGACAACGCGACCACCGGCGGCGCGGGTGCGTTCGATCGCCGCCACCGTGTCGGGCCCGACCTCGTACCACTCGCTGTGCATCTTGTGGTCGGCCAGGTTCTGGGATCGGACCGGCTGGAAAGTGCCGGCGCCCACGTGCAGCGTCAAGCGCGCGCTGGCCACGCCGCGGTCTGCGAGTGCGGCCAGCAGCGCGGAGTCGAAGTGCAACGACGCGGTCGGTGCGGCCACCGCACCCGGCCGGCTGGCGAACACGGTCTGGTACCGCGTCTCATCATCGGCCGCGTCGGCATGGGTGATGTAAGGCGGCAACGGCACATGGCCGAAGGCCTCGAGCAGCGCCAGCGGGTCTGCAGGCATCCGGTCGCGAAAAAAACGCAGGTGGAACAGACCGCCATCTGGGCCGCCTCGGCCCAGCACCTCGGCCTCGAAAGCGCCGTCGGCAAAGCTGACCCGGGTGCCTGCGCGCGGCGACTTGCTGGCGCGCAGGTGCGCCAGCACTTCCTGGTTGGGCAGCACGCGCTCGACCAGCGCTTCGACCGCGCCGCCGGTGGGCTTTTCGCCGAACAGCCTGGCCTTGATCACGCGGGTGTCGTTGAAGACCAGCAGGTCGCCGGGTTCGAGCAATGCCGGCAGTTCGCGAAACACCCGGTCGACCGGCAGCGCATCCCTGCCGTCGAGCAAGCGCGATGCGCTGCGCTCGGCCGCTGGGTGCTGGGCGACCAGCGCCGGCGGCAGGTCGAAGTCGAAATCGGCAAGGCTGTAGAGGCTGTAGTTGGGCATGGGGTTCGGGCTGTACCGGCCTGAGGCAGGGCGTCGGTGGCTGGTGGCAGCCGCAGGCAGCGTCGGGCAGCGGCGGGCAGCAGCGGGCAGCGGGGGCGACCCCGCATTGTGCGCAAGCCAGACCTTGGCTAGCATCGCCGCGATGAACCTGACCGAACTCGACACGCCGGCTGCACTGATCGACGCGGCACAGATGGACCGCAACATCGCGCGGATGCAGTCGCGGATGAACGCGCTGGGCGTGCGCTTGCGCCCGCATGTCAAGACCAGCAAATGCCTGGAAGTGGTGCAACGCCAGCGCGGTGCCGGGGCCCAAGGCATCACGGTGTCGACGCTGAAGGAAGCGGCGCAGTTCTTCGAGGCCGGCTTCGACGACATCCTGTACGCGGTGGGCATTGCTGCGGCCAAACTGGCGCAAGTGCGCGCATTGCGCGAGCGCGGCTGCCGGCTCACCATCGTCGTCGACTCGCTGGCGGCAGCGCAGGCGGTGGTGGCCGACGGCGACCGCTTCGAGGTGATGATCGAGATCGACACCGACGGCCACCGCGCCGGCGTGCGCCCTGACGAGGACAGGCTGATCACGATAGGCCGAACGCTGCACGATGGCGGCGCGCTGCTCAAGGGCGTGATGACCCATGCTGGCGCGTCTTACGAGCTGAACACGCCCGAGGCGCTGGAGGCGATGGCCGAACAAGAGCGCTCGCGCTGCGTGCAAGCGGCCGAGCGGCTGCGCGCGGCCGGGCTGCCTTGCCCGGAAGTCAGCGTGGGCTCGACCCCG